>WNFQ01001088.1_pt1 | contig 19104 bp, 18 predicted proteins | sample 5400171 | NCBI WGS metagenome assembly WNFQ01 (sample SAMN13153356, study PRJNA577476) | soil metagenome | isolation source: 20 cm soil under Madrone tree | place: USA:California | collected 2016-06-14 | reverse complement strand
TACACATAATATCCTCGCCCTAGCGATTTAAGCTGAAAATATCATTGACGGGGGCGAGCGCCCTTCTCCCCCCGAGTCAGCGCGCCGGGACGGTGAGCGCGTCCGCCGACGCGTCTCCGAGCACTGAGCCGCCGTCGCAGTCGAAGATCGCGCCGGTGACGTATTTGGCGTTGTCGCTGCACAGAAAGACTGCCATATCGGCTATATCCCGCTTGCGGCCGTAGTCACGGAGCGGGATCTTCGCCTTGAGCGCGGCGGTCAGTTCCGGCGAAGGCGCGAGGCGAGCCATTCCCTCAGTATCGCCGATGGGCCCTGGTGCGATGGCATTGACGCGAATCCCGGCGGGTCCCCACTCCATCGCCAGCGTTCGCGTCAGGTTGTTGATCCCGGCTTTTGCCGCGCCGGCGTGGGCTTGGAACATCGTGGGGCGCACGGCCTGCCCGGCGGTAATGGAAATGATCGATGCACCGGGCTTGCGGATATAGGCATAGCAAGCGCGCAGAACATGGAAAGTTCCCAGCAGATCGATCTCGATCACAGTCCTAAAGGCGTTGGACGACATCCCGAGCACCGGCGCCAGGAAATTGCCCGCCGCACCGGAGATCACCACATCGATCTCGCCAAATTCTTGCCGCACGCGAGCCAGCGCTCTGTCCACCGCCTCGTAGCTGCGCACGTCCGCTTCGATCCCCAGGGCAACACCGCCCGCGTCGACGATCGTTGCGGCGGCGGCGCGAATACGCTCCTGCTTGCGACTGATGAGTCCGACCTTGGCGCCCAACTCCGAGAAGCGCTGGGCGATCGCCAGGTTGATGCCGCTAGATCCGCCCGCGACGAACACCACCTTCCCGGCGCAGACCCCGTCTTTGAAGATGTCCATCATCTGGATGCTTGCGAGCGCAGCCATGAAGGGTCGAACGTGCGCCGGGAAATTCCATCCTCATGGTTGGCGAGAACATCCAGAGTCGCCCGTTCGGCGACCGGCTTGCCATCGATGGTCATCGTGAGATCGTGGGTCAATGAATCCATGGCTTCCTCGCTAGCAACGCAGGCGCCCGCCTCTGCCGGTAGAACTCGCCGAGCCGCAACACGGCGGACTGACGTAGATTAATCGATTATTTAATCCGTGCATAACAGCTGGCGCACGCGCGGGCTCGAGCGATAGCCCGTTATCAACAGACCTCCTACGAATCACTTGCCGGTCAGATCCGGATCTTGACCCAACTCGACAGTATTGCCTCCAGGATCCAGAATCCAAATCTGGCGCTCAATGCCGATCCCACCGCTCCAAAACTTGATTCCGCGGCGATTCAGTTCAACTATGAAACCTTCAAGATCATCCACATAGACCGCAAAATGCGGGCCCCCGGGCTGGGGCGAGCCTGGCGTACGCCATTTCCCTCCCACCGGATAGTCAAAGACGTGCAGCCTATCGTCGCCAAGGCCGAACCAATTTCCCGGTATCGCCTGGTGGAATTCAATCGGCCGAAGATGGTTGAGCAGGGGCATCCCCAAAAGGCCCTCATAAAACGCCAGAGTTGCTTCGTCCGGTCCTTCAACGTTGATGCTCACGTGGTTAATTCGAGTCACCTTCATGGTAATTCCCTCATGCTCGCCAGTCGCACCAACTGCTTTCCGAAGTTCTGACCCTTGAGCATGCCGATGAACGCCTCGGGCGCGGCCGTCAGGCCATCGGCGATGGTTTCCCGATACTTGATCCGGCCCGACGCCACGTGCCCCGCGAGCGCGGTCATCCCTTCCGTCCAAAGGTCGAGATGGTCCGTGATGACGAAGCCCTGCATCTTGATACGCTGCGTGATGAAAATGACCGGCTGCGTGATCGCACTCGTGGGCATTTGACCCTTCGTCGAGTTGTAATCCGCGATGAGTCCGCACATGGCCACTCGCGCGAACGGATTGAGCAGCGTCATGACGGCATTCAAAACATCGCCGCCCACATTTTCAAAGTGCGCATCGACGCCCTGCGGCGCAGCGGACCGGATCAAACCGACGAGTGCCTTGGCATCGCCGGCCGTTTTGTAATCGATGCAAGCATCGAATCCGAGTTCCTCCGTGACATATCGACACTTCTCCTGCCCGCCGGCGACTCCAACCACGCGAATGCCGGCGATGCGCGCGAGTTGTCCGACGACACCGCCCACGGCGCCGCAGGCCGCGCTCACGACCACGGTTTCACCCACCTTGGGATCCATGATCTTGTTGAATCCATACCAGGCGGTCATCCCGGTCATGCCGAGCACCCCGAGATAGGCGGAGAGCGGAATGCGGCGCGCATCGACTTTCGTCAAACCACCGGCGCCGCTGACACCGTATTCCGCCCACCCGAGCATGCCTCGAACGGTGTCCCCCACGGCAAAATCACGGTGACGCGATTCGACCACCTCGCCCACCGTACGGCCGCCCATGGTCTCGTCGAGTTTTTGCGGCTCGGCATACGATAACTTGGTATCGCTCATGCGTCCGCGCATATAGGGATCGAGGGACAGGAAATGATTGCGAACCCGGATTTCGTCTTCGGCGAGCGGCGGCATCGGCAGTTCTTCGAGGCGAAAATTGTCGACGGTCGCCCACCCTTCGGGGCGCGATGCGAGCACGATACGGCGGTAGGTGTCAGTCACGAGAATTGTTCCTGATCGGAAGGGACGGCGCGTAGAAGTATCTCAAGAGCCTTGGAAGGTTATTGACAGCGCGATGGTACGAGTTAATATGTGTATAATGCCATATAAATGGACGATAGCAACAGGTTGCCGTATGAATTTACGAATCAGTGTTTTCGCAATAGTGGTCGCCATCGGCTGGTCGTCATCATGGGGCGCTGGCGCGGAAATGACCTCCCCGCATCCAAAGCTACCGTCCTTTACTGTAGTAAAGACGATTCCCTTGCCAGATTCTCTCCCTGACAACTTCTTTGACTACGCCTCCGTGGACTCCGCCGTCGGTAAACTCTTCATAGGAACCGAAGACGGCGTTACTACGGTTGACCTCAAAACGAATGAGGCGACACCCCGCTTTGTCAAAGCGACCATGGTTCATGCCGTGCTGCCGCTGCCGAACCACCGGATGCTGCTCACCAGCGGGACTACCGACACGGCGATCCTTGTTGATTCAAGTTCCGGATCGATTCTCGCCAACATCAAGACTGGGCGGCACCCAGACGGCGCAACGTACGACTCGGTCAGCGGCTTGGCAATCGTCATCAACATCATTGGCGGCACGGTTACCCTCATTGACCCAGTGAAAGGGACTGCCGTCGGCGACATTCAGGTTGGCGGCATACTGGAGGCAGGCGTAACTGATAGCCAGGGGCTGCTCTACATCAACGTGGCTAATCATGCAAACATTGCGGTGGTTGACGTCGCCGCCCGCAAGGTGCTCAAGCAATACCCCTTGCCTGGGTGCAAGGGCCCTACGGGATTGGCCATCGATCCAGCGACGGACTTGTTGGTCGCCGCCTGTGGCAACGGCAAGGCGATCGCATTGCATGCCAAAGACGGAAAGCTGGCGGCGAGCGTAAAGATCGGCGAGGGCGCGGACGCGATGCTTTTCGATAGTCGCCGCAAGGCCTTTTTTGCCCCCAGCGGCGACGCGGGAACGTTGAGCGTGTTACGTGAGGTCTCGGGTCGTCGTGCGTTGGTTCTTGAACAGACCGTCAAGACTGCGCCGGGAGCTCGCACCGGGGCGATTGATACTGAAACCGGGCTACTCTATTTGCCGGTGGCGGATGAGGCGGAAGGGACGTTCCTCGTCGAAGGTCATAAATTGCCGAAGCATCAACCCAAGACATTCCGTGTGCTCGTGCTGGCGGCGAAGGATGGTCTTTTGAATTCATTGCCAAATGACACGGCGCCGCGCAATCCGCTATCTGCCCTCGCAGAGGTTCCGCGCCTGACGGCGCTTGCCGCCACGACGCGCGCACAATGAAAGCCGTGCGGCTCAAAACTCCCGGCGGGCTGAGTCAGCTCGTGATCGACTCCTGCGAAGTCGCCACGGTCGGCCGGGGGGAAATCAGCGTGCGAGTGCACGCAAGCTCGCTCAATTATCATGACTACGCCGTCGTCACCGGCAAGATCAAGACGCCCGATGGCCGCATTCCGATGTCCGATGGCGCAGGCGAGGTGCTCGCTGTAGGGCCAGACGTCACTGAGTTTGCCGTCGGCGACCGCGTCGTCAGCACGTTTTCTCCCAACTGGCTGGACGGTGAACTATCGTCCGTGGGTTTTACAGCCGTGCCTGGCGATGGTGCGGATGGATTCGCCCGTGAAGCGGTGACGATGCCCGTCTCCGCATTCACCAGAGCGCCGGCCGGCTACAGCCACACCGAGGCGGCCACCCTGACGTGCGCCGGCCTGACCGCATGGCGTGCCCTTTTTGCGGATGGGAATGGGCCACTCAAGCCCGGCGATATCGTGCTGGTGCAAGGTACGGGAGGTGTGTCGATTTTTGCGCTGCAATTCGCCAAGGCCGCAGGCGCGACTGTCATTGCGACATCCTCGTCCGACGAGAAGCTCGCGCGATTGAAATCCCTGGGAGCGGATCATCTGATCAACTATCGCACCGACGAGAAATGGGGCGCTACCGCATTTCAGCTCACAGGCGACCGCGGTGTAGATCATGTCGTTGAGATCGGCGGTGCGGGTACGCTAAATCAATCGATTGCCGCCAGCCGTAACGGCGGTCATATCGCGCTCATTGGAGTGCTGGCCGGGTTCTCGGGGACAGTTTCCACTTTGAGCATCATGCGCAAGCAATTGCGCGTGCAAGGCCTGACAGTGGGCAACCGCCGCCAGCAACTCGATATGATTCGCGCGATCGAGGCAAACGCCATTCGACCCGTGATCGATTCGCGCTATGCGCTCGACGACATTGCGAACGCATTTCGTCATCAGGAGTCCGGGCGGCACTTCGGAAAAATCTGCCTCGAGTTCTGACATCGAGCGGCGCGCTCCGCATCCAATGGTTGAAAGTTCGACAGTGTCGAAGACGTTGGGGGAAATCATGGGTTTGGTTTTGCTAGATCAAAGGGACGGGTTGGCGACTTTGACCCTCAATCGACCGGAGAAATTAAACAGTCTCAATGTCGAAATGTTCAAAGAACTCCTTACGCACGTGGAGGCTCTTGAACACCATACCGAGAAAATCGGCCTCGTCATTCTGCGCGGAGCGGGCAAGTGCTTCTCAGCCGGCCACGATTTGAACGATATCGCAACCGGCGAACACCCGCCACGACCCAACTTTCAAAGTCATGTAGTCGAGCGGCTGGCGTCATTGCCTCAGCCGATCATTTCTGCAGTGCATGGTCACTGCTATACCGGCGCACTCGAATTAGCGCTCGCTGGCGACATTATCCTCGCGTCAGCAAACGCGAAATTTGCTGACACACATGCCAAATGGGCGCTGACACCTGTTTGGGGACTCAGTCAGCGTTTACCGCGACGTATCGGACATGCCAAGGCAATGGAGATGATGATCACCTGCGCAACCTATTCTGGTGCGGAGGCCGCAGCCTTCGGGCTCGCAAACAAGTGCTTTCCAGATGAGGCGTTTGATGCCGCCGTATTCGAGTTTGCGAAGGCGTCGCTTGCCAATTCATGGTTCAGTCATCGCGCTAACAAACGCTTGATGGCAGCAACAGACGGAATTTCGTTGTCGGCGGGGTTGGCGCACGAGGTTTATAACAACGAAGGTCGCGGTCCTGACATGGAGGCGCGTATAAGCGCGTTCGTGAATAGGTAGCGCGGTAAGCCGGGCTAGCGCGCCTTCGTCTCGTGCCGCACCAGCGCGCTGCGACCGCGGTGCCAGTAGAGCGGCGGCGTTGCCGGCGCAGTGCCGCGCCAGGTGTCGACCGCACAGTGCAGCATGAAGCGCGTGACGTTCTGCATGGTGCCGGGCGGCTCGTCGTCGACGGGATGCCAACGCAAATCGTCGAGTTCCTCGCAGGGCGCGAGGTCGCCCGCCGCATGGCGTCCGTCGGCGACGAAAAAGCGCGCATGAAAGCGGATCGGCGAGGCGGCCGGAGTGATGGCGCGGCCGACCATACGCAGCAGCGCCGGCGCTGGCGCCACACCCAGCGCGCGATAGGCTTCCTCGAGCGGGCTGAGCGGGCCATTGGCTTTGGCCGGCGCGGCGCGCGGCTCGCCGACGGTGAGACCCGTTTCTTCGAAGGTCTCGCGCAGCGCCGCGTGCTTCAGCGCGAGAAAGCTGTGCGCCTTGTCGCCGACGGGCTCGCCCGCCCAGGGCCGGGCGTCCTCGGCCGTGACGCGACCGCCGGGAAAGACGTAGCGTCCCGGCATGAAGCGCGCGCCCTTGCCTCGCCGGCCAATAAGCGCTTCGAGACCGCTCTTGCCGTCACGCAGCAGGATGAGGCTTGCCGCGTCGCGCGGCCTGACCGGATTCGTTTTAGTCATGATCTCGAGCGCTAGGTCTTTTCTGGCCGCTCATGCCGAACAGATGCCCCGCCACTTTGCGGATCTGGATCTCCTCCGAGCCTTCGGTGATGCGATAACGGCGGTGGTGGCGATAGATGTGCTCGAACGGCTTGTGGCGGGAATAACCGATGCCACCGTGCACCTGGATTGCCAGATCCGCCGCCTGGCAGGCGAGCCGGTTGCCGCGGTAGTTCGCCATCGACACCCAATCGCTGATCTCGAGGCGGTCCTTGCGGTCGAGGTGCCAGGCGGTCTTGTAGACAAGGTTGCGCACCATCTCGCATTCCGTATGCAGCTCGGCAAGCGGCCATTGGATCGCCTGGTTCGACGACAGCTTCTTGCCGAACACCGTACGGGCGCCGGCGTATTTGACGCTCTCGTCGATGCAGTACTGCGCGACGCCGACGCCCGAGGCGGCCTGGCGGATACGGTTCTCATGGACGAAATGCTGGGCGACGACGAGGCCCTGGCCTTCGCCGCCGAGAATGGTGCTTGCCGGCACGCGCACATCGGCGAGGGTCACCTCGGCGTGATCGCTCGGCATGTTGAAGGTCCACCACATGAACTCGACCTTGAAGCCCGGCGCGTCGGTCGGCACCAGGAAGGCGGTGATGCCCAAGGCGTCGCCGGGCTTGCCCGAGGTGCGGGCGAAGACGAGATCGATGGTGGCCGTGTGCAGCCCCGTGTTGAAGCGCTTGCCGCCGTTGATGACCCAGTCGCCACCTTGGCGCACGGCGGTGGTTTCCATCCAGGTGGCGTCCGAGCCGTGATTGGGCTCGGTCAAGCCGAAGGCGATGCGCTGTCGGCCGGTGATGGCGTCCTCGATCAGCGCCTTCTGCTCCGCCGTGCCGTATTCCCAGAGCAGATGCACCAGCGGAAAATTGCCGACGATCGAGCTCTCGTTCTGCAGGTCGTTGTGCAGGCCGAGCCCCTTATGGGCGAGATGCTCGCGGATCAACGCCATGTCGAGGTTGGAGCCGTCCTGCCCGCCCAGCGCCTTGGGCAGCGCGAAGCGCAGATGTCCGGCGCCATCGGCGCGCCGGCGCATCTCCGCCAGCAGTTCCTCCCATTCTCGGCGCGGCGTGCCGTCATGATCCCAATCGGTGCGGGCATGCTCGCGCCGATGGTCGAAATATTGCATATTCTCGCGCTCGAGCGGCTTGATTTCGCGCTCGATGAAGTCATCGAGCGCGGCGAGCTTGCGGGTGGTCCCCTCCGGCAAGGAAAAATCCATGGCGTTCCCCTCCCGTTTTGTCGCGGGGCAGTAGATCACGACGGCCGGACCCGCGCAAACCCCTGCCGGGGGGACAGTTTTACAAGGCTTAATCCTCAGTCACCGCAAAAACCTCGTCGTTTTATGGGTTAAACTGTCAAGCGATAAAAAGGCGAGTTCGTCTGATTGGGTCGGGGGGGTGCCGTCATTCTCCACGGCAGTCATCGGTTGGACACCCATTCCTATCCCCTGATCGCTTGTCGCCTCCTCAGACGAGGTTAACTTTATTTCTGACACGAAGATCAAGTGGTCAATATCGAGATACATATGCCCGAGCCGGACTGGCGCGGTCTGCTCGCCGGCATGACGCCATGAGCGCCTCCTCGGATTTCGCCGCCGCGCTGCAAACCGCGGTGCTGCGGCACATCGGCGCACCAGGTGACGTCGCCGAGCTGAAGCAGCTCACCGGCGGCGCCACGAAGATCACGTGGTCGTTCCGGGCGCGGGTCGGCGAGCAGGATCTGTCGCTCATCCTGCAGCTCTCGACTCCGCGCGCCTTGGCACCGGGGGGCGTGCTGGCCGAGCTGCCGCGCGTCATCGGGAAGGACGACGCGGCGATGATGATCGCCGCCGCCGCTTCGGGCGTGCCGACACCACCGGTGCGCGCAGTGCTCACCGACGAGGATGGGCTCGGGCCCGGCTATATCATGGACCGGGTGCCGGGCGAGACGATCGCCCGACGCATCCTGCGCGACCCGGAATTTGCGCCGCTCCGCCAGGGCTTCGCCGAACAATGCGGCGCCATCCTGGCGCGGCTGCACCGAATGCCGGCGGCGGCGCTGCCGTTCCTGGAGCCCTTCGGTCCAGCCGAGCAAGTCCGGCTCTACCGCCGCGTCTACCAATCGCTCGACCACCCGCAGCCGGTGATCGAGCTAGGGCTGCGCTGGGCCGAGGACCATCTCCCGCCGGCACATCGCCACGGTGTGGTGCATGGCGATTTCCGCCTCGGCAATCTTATCTGCGGGCACCAGCGCATCGCCGCGGTGATCGATTGGGAGATCGGTGTGCTCGGCGATCCCGTACAGGATCTGGGCTGGCTCTGCGTCAAGACCTGGCGCTTCGGCGGCAAGCACCCCGTGGGCGGCCTGGCGAGACGCGAGGAGCTGGTGGCGGCCTATGTGCGCGCCGGCGGCGTTGCCGTCGAGCCCGCGCAACTGCGCTTCTGGGAGGGTTTCGGCTCGATCAAGTGGGCGATCATGTGCCTGATGAAGGGCCAGGAGCATCACCGCACCGGCAAGCGCTCGGTCGAGCAGCTCGCCATCGGGCGCCGCATGGAAGAGCCGCTCCACGATTTTCTGTTGCTGCTGTCAGGAGAAGATTGATGCCGCTATCGCTCTCGCCTGCCCCCGACGTGCTCGCCACCATCCGCGCCTATCTCGAGCAGGAGATCCTGCCGGGTCTGCGTGACGACAAGTGGTTTACCGTCAAGGTCGCGGCCAACATGCTGGCGACCATCGAGCGCGAGCTGCGCCAAGCACCCGAGGCCGACGCGGCAGAGCGGACTCGGCTCGCGGTGCTCACCGGCGCGGAGGGCACGCTCGCGGACCTCAACCGCGTGCTGGCCGAGGCAATCCGCGCCGGCGGTATCGCCGCCGATGACCCGCGCCTCCTCGATCATCTGCGCCGCACCACCGCCGCCGCACTCGCCATCAACAACCCGCAATGGCTGGCGCGGTAGGAGCAAAACGCCAAAGGCCGGGCCACGCAGTCACGCCGACCACGGGCAAGGTTGCGGCTTCTTCATGAGATATGGACGCCTTTCTTCGAGGTCGCCGTAGCGGTGATATTGGATTCGCTTCATCAAAGCGTCTGCGTCGGTGTCGTCGCGGTGTGGCATCTCACGCCGCTTTCAGGGTGGCGACTTCGGCCAGAGCAGACTCGAGCGCGCGCGCTCGCTGTTCGGCGCCGAGGTTGACACCTTCTGCGCGAACGAACGCGATGTCGCTCACACCAAGGAAGCCGAAGAAGCCGGTGAGATAGCTTTCCTGATGGTCGGACGGCGCACTGTAGAAGCCGCCGCGAGACGAGCCGACGATGATTCGCTTGGCACCGCAGAGACCCTCGCCGCCCGTTGCCGTGTAACGGAAGGTCTGTGCAGGCACGGCAAGGCAGTCGATCCAGGTCTTCAGCTGGCTTGGGATGCCGAAGTTGTACATCGGGGCGCCGAGCACAACGATGTCGGCCGCGACGAACTCATTGAGTACCGCGTTGATGGTCGCGAAGTCATGCTGCAGCTGGGCGCCCGCAGTATCGTTGCCTGGCGCGTCAGTTACCTGCACCTGTATGGTCCCGGCGTGAAGTGCCCCGCGTTCAGAAAGCGCTTTGATTTTGAGGCTCAGCAGTGCCTCCGAGTGATGGGGTACGGACATGGCGGCAATATCCCGATAGGTGATTTCGAGACCAGGGGTCGTCTGCTTCAGACGGGCGACGATGCTGGCGGTAAGCTGCCGGCTGACGGACCGACTGCCTGAAATACTGGAATCGATGTGCAAGAGCTTCATGCTTGATCCTAATGAGGTTTTTTCGGGGTGCCAGCGCCACGCCGGCCTTAAGCCCCGCAGCGGATAGCCAGGAACATTATGTTCCTTACACTATGTTAGGCTTCGCGGAAGATCCCACAAGGAGGCACATTTTTGAACGATACGAACACTTCTGTTCGCGCTTGCGAAGCGGGGCACAAAGGCGCGGTGACCGAGACGCTCGCTCGCATCGGCGACAAATGGACAGTGATGGTGGTCGGCACCCTGCATCAGGGGCCGATGCGCTACAACCAGATTCGTCGCGCGGTCGAAGGGATTTCACAACGCATGCTCACTCTGACCTTGAAGGGTCTGGAGGAGGACGGGCTCGTCAACCGCACGATGTATCCGACCATTCCGCCGCGCGTGGATTACGAGCTGACCGACCTCGGGCGGAAGTTGATCGTGCCGCTTCAATCACTCTATGACTGGGCAGTGGAGCATCGGCCGGCGATGCTGGCCGCGCGTGAGAAATTCGCAAAGAAGCAGCGAAAGGCCGCGTTACGCCAGACGAGCTTCACCGCTGCGAAGTAGCCTCGGATAGTAGTTGTTCAGCGTGATCACTCCCTCTGAGCGCTTCAATGATCAACGCGAAATGGATAAAGGCGCAGAACATCACGCCGGAGCCCCCCTGTGTCAGGCTAGTTGTCGCCTCTAAATAATCATCCGTGGCGAACAGGTCAGGACTCCAGGCTAACGCAACCTGGTTTTAAATGGTAGAAAATTGGTTACGGCTCCGGGTCTTGCGCGCATGAATCTTGATCAACTTAACTCTTTCCCTAAAAACACCGTCAATCCAGCGGAGTCTCGTCAACTCACCGGAGTCAGGGTCGGCGGCTGCTCATCTGAGTTACCTGAGAAGCCATCGCTTAAATGATAGAATTGGTGCGAATGGTTGACCAATAGCCGCTGAATGGTGTAGAAGGGCCGTTCGCACGGGAACTGGGGTGGCCGCGGCCGGCCGCGACGGCACAGAGTTGGAATGAATTAGAGACATGTCAGAAACTTATGACACAGATGTGCTGATCGCGGGCGCAGGACCAGCGGGTCTCGTCCTGGGCATAGAGCTGGCACGCAGGCGCATCGCTTTCCGGCTGATCGAGCAGCGGACCGAACCGCTGCAAGCGTCTCGCGGAAAGGGATCTCAGCCGCGGACGCTGGAGATATTTGAAGACATTGGCGCTTTGCCCGGATATCTTGAGATCAGCGGCCCGTATCCACTCTTGTGCATGCTAAGGGGTGACACCGTCATCGGGGAGCGTCCCTTCAACGTCCAGATCGACCCAACGCCCGACATTCCCTATCCGAACATGATCATGGCGCCGCAGTGGCGGACCGATGCCGTGCTGCGGGCGACGTTGCACGCGCATGGCGGCGACGTGGAGGATGGTGTTGAACTTCGACGCTTCGAACAGGATGGAGGCGGCGTAACCGCGACGATTCTGGCAGGCGGGCAATCGTCCGACGTCAGAGCGAAATATCTGGTCGGCACCGACGGCGGACGCAGCGTCGTACGCACGGCGCTTGGAATCAACTTCCCTGGTGAGGCGATGGCCGCTCGCCGCATCATATTCGGCGATATCTGCGTTGATAGCCTCGCGCGAAACAAATGGTGGATTTGGCAAACCGAGCATGGCCCTGTCGGCCTTTGTCCTTTGCCTCACGTCGATGCATTTCAGCTCATGATTCCCCTCGCCGACAACGAGGAGCCAGAGATTTCCGAGGCGTCGGTGATCGCACTTTTTCAGAGCCGGACAGGAAGGACGGATCTGCGAATCCACGACGCGACCTGGTTGTCGCTCTTCACCCCAAGTCTGCGGCTCGCTGACGCTTACCGAAAGGAGAGAGTGTTCATCGCAGGCGATGCTGCCCACGTGCACCCGCCGACCGGCGCCCAGGGACTCAATACCAGCATCCAAGACGTCTACAATTTAGGATGGAAGCTCGCGCGTGTGCTGCGTGGCGAGGCGACCGACAAGTTGCTGGCAACCTATGAGGCTGAGCGGCGACCCGTGGCTGCCCAAGTGCTCGACATCTCCGGAGGATTGACCCGTGGGGGCGTCGGGACCGTCCAGACGCGAGGGCGGCAAACACAGCAGCTTGACATCAACTATCGCCGGTCGACACTCACTGTCGACCGCGGCCGCTCGGGTCGGACTCTCATCGCCGGAGATCGGGCGCCCGATGCGATCTACAAGGCTGGCGATGGGAGCCGGCGCCGCATGTTCGAGGATTTACGTGGTCCCCAATTCACGCTCCTGCTCTTCGACGGGGTCGAGATCGATCTTCCGGCCGGTGTCCGCGACCTGAAGGTAGTAAGACTATCGACCGAGGGAGAACCTGCGGCGACCTACGGTGTCACCGGTCCGACGGCGGTGTTGATCAGGCCGGACAATTATATCGGCCTGTTTGATGAATCGCCCGATAGGGGGTCGGTTGCGAACTATTTCGCCAGCAAATTCCGTGCATAACAGATTCCGGTTAGAGACAGTCTGCACGGCCCAGTTCTGATATGAAGGCAACCAATAATGGCCGCCCTACCCGCTGATCCCAATCACACGGACGTAATGATTATCGGCGCCGGGCCTACGGGTCTTACGCTTGCCTGCGACCTCGCCCGCCACGGGGTGCCTTTTCGAATCGTCGACAAGGCCACCGAACCATTCACGGGATCGCGGGGCAAGGGAGTGCAACCCAGAACGCTGGAAGTATTCGATGATCTGGGCATTGTGGGGGAGCTGTTGTCCGCAGGCTCCCCCTACCCGCGCATGAATGCCCATGTATGGTTTCTCGAGCTGAAATGGCATATGCACAAGCAAGTACAGGCCACACCGGATGTTCCCTATCCCGCCGTATGGCTCGTCCCTCAATGGCGGACAGAAAAGATATTGCGTGATCGACTCGAGCGTTTCGGGTGTCGAGTGGAACAAGGAGTTGAGATCGTCGGGCTTGAGCAAGATCCGTCGGGTGCACGCGTTCAGTTACGGCGTGAAGGACAGGTCCAGACGGCAGCGGCAAGTTACGTCGTCGCGGCCGACGGAGGGCACAGCTTTGTTCGCAAATCTCTGGATGTAGGATTTGCGGGTTCGTCCACCGAGGAGGGCAGGATGATCGTTGGCGACCTGCGCGTGGATGGTCTCTCCAGGGATTACTGGCACGTTTGGCCGGCCGCAACAGGTGGGGGGATTGGCCTGTGCCCCTTACCCCACTCCGATCTTTTCCAACTGATGATGCAGCTACGCCCCTCCGAGGACGAGCCCGTGCTTTCGGAGCAGATCATCCAGACCCGATGGTTGGCCGGCACCGGATTGAAGAATATTCGCCTGCATGATCCAGCATGGCTCTCTTTGTTCAGGCCCAGCGTGCGCATGGTGGACAGATACCGTGTGGGGCGTGTGTTCCTGGCGGGCGACGCAGCGCATGTGCATCCCCCTGCGGGTGCCCAGGGGCTCAATACCGGCGTCCAGGATTCCTATAACCTGGGCTGGAAGCTGGCTATGGTACTCAAGGGTGCACCGGCGTCTTTGCTCGATACCTACCAGGAGGAACGATTGCCGGTTGCAGCAGCCGTACTCGGCAGGTCGATGAAGCTGTATCAGTCAAGAGGAGTGCCCAAGCGCGGAGACGCGGAGCGTCAGCTCTTGCTCAACTATCGAGGCAGCTCTCTGACCATGGAGATCGGACGGCCTCAGGGCAAACTCCGGGCCGGTGACCGTGCACCAGATGCCATTTGCGAAAACTCGTCAGGACGGATTCGACTCTTCGATCTGTTTCGCGGGCCGCACTTCACATTGCTGGCGTTCGGCGCGCGGGCCGGCGCCGCTATTCGTGATCTGGAATGGACTCCGGTCGATATCCTGCGCCAATGTTGCGTTCGACTATCCGGGATCGCCGAAGAAGACAGAACAATTATCGACGCCAATGCCAATGCATACGCCGGCTACGGGATTTCGGGTAAAGACAACGTCGTTTTTCTGGTTCGCCCGGACGGTTATGTCGGCCTCATCGCAAGCCAGAATTGGATGGACGCCGTCAACGATTACCAGAAAGCTGTTGCATGTGTGCAGCACGACCGATAATGCATCGAAACGGGTGACGCCTGCTTTCGGGCTTCTCTTTACTGCCAATCACGACCAGCCTACCCAATCACGAATTGCCCGACCCATCACGAGTTCCAGATCGTCACCCTTGAGCCAAGGCAGCTCTTCGCTAAAAAGGGTGATGCATTCCCGCCAGCTGGGTGCCAGGCGCGTGATATCGGTTCCCCAGAATACTCTCCGCGGCCCGAAGGCCTCGAATACACGTTGCAGAACGGAGTGCGTGCTGGCGAATGGATACGCGTCCCTCGCCATACTGGGCACGCCGGTCGCTTTGACCGCGATGTTGGGGTGAGCAGCGAGGCGCAATAAGTCATCGAGATGCGCAACGGCTTCGGGGATCTTGAGTACGGGACTCACCCCCAGGTGATCAATCAGCACCCGCATGCGCGGATAGCGCGCCGCAATTGAAGCGAGCCGTCCGTACAGGCTAACAGGCAGCATGAACCCCACAGGAATCCCCAGCCGGTCTGCGCCCTCCCAAATCCAATCCAGTCCCCCGGCTGCAAACGATTCCTGTTGCTCCTTTGTCCAAATGACGAACCGCAACCCGAGCATTCCAGGCTGCTCGACAAAATCATCCAGGAACTGCGAATCGGGTTCGCGATGGAGATTGAACCATCCCAGGGTTGCGAACCGATCTGGATGTAGACGTGCAGCCCCGACTGCATAGGCATTTGCCTCGGGATCCCAGATCGCCGGGCAGTTGATGGCCCGATCCACTCCAGCCGCGTCCATTTCGCGCAACGCCTCATCAATCAGGAAGGGCTTCTGCCGGTGATGCGGCGGCGCCTTATCGTTCGTCCAAAGATGAATTTGGGCATCTACGATCTGCATCAGACATCTCCTCGTCCCGTCTGTGCGAGGCTCTCAAGGGGCAAGCCGCGAACGCACCCAGTCCGCAATCAATGCGTCACGATCGTCGCGATGGTTGTAGATACAGTGATCACCATCTGAAAAGACAACCATTTCCTTGTCGTCTGTCGGCGCGGCCGCGAGCAGCATCTCGGATGCGACCGTCGGTATCATCGGATCCTTTCCGCCGTGCACGATGAGCAGTGGATATCCCTTACTCGACGGGGGTGCTATCGGATCGACGGTTCCCCACGCCGCGAGGGCTTCGTCTTCATTATCGGTCCCACAGGCGGCAACCATCTTGGCGAAAAAAGTCGTCTTCCCCCGCGCCAGCGTGGGTTTAATCACACCGCCATTACAGACGCAAGCAGACACCCGCTTATCGACGGACGCCATGGCCATTGAGAAACTGCCGCCGATACTATTCCCAATGAAGCCAATCCGGCTGCGCCCCGATGTACGGCGTTCCAAAAAGTCGATCGCACTCCGATAGGCTTGAGACCAGTGCACGCTTAGATAATGGTCGTGATTGAAGCGGCTCTCTCCCTGACCGGGCCCATCCAGCATCAGCGCGTCGACGCCTCGCACCGCGAGCGCTTCGCCAAGGCTATCGAAATCCATTGACCAGCCCTCCACTCCGCCGATGACGATCGCGGAGGCTACGCCGCCGCCCGGTGCCGGAATTAGCCACCCGACCAAGGGACGTGAGTCCGTTTCGACCAAGACGCGGTGCCGGTCAGATCGGAGCTTGGCTGCTTCCTCATAAATCGTGGCAGCGCGGGCGAAAATATGGCGGCGTTCCGGGGCGTTGGTCAACATCATCATCTGGCTCATGCGCAGCAGGGCCGATGCGCGGCGAAGAAATAGGATGCGAGTCGTTTGCGCCGGACCGGCCGAAGCGGCATTCGCTTGTTTCAGCGCGATTTCAGCCAAAGCGGTCGCGGCAGCTTCCCACCCCTCCCCTTCGAGCACGCGCGCGCGCAATTCGATCGCATCCGCATACGCCAGGCCGTAACCCATCAACCGTTCGAGCGAGAATTGTCGGAGCGCCGCTTGCGACTCTACGGAAAGGCGCGCGATGCCCTCCTCGCTTTCGGTCCTGCGCCCGAGAAATTGCCGCAAGGTCAGGCGAGCCGATTGTGTTGAAGAATCAAGGCCAGTAGTTTCCATCAAATTTCCACTCCCAAGTCTTTGGTTCCATAGGCAAGGCGCAAACGGACAGCGGCGGCGCTAATCTTCAGAAGTCAGAAACTTAACCAACTGCGTCGTGATCGATCAGAACGACTGCGGCTTGACCACCACCTTTATCGCGCCATCGATACGTTCACGTGCATATTGAATCGCCTTCGGTAGATCGGCCAATCCGAATGTGTGGGTGTGGATTAATTTTGCGTCGAAGCGCTTTGCGGCCATCAGTGCCAGTGCCCGCCCGACCGCGCTCTTTCCTTCCCCGCGAATGCCATAAAGATAAATATTGTTCATGACCGCGTGACCGAGATTGATCCCGACTCGTCCATGCGGAAAAGCCGCAAGGCAAATCTTGCCGCCGCGGCTGCACATGAGGATTGCCTGGTTGATGGTTTCCTCGGTCCCAGCGCAATCCATCACATAGTCGACGCCCTTGCCGTCGGTCAGCGAACGCACCGCTTCAACGGCATCGCATAACTTCGCGTTGACGAGATGATCGGCACCAAGGCGTTTGCCAAGGCCTAGACGATTCTCGCGCGTGCCCACGAGAATAACGGGCGCGGCCCCAAGCGCCTTGGCCACCCCCACCGCGAGCAACCCGATCGGACCGGGCCCGATCACGACGACCTTTTCGCCCGCGAGAAGGCCGCCGAGTTCGATGAAGCCATACATCGACGTACCGGCAGTCACCGCGAGCGCGGCTTCCTCGTCCGACATATCATCGGGCACGCGCACCAGCGTATTGACGTGATTGACCGCGTACTGCGCGAAACCACCGTTGGTCGTGAAGCCATTGGCGCGGTGGCGCTTGTCATGTTCCCCATAGTTCTGGCCGTAATTGGTGCAGGACGTGTACATGCCGGAACGGCACCGCTTGCACTGGCCGCAACCGGCGTGGATCTCCACCGCAACGCGCTCGCCCACCTTGTATTCGTCCACCCCCGGACCGAGCGCGGCAACGGTGCCCATATATTCATGACCAGGAGTGAACCCCTGGTTGAAAGGCAGTGTGCCGTTGATAAGCGCCGGCGGGCCATTGGCAATTACTTCCAGATCGGTAGCACAAACGGCCACGGCGTCGATTCGGACAAGCACTTCGGATCGATCGGGAACCGGGACCTGTTTTTGGTCGAGGCTCAACTCACCCGGATTTCCAAGTGTCCATGCGAGCATCTGCCCTGCCGGCGGAGTCGCCACCTTTAGGGGGTTCTTCAATTCTTCCACCAAAGTGTCGCCCACTTAACAACTCCCCATCCAGCCGGCAACATGCCGACACGCTCGGCGGTGCTCGTACAACCATTATCGGCAGATTGGCCTAAGTATGCAACCATATCGCGGCATTTAGACCGTATTGGCGCTTTCCGCAGCAAGCTTGAGTCCGGTGGCGAGACGTTATCTGCGTCAGTATTTCAGCGAAATACGCCGAGAATATGGAGAAAAGAAATAACAAGGAGCGGAGTACGCCAGCATCTAAACCATTATGCTTTGCGTCGAAACCATTTTGCGGGTATCGTAACCAATGCGTGGATAAAACCAAAACCAGACTGCGGAACAGTCATGTGGGGACCGAGTAGAAAAAATATTGTCGCTACCGTTCGCGTGGTCGCGCGGGCTTATAGAGGGGGGATGAAATGATGTTCAGAAGGAATTCGGCCCGACCGCTGCTGCCTTTGGCATTGCTATTGTGCGGTACCTTTCTCGGTCGTTCCGCAGTCGCTCAGGTGCTTTCCGCGCCAAGCTCTTCGACGAGCGAGAATCCGGAAATTACGACGATCATTGTTACCGCGAGAAAGCTGGGCGAAAGTATCCAGTCAATACCAGAGTCCATCACGGCGATAGACGCGCGCACGCTTGCCGCCGCGCATCTAACAACGTTGGATGACCTCAATTCTCAGGTCACCAATCTGAATATCACTCAACGAGCGGACAACACGCCGGATGTGGTACTGCGCGGCGTGGGTACTTACGGAGTCGTCCAGGGCGTCGGTTTCTATGTCAATGACGTTCAGCAATTCGAAGGGCAATCGGTACGCCCGATGGATATCGAGCGAATCGAGGTTTTGAAAGGCCCTCAGGGCACGCTCTTTGGCGGCAGCAACGTTGGCGGCGCGATAAAATATGTAACCAAACTCCCCACCGACACTCTGACCGGCGAGGGCTCGGTTGAATACGGCCGTTACAATCAACAGACCGTAGATGGAGTGGTATCGGGTCCCATCGTGCCGGAGCGGTTGCTCGCGCGACTGAGCGTGTTCAACGACCGCTCGGACGGATATCTCTCCGACCCAACCTTGGGAAAAACGCTTCCAGACTCGAACGAGACGGGTGGTCGATTGACCCTCGAATACCTCGGTGATCAAACCAAGATAAGATTTTATCTATCGGGAGATCACATCGGCACCGAGAACATGAATCTGTACTACACGCCGCCGGATGACCACACCTACAGTCTCGTCTACAAAGGCGGCGTCGATGGCACGACGCCGTCCTATGTACGCAACCTCTATGCGCCGACTCTGGCGATCACTCACGACTTTGAGACCTTCACGTTCAACTCCATCTCGTCCTACTTTCATTCCTCAATCACGTCGATCGCCAATTTCGACAAAGGAGCGCTTCCCTCTGCTGGCCTGCTTCTCTTTGGCCCTCCTGTTCCCGACCCCTCGAGTCCTCTTTATCCTTTTTACTGCTGTCAAGCTTTCGAGAACTATCAACAGGACTTTGGG
>WNFQ01001084.1_pt1 | contig 19121 bp, 15 predicted proteins | sample 5400171 | NCBI WGS metagenome assembly WNFQ01 (sample SAMN13153356, study PRJNA577476) | soil metagenome | isolation source: 20 cm soil under Madrone tree | place: USA:California | collected 2016-06-14 | reverse complement strand
ACGATGAGACGATTGCGCAGGCTCCAGAGCAGGCGGTTCCTTCCCCAGGCGAGCAGGCGGTATAGAAGGTATAGGGCAGCAAGAAGGGCGACAAATTTCAGATAATTGAAGATGCTGCCGCTGACGTCGAACAGGTAGGCCAGGCCGCCGGCCGCCGCCAGCAGCAACGCGGCGAGATCGAGGCGCGAAATGCGGTCCCACACAGAGCGGAGATTGGAAACAGCAGCCACACGTCAGCCTTGGACAGAAACACTACTTTACCTTAAGGACGCACTTTGAGCCGAGAGCGAGATGAATGACGCCGGAAAAGTCTCGATTGAAGACTTATTTCACTAACGCGCTCCGCACGCGGCTGTGATAGCGGCTGTAGGCGAAGTAGATGACGAGGCCGATGACGAGCCAGATAATCAGGCGCGCCCAGTTGATCCAGCCGAGCTTGTACATCATGTAGCCATTAAAAATGATGCCAAGAATAGGCACTGCGGGCACCCAGGGAGTGCGGAAGGGCCGCGGCTGCTGCGGATTGGTGCGGCGCAAGATCATGACCGCAATGCACACCATGATGAAGGCCAGCAATGTGCCAATGTTGACCATCTTTCCGATATCGTCGATCGGGGTGATGCTGCCCACAATGGCGGCGAGCAAGCCGACGAGGATGGTGTTCTTGTAGGGCGTGCGGAACTTCTTGTGAACGGAGGCGAAAAATTTCTTAGGCAGCAAGCCATCATTGGCCATCGCGTAGAGAACTCGCGTCTGGCCGAGGAGCATGACCAACATGACGCTGGTGAGCCCCGCGAGCGCACCGACAGTGATTATGTGCGACGCGACGTTTAGCCCCCGATCGAGAAACGCAACGGCGATAGGCGCCTCAATGTTGACGTCTTGCCAGCGAACCATGCCGGTGAGCACGCCAGCGACGAGAATGTACAACAACGTGCAAATCAGCAGCGAAGCCATGATGCCGATGGGCAAATCGCGCTGCGGATTCTTGCATTCCTGCGCGGTGGTGGAGACGGCGTCGAAGCCGATGTAGGCAAAAAAGATATAGGCGGCGCCAGCGCCAATCCCGCCCACACCCATGGGCGCGAAGCTCGACCAGTCATGCCCCCAATTGGAGAAGTTGATGTAGTGAATGCCAAGGCCAATGACGAAGAGCACCACACCCACCTTGATCGTCACGATCGTGGCATTGAAGCGCGCACTTTCCTTAATGCCAATGACCAAGATGGCGGTGATGACCAGCGCGATGACGAAAGCTGGAAGGTTGAAGCCAATTTCGTGCCCGAAAATCACGGGAGCATTGAGCAGCGCATGCGCCTGTTGAGCCAGTTCCGGCGACTTCGCACCGACGATGGCATCGACCTTATCCAGAAAAGCCTGCGTGCCGGGCTGCAGCGTGGCATCGGAAGCTTGCGCCATTTGCCGCGCAACAATTTTCGTGGCGGTGTTCAGGCCGGTCCAGTGGTCGTAAGCAAGCCACAAAGGCATTTTTAGGTGGAAGATTTTCAGCAGCTCGATGAAGTGGTTGGACCAACCGGAAGAAACCGTGCTCGCACCCATCGCGTATTCAAGCGTGAGGTCCCAACCGATGATCCAGGCGAAGAATTCACCCAGCGTCGCGTACGCGTAGGTGTACGCGCTGCCTGCGAGGGGAATCATGGCCGCGAATTCAGCATAGCAAAGCCCCGCGAACGCGCATCCAAGGCCAGAGATTATAAAGGAAAGCATGAGCGCGGGGCCCGCGTAGTGCGCGCCGAGCCCGGAAAGTACGAAAATTCCTGCTCCGATGACGGCGCCCACACCCAGAGCGGTGAGCTGGCCGGCGCCTAGGGTGCGCTTGAGGCTGTGCTCGCCAGCTTCACCGGCCTCCGAGAGCAGCATGCTCATTGGCTTCTTAACGAAGAGCCAGCTTCTCGGATCGCTGGCGCCGGTCACATCGAGTTCGTTTGGCCTTGATGTTGCCATGAGGGAAGCACCTCGCAGGGCGCGTCGAGCGCCCCCACAAATTTAGTTTACTCCGCGTGTTTGGCTGCCGCCGAGCGGCGTGACCAAAGCAGATACACCGGGACACCCACGAGTACAATGACCAGGCCCGGCCAAGTGGTTTGCGTCTTGTACAGCAACAGCACAAACATGATGGCCACGGCCGCCACTATATAGAGCAGGGGAATGAAAGGATAGCCGAAAGCTCGGTACGGGCGTTCGGCGTTGGGCCGCTTGGCACGCAGGACGAAGATGCCCGCGATGGTCAGCGCATAGAAAATGAGCACCGAAAAAACGACGTAGTCGAGCAAGTCGCTGTACAGATTGCCGTAGGAAACGGCGCCAGACGCGGCAACGTGGCGCGTGCGTAACAAAATCAGCACACTAATCCAGATGCCTTGGTAGACCAGCGCGCTGCCCGGCACACCCTTCTTGTTCAGCGTGCCGGTGGAGCGGAAGAACAGGCCGTCGCGGGCCATGGCATAAGAGACCCGGGCGCCCGCCAAAATCAGCCCGTTATTGCAGCCAAAGGTCGAAATGATGATGGCCACGGCCATGATTGCGGCGCCCGCAGGACCGAAAACGGCGGCGAGCGCGGCGCTGGCTACGCGATCGTCGGGGGCGTTTTGAATTTGCGCGAGCGGAAGCGTGCAGAGATAAGCGAGATTGGCCAAGCAATACAAAGTGATCACGATCAGTGTGCCAAAGGCCATCGAGAGCGCAACATCGCGTTTGGGGTTCTTCACTTCTGCAGCGGTGAAGCCAATGTTGTTCCAGGCGTCGGCGGAAAACAGCGAGCCAACCTGCGCTACACCGTAGGCCACGAAGAGTCCGAACGCGCCGGAGGCCGCCGTCACCGTGGGGACCAAGCCGCGCAGAAAACTTGCTCCGGGTTCAAGATGCTGAGCTCCACGAATGGCCCAGAAGTGGCCGAAGTTATCGGAGATGGCCGCTGCATTGCGGCCAATAAAAACGCAAACAAAGATCAGGCCCAGCAGCGAAAGCGTCTTGGCGCTCGTGAAAATGTTTTGGATGAGCTTGCCAAGGCGCACGCCCAACGTATTCAGGAACGTGAGAAACACAATCATCAATATCCCCACGAGTTGCTGCACGGACAGGCTTATGGCGTACTTCGAAGAAAGCGCTACCGGTGGGATGATCCAAGCCGTGGGCGAAATGGAGGGGAACAGCACGCCGAGGTAGCGCGCGAAACCAACGGCAACAGCAGCGATCGTGCCTGTTTGAATTACCAGGAAGAGCGTCCAGCCGTAGAGAAATCCCCATAGCGGAGAGTAGGCTTCACGCAAATACACGTACTGTCCACCAGCATGAGGAAAGAGCGCTGCCAACTCCCCGTAGGAAAGTGCCGCGGACACGGTGAGCAAGCCCGTCAGGATCCACGTGAGCAGCAGACCGCCGGCGGAACCGGTCTGACGCGAAATGTCAGCCGCCACGATGAAAATTCCGGAGCCGATCATGGAGCCGACGACGATCATGGTGCCGTCGAAGAGCCCGATGGCACGAACGAAACCGACCGCTTGCTTCGCGGCGACTGGCTCGTGGATGGCTTGCGTGGTGTCCGCCATTCGCTGAAACCTCAGACCGCAGCGCCGTGATTCGCCGCGTCCAATGTTTCCAGAAAGCGCCGCGCTCGATCCTGGGGCTTTGCCGCGCACAACACATCGCGAATCACCGCGACGCTATCGGCGCCAGCGGCAATAACCGAGGCCGCGCGGTCCAGCGTGATGCCGCCGATGGCGACGATGGGTTTAGCGGTGAGCGCGCGGACCTGGCCAATCAATTCCAGTCCCACCACGGGATCGGGGCTTGCCTTCGTGGCAGTGGCAAAAACGGGTCCGACCGCAATGTAGTCAGCGGAAGTCGCAGCCGCGCGGCGAAACTGCTCCAGATTATGCGTGGAGACGCCGACCCACGTTTCTTCTCCCACGACAGCGCGCGCCTGCTCCGGGTCTAAATCCTCTTGTCCGACGTGCACACCCGCTGCGCCAGCCAGCGCAGCGACATCGGGCCGGTCGTTCACAATCAGAGAAGAGCCGTAGGAATTCACCGAAGCGACGAGTTGGCGCGACGTCTTCAATAAATCGCGCGCGGCGGCCGACTTGTCGCGGTATTGCAGCAGCCGGACACCTGCGGCGGCGAGTTCCTGCGCGCAATCGAATGGAGAATTGTTGAGCAAGGTTGCGTCCAGTATCACATACAGCCTGGGGAGAACAAGGCGCATAACTCTATTTCCCGTTCGTCCCCAGCAACCGCTCGATGAAATGCGTGTCGAGCTTCCCGGCCGCGAAATCGGCGTCGGCAAGAATGCGGCGATGCAGCGGAATCGATGTCTTGATACCCTCGATGACGAACATCTCGAGCGCGCGCTTCATGCGCCCGACGGCTTCGGCGCGATCGCGGCCCTTGACGATCAGTTTTGCAATCATCGAATCGTAGTACGGCGGAATCACCGCATCGGCGTAAGCCGCAGAATCCACGCGCACGCCCGTGCCTCCCGGCGCCTGAAAGGTTGTGATGCGTCCGGCGGAGGGAACGAACGTATCGGGATCCTCGGCATTGATTCGGCATTCGATGGCGTGACCCGAAAACTGCATTTCGCCAACCGCTTCCTCGATCCGCTCCCCTGCGGCTATGCGAATTTGCGCCTTAATCAGGTCGACGCCGGTAACCAACTCCGTGACCGGATGCTCAACCTGAATGCGCGTATTCATCTCGATGAAATATAGCGAACCGTCCTGGTCCATCAGGAATTCAACCGTGCCTGCGTTGGTGTAGCCGATTTTCTCCAGCGCGCGCACGACTCTCGTGCCCAGCTCCTTGCGTCGCTTAGCGTCCATCCCGGGTGACGGCGATTCCTCGACTAGTTTCTGGTGGCGCCGCTGGATGCTGCACTCACGCTCGCCCAGATGGATGATCTTGCCGTGCTGATCCCCGAGCACCTGAAACTCGATGTGCCGCGGATGCTCCAGAAACCGCTCCGCATACACGTCCGGATTTCCAAATGCCTGCTGCGCTTCGCTGCGCGCCGTCTGATACGCGGAAAGCAATTCGCTCTGGTTGCGCACAACGCGCATGCCGCGCCCGCCGCCACCGGCTACGGCCTTGAGGATCAACGGATAGCCGATTCGCGCGGCCTCCTTCCCAAGCTGCTCCTCCCCTTCGACGATGCCGTCGCTGCCGGGAATCGTGGACAGGCCCGCAGCTTTCACTTCCCGCCGCGCTCGGTCCTTCTCTCCCATCATTTCGATGACTTCGGCTGTCGGGCCAATAAAGGTAATCTCTGAAGCCTCGCACACCTTGGCAAAATTGGCGTTCTCGGAGAGAAAACCATACCCAGGGTGAATGGCGTCCACGTTGGTGATTTCCGCGGCGCTAATCACCTGTGGAATATTGAGGTAGCTCTCGCTGCTGCGCGGCGGCCCGATGCACACGGCTTCATCGGCAAATCGCACGTGCAGGGAGTTACGGTCCGCCTCGGAATAGACCGCCACGGTGGAAATTCCGAGCTCTTTGCACGCGCAAATGACCCGCAGCGCGATCTCCCCGCGATTGGCGACTAGAATTTTCTGGAACATGTCGGTGGGCGCCGCTATTTCTTGCGGCTTGGACGTATGCCGAAGAGCGGCTGGCCGTATTCCACAGGCTGTCCGTTTTCGGCGAAGATGCGCAGCACCTCGCCGCTCATGTCGGATTCAATCTCGTTCATGAGTTTCATGGCTTCGACGATACACAAGGTTTGGCCCGTTTCCACGTACCCGCCGACCTTCACAAACGCCTCCGCGCCGGGACTGGGCGACGCGTAATACGTGCCCACAATCGGCGACTTCACCAGATGCAGGTCCTCGGTAGAACGGACTTCCGCGCCCGCTGAAGGAGCAGCCGGTGCCGAGGCCAGCTGCGTTTGCGCTGCTGCCGCGATGATGATCTCCGGGGCCGCCACTTGCCGGGAGACGACTGCGTTTGCGGAAGGTTTCTTCAGGCGGATCTTAAGGTCGCCCCGCGAATACTCAAACTCCTCGAGGTTATGCTCGGTCATGAAATTCAGCAGGTGTTCAATATGCTGAATTTCCGTGTTGGCGAACTTGGAATTGGCGCTCGGCTTTGAGGGCTGTTTGGGTTTCATGCCTGTTCAAATCTCTATAAGGTCCCGCGGAACGCGGGTGAGCACTTCGGTTCGGTCAGCAAGCACCGCGACGTCGTCCTCGATACGAATTCCTCCGACGCCCGGCACGTAAATGCCTGGTTCTATCGTAATCACGTTCCCCGGGACCAAGACGTGCTTCTGTCCGCGCGCCACCCGCGGGTCTTCGTGCACTTCCAACCCGAGTCCGTGTCCGGTGCTGTGCACGAAATAATGGTCAAGCCGGTAACGCGCCAGAACCCCTCTGGCGGCGGCATCGACATCCCCGCAACGGATGCCGACCCGTGCAGACGCGATGGCGGCCGCTTGCGCTTCCTGGACCGCGCTATACCATTGCCGTATGCGCGCAGGCGCGCGTCCTACGAAGACAGTCCGCGTGAGATCGCTGCAATAGTGCGCGAGTATAGCACCCAGGTCCAGTACCACCAATTCATTTTTCCTCAGGCGCTTTTCCGTGGGCCGCGCGTGCGGGTGCGCTGAACGCGCGCCAAAGGCCACAATGCTCGCGAATGCTGGGCCGGAAGCCCCACTGCGCCGCATCAGATGCTCAATCTCAGCGGCGATCTCGATTTCACGCACACCAGGTTTCAGCAACTTGAGAGCGTTCGATAGCACCTCGTCGCTCAGCAAAGCCGCTTTGCGCATTTGCGCCATTTCCGCGGGATCTTTGCGCTGGCGTCCTTTCTCTACCTCGCCATCTGCCCTGACCCAGCGCACGCGTGCCCCAGCCGCTTTGCGCAGCGCTCGAAATTGCGCCACGCTTAGCTGCGTAGCGTCGAACCCGATGCGACTTCGCGAGCGGCCCCGCAATAGCCTCCCCATCGTGGCCATCAGTGATTCTTCCTGTCGAACCACCCGCACGCCGACGGTTTCTTCCTTTGCTTGGGAAGTAAAGCGGCCGTCCGTCACGAGCCAGGACCCTTTGGAGGACACCAGCAGCGCTCCCGCCTCACCCGTAAACCCTGTCAGGTAATACCAGCTCGCAGGATTCATGGAAAGCACGCCCGAAAGATGCTTTTCGGCAATCCGCGCCTGCAATGCCCGCCTTCTTTGCAAGAACCGTGTGTTCATAAAACAGTTCGAGGAGACCGGAGTCTCCTCGAATCCATCCCGATGAAAAGTGTAGCTCTACTGAGCCGTCTGGTGTTATCCGGGGATAATCCTCGGAGTAATGAAGAACAACAGCTCCTGCGATGAAATGGAAACGTTGTTGCGTTTGAAAAGGTGGCCGATGAGCGGGAGGCTGCCGAGCAGCGGCACCTCGGTAGTGGCAACGTTCTGGGTGGAGACAATGATTCCTCCGACGACGACCGTGCCGCCATCGGCCACCAGAATCTTAGTCTCTTCGGACTGCGTGTCCAACGCCGGAACACCTTGGATGCGCGGAATGCCTTGGTCAATTTGCGTATTCTCGACCAACACATCCATGAAGACTGTGCCTTCCTTGGTGATCTGCGGGGTCACTTCTAGTTTCAGCACCGCATCGATGAATTGGATAGAAATCGTGTTATTGATCGTCGTCTGGATGGGGATCTTTTGCCCCTGCTTGATCACTGCTTTTTCGTTGTTTTGCGTCACCACCCGCGGCTTGGAGAGGAGCTTCCCGACGCCCTTCGATTCCGCTGCCGTAATGAAGAAGTCCACCGCAAAATTAGGCGAACGATGACCCAGGAAAAGTCCGCTAGAGGGGGCGCCGGCTCCTAGATTGACGTTCAGCGGAAGCGCTGCCCCCGTACTGCTCGTCAATGGGGGCGGTATGGGAGACTTTGCCACGTTACTCGTCCCCACGTCTGAATCGCCGCCGATGATGCTGCGGCCCCTGGTGGTCGTGCCCGCAAAACCGAGTTGCACGCCGATGTCCTGAGCGAATGACCGAGTGGCGGAAACTACGCGCGCTTCGATTTCCACCTGCTGCGACTTGACGTCCAATTGGCGGATCAGATTGTCGATGACCGGAATAACCGACGGGATGTCGCGAATGATGAGCTGATTCGAACGGTCGTCCGAGAGAATATCGCCACGTTGTGACAGAAACTTTTTCAGCGTTTCTCTCAATTTTTCGGCTTTGCCATAGCTTAGCACGCGGGTCACCGTGACCGGCGAAACCGCTTCGGCCTGGGCTTTTTCCAGGTCGCGTGTTGTCTCCGCTTCCCTCTTCAGGGTCTCGTGGGTGGCAATACGCAGCACGTTGCCGTTGAGCTGTTTGTCGAGCCCATTGTTTTGCAGCACGATGTCCAGGGCCTGGTCCCACGGCACTTCATCGAGCACGATGGTCAGGCTTCCTTTCACCGCCGGATCGAGCACCACGTTCAGTCCGCTAATCTCGTGAATTAACCGGAAGAAGTCTTTCAGGTCGACGTCCTTCAAGTTCACCGAAATGTTCTCGCCCGTGTACCTGGCGGTAGCGGACGTAACCGGCGTCTGCGAGTTGGCCACCGTCGCCGCGGCGTTGCCGGATTGCTGCTGCGCGGCCTGCTGCGGAGTCGGCCGAGCAGGTTCGGTGCTCCCGCCAAACGATGCCAGAACGACTGAGGGCTGGGTCAGTTCGCCGGGCAACGCGAAGCGAGGAGCCGAAATCTTGCGAAGCTTTGCGGAAGACGCCGGTACCGCGCGCGGTCCGGACACGTCATAGCGAAACGCCGGCCTCTCCATGCCGATTTTTTCGGACGCCGCCTGCAAAGTCGGGGCCAACGCTGCTGGGGACTGTGCCACCGTTTCAAACGAAACTACGACCGCGAGGCCATCACGAGAAATCTGGTAGGGCGACGCCGCCGTAAGGTCGATCACCACGCGCGCCACGTCTGGCCGGAACTGCCCGAGACGTACGCCTCGAACCGGAGCGGACACGCCGGGAATCACCGTCTTGCGCACGGCCAGCCTCGTGCCCCTGAAATCGAGCACCAACCGGTCGGGATCCTGCGCGCGCGCCGCATGCGCCTCCAGCGGTCCTTCGCCTTCCACGCGCACGCTGGCGCGCTGCGGGGCTTGCGTGATCGCCACGCTTGAGATCACCGATACCGTCGCGCTTGCGCCGGCTGGCTCCTGCGTTTGAGCGACGCACGGGCTGGTCGCCAACGCCGCGCTCGCAAGTATCAGGCAGCCAATTTGCATGGCCGGCCAATTCGTCTTCATTGCTGTTCTCCTGCACTGGCGTAAATTCGTTTGTTCACTTGGCGCTCCACGGGCTTCCCGAACGCGTCCTTCCCGACTTCGTGGAAAGACACTCCATCCATGGCAATCTTTTCGACGCGGCCGTCGTATAGCTGATCGCCTTCGCGCAGAAAGTACGTGCGCGATTGCGGGTTGGAAACCACGGCGATCATCCCGTTGGGCGCGCGCACGACTCCGTCCAACCGCAAAGTACTCACCTGAAGTCCACCTTTGCCTTGAGGAAGATCTATTCGTGCTCCCGCGTGCTCGCGGCCCACGAGCGATTCGAACGGATCGCGCTTGGCGACTCTGACTTCTCTGTCCGCAGCGGGTGTCGAACTCGCGGCGGGCTTCGCCGCGCGCGGAGTAGATTTCTTGGCGGCCCGTTTCGGCGCTGGCTTAGCCGCCGGTTTCGACGGCTTTGCTGCCTGCCTCGAACCCTTTGTTCTTGCTTTGGGCGCCGCGGGCTTGGCTCCGGACGCTGCTGGTTTGTTGGTGGCGGCAGCTGCTGGTTTGTTTTGTGCAGCAGAAGCAGGCGTGGCGGCCGGTTTCGCCGGCGCCTGTGCGCCCGGCTTGGCGGCCGGCTGTGCGGCTTGCGACGCAGGTTTTGCCGCTGGCGTCGCCGGATTTGTACCCGTGCCGCTGGCAGGCTTGGCTTGCGCGTAGAGACCTCGAGCGGCTGCCGCCAGCGTAATCCCTAGTACGAGAGTCTTCACAAAGCGCATATTTCGCTCATTCCCGTTCACGGTTTCCCCGCCGGTTTCGCCGGACCTGCTGCTCCGGCGTCACTCGACTTGGTAAAGAACGTCGTAGCTGTAAAAACTCCGGAAACCGTGGTGCCCGGACGAAGCGGATATTTCGTGCCTTTGGTTTGCGCCGGGTCTGCGAAGTTCAGGTCGCCAACGCTGATAATGCGAGACAACCGGCTCAAGCGCGCGAAGAAATCCAGGATGTTGAAGTACGGGCCGTCCGCCTGCAATTCAAACGGCATCTCGTAGTGATATTCCTTTGACACAATCGCCTGGGCCGTCAAGCGCCGAAGTTGCACGTTCGACGCTGACGCCGCTCCCTGCACCAGCCGGATAAACTCGTCGGTCTCCTTTTCTTCCGGAACGATCGTCTTCAATGTATCTAGCTGCTTGTTGAGCGCGTCCATCTGCGATTTCAATTCGCTGTAGCGCTGCCGGTAGACCTGCAACTGCGTCACTTCCTGGTTGAGCTGCGCCCGTTCGCGTACCGCCTTGTCCACCTCGTCGCGCTCTTGCGCCACCGGCGAACCCGGCACGTAAACTCCTACGACCACCAAGACCACGGTAATCGCCAGGGCCAGCAGAACCTGCATGATCAGCGACATATCGCGCAATGGATTGGCCATGGCTCGTTACCCTTTCTTCGCCGGAGCGGCCGCCGTTGCCAGGCCACCCACCGCTTTCGGCTGCTGCGGACGCGGCGCGGCCGGCGCGATCTGCGGCGGGCTGATTTCCGCCGACATTTGAAACAGGAAGGTTTGTATCCCCGTGTTTTTCTCGTCCTGCTTCGTTTCCTTGATTTCCACTTTCTGGAAGTAACCCGAGCGCTTCAGCGCGGTAATGAAGTTCGCCACGGAATTCACCGACGCCGACGCTCCCTCCATTGTCAGGTTGTTGCCTTTGCGGGTCATGGTGATCAGCCAAAGGTTCTCCGTGCGCGATACCGTGCTGGCGATCTCATCCAGCAATTCCTGGGCGCCGGTGCGGTCGCGCTGCAATTGCTCGATGGTCTGCACGCGCTGCGTCAAAATCTTCTTCTGCGCCTCGAACGTCTCGACTTGCTGCTTGATCTGTTCCAGGTCGGCCTTCTGCGCTCGCAGTTGCTTGATGCGCGTGTTCTCCTCGTTCAGCTGCTTCTGCCAGGAGAGGTACAGCAGAAATAACGCCAGCACGCCCAGCGCCGCACCCGCACCTACGAAGACCAGCGGCAGTGCCGCGCCGGTATCCACGGGTCGCCGGGCCGCCCGGGGTCGCGCTTGTCCGAGAAGATTTATGCGAATCATGGCTAGTCAAAGCTCCTAAGTGCCAGCCCCACTCCTATCGCAAGCCGGGGGCCCATTTCGCGAATCTGATCCTCACTGTGCTTGCCCGGATTCACGAGCACTTTCCGGAACGGATTCAATTCCTCAACCGGCATGGCGAACTCTTCGCGCAGCAGGTCGACCAAGCCCGGGACGCGCGCCGTGCCGCCCGCCACCACGATGCGCTGGATATTCTCCCCGCTCGCTGTGGCGCGGAAAAAATCGAAAGTTTTCTGGATTTCCAGCGTCAGAATGTCAGAGACGCTGCGCAAAATCTGCTGCTTCTGCTCGTCCGTGACGCTGGCCAGCGAATCACCCTTCTTCAGCCGCTCGGCATCCTCGAAGCTCAGGTCCAATTCCTTTTGCAGCGCGTCGGTGTACTGGTTGCCGCCCACGCTGACGTCGCGCGTAAACAGCGGAATTCCTCCGCGCACGATATTAATGTTCATGACGCTGGCGCCGATGTTCAGCAGCGCCACGGTCTGCCCGGCGTCGGGGTCGTAGTTCACTTCAAAGCAGTTCTGCAAGGCAAACGCATCGATGTCCACCACCACCGGCGTCTTACCCGCCTGGGCCAGGACGTTGGTGTGGTTCAGAATCTTGTCTTTCTTCACCGCCACGAGCAGCACGTCCATCTGCGAGTCCATCGACTCCAGCAGTTGATAACTTAAATTCACGTCGGCAATATCAAACGGGATGTGCTGGCTGGCTTCTGAGGGAATGCGATCGTAAAGCTCATCCTCCGTCATCAACGGCAGCGGGACGCGCTTTACGATCACGGAATGTCCGGAAACCGAGGTCGCCACGTTCTTCGTCTTAATCCGCTGCGCATCGAAAATTTTGCTGATCGCGTTGGCCACCTGCGGCGCGTCCATGATCGCGCCATCCACCACCGTGTCCTGCGCCAAATGCTCGGTCCCAAAGCTCACCAGCTCATATCCACCCTTGGTGGATTTCAGCTCCACGGCCTTGATCGAACTGGACCCGATGTCCAGCCCCACCAACTGCCGGCTCTTTCCACCGAATAACGACATAACGCGGCCTCTTTCTCCAACGCCCGCAAAACTACCGGCGCCTCTGCACCTGGCTCATCTTGCGTTCCATCCAGCGATCCAGGATGGTTTTCCTCAGTTTCCAACGATTGCCCAGTTTAAATGCGGGAATCTCGCCTTCCGTGATGTAACGATACAACGTATCCGGGGAGATTCCCAGATACTGCGACGCTTGCCGCACATTCATCACTTCGCGCGATTCATTCACGAGGACACTACCCCTGGCGCATTAAGGACGACGCCGCTAAACCCGACCGCTGGTGCACCCCAGTTGACGCTGCGGAACCTTGGGGCACTCCCCGTGAATCGGTTATGACACCGCGCCAGACCGAGCGTCAAGGGATTCTAGGCCGCAGTTGTCCTAAGAATAGGGGGTTATCTCAGGCAATCAATGGGTATTCTGGGGTAGTAATCCCAGTACTGGAGTACCAAACTTCTGGAACCACTATTACTTGTACTTTCTCCCGTTTCTCGGCTGTCCGCTCGGACGAGTACCCTTTTGTGTTCATTCCCGCAACCTGCTTGGAATCCTGGAGTCAGCGACGGCTAAACCCCCAGGGTTTTCCAGATTGCGTCGATCTTCGCTTTCGTCAGCTCGTCCATCCGAATCTCATCCGGCCATGGCCGCGTAAATCCCTCCGACGCCCACTTCCGCGTCGCGTCGATCCCCATCTTCGAGCCGTAATCCTGCATCCGCGCAGCGTGATCCAGCGTGTCCATTGGCCCTAACACAAACTGCACGTCTCGCTCCGGATCCAGCGCGCACAACGTCTTCCACACCACCTCGCCGTAATTGTGGATATCCACGTCGTGGTCCACCACCACAATCACTTTCGTGAACATCGCCTGCCCCAGCGACCAAATCGCATTCATAATCTTCCGTGCGTGCCCTGGATACGACTTCCGGATCGCGACAATCATCAAATTGTGAAAAATTCCCTCCGCCGGCATCGCCACATCCACAATTTCCGGATACTGCATTTTCATAACTGGCAAGAACACCCGCTCCACCGCATATCCCATGTAAAAATCTTCCTGCGGCGGCGGCCCCACCACCGTCGTTAGATAAATCGGGTCCTTCTTGTGCGTCACGCACTCCACGTGAAACACCGGGAACTCTCCTTCCAGCGAGTAAAACCCGGTGTGGTCCCCAAACGGCCCTTCTGTGCGCATCTCGTTCAGATTCACATAGCCTTCCAGCACAATCTCCGCATTCGCCGGCACCTCCAGGTCATTCGTCTCGCACGGAACCATCTCCACCGGGTCGCGCCGCAAAAATCCCGCGAACATCATTTCGTCCAGATCCGGCGGAATCGGCAGCATTCCCGCCACCGCCGTAGCCGGATCTGAACCAATCGCCACCGCCACCGGAATTCGTCCCTCCGGGTTCGAGGTGCGCGCGCGACGGAAGTGCTCGGCGCCATGCTTTTGCGTTTGCCAGTGCATTCCCGTGGTCCGTTCGTCGTAAACCTGCATACGGTACATCCCCACGTTGCGCTTCCCCGTCTCTGGATTGCGCGTAAACACCATCGGAAACGTAATAAACCTTCCGCCATCCTGCGGCCAGCACTTCAAAATCGGAAAATCAAACAGATTCACATCATTCCCATGACGCCGTACATCCTTGCAATCCCCGGTCTTCACCGTCTTCGGAAAAAATGACCCCAGCTCCGCCAGCTTCGGCAGCATTTTTATCTTGTCCAACAATCCCGCCGGCGACTGCATATCCAGAAATCCCCGAATCCGCCCCGCCACTTCCTCCAGCGCCCCCACCTCAAACGCCAGGCACATCCGCCGCACGCTCCCAAACGCATTCACCAACAGCGGCACCCGCGACCCCCGCGGCCTCTCAAACAGCAGCGCAGGGCCCTTTGCTCGCGTCACTCTTTGCGTGACCTCGGTAATCTCCAAAATCGGATCCACCTCTGTCCGAATGCGCGTCAGCTCACCTTCCTTCTCCAGCTTCCGCACAAACTCCCGCAAATCCCGATACGCCACACTTCCTCCAATCAACCCAAACCGCAAACTCTAGCACGAACAGCACTGTACGGGCGCAAGCCGCTACGCTTCTCCGCCTCTGTGTCCTCTGCGCCCTCTGCGGTGAAATCCTCCTTCCGGTCACAACCGGACCACCTAACGACCCCGCAAGCTGCCGCATCAAACGCTTGCTACTCCAAAAAGGAAAATCACCAAATGCCGAAAATGAAAATAGCCGTCGTCCCCAAGGCCGGCGCTGACTTCGAGCTCCAAGAGCGCGAAATCCCCCAGCCCGGTCCCGGCCAAGTCCGCATTCGCGTGCAAGCCTGCGGCATCTGCTTCAGCGACAGCTTAGTCAAGGACGGGCACTGGCCCGGCTTGTCCTACCCGCGTTCTCCCGGCCACGAAGTTGCCGGCGTCATCGCCGAGCTCGGCCCCGGCGTCACTTCCTGGAAGCAAGGCCAGCGCGTCGGCGTCGGCTGGCACGGCGGCCAGGACAACACTTGCCTCTACTGCCGCCGCGGCGATTTTGCCAACTGCGCGCAGCAAAAAATCACCGGTTTCAATTTTGACGGCGGCTACGCCGAAAACATGATCGCTCCCATCGAAGCCCTCGCACAGATGCCCGATTCCCTCGACGCCGCCGAAGCCGCGCCGCTCCTCTGTGCCGGCATTACCACCTACAATTCACTGCGCCATAACGGCGCGATGCCCGGCGATCTCGTAGCTGTCCAGGGAATTGGCGGCCTCGGCCATCTCGGCGTTCAGTTCGCCAGCAAATTCGGCTATCGCGTCGCCGCCATCAGCCGCGGCAAAGAAAGCGAGCCGCTCGCCAGGAAACTCGGCGCCAGCATTTACATTGACAGCGCTGCAGTCAACGCCGCTGCGGAATTGCAAAAGCTCGGCGGCGCGCAAATCATCCTCGCCACTGCCCCTAGCGGCAAGGCCATGACCGACTTGCTCCCCGGCCTCGCTCCACGAGGTACGCTGCTGGTTTTGGGCGCGGGTGCCGATCCCATCCAGGTCTCAACCGGGCTAATCATTCAAGGCAGCAAACGCATCCAGGGCTGGGCTTCCGGCATTCCCGCCGATTCCGAAGACACCCTGCGCTTCGCCGAGCAGACCGGCGTCCGCCCCATGATCGAAAAATTCCCGCTCGATCGCGTGAACGATGCCTTCGCCCGCATGATGAGCGGCAAAGCCCAATTCCGCGTCGTCCTCACCATGTGAGCAGGCCGTCGAGCCCGCCCGAGGCAGAGAAACGGTCTTTCCCTGCCTATTCGGGTGCTCCGCTTTTGCCTTCCTTCCCCGACCTCAGCACTCCCGTGTTGACGAATATAATGTTATAGTCACGTCCATTCCGTCGATCACTGTTGCCCCGGGGGATCATCCATGGCTCGTGTAATCCTTTTTCTGCTTCTTTCTCTTCTCACCTCTTTCTCTCGCGCCGCGCAAGATTCCTCAGACCCTGTTTCGCAGGCTCTTTCCCAGGGAGACCTCTATCAGTCAAAACGCAAATATGAACTGGCGCTCGACGCCTATCACAAGGCCGACAAGCTTTCGCATCATTCCTCCCCTGTTTGTTATCTGAAAATCTCCGCAGTAGAGCGTAAGCTCGGTGATTTCTCGTCTGCGCTCGATGATGCAAAGCGCGCCGTGAAGGCGGCGGGTGACAATAAGTCCGTCGCGCTTCAGGCGCATCTGCTGCGCGCTACTTTGCTCACGCAGATGGCCGGAAAGCCCACGGACAAGAAACTCAAGGAAGCCGAGGAGGAGCTTCGCCAGGCGCTCATACTAGATTCCACCTTTCCTATAACCCATTACAACCTGGGCGTGGTGCTCCTCAAACAAGAGCGGGACGCGGACGGAATCGCGGAGCTGAACATCTTTGTGGGTTCACCCAGCGCGGATTCCGCGACCGTCTCCGAAGCCCGCCGCATCATTGCGAATCCCATTCGCGTCCGTGCGCCCTTCGCCCCGGAGTTTTCCTTCACCACGCATGAAAATCAAAACGTTTCCAACGCCGGGCTTCGCGGAAAAGTCGTCCTCCTGGATTTTTGGGGAACCTGGTGCCCGCCGTGCCGAGAATCGCTTCCCATTCTTCGCAATCTCAACAAGAAGTATGCTGGAAAGCCCTTCCAATTGATTGGCGTCAGCTCCGATGACGATGAAGATGTTTGGAAAACTTTCATCGCCGCGCAGCACATGGATTGGTCGGAGTACATCGACCTCTCCGAACAAGTGCTACAGGCCTTCAAGATCGAATCGTTTCCTACTTACATCGTCCTCGATAAGGACGGCGTGATCCGCTTCCGTCAGTCTGGTCTCAGCGACTCCACCCAGGGCGAGCTCGAAGATGCCGTCAACAAAGCGCTGAAACGCGAATCCGACCCCAAGCTGGCCGCTGCCGCCGCGGCGCCGCCCGCGTCCGACGCGAGCGCTTCCCGCCCCGCACCACCGGCCCGTAACACCGAAACCCCCGCGGCGGACTCCTCCACGCCGCTCTTTGGGGTCGAAGCCGGCACCATTTCTGGCGGCGTCTACAAGAACGACGCTCTCAGCATTTCTTACGAGTTTCCCCGCGGCTGGCTTGCAGCCCAGCCGGAATCCCTTCATGCCCTCAATGACCGCTCCGAAGCCGCTGCCAAAGCCGCGGTCCTGCAACAGCATCCGGAGCTCGCGGACTCCTTGCGCTTCTCCGTTCCTAAAATCGTTTTCTATGCGTCACGCAAAGGGGAGGGCGATGGCCAGCGCCTGGGCTTGCCTTCTCTCCGCATTTCCGCCGTGCCCTCGCGGCTGGATTCTCTCCGGCTCGGCAACTTTCAGCAAATGATGGACCACCTGGCGGTCGCCTCCGCTTCCAAACTTTCCGCCCCCGCTTCCGAATATTTGGTCAACAAACACCAGTTCCTGCGCGCCGATTTCGAAAGAACCTCCGCCACAACACACCTCTATCAGTCCTACGTCCAGACTCTTTCCGAAGACTATCTCCTCACCATCGAAATTTTCGCTTCCTCCCCCGCCGAGCTCCAGCAAGTCGCCGCCTCTCTCCAGTCCATGTCCATCACCGAAGACGAACCATGAGGCGCCCCTTTGCGTGTGGGTTGCACGGCACGAACGCGGAAGCTCCTGACCTGCACTTACCCTGACCACCGCAACTATGGTTGTCGCCATGCTCCCCGTTCCGAGCCTCTGTCTGGTCCAACGGACTACTGCTCCGCTGAAGTTATGACGATGTTCCGAAAGGCCACGCGCCCCTTTTCGCTGTTCTGCAGATAGATGGGACAATTCCCGCTCGATCGTGTCAACGAAGCCTTCGCCCGCATGATGAGTGGCAAAGCCCAATTCCGCGTCGTCCTCACCATGTAGCACTCGCTTCAGCCTGTGCTCCGACGATTCGCCCGCGAAATCAGACCGCAATCAATCTCCGATCGCGCAGTCGTGCCTCGCCGGCCCCGCCGAAGAGAGTCACCACCACCAACGCTTCAGCCACGGTCCCCCGCTCTTACGGCTTTTTTCCGCAATGTTGGACGCACGGAATAACCTGCGGTAAACTATTTTCCTCGCAGGCACGCGGCGCGCCCGTAGCTCAGTTGGATAGAGCGTCTGGCTACGAACCAGAAGGTCGGGAGTTCGAGTCCCCCCGGGCGCACCACCTTTTCAAATACTTGGGGCAAGTCCCACCAGGCGTACGGCAGCTATTCGCTGGCGAATTGATGCAGTTTCGCGCAGTTTCCCTACGGATTCCCCACAGCTACTCAAGGCCATTGCTGCAATAGGTCTATCCTGATTCGCAGACACTTGCGCCGCTTTTCCGCGCACCTTTCCCGCGAACGCCCTGGTGTGATAAAAGATGCCACATGCCTGCCCTCCTGTGCGTCAAGGAAAACGAGAAGGCCGTTTCGCTCTGGTGGAAAATCTCCCCAAAGGACGCCGGAGCCTTGCTCTTCCGCTATAAGCCCCAGTTTTCACAGACGCGGTGGACCTTAAAAGGTCCGGCTCGCCCGCTGCCTGCAGGATTTGTCGAATGTGACCGCTATGCAATCCATCTTGAATCCAAGCTGGGAAACTTCGCCCCCGGATACTATCTTTTCGGAAATGCGCAGCCCACTCCAACTGACCTCATCGCGCTGACCGGAAACTAGCCCCTGTCCCCGCCAAATCGTTGAAGGCCCGCCACAAGCGCCGCAGGTGCGTGACAAGAATTGTAGGTCAGACCTTCGGAGCCTGACTCGCGAAGCGACGAAGCCCGTAAAGGGCTGGTGAAACGTGCGCAAAGCGCCGTAGCTGCGACACACCTCTTAGCCTTCCCTCCAAACTCACTTGGACAGTGTCCTCCCTACGCCCCGAAAGAATTCTTTGTCTTTTTCATGCGTGAGCAGCAGCGCCACCTTGGCCTTCTCGACCCATTTTGCTTCCGGATTCTCCGCGTCCACCGGCCTCAATGATTTTTCGCTCGTACGGAATAGAAACATCGTGATCACCTTCCGCTCTGAGCGATCATCGCCTCCATTCACGCCAATCTTGTAGCGTTCATAACTCCCCAGCTCGCGGATCAATTCCAAATCGCGAATCCCGCTCTCTTCATAAATTTCTCGCTTCGCCGCAGCCAGCGCGTTTTCGCCAGGATCGATATGTCCCTTCGGCAAGGACCACGATGTTCCGTGCTGGCTCACCACCAGCACCTTCCCCTCGCCATTTATGACCACACCTCCCGCGCTATGCGTCTTCATCATCCATTTCAGTT
>WNFQ01003003.1_pt1 | contig 19124 bp, 15 predicted proteins | sample 5400171 | NCBI WGS metagenome assembly WNFQ01 (sample SAMN13153356, study PRJNA577476) | soil metagenome | isolation source: 20 cm soil under Madrone tree | place: USA:California | collected 2016-06-14 | reverse complement strand
TTCACTAATTGGCCTGAGCGGCATGTTGGGGAGACTCCACTTTTGCCAGAGTGGCTACATTGACGCGAATGCCCGCTCGCCGTAACGACTCGAGATCTGATTCAGCTGTCCCTTCGTCGGTGACCACTTGCCGAATTTGCGAGATATCGAGCACTTTGCTCAGTGCGCGGCGTCCAAATTTAGTGTGATCGACCAACAATACGGTTTCGACGGCACGTTCGGCCACATTTTGCTTGATTCGGAAGGTTGCGACTGCGGACTCGTAAGTGCCGTCCGCAGGCAGAAAACCTTTCGTGGTAAGAAAGGCTTGGTCGACAAAGAAAGATTTTGCCATCTCTTCCGCCTGCGGTCCGACAAAAGACAAAGCCAGCGGGTCATATTCGCCGCCGATCCCGATGATAGTATTTTGGCCTTTGCTCAGCTCCAGACAGGTCAGCGCCGAGTTGGTAAGTATCGTCAAGCCGGTGCGGCTATCGGCGATCAACTTCGCCAATGCCAAATTTGTCGTACCGCCGTCGATAAAAATAGTCTGGTTAGTTGGGATAAGATCGAGCGCCTTCGCTGCAATAGCTCGCTTCTCCGCGCGGTTGGTTGCGATACGTTCCCGGACTGTATTCTCGTAAAGGTAAGCGGGCGCATGCGCTTGCTGAATGCCGCCGATAGTCTTGATGATTTTCCCGAACTGGGCCAGTTCCTCACAGTCGCGACGAACGGTCATGGTTGAGACCTGCAACAAATCAGCCAGCGCTTCGTAGGATGCGGTCCCCTGCCGGTCGACCATGTCGAGGATAAACGCCGCACGATCTTTTATGCGTCGGGGGGAAGACACATTTCACCCGTACTGTGATTTAATCACAGAATCAAGCTAGAATATGTTAAGTTTTAACAATGACACGCGTCGGACACATGGCACACCGTCGTACCTATAGGACATATAGGGCTTATGTCGGCATTTCCGGGGTTCCCGGCGATATCGCGGGCGCGAGTTATTTGTTATCCGATTTCAACGAATCGAGGACGACTGGCTCAATTTGCCGAAAAAATAGTTGATCCGATTCATCGAGCTTTTGCGCGAGAGCGACGGCTCCCGCTGTGTCTTTGCCTGGAGCTGTGCCCACATAGGCTTGCGCGTGCACGATCTTCCCGGCGGCATAGACCCGATTTATCAGAGGTTTGCCCGCCGGATCGTACGCTTTGATTAACCCATCCATTTGGTTGTTCCGAAACTGGCCGGCTAATTGCAGTTTGCCGGCAGACTGCGGATTAGCGAACGATCCGTACCAGGTTTGAAACGATCCATCTTTGATTCCGCGCCGATATCGGATTTGCACCAGTTTGAGACCAGTAGACTCGTAGTAGTTCCAGACGCCGTTTGGCACCGAGCCATTCGCCTGCCCGCTGGCCCGGAGCAGATGCCGATTGTCGTAGATCTTGCAGTCACCTCCGGATGATCGCTCCACTTGATAACGTTCGGCAGCGAAGGCTGAATATCCGGATAGGAGAACGAGAAGCAGACAGAACAAATTCGAGCAAACACGTTTTCTCATCAGGTTGGCTCTATCAGATCAGCTGGCACGCGGCGAGAATTAGCGCCGGTAACGCCGGTAGGGACCCGCTTATAACCTGGTGATTACCTTATCTTCTTCGCGATCTCTGTGACCTCTTTGTTTAAGTTCTATCTTTGTGAACTCCGGTCTAAGAGGTCTTCGTGGTAAAGCTTTGTTTCTTTTGTTCAGAGCCGGTCGTGGGTCGGCCGCTTACCGCGACCCCCGCATTGCGGCTGAGCCGCCAATAAGGCGGCAGAGAAAGTAAGGCCACGGCAGCCACCAGGCCAAATGCGATTCGGAAATCCGAAGATTGATATCCCTGGACATGGCCTTGAATCAGTGTGGCGAAGCGAAGCGCTACCGCGGCAAATGCGATACCGATTCCAAAGGCCAGTTGTTGAATCGTGCTATACATCATCGAGGCGGAACTCACGCTGTGAACCGGGACATCGGAAAAAGCTAAGGTATTAAGGCTGGTGAATTGAAGCGAACGGACTAGACCGGCACCGAGCAGTACAGCCGCGATTACCGGCACCGGGGTGTCGGCGGCAAGCAAGCCGCAGGCAATCGCGAAGAGCGCGATCAACGGAGTATTGGTCAGCAACACCGCGCGAAAACCGAATCGTTGAAGAGTACGGGTAGTGACGGTTTTCATCAGGAGGTTACCGGCGGCATAGACCAAGACCAATAGACCGGATTCGAAAGGGCTCATGCCAAAGCCAGCCTGAAACATTAAAGGGAGGAGGAACGGCGCAGCTCCGATGGCAACCACAGTCAGCGAGCCAGCGAGCAACGGGATTGCGTAAGTGGGAATCTTCAGCAACAAGAAATTGAATATCGGCCACTCGGTTCGCCGTTCGTGCCGGATTGTGAACCAACCGAATACGAGGCTAAGCAGCAGAAAAATAGCAGCCATGGGCCAATTAGCATCTTCTCGTCCCAACAGCTCGACGCCGTACATGAGACAGCTTAGACAGACCGCACCCAAGAGGAATCCGGGAAGGTCAAGCGGTTGGCGTTTTTCGGACCGAAAGTTGGCAACGAACTTGCCGACCAAGACGATACCGGCCAAACCGATCGGCACATTGATCAGGAAGATCCAGTGCCAGGAGAAATAGGTGGTGATGAAGCCGCCTACTGGCGGACCGATCACTGTGGCGATAAGTCCCGGCCAAGTAATGGTTGCGATGGCGCGGATCAGTTGGTTTTTGGGTGTGCTGCGAAGCACTACGAGTCGTCCGACCGGCACCATCATGGCGCCACCGATTCCTTGGAGGATTCGCGCCAGGATGAACTGCGTCAGCCCGGTCGATACACCGCAAAAGACCGATGCGATGGTAAAGACGGCGATTGCCGCTCCAAAAACCGTGCGTGCACCATAGCGATCGGCGATCCAACCACTGATCGGAATGAATATCGCCAACGTCACCAGATAGGCGGTGATACCAATGCTGAGATGCGCGGGGCTAACTCCGAATGAGAGCGCCATTTGTGGCAAAGCGGTGGCGATGGCGGTCCCATCAAGGTTCTCCATAAAGAACGCGACGGCCACGATGAACGCGATTAATTGCGATCGATCACCTGATTTCTTGCTGAGAGCTTGGTCCTGCAATAGCCAAACAAGAGAACATCTCGCGCCGAAGCGCAAAGGCGGGAATTGAAAAGTGATCGTTTAACTTACGGGGGACAGTCGCCGCTGAAATCCGCGACGCTCCGTTTCATTCGTGTCTATGCGCGGTTGTCAGAAAAGTTGGCTCATCCCAACACGATCTGGACTCCGGCGTCCTCTAACGCAGCACGCAATTCTTGGGCCGGTTCCGCATCGGTGACCAAGAGCTGTATCGAAGTGAGCGAGCAAATTTGAGCGAACGAGTGTTTGCCCAACTTCGAGGAATCGGCCACAACGATCGTCCGGCGCGCCGCCGCAATCATCGCAGCAATCATCGACGCTTCTTCTAAGATGGTTGTGCTTAATCCTTCTCGTGTGGTAACACCACCAACTCCAATGACCGCCGTATCGACCGCAACACGAATTCCACTGAGCGATACCAATCCAATGGTGACTTGCGGCCCCGCTCGGAACTGTCCACCTAACAGATAGATTTCAGCACCGAGTTCGCTAGAGAGCGCGCCGGGAATAGCGAGGTTGTTTGTGACGATTGTCAGATTGGGCTGAGTCAGCTCGGTAGCAAAGAATCGAGTAGTTGATCCGCCGTTGATCAAGAGAGTTTCGCCGTCTTCGACCAGCGCCACGGCCGCTTTGGCAATCCGCTGCTTCTCAGCGGTGCGGCTATTGAGACGCTGAAGAAACGGAGAATCACGATGCACCAGGGTAGTTATCGCTACCGCTCCGCCGTGCGTCCGAGTCAATGCTCCGCGCTCGGCCAGGCTATCGAGATCGCGCCGTACCGTGTCTTCGGAGACCTGGAAATATTCTGCAATATCGGCAACCAACATTTGGCCCCGCACCTGAAGGAGTTCGACTAATTCGGTCTGCCGTTTTGCGGGCAACGCGGTTTTGCGCGGGTGATCGAGATCATTCATCCAAGAAACGGGACAAATCTGCCATCGAGGACGCAAAAAGCGAGTAAAATGCGTTTGACACATGCGTTTTTCTGCACATTTAGAATACGTCGACATGCATAAAAACGCAGTTCCCCCGAACACTCTATCATTGCCCGATCTTTCAGCGGCTGGCGCACCCAACGGGCTGCCAGCGTCCGGTGTGAATCGGCGTGAATTCATTAAACGGACCGGCCTGGCTCTGGCCGGAGCTACTGCCGCATCCACGTTTGTCGGTCCTCGTCGAGTTTGGGCCGCCGGACCGGTCGAGCTCACCTTTGCCAGCGCCAAGTTTTATGGGAAACAAACTATCGCCGAAGTCGTCAACGCGTTTAACGGTTCCCAGAGCAAGATCCATGTAACCTACAAGGAACTGCCGCCGCCCAGTTCGTCGACAGAAGTTCACCAGACATTGGTTCAGCAGCTCGCTCGCCGAAACGGTGACCCCGACGTCTTCACTCAGGACATCATTTGGATCGCTGAATTCGCCGCAGCGAAATGGGCGTTGCCACTCGACGAATATTTCAAGGATTCGGCCAAGGATTACTTTTCTGGAATGGTGCAGGCCTGCACCTGGCAGGGAAAGCTCACCGCGCTCCCTTGGTTCGTCGATTCTGGGATGCTCTATTATCGGAAGGATCTCGGATTCAACGCGCCGACCAGCTGGCAGGAGTTGATCGCCAGCGCCAAGCAGGCCACCAGTTCGGGCGGCGTTAAGTTCGGTTTCCTCTGGCAGGCCAAACAAGCGGAGGTGCTGGTCTGTGATCTGGTATCGTTCATTGGTTCGAACGGCGGCGCTATCCTGCAGCCCGATGGCAAAACCGTTTCGATTGCGGACGAACCGGCGGTCGAAGCCGTCCAACTCATGCGCGATCTGATCAACAAGGAACAAATCACGCCATCCGACGTGCTGAGCTGGGATGAAGAACCATCGCGCCGTCCCTTTACTGCTGGGGAAGCGGCGTTTCTCCGCAATTGGTCTTACGTTTGGAAGATCGCCCAGAGCGATGCGGAGTCCAAAGTGGTGGACAAAGTTGCCGTTGTCCCGCTCCCTCACTTCCCAAACAAGAAAAGCGCAGCAGCGCTCGGCGGCTACCAATACGGTATTAACGCATCGAGCAAGAAACGCGAAGGTGCAGTCGAGTTCGTTCGTTGGATGTCGTCACCGGAGACTCAGCTGCGATTCGCGACCCAATTGGGCCTCTGTCCGACACGAGCAGCGGTCTTCGATCGACCCGAGATTGCCAAGGAACAAGCGTTTATGCAGCCGCTCAAGGATGTATTCCTCGGTGCGATTCCGCGTCCGGTGACGCCGAAATATCCGCAGGTCACGCTGGTGTTGCAGTCCGAAGTTTCTCGGGCACTCACCAACGGAAACGTGAAAGAAGCCCTGCAAACCGCGAAAGAGAAAATCACGACGATCGTTAAGGCTTGAAAACCGCAGTGGCAATGCCCATAGCTAAAACAATGACCCACGCCGACTTGGCGCCGGGGTTTAAATTACCCCGGTGGCGGCTGGGTCCGTTTGTCTTGGTGGTTCCAGCGCTAGTTTTCGTTGGCGCCGTATCGGTGTACCCGGTTTTGCTCGGGCTATGGCTATCGCTGCGGAACACCACGCTCTCCTCCCCGGAGGATGCATTCGTCGGCCTGGCCAACTACCAGCAACTGCTGAGCGATGGCGGATTTTGGAACGCTTGGATTCACACGATCGAGTTCATGGGCGCCTCGACTTTGCTGGAGACGGTGGTTGGACTCGGGATGGCATTGGTAATGTCCGAACGTTTCCTTGGACGAGGTGTGGTGCGTGCGGCGGTGCTTATTCCGTGGGCGATTCCGACAGTCGTAACGTCGAAGATGTTTGGCTGGTTGTTTGATGGACAACACGGAATCGTGAACTATCTCTTGCGATCCTGCGGCCTGATTCCGGGCAATCTGAACTGGTACGGGTCGCCGGAGTTAGCGCTGCCAACCATCATCATTGCCGATGTATGGAAGACAACACCGTTTATGGCCTTGCTGCTGCTGGCCGGACTCCAGACAATTCCTCGTTCATTGAGTGAAGCTGCCGCGATTGATGGAGCGAGTCCTTGGAAGCGGTTTTGGTCGGTTCGACTCCCACTATTGGCGCCTAGCCTTTTAATTGCCGCGCTGTTTCGCGCTTTGGACGCGTTTCGAATCTTTGATCTAGTCTATGTCTTGACTGGTGGCGGGCCAGCTGATTCCACCGAGGTCTTGTCGACTTTGACCTACAAGAACTTGTTTTCCGCGCTGCAATTCGGCTACGGATCGGCGCTATCGACCACTATGTTCGTTACCGAAATCCTAGTGGCCATCGGGTTCGGATTTTTCCTCTTAAAACGATTCCGGGAGGTACAACTGTGAGCGCATTTCTCCAGACATCATTTCATGGCGCCCGCCGGCGCTACCTGATTGGTCGAGTTTTTCTTTATGTTAGTGCCGCTCTCATCGTGGCGTGGTCGGCGGCGCCATTTCTCTGGCAATTTTCTACGTCGTTTCAGCTCGATCGCGACCTGGTCGGTAGCGCGCCAAAGCTCTGGCCGGATCCCATCTCATTCGATCACTTCATCAACATCTTCGTGGCAAAAAGCTTTCATCGTTATCTGTTCAATTCCCTGGTTGTGGCCGGTCTCACGACGCTGCTCTGTCTGTTGATCGGATCGATCGCAGCTTATGCGTTGGCTCGGCTGAACGTCCGTGGCCGATTTGGCATCCTTGGATTTATCCTGGCGGTATCGATGTTCCCACAGATCGCAGTCGTTGCGCCGCTCTATATGCTGGCTTCGCAATTGGGCTGGCTCGATACCTACCGAATTCTGGTCACGGTCTATCTCGCGCTCGGGTTGCCGTTTGTGACATGGGTGCTGTTCGGTCACTTTCGCACGATTCCGAGCTCGATCGATGAAGCCGCGCGCATCGATGGCGCCAAACCGCTTACCATTTTTTTTCGCATTATTGCTCCGATGTCTCTGCCAGGTATCGTCACGACGGGTCTGCTCTGTTTCATCGCGTCGTGGAACGAATTCATGTTTGCCCTGGCTTTCACGTCGGACATTGATCGCCAGACGGTGCCGGTCGGCATTGCCAACTTTACCGACCTGCACTACGTGCCTTGGGGGGACATCGCGGCCGCGTCAGTGGTTGTCACCCTGCCGTTGGTCGCGATGGTCCTGGGGTTTCAGCAACATATTATTTCAGGGTTAACCGGGGGAGCGGTGAAGGAATGACGCAGGAGTTCTGGGCAGAGCGATATACTTCCCTGTTGCCTAGAATAACCGCTTACGCGCACGGAACACCGTTGATCTTGTGCGGTCTGGCTAGCTGCGCCGACGCCTATCTTCGGCTGGCACAAGCACAGGCGCTTTTTGCGGCAGCGCCTGGCACCGAACCCAACGCATTGGCCCAAGAATTGATCCGGCGCACAGAGCGAGGCCTTGGCGGTGAATTTTTCATGCCTTGGCCTGATGGCGGAAGCTGGATCGAAAACAACTTACCCGTCGCCAGCTGGGGTCTGGGCGGGACCGGAGCTCAAGCCGCTCAAACCCTGGCCATCCTAGGTGGGAGAGCTCTGATCAGTCTAGAGGATCGGAGCGAGCGCAAGCTCTCCGTCATTCATCCGGATGTCCTAGTAGCGGATTCTTCCGGCCTGAGACGCCGCGGAGAGTTAAGCAGCCGGCCTGGTTCTGAGCCGGTCCACTACATTTTCGAGGTTGCAGCCGGCGACCAGGTCGGACCAATCAAGGCGAGCCGTTCGACTCGAATCATTGTTCGGTTTGCTCATCATCATCTGGATCGTGATGCGGATTTCGTACGCGTGAGCCAGGAGAGTGCCAGCACGGCGGGGGCCGCCGTGGTATGCGGGTTCAACGAATTGGCGGACGAGTCACTGAGGGAAGAGCTGGAGGATGCTCGAAGACTACTCTCCGCCTGGCGCGAAAGCGGTCTGGCGCTGGTACACCTGGAACTGGGCGGCTACGAGAGCATTGCCGCACGCGACCAGGTCTTATCGGTGCTCGGACCGGTGATCACCTCGCTCGGAATGAGCCATACCGAACTGCGCGGGTTTGGGGAACATGATGTGGTCAAGCAAGCCAGCCGCTTTGCGGAAGAATTCGATTTGAGAAGAGTGTGTGTTCATGCCGATCATTGGGCGTTAACCGTTACGCGCGATGAAGTTGAAGCTGAATTGGAATCACTTCTTTGCGGATGCCTGCTTGCCTCGTGCCGGGCTGAATCCGGTGCACCTCGTGTGCCAACGCGAATCCCGGCGGCGGCCAGATTTAGTCCCCCAAACTGGCCGTTAGTCCACCGCTCGGAGAATCGCTCGATAGTTTGTTGTGCTGCTCCTTACCTGGAACGGCCAATGGCAACCATTGGACTCGGAGACACGTTCCTGGCCGGTACCCTCATGGTGCTCGGCAACTCATTGGGTGCCCACAGTCTTTCGTCCTTCACACTGCGTTGAGAAAAGCACTCGTTCTCGACACCTCATTAATTATGAAAACAAAAACAGAAAACATCGATCCCGGTAAGCTTCGTAGTCTGCAACGCGTCACGAGTTCCGACGGCTATTTTTTGATCTGTGCGCTCGATCATCTATCGGATTTTCAAGAGCTGCTCAATCGAGATGCTACCCAAGTTGGCTATCAGCGGACCGGGGAAGCCAAGATCGAACTCGTGCAGACGTTAGCCGGTGAGTGTACCGCGTTTTTATTGGATGCGCGCTATGGCCTGGCGCAGACGATAGTATCTGGTGCGCTGCCCGGATCGGTCGGTCTGATGGCGAGCATCGAGGACGAAGATTACAAACCGCCAACGGCAACGCGAAAGACGCGGTTTCGGGAAGATTGGTCAACCAGGCAGATGAAACTCCTGGGAGTCGATGTTTGCAAGCTGCTTTGGTTTTATCGCCCGGATAGCACGGTAGCTGGGCATCAACGAGATGTGGTTCGCATGCTAGTAGAGGAATGCGCGTCGTTGTCATTACCGCTGGTGGTCGAACCGATCTGGTACGCGTTGGAGGGCGAAGATTCACAATCTCCGGCTTGGCGCGAACGACGCGTTGAAGGGATTATCGAAAGCGCGCGGGAAGCGGATGGACTTGGCGTCGACATGTTGAAGGTCGAATTTCCGGGCTATGTCGAAGATGACGCCGGTCGATCCAAAGCGTATGAAGCGTGCCGCGCATTGGATGCGAGCGTCCATACACCGTGGGTGATTCTATCTGCCGGAGTCGGCTACGAGACTTTTAAGACCCAAGTGGAAATCGCGTGCCGGGCCGGTGCTTCGGGGTTTCTGGCTGGGCGCTCAATTTGGCGAGATGCCGCTTCTACCCCTGGTCCTGCTGAACGGATCAACGCCGGAAAAGCCGCAGCAAAGCGTATAGCCGAGCTGGCGAGTATTACTCGGACCCATGGCCGGCCGTACAAACCGCAATTGAGCGGTGCTGAGTTGGCGGACGCGTTTCCGGAGTTCTGGTACAGCGGTTGGCATAACAGATAGCAGATAGCAGAGACGAGGTGTGATCGGCGAGAGCCTTTGGCGTCGCGAGCGAAGAACGGCGTAACACGCCAAAGGCGTAGGAGGACTCAGCCCAGGGTGCAGTGTAACGAAACCCTGGGTTACATTCCCCGATGCGTCCCGCTCTGAAGGAGCGTAAGATCGAATCGAAAGCCTGGCCATATCGGAGTTAGACAGAAAAAAGGCGTGATCTTTGCAATCTCGCGTTGCGGTATTGCCTACCTTCCGGCGCTCCTACAGAGAGCACTCCCGTTTTTTCGGATCTAACCCAGGGTTCCGTTACACTGCACCCTGGGCTGAGTCCTCATACGCCCTTCGGCGTGAAGTCATCGACGGCGTTTTTGGTAGCTGCGACTGTCCTGTCCGGCATAGTCCGGTATTTCGCCGATCGGTGTTTTACTATATTGGGACGACGTCGGATCCTGCTACAGGCTTGATCTTCACGAAACCGCAGAACTCATCCGGAGCTGCTCGTGTCGCGCTACCACAAACTGCAGTCGCCATCGTGTGGCGGCGTTCGGCGTTTGGCTACAACGACGGGCGACCGCCATTCGCGAACCGCGTCGTGGCGACTGGGCTTAATGGTCAGTTTCGCTTGATTCCTTACGGCTCAGTATTCTCGACCCCGGTACACGTTTGACTTCGGTAGGATCCGACGTCGTCGTCTTCTTGAAAGCAATGCAACCCGGTATCAAGACTATGTCGGACAGGCTAGTCGCCGCTGGCGTTTGATGTGAGATCTTTTCCGATCGACGAGCACGCTAGTTCGGGCGTATGCTGGCGATCGTCGCGACCATTGATTTTTGGTTTCCCCGACGGCGGCAGACACGGAGGTAGCTGGTTCAAAGAAAATATCTCCGATGAGTAAAGGTCCTAAAAACACCTCCACCTTTACGGCACTCCGAAACCCAGTCTACCGAACGCTTTGGCTGGCTAGCATTCTCTCCGGGACTTGCGTTGCCGCTCACGATTGCGCCGCAACCTGGGTGATGTACAAGCTGAATCCCTCCCCGCTCTTCTTATCTTTGATGTCAACGGTGGCATCTTTGCCGTTCTTTCTCTTTACACTACCAGCCGGTGCATTGGCCGACATCGTAGATCGCCGCAAATTTCTCTGCGTCATGAATCTCTGGTTGGCGATAGCCGCCGCAATGCTCGCGGTCTTCGGTTCGTTCCACCTGCTCAATCCCTATATTATTCTGGCCTGCATTTTCTTGATCGGAGTCGGCTTTGCATTCAATGCTCCGGCTTGGACATCCGTGGTGCCGGAAGTGGTATCAGATGAGGAGCTTCCTTCGGCAGCTACCTTGAGCGGTCTGCAACTCAACATTTCCGGCATTATTGGACCGGCCCTGGGCGGATTACTGCTGCCGTTGGTTGGCGCCAACTGGCTGTTTACCATCAATGCAATCTGTTTCTTGGTCGTGATTGCCGCGATCCTGCAATGGAAACGCCGGGAAAAAGCGGACAAACTTCCGCTGGAGAGTTTTTTCGAATCATTTTTTACGGCGATACGGTACGTCCGCCATGCCCCAGGTATTCAGGTACTCTTAGCCCGAAATGTTCTGTTCGCTTTTTTCATCTCTCTGATCCCTGCGCTGATTCCGGTGGTTGGACTGCGAGAACTGAAGCTTACCGCCGCCGGTTGTGGAATTCTGTTCAGTTCAATGGGCGCAGGTTCGGTACTGGGTGCGGTTTTTGTGGTGCCCTGGGTTCGAAAACATTTCTCGCCTAACACCCTCACGGTTCTAGCGAATCTGGTTATCGCTGTGGTTTACGTCTTGATGGCTTTTGTTCGCGATCAAAATATTTTTATGATTGTGGCTGGTCTCGCCGGCATCGGTTGGACATTGTCCGCATCAGAGCTCTGGGTAGCCGGTCAGAGAGCGATGCCGCCGTGGGCCCGCGGAAGAATGAATGCGACCGTGATCATGGTTTCGCAAGGAGGAATGGCGTTAGGTGGCATCATCTGGGGAGCTGCCGCAACGACGGTGGGAATCAACCCGACTTTGGTCGGAGGAGCCGCCCTTTTGGTGGTCAGTTTGATTTTGGCGATACCGTTGTCGATCAACTTCACCGGGACCCTGGACTTCGAGCCGGCTCCGGTAACCAGCTTCTCTCATAAACTGATCTACCTGCCTCAGCCGAAAGACGGCCCGGTAGCCGTGATGTATGAGTTCAATGTCGATTCAGCGCGGGTACCGCAGTTCATGGATGTGATGAAGCACGTGCGAATGATTCATTTGCGCAATGGCGCTTTCACTTGGCGGCTCCACGAGGACCTCACCCGTCACAACACGTTTCGGATTGAGATGTTAGTTCCGTCCTGGACCCAACACACGTTGCAACGGGAGCGCATGACCAAAGCCGAAAGGGCAATTATCGATCAGGCAAACGCGTTCCATTCAGGTGGAGGTCCAATCGAAGAACGGATCTTTCTCTGCGTTAACAAAGAGCTGGGCAGCCGCCGTCGAACGATCAGCAGTCATCCATCAACGACGCCGTTCAGTCCGCTCAATCTCGGTACCCAAGAGGTAGCGGCGCCAAGCGCCGAATGACAGATGGCAGAGCCGAGCGGCGTGTCGGCGGCGAAGTCGAGCGCGCAATTTGTCATTCGGCGTTTCGCCCCGTGACACTGACCTCGTCGGTCATGATCAGCCCTTCTTCGCAGATCAAGGCAATTCCGCCATCGCGCAGAGGGGTCTCGGAATCGTTGTAGCGAATCAACTCGTTCCCGTTGAGCAAACCGCTGACCAAGGTCCCAAGGACCTGCAAAGTGAAATCATACCGCTGATGCCAATGCCAAGTAAACGGTACTTCCGCCAACAACTCGACCGAATCGTAGTTTCGGAGAAGGCGCAAAGCCTGACTCGGTCCGAGCACCAGCGCATAATAGCGAGTCAGACCTTGGACCCGAGCAGCCAAACCAAAAGACTTGGCTGGATCGGACATGATTGCTGCTTGGACCGTATAATTCTGCCAATCGCGCGACCCCTGAATGAATAGTCCTGTACCTCGATCCTGACACAAATGAAAGGCGGACTCCCATCGGGTGCCGACATGATCGACCGCGTTGATCCAAGCTCGTCGCCACATTTTCCCGTCGACATCGGGGCGGCGAAAGACAGACGTAGGAGTTCCCGACCAATCGACGTAGTCAACGTAGATCCGGCCTTTGGTTAGCCGATCGGAACGAATTTCAAAACCGAAGCGCGCGATAGGCGCGCCGCCCAACTCTTCGATTTGCCATTGGAAATTTTCCGCTGCATCTGGAGTGAGCGTGAGTGGTGAACCGTAATGTTGAGCAAGTTCATCATTGCCATTGTAGTAAGCAACGAAAGGTACGACTCGAACCGGAGCCGAGTTTTCTCGGCCGGCGGCCACTCGTCCCCTTACTACCTGTCCGGAAAAGAGCGTAGGACAAGCCATCAATGAGTAGTGACTGGCGTCTTTTGAATCGGGAGGAATGAAGGTTGGCGTCGCGACTCGGACCGGACGGTCCTCTGCTAAGCGCTCGAAAGCTAGGACGAGGCATCGCTGGCCGCTCGTGCTGTTGCCAGCAACGTTTGACAGTGTTAGCTCAGAAGCGGTGTCGTCATCTCGGTCAATCTGGAATCCTTGGACTGACCCGGGAAGTTCAAAATGAACACGGGCACCATGCTTTGGAATCGAAACCAGCTCCACCTGTCTCAACTGATTGGCAATCCGGCAGATCTCGTAGGCCTCGCGGACCGCATCCGTGATAACACGTCCCCCGTCAGCAGTGGAAAGAAAAAGTCTATCTGCGACCGGTTCCCGTAGGCTCGCATCGATCGCCGGAAGGCCGTTCTTGATTGCCATCAGACAACCGACATTGCCCGAATTACAATCGGTGTCCCAGCCGGCGGTATTGGCGATCATGAGGGCACGGCGAAAGTCATCTTCAGAATAGAGCAGACTGAGAATAATGATGGCGTGATTCGGTATGACGTGGCAGTTGCCCGGAAACTTGTCGTATCCGTAGGTCTTCTCGATCCGCTCTCGCGTCACGCGCCAGTTTCCGTCTGTGCCGCTCCAAATCCGGACATCGTTGATAAGCCGAGCGACGAGGCTGTCAGCCGGAATATACGAGAGCCCGGTTTCGATCAGCTGATCAATCCGGGATTCGACGAACGCCTGCGCCTCGACCGCGGCCAGAAACTGAGCAGCATAAATCGCTTCACCATCGTGACTAACCGAGGCCGCCTTTCGCGCCAGTTCTACCGCCAACTGAGGATTCCCGGGAGAAACCAACGCCCAACCATCGATAAAGATCTGCGCGCCGATCTGCTCGGCAACGGTTTTGCCATTGGTCTGAATCGCACCACTCAAAGGCGCCGGAACTCCGCTCTTTAATCGAAGAAACGCAGTATGCTCCGTAGAATTTCCCAGTCCACCCCACCAGAGAATACTTCGGTTCTCGACGATGTAGTTCAGCCAGGTTAATCCAATTTGCTTGGGTGTTATATCAGCCGTGCCGCCGTGATCTGGCAACGCCCGCAGGAAGGTGAATGTGCCAGAGATGTCATCGTCAGCGACTACCAAGGGCACGCGCAACCGCGCATGCACATAATTCCAGATCTCGCCCAGTTCTGCCTCGATCCGATAATGAGTCCATCCTTCAAAAGGTCGTCCGAGGTAAACTCCGATGATTTTGCCAAGCACACCGGCATAAACGCGTTCAAGGTAAGAAGAGGATGGCAACATGGGTCAATAAGATCAGCCCTTTATGCTGCCGGCGACTAAGCCGTCGACAAAAAGGCGTTGGAAGATGAGAAAGAGCACAATAATCGGACCGGCCAACATAACGGCGCTGGCCATCAATAGGCTCCATTGCGTACCATAGCGCCCCTCAAAGGAGTAGAACTGGACGATCGCGGTCTTGACGTCCTGACTTTGGAAAAAGGTCAGAGACAACAGGAATTCGTTCCAAGTAAACAAGGCAACTAAAAGTGCCACCGTCAAAATTCCGGGTGTGACCAATGGCAGAACAACATGCCAAAAAATCTGCGTTTCAGCGGCCCCATCGAGCTGGGCGGCTTCTTCTAACTCGAGCGGCACACCCAGAAAATAAGATCGCAGAAGAAAAATAGAAAAAGGTGTGTAGATAGCGGTGTAGATCAACGCTAGCACTACCTCGTTTCCAAGTAGCCCAAGTCTTACGACCAACCCGTATAACGGAAAGATTAATAAGGAAATCGGGACGGTCGTGGCCATAAGGAAATAACCACTCGCGAGCGACCAACCTCGCATCTTCCTCCTCGCCAGCGCATAGGCCGCCAATGAGGAGCTGGTAGAGGTGAATAGGACCGTGAGCAACGCAATTCGGAGCGACAAGAAAAGAGCATCTCCCAAATGTGCTTGCCCCCACGCTTTGGGAAAATTATCCCAGGCCAGATGATCAGGAAGAGCCAGCGGATTTGTCATTACCGCAACATCCGACTTGACTGAGTTCAAGACCATCAGCAGCACCGGGAACAGGCTGATCGCCATCAGCAGGAGCAGGAAGGCAGCCATCATTAAACCCTTCGGTCGCTGGCTTGCTCTCATCGTTCCACCCCTCTCTTTTGCAGCCAGATGTAGAATAGGATCGCCATCATTCCGAGCAGTCCGGCAAAAGCGGAAATGGCGGCCGCTTTGCCGAACTCGAAGCGTTCGAAGCCGTAGCGATAGGCGAGGGTCGAGAGCACTTCGCTGGAGCCGGCCGGACCTCCATCCGTCAGCACATAAACATAGTCGAAGATGAGAAATGACCAGACGAAGGTCATAATCAGCATGAACAGAACTGTCGGCTTGATCAGAGGAATTTGGATGCGAAACAGTTGTGACCAAAAGCCGGCGCCCTCCACTCTAGCGGCATCGAGTAACTCCTTGTCAATCTGACGAAAAGCCGCAAAAAAAATCACGGTAAGAAACCCCCACCAAGCCCAGAGATTGACCAGCGCAATGCCGTACAACGAAGTATCCGTGTTGATTAGCGGATCGGGGATTGAGATCCCATGCTTGCTGAGCCAACCGAAAACGCCGCTCTCAGGATTGAAGATCATTCCTTGCCAGATCCGAGCCTGTAAAACAGTCGGAAGAATGTAGGGAATCAGAAAGATCGTCTGCAAGAACCGCAATCGCCGTGCCCGAAAAAGAGCGGCGGCAGCGAGCAATGCCAGCCCGATTGGAACCGTGAGAAAAATCACAGTCCATTTCCCATTGTTAATCAACGCTTGCCAGAATGCCGGTGAGGCGAAGATATCGACAAAGTTAGCGAATCCGGTCCAACTCGGATCTTCCAATCCGTTCCAGGTGGTAAATGCCAGTAAGAGCGTAGCAACCACCGGGAACAGAAGAAAGACCGAGTTGATTAGCAGCGAAGGAGAAATGTACAGCCACCCAACTAACTCGGAGCGACGTTGTCCTGATTCATGGTGAAACTTGGTCGTGCCAGTCAGTGTGATTTCTCTGGTCGACGCTTTTAGTCTTCCGCTCATCACCTATTTCAGTTGTGGCGTAATGACCGGCGGAATTCGTCCGTCTTTTTTGTCTTGTTGGAACTGATCATTTACCCCCTTCAAATAATCGGCTTCGCTGAGTTTGCCTGCCCAGACCTTTTCTAAACCATCGATGATCACGGACTCGGTGCGATCAGGCCAAAACGTCCAGGTCGTATAACCGATCGCGCCACTTTTGATACAAGCGAGAACCGCGTCATTCTGTTTCACCAACCGCGGATCCAGCTTGTCGCTCTTGGTGTCAGAATCGGCAAAATTACCGGGAGGCAATAGTTGGCCGGTAGCGGGTTGAGCTTCGGTCCAAGCCATAAAGACCTTTGGCTGGTACATGAAGTCAAGAAATGCGGCAGCGCCATCCGGGCTTTTGCAGAACTTGCTAATCGACTGGGTGCCTCCGATACCAATTTCATACAGCGGATAGGTTGCTTCCGGGCCGACCGAGGGGAAGGCGATCCAATCCCATTGTTGACCGCTCTGTTTGAATGTTTCGGTCAGATCGTGGATGGCCCAGGAACCGCTAATCAGCATCGCAGCCTTGCCGGTCGCCACATCATCTGTAGCCTGGGTACCGGTGAGCGCGTAATAATTTTTGCTGAAGTAGCCTTTCTTCCACCAATCGTTCAGCAGCTTGATCGCATCGACAAATACCGGGGCGTCCCAAGGCAATTCGCCGGTCAATGCTTTGTAGACGTTGGCCGCTCCGGCATAGTGATTCAGCACGACTGTCACAAACCATTCGTTTGTTCCTTTCCAGTTCGCATTGCCGGCAGCGAATGGCGTGATGCCCTTACTCTTGGCGTCCTCGGCGATCTTTTGCAGCTCCTCGAGAGTTTTCGGCGGCGTCCAACCGTTCTTTTCGAACAGGGTTTTGTTGTAGTAGAGGAACATGCTCTCGTACTCATCTGGTAATCCGTACAATTTACCGTTGAGTCGTTGCAGGTTGAGCATGCTCCCAACGAAACGCTTATCCCAACTGTACTTCGCGGCGTAGCCATCAAGTGGGATCACAAATCCGGTCTTACTATACTGGACAAGGTAGGATGGACCTTCGGTAAAGAGAACATCCGGCCCTTTGCCGGCGGATAGCGCAAGCTTCAGTTCCCGATCGTAGTGTTGGATGAGGGTAGCTTTGACTTTGTACTCCGATTGAGAACTGTTGAACGGATCGATGACAGTCCGGCCAAAGTCGTCAAATTGCTGTTGATTGAAGTCAGTGATCCAAAGAGTGATCTCTTTGGGTTCGGCGGCAGCGCCAGCGAGGAATGCTAACGACAAGATCAATGTCAGGAGGGTCGGTTTCATGGTTGGGGGTTGATTGGGTTAGAAAACAAAAATCAGCCTAGCCCGCAAATCTCACGCGCCATACGCATCCACGCGCTTATTGCGGGCTAGAAAGCTCTTAAACAGACGCTCCGCGTCTGCATAAGAGCCCATTTTGAAATAAATAAATCGAAAACAAACTGTTCTAAACTCTTCTCTCTAAAAAGCGGCGGAATTTTCCGGCGTAGCCGGAGAATTCCGCTAGGCGGATTTACGGATCATCAGCTCGAAAGGCATCTCCTCACAGCGCCCCGGTCCGGTGGTTTTGCCGTTCAAACGCTCAAGCAACATCTCGACCGCACGGTTCCCGAGTTTTTGCTGAAACTGACTGACGGTGGTGAGCGGGGGCGAAACTAATCGTGCGATGGAGATATCATCAAAGCCGGCGATAGCGACTTCCTCCGGAATCTGGAGACCAGCTTCTCGCACTGCCATGATCGCTCCGATCGCCATCATGTCATTCCCGGCGAAGATCGCGGTCGGACGAGTGGCTCGTCTCAAAATGCGCTGGGTTGATTCGTATCCTTGTCTCTCTGAGAATTCGTGGCCGGATACGACATCGGATAAAAGTTTTTTGCTGCGCAAGGCCTCTCTATAACCGCGTACCCGAGCCGAATCCGGACCGGCGTTCCCTGCCAACATCGCGATTCGTCGATGACCCTGCTCGATGAGGTAATGAGCAGCGGCTTTCGCCGCGCTCACGTTATCGACAAAGAGGTTATCCAGCGGCCAGGGCCCGCCCAGCTTCAGACCCGCCTCAATCCGCACGACGGCAATCTTCCGTTCGAGGAGTGGACGCAAATCGCGTGCGGTCAAATGAAAGAATACACCGATCACACCATCGACCCGGCCTTCCAAGAGGCGGTCGAGGCATTTTCGTTCTTTGCCCGGAAGCCCGTCGGTGTTGTAAATGAGTACGTCGTAGCCGTGGGCTTCTGCGCTGTTCTGTGCGCCGCGCTCGAGAGCAGGATAGAAAGGATTGGTAATGTCTGGAACGATGCAGGCAATGGTTTTGGTCCGCTGGGTTCGAAGGCTCTGGGCTACGCGGTTGGGTACATATCCCAGGTTTTTTGCGGCGCGGAAAACCTTTCGCCGGGTGATCGCCGGGACTGAGGAATCGGCGACACCGTTTAGGACGAGGGAGACGGTCGCCTGCGAAACCTGGGCCAGCTTGGCAATATCTTTTTGGGTCGGGCGCGCTTTGATGAACGGAGGAGACACGAGGAAAAAGTATTGCTAATACGAATTAGTGATACGTATTAGCAGACCTGTCAAACGATCATTCCGGCGGGTCGAAGCGAATGATCTCACCCAAAGATGCAAAGTAGAACATGGAATACGGAAAGCACGTCGACTTGTCCGAAGAAGCCTTTCCCGATGTCGTGAAAACTGTGGCTAATGGTCGGCGAAGTCGGAACGCGTAGGAGAACTTAGCCCAGGGTGGAGGCTTTGTGGAACCCTGGTAGACTATTTAAAAGCGTGTTGCTCTGGAAGAGCAGCAGAACCAGATCGCAAATGAAGCCCGCATAGGTTTTACTGAAATAGCCGCGAAAGAACGCAAAGACCGCAGAGAAAATTCCCTCTTTGCTTCCTTTGCTACCTCCTGTTTGAAAATCTTCTTTGTTTATTCCGTGTG
>WNFQ01001097.1_pt1 | contig 19125 bp, 15 predicted proteins | sample 5400171 | NCBI WGS metagenome assembly WNFQ01 (sample SAMN13153356, study PRJNA577476) | soil metagenome | isolation source: 20 cm soil under Madrone tree | place: USA:California | collected 2016-06-14 | reverse complement strand
AAACGCGTGCTGCAGGCTGGCCGGCAGTGGGGGCTAGCGCCTCGGCTGCATGCCGAACAGCTTTCGCGGACGGGCGCGCTGGCGACGGACTACAATCCGGGAACTAGTCCGACGCTGAGTATGCCGATGATTCTCTCGCTGGCATGCACGCAATTGCGCATGACTCCGGCGGAGGCAATTGTGGCGGCAACCATCAACGCGGCTTATGCGCTGCGGCGCGAAAAAACCGTCGGATCGCTGGAGGTTGGCAAACAAGCGGACATCGCCATATTCGAAGTGGCTGACTACCGGGAAATTCCTTATTATTTTGGTGTGAGCCATTGCTGGATGACTGTGAAGCGTGGTCGCGTGATCCATGCAGCCCAACAAGCCGCAATCTAATTATTTGAAAAAACCGATAAAGAGAGTACGACTTCCCAAGATCGGGCCGCGGAAGAGCAAGAGCCTGTTCGAAGAGTATTTCTATGGCTTTGCGATTGCGATCAGCTTGCTTGTGACGATCCTAGGAAAAGCAGGGGGGCTGGGCGGTTACGACGCAATCGTCATGGGACTGTGGATGGGCGGGTTCATGTGGTGCGCATGGGTGTTGAGGCGCTACCGGAAAGAGCAAGCGAGTCCTGGGCGGATTGAGAAGTCCCCGCAGGCGGCCGAAAAACCGCAGCAAGTGAATGGGAAGCAGTTATCTCCAAACTTTAAGCCGATGATCGGGCCGCAATGGCCGTTGAAACCCGCGCAGGGGGCACCGCGGCAACTGCAAAAGTCCGTCAGGCCCGCACAAGAGTCACTGAAGCCCGCGCAAGCACCGGGACCGGCTGGGCAGGTCCTGGGTGCGCCAGGCGAATCGGGAAAGAGGGCGTTCGTGTATGAACGGCCGACATTGCCGGACCGGAAGCCGAAGCTTCCGAATAATTGGGCGGGCCAACAGAATAAGAAACCGAAACCATGAAGCGACTGATTGAATGCGTGCCCAATTTTAGCGAAGGCCGCGACCCCGCGAAGGTTGACGCCATTGTCGGAGCGATGAGCAGCGTGCCGGGCGTATATGTACTGGACCGCGAGATGGACGCCGACCATCACCGCTGTGTAATCACGCTGGCGGGCGAACCGGACGCAGTGGCGGAAGCGGCCATTCTGGGAACCGGCAAAGCGATGGAACTGATCGACCTGACGAAACACAGCGGGGCGCATCCTCGCGTAGGCGCGACGGACGTGCTGCCGTTTATTCCGATTGATGGTGTAACCATCGAGGATTGTGTGGTGCTGGCACGTCGGGTGGGTAACGAAATCTGGAAGCGCTACCGGATACCGGTGTTTTTTTACGAAGCGGCGGCAACGCGGCCGGACCGCGTGAATCTGGAGAACGTGAGGCGCGGGCAGTTTGAGGGGTTGCGCGAGGAATTGAAGAAAAACCACGAGCGTCAGCCGGACGTCGGCGAACCGAAGGTGCACCCCACCGCGGGAGTGACAGTGGTTGGCGCGCGCAAGTTTCTGGTCGCCTACAACGTGAACCTCAACACTTCGGACATCAGCATCGCGAACAAAATTGCGAAAGCGATCCGGTTTTCGTCGGGCGGATTGCGCTATGTGAAGTCGATGGGCGTGGAACTGAAAGCGCGCAACCTGGCGCAGGTGTCCATCAACCTCACGGACTTCGAACAGACGCCGATGCACCGCGTGTATGAAATGGTGAAACGCGAAGCGGAGCGCTACGGCGTGGTGCCAGTAGGAAGTGAAATCGTCGGCCTGGTCCCGAAAAAGGCGATCGAGATGGCGGCGGACTTCTTTTTGCAGCTCGAGAACTTCTCTCCCGCGCAGGTATTCGAGAATAAGCTGGCGGGCGCATTGAGCAGTGTGCCGATGGACGTAACGAAGGACGGAAAGCTGGCGGGTCTGGCGCGCCCGTTCCTGGAAGAGGTGGCGACTCCCGCGGCCACACCGGGAGGAGGAAGCGTTTCGGCGTATGCAGGAGCGTTGGCAGCCGCACTGGGGCAAATGGTTGCAGGGCTTTCGCGAAAAAAGAAATCGCAGGCGGGATTTGCCGATCAGCTTTCAGTGGCGCTGGATGAAATGCGCAGAATTGCAGACGAACTTGCCGAAGCCATCGATCGCGACGCGGCTTCGTATGACGCGGTGATGGCCGCGTTCAAGTTATCGCAAGGGGACGCGCAGGAAACGCAGCAACGAGAGGAAGCCATACAGAAGGCGACAAAAAGCGCGTCGGAAGTGCCGTTGCGGGTGGCTGAGCGCACGGTCGAGCTTTTCGACCGACTCGGACAACTAGATGCTATCGTCGCCGCATCCATGCGGTCAGACTTGCAAGTGGCGCGATTGATGGCCGAAGCGGGCGCGCGCGGAGCGTTGGCCAACGTGGAGATTAATCTTGACGGGCTGAAGGACGCAGCGTACGTCTCGTCAATGCGCACGAAGATTGCGGCGCTGCAGGAGCGGCTGGGCAATGCGCCCCGTCCGACAACGGCGTAGACTAGGAGTTGCCTCGGCCCTCGATCCGGCGAGAGGGACGACGCTGTGTGGCGGTTTAAGCTGAAGATGGAGGAAAAGCGGCGGCAAGCCGCCGCATTCCAAAGGAGCACGACTTGAAGCAGACAACGAACTCAGGTGAGACGCGGATGCGGCTGGTGTTTGCTGTCCGCAGACTCGCGGCCGCTGGTATTTTGGTGGCTATGTTCCTGGCGATGCCGAAGCCGGCGCGCGCGGGCCGTCTTGGCGCGGATATCATCGCGCTGTTCCCCAAGGAAATAGGTGAATTTGCGTACGCTGACCTAAAAAAGGCGCGATCGCTGAAATGGTTTTCACAATTGCAGGAACAGATGCTTCCTGACCGCTTCCGGCAATTCGAAAAATTCCTGGCTTCAGCAGGAGTGGATCCCAATTCGCAGGTTGATGAACTCGCCTGGGGACTGGTCGCGGAGGGAATGACGGCGAAGACCGAAGGCACGGGCTCGACGGATGTTCCGACCGGGGAAGAAATCGTCGGCGTGGCGCTCGGGACGTACAATCCGGGTTCGACAGAGGCGTTCTTCAAGCAACAAAAGCTTCCTACTTTTAAGGCGCGCGGTTACACGCTCTATGCGTTCGGAACGGGTTCGGGAGCGAACGATCTGTTCTTCTTTTTTCTCGATTCCAATACCGCGGCGTTTGGTCATCGAGCCGTCCTCGAAAAGATGATTGAAGTGCGATTTGGAGGCGAAGAAGGATTACTACGCAACGAGAGGCTTTTTCCCCTGATCAACGAAGCGAATGGCAGCGGGGTGGTCTGGGCAGTGTTGAATCCCGCCTACACACGTTTGGCAATGCAGCAACTGGCGCCGGAAGTGGAACAGTTTCCCGAAGCGGCAAAGCTCGTCGCGCGGATGCAGAACATGATTATCAACGTGGACGCGGGCAGCGGCATCGACGGAAAGTTCCAAGCGGTGTGCGGATCCACCGACGATGCGAACACCCTAGGGCAGCTTTTGCAGGCTGGCTTCCTCTATAAGCGGTATCAATCGCAAAAGGATAATCCGGATCTGGCGCAGCTTCTCGATCAGGCCAAGGTGACTCCGGCGGGTGACCGGGTAACGATAAGGATGTCGCTTAGTGACGACCAGATGGCGACGCTGATCCGGAAAAACACTTTCGCGCTGAAAATGTAACCTTCCGAAAACATTTCTGAACAAGGGAAGGCCAGGCAGCCGATCTGGCTGGCCTTTTCTAATTTCGAATGACTCTTAGGTTATAGAAGGGTTCTGATCGATATTTCCGGGACCGATATATTTTGTCAGGCGAGTGACCGCTTCTCCGTCATGAGTTTCATACTGGACGCGATCGAATGCGGCAAGAACTACTTGGATGGAACTCGTGCCGCCAATTTGTGAGGCAAATCCGGCGATTTTGTCGAGGCCAACCGCGGGTGAGTCTTCACCCAAATGGGAGAGCGCGACTTCCATGCGGTTGGAAAAGCGCGTGAAGGTGATTTCCAGTTGAGGATGAGCTGCCGTCAGATGCTCGAAAGCTTCCGAGCAGGCAGCGATGACGGCGGATTCCAATTGGACGACGGCACGGTTCTCGAGTCCAGCGATATCAGCCAGGTAGCGGACCACGCCGCCGGCCGCGGCCGCCAGGCGCGCGTCGGCATCGAGGAGCAATCGGAATGTTTTGGCCTCAGCGGCCACGGGTTGTGGCCAGCGACACATCGCAAGCTTCGCGGCAATCCGGGCAATAGTAAAGACCGTCAGAGCAGAGACGCACGTTGTGCTGCCCTTTGCAGATGGTGCAGTACCTTTCGCAGGTACAGCGGTCTTCCGGCAAGTCGCATTGCGCGCAATTTGTTGGAGCTTGCATAAGGGCCCTCTCCAGAAAACTTTACCTGAGCATGGGAGGCACGGCAAGGCGAAGGTCATGAGCATACGCCGAGTGACGTCTGTTCGTCCCGGGATTCGGTCTTAGGTGTTTCAATTCCCTGGATTTGTCGCCGGCTGAGTTGACTCGATCGTTGTGTTCCTGAGGGCGTGAGCGACGGCATCCTTGACGACGACCTCATTCCGGCCGTGGTCGGTGATGGCGTCGTAGAGCAGTTGCGCCGGTCCCGGGTTTAGTTCCTTGTTGTATTCATCGGTGATATCGGTGGCCATTTGCTGAAGCATCTTGCGGGATTCGGCGCCCAGATCCGTGCCGGCGATTTCGACTTGTTTGCCCATGTATGTCGCAGCGATTCGCTCGGCGAGTTTGTCGGCGGTCTGGTAGTAATATTCCGAGACTTGGCGATGGCCCTCCTCATGTTCGATCACATGTTGGCTTACCCCGGTTGGCACCCAGATGTTGATGTTGAGTTGCAGCGTCATCTTGATCTGCGTGATGGTGACGGTCGCGTGTGTGGCATCCGTTTGTCGAGATACCCCACGGACGCTGCCGTTGGACAGAAAATTGGAATCGCACTCCGCGCTTTCTCCCGGGGCCAGGGGTGGCATATCGCTCGGCGGTGCGGCCGGGTCAAACGTGCGGTTCGCGAAAGCAACCGGCTGCTTGCTGATTGTCGGCACAGAAGCTTCCCTAAGCTGCCGCCGCGATGAGAGGTCTCGCCACGCGAACCAGCCAAGGAGAAGCGCTCCCAGCAACACGCAAAGCACCATTAGGCCGCGCGAGGGCAATACCGCCTCCTCGTTCCATCTTCCGAGTAAGGCAGTACCCGAACCATGAATTTGTGGGCGGCGAATGACGCGAAAGGTACTCTCACCAGGCCAACGAACCAACTCTCGATGAACGCATAAAATGGACATCTCGCTAGCGCGATTTATGCCGCTCGCATGACGCTGTCCAAGAGTGGGTATGGCGTTCGATCAGGTTGAAGTGAGAGTATTCGCAAGTCGTTGCATCTATCTGTTTCGACCACTCCGGAGGTTGCCCGTCTAGTGGGCAACGTTTTTGCGCTCCGTTTGCCCTTCACAACCTCCGACAACAATCAAGCTGAGGAGCAAAGCAAGAAGGAGGACGAAGTTCTTCAGGATGGTCACACTAGTATTCTGCTACACGGCCGTCACCTCGCAAGTTCTGATTAACCAGTAATCGGAAGTTGACCTGCCACTTCCTGGCGGGCTTCTTTGACCCATTGGAGAGCGCATGCTAGTATCGATTTCTGCTTGAGCCACTGGAATGGAATCCGCCGCGACTCCACACAAAAGCGAGCTTCGTAAGACGCCGCTGAACGCGTTGCACCGCCGCCTGGGCGCCAAGATGGTCGATTTCGGCGGGTGGGACATGCCTGTCGAATATCCGTCGAGCGGTGGACTGATTGCGGAGCACAAGGCGGTGCGCGGCAGTGTGGGCGTTTTCGACGTCAGCCACATGGGAGACATTCGAATCCATAGCGGCGGGAAACCTGGTGGAGCGCTGGCGGCGGTTCAGCACATCAGCATGAACGACGCTTCTAAGCTGGCCATCGGCCAAGCGCACTATTCGGCGATGCTCTATCCGGAAGGGACGTTTGTGGACGATGTGATCGTGCACCGGCTGGGCGAAGATGATTATTTGCTGGTGATCAACGCCGGGACGCGCGAGAAAGACATCCACTGGGTGCGCGAAAACACCAAGAGTTTCCATTGTGTCGTCGAGGAGCTGAGTGACGCTTACACGCAATTGGCAATTCAGGGACCACGGGCCATCGATGTGACGAAAAAATTGACGGATGCAAATCTGGACGGCATCAAGAATTACTGGTTCACGCATGGAACGGTCTGCGGATTGAAGAACACGCTGATCGCGCGCACTGGATATACCGGTGAGGATGGCTTCGAGATTTATGTGCCCTCCGATGTGGCGACGAGCGAGAAAGTCTGGGATCAGGTGATGGGCGCAGGGCGCGAATTCGCCATCGTTCCCTGCGGCTTGGGATGCCGAAACACGCTGCGGTTGGAATCAAAGATGGCGCTGTACGGGCACGAGATCAGCGACAAAACTAATGTGTGGGAAGCGAAACTCGATCGCTACTGCAAAATGGAAAAGGGCGATTTCGTAGGCCGCGCAGCGCTGGAGCGAGCGAAAGCGGCGGGATCGCGGCGCACGCTAGTGGGGATCGAGATGATCGATCGCGGCATCGCGCGCGACGAATATTGCTGCTGCAATGAAGCGGGCGAACCCATCGGCGTTGTGACGAGCGGTTCGCCTTCACCAACGCTGGGAAAAAACATTGCACTGGCTTATGTGCCGCTGTCGTTTTCTGCCGTCGGCGCGATCTTGTATGTGGAGATTCGCGGGCAGAAGTGCAAGGCGCAAGTGGTGACGACGCCCTTTTACAAGCGGCCGAAGAAAGCTTCGGCATGAGAAGCGACGAACACGGCCTGAGACGAAACAAAGGAGCATCCGTGAAAATCTACGTTGCTTTTTTACTGTGTTCGGCTGCCCCAATCGCAGCGGCAGGCCCGGGCGCACCGGTTTTGACGGCACAACAGAAACCCGCGCAAGCGGCTCCTGCACAAGCGCCCGCGCAGGCAGCCGGGGCGAAATCCACAACGGGCATCGATCCAGCTAAGGAAGCGGCCATCCGCAAACTCTTTGAGATTCAAGGAATCAATAAGAGTTTTCAGCAGGTCGTTGTCACAATGATCGGCAACATGCGACCAATGATGAACTCTTCACTGCCTCCGGGCGAGTACCGCGAAAAACTTTTGGATTTGTTTTCCGAGAGATTCCAATCCAAGCTTCATGTGGAGCAGTTCGTGAATCTGACTATTCCCATCTACGACAAGTATTTCACGCAGGATGAAATCGAGGGACTTACTAAATTTTATCAAACCCCTCTCGGTAAAAAGGTCATCACTGTGTTGCCTCAGGTACTCGTCGAATCACAAACGGAATCAATGAAAGTGGGAGAAAAATATGGCCGCGAGGCTATGGCCGAAGTGCTCGACGAACATCCCGATTTGAAAAAAGGACTTGAAGAAGCGGCAACTGCGCCCAAGCAGTGAAGATTTGTGAGCCGCTCCGTTGAATGACAGGCGCATCGGGGAAACATTTTAGTGATTCATAGGAGAGTCTGAGATGGCGTATCCCAAGACTTACCGCTACACGAAAGAACATGAATGGATCAATGTCGAGGGCGCGCTCGCAACGATCGGAATCACTGATTACGCACAACATGAACTCGGCGACGTGGTCTTCGTCGAGCTGCCCAAGCCGGGGGCGAAAATCGAAACGGGAAAGACCTTTGGTACGGTGGAGTCGGTAAAGGCTGTCAGCGAGATTTATGCGCCGGCTGCCGGCGAAGTGATCGAAGCCAATGGAACGCTCCAGAACACGCCCGAAAAAATCAACACCGATCCACACGGTGCGGCGTGGCTAATCAAGGTGCGACTGACAAACGCGGCAGAACTCAGCGGGCTGATGGACGCGCCTGCCTACGAAGCGTACATCGCGGCCAAGGGTCAGGAAGCTTCGGCCTGATGCGCTACCTCCCGAAGAGCCCCGCCGAGCGGCAGGAAATGCTCGGCGCCATTGGCGCAAAATCCGTCGACGAATTGTTTTCCGGCATTCCCGAGCGCTTCCGGCTGCGCGAAGCGTTGAAGATTCCCGGGCCATACTCGGAAGCCGAGGTCATTCAATATTTTAAAGAGCGAGCCGCGGAGAATTCGATCGGGTATACGAGTTTTCTTGGCGCGGGCGTTTACAATCATTTGCGCTCGGTTGTTACGGACGCGATTATTCAGCGAGGAGAGTTTCTCACCTCGTATACGCCCTATCAGGCGGAAATCACGCAGGGCACGCTGCAGGCGATCTTCGAGTTTCAAACGCTGATGTGCCAGCTCACGGGACAAGAAGTGGCGAACGCCTCGATGTATGACGGATCGACGGCCGCGACTGAAGCCGTGTTGATGGCGGAGCGCGTGACGGGGCGCCAGCGCGTGCTCGTAGCACGCTCCGTGCATCCGGAGTATCGCGAGGTGTTGAAAACCTACGCGAAGAATTCCGGCTTGCGCGTAGAAGAGATCCCCTTCACAACAAGCGGCACGGTGGATGCAAAAGTGCTGCAGGTTGCGTTGAAAGAGGATGTCGCCGCGGTAGTCGTGCAGTCGCCGAACTTTTTCGGAGCGATCGAATCGTATGCGTCGCTGGCCGAGATCGTGCATGCGGCCGGTGCGATGTTTGTCGCGGTGATTACAGAAGGCGTTTCCCTCGGCCTCGTAAAGCCTCCCGCGGAGGCGGATATCGTCGCGATGGAAGGGCAGAGCTTCGGGCTGGCACCGAGTTACGGCGGGCCGTTCGCGGGCGTGATTGCTTCGCGGGACAAGTTCGTGCGGCAAATGCCCGGGCGGCTCGCGGGACAAACGACGGATTCCGATGGCCAGCGCGGATTCGTGCTCACGCTTGCGACACGCGAGCAACACATCCGCAGGGAGAAGGCTACTTCAAACATTTGCACCAACCAGGCGCTCTGCGCGCTCGCCGCCACGGTGCATCTGACGCTGCTCGGCAAAGAAGGCTTGCGCGAGATGGCGGAACAGAATTTGTCGAAGGCGCAGTTCGCGCTTTCGGAGTTGTTGAAGATTCCTGGCGTCCGGCGTACCTTTGATGCGCCGTTCTTCAACGAATTTACGGTCGAGATGCCGCGTTCGGTGAAAATCCTGAATTCGCAGCTCTTGCGCGAGAAAATCATCGGGCCGCTCGCGCTGGGCACTCCGTATCCGGAACTAACCAAGCACGCGCTGGTGTGCGTCACGGAAACGACTACCCGCGCGGAAATTGAACGATTTGCTGGAGCGTTGAAAAGCGCGCTGCAGCGGCCGATTTAACGAAACAATTCTTTGCGGGGGCGCCCTCGTTGGCGGGCCTGCGGACCAGAACAGGGAAATGAACACAAAAATCAAGAAAGCCTCGCGCCACACTAACCAAAGTGAAGGGCTGATTTTCGAGAAGTCGTCGCCCGGAAAGCGCGCGTTCGAATTGCCGCCACTCGACGTACCCGCCGCCGATCCCGCCAAGGCTCTCGGCGCGAATCATCGCCACAGGGGCATCGAAGGGTTCCCCGAAGTGAGTGAGATCGAAGTTCTCCGCCACTTCACGCGCCTTTCGACGTGGAACTACGCCATTGACCTGGGTATGTATCCGCTGGGCTCCTGCACGATGAAGTACAACCCGCGCGTAAATGAATTCGTGGCCCGGCTTGATGGCATCGCTACCGAGCATCCGTATCAGCCGCAAGAACTTTCGCAAGGCTGCCTGAAAATCATGCGGCTGCTGGAACAATGCCTGCTGGAAATCACCGGCATGGATGCCCTCACGCTCCAGCCGGCTGCGGGGGCACACGGAGAAATGACCGGACTGCTGCTGATCCGCGCTTACCTGGAGAAGCAGGGGAATCCGCGCAAGAAAGTCTTGATTCCGGATTCCGCGCACGGGACGAATCCGGCCACGGCGGTGATTGCGGGATACGAAGTCGAAAACATCAAGTCCGAATCACACGGGCAAGTCGACGTCGATAAGCTGCGCGACCTGGTGACCGGAGACGTTGCCGCGTTAATGCTCACAAATCCTTCGACGCTGGGAATTTTTGAGCAACGCATTCCGGAGATCGCGGAAATTCTGCATGCCAAAGGCGCACTGCTCTATATGGACGGCGCGAACATGAACGCGCTGACGGGCGTGACACGTCCGGGCGATCTGGGCGTTGACGTAATGCATCTGAATTTGCACAAAACGTTTTCCACGCCGCATGGCGGCGGCGGCCCCGGAGCCGGTCCGGTGGCGATGAAGAAAATCCTCGAACCGTTCCGGCCGGTGCCCATCCTGGTGGAAAAAGAAGGCGGGCGTCTAGTGCTTGAGCCGGTGCGGCCGGATTCGATCGGCAGGGTGAAGGCGTTCACGGGGAATTTCGGCGTGCTGGTTCGCGCGCTGGCCTACATCCTCGCCTACGGCCCGGGAGTGCGGCAAGCCACGGAAGACGCGGTGTTGAACGCGAATTACATTCGTAAGCATCTGGAAGGCGCGTACGAACTTCCTTATTCCCTGCCCTCGATGCACGAAGTGGTGTTCAGCGACGCGCTTCAAAAGAAAAACAGCGTGAGCACCATGGACATTGCGAAGCGGTTGATCGACTACGGCTTTCATCCCTACACCACGGCGTTTCCGCTGATTGTGGCGGGAGCGATGATGATCGAGCCCACGGAATCGGAATCCAAGGAAGAATGCGACCTCTTCATCGATGCGATGAAATCCATCGCTGAGGAAGCCGCCACGAAGCCGGAAATGGTGAAGACTGCGCCCCACACCACGCGCGTCCGCCGCCTCGATGAAGTTGGCGCTGCTCGCAAACCGATTTTGCGGTGGAAGCCGGCCGTCCCACGTAGCGAAGCCGCGGACTGAACGAAAGAACGAGAGTCGAACGAATATTCGTCAGGCCAAGATTCCCTTCAAGACACACATTTACTCCGCTGCACGTCCGACTTGGCATCTTCCTTGCTAGAATCCGTACAGCAGTTCTCTACTCTGGACCGAAAGCCGCATGACATCCGCCCTCGAAGCTTGGCTCCCGAAATCGATACTCCTGCTGCGCGACTACGACCGCCACAAATTCCTCTCCGATCTGATCGCCGGTGTGACCGTGGGACTCGTTGCGCTGCCGCTGGCGATGGCGTTTGCCATCGCGTCCGGCGTCTCGCCGCAGGCGGGCCTGTACTGCGCCATCGTAACGGGCTTTCTGATCTCCGCTCTGGGCGGCTCAAAAACGCAGATCGGCGGGCCGACGGGTGCGTTCGTCGTGGTGGTTGCGGGAATCATCGCCAAGCACGGGATCGACGGCTTGTTCATGTGCACGATGATGGCGGGACTTCTCCTGGTGCTGTTGGGCGTAACCGGCATGGGCACCATGGTGAAATATTTTCCACGTCCCGTCGTCGTAGGCTTCACCAACGGCATCGCTATCCTGATTGCCAGCACGCAAATCCGGGACTTCTTCGGTTTGAAGATGGATCACGTTCCGGGTGATTTCTTTCACCGCATGATGGCTTTTGCGCAGGCCTGGAACACCTTTTCAGCGCCGGCCGCTGCCGTGTCCATCCTTTCGATTGCGCTGATGGTTTTCTGTTTGAGATATGCAAAGCGAATTCCCGGGGCCATCCTGGTCACGTTTGGCGCAACCGCTGCCGTCCTATTTCTGCATCTGCCCGTCGAAACTATCGGAACGCGCTTCGGAGGAATCCCCAGCGGCCTGCCAAAATTGGCCGTTCCGCACTTCCACTACGACGTCTTTCGGCAGCTCTTGTCCGCGGCCTTCACGGTAGCCATGCTCGGCGCCATTGAATCGCTCATGTCCGCCGTGGTTTCCGACCGTATGAGCAATGACAAACATAACCCCAACGTGGAGCTGATCGGCCAGGGTATTGCCAACATCGTGTCGCCGTTGTTCGGAGGACTCCCCGCCACAGGAGCCATTGCGCGCACCGCCACGAACGTGCGCGCCGGCGCAAAGACACCTATTGCGGGAATTGTCCACGCGTTTACTTTGCTGGCGTTCGTTCTGTTTGCTGCGCCGCTGGTGAAAAATGTGCCGTTGTCTGCTTTGGCCGCCATTTTGATGATCGTGGCGTACAACATGGGTGATTGGGAGGAAATTCCCGAGATTCTGAAACTCAGCGCCGCGGATATCGCAGTGTGGTTATTGACGTTGACCTTGACCGTGGTGACCGATCTCACGTTTGCTGTGGAAGTCGGAATGGTACTCGCCGCGCTCACTTTCATTCGCAAAGTCTCGCGAACCACCACCGTTAGCCCGGTCACTAAGGATTACGTGGAAGACAGCCGCGTGCATGTTTTGCAAGGAAAAGATATCCCGGACTACGCGATTGTTTATCGCATTCACGGCCCGTTCCTTTTTGGCGCGACCGACAAATTCGCTGACATTCTCCAGTCCATCGACAAATTGCCGCCCATTGTCATCCTTCGTCTCCGCAACATGACCGCGATTGATGCCACCGGCCTGGGCGCCATTCGTGATCTGGCGGACACGCTTCAGGATTCGGGACGCTCCTTGCTTCTCTGCGGAGCACGCGAGCAACCCTCGCAACTGATGAAGCAGGCCGAGTTCGAACGCCACGTTGGTGCGGAAAATATATGCGGCAGCATCAGTGAAGCGTTGCAGCGTGCCGCCGAAGTCTATCGCCAGCACCACGCGAACAAAGCTGCAAGCGAACTGCCCGTCGGCAGATAAGAGAATCACGCGGCACTCCATGGTGCGGCTAGGAGTTCCCGTACTCTCCATCTCCGGCGTGCAGTCTTCTTCAGAATCGCGACGACCTCCCCTGTTCATTGAACCGACACAAAGCATTCTCCCTTGTGTAACAACTCGCCTCTAGCCTCTAGCGCGGGGCAATCGCGCCAATGTGCTGCCCCGACAAAGGAGATTCTCTTGAAACAAAAATTACTCGCAATAGCCCTGACGATCGGATCGTTCGGCACTACTTTTCCAGCTACGGCCCGCGCCAACGATGAGCTTGGCAACGGACAAAAGATTAAGCATGTCCTTCTCATCAGTGTGGACGGTCTACACGCCTTGGATGTGGCCAACTATGTTGCGTCGCACCCGAATTCGGCACTCGCGACCCTGGCGTCTCACGGGGTGACATACTCAAATGCACGCACGCCGGCAAATTCGGATTCCTTCCCCGGCCTCCTCGCTTTGGTCACCGGCGGCTCACCTATCAGCCACGGGCTGTTTTACGACGTCAGCTATAATCGCGGCATATTCGACCCCACGAACACGACTTGCTCCGGGCAACCAGGGAACATACAGGTGTTCGACGAAAGCATCGATAGGTACTCCGGAAGCCCGCCCGTCTCATTGAACGTCGTTGATCCCACTGCACTGCCAAATCACCTGGACGAGAACGGCAAGTGTGTCCGGCTGTTCCCCCACAACGCAATGAAGTCCAACACCATCTTCGAGGTGGTCAGAGCGTCTGGCGGGCACACTGCCTGGGCGGACAAGCATCCCGCCTACGACCTCGTCAACGGACCTTCCGGCAAGGGCGTGGAGGATCTCTTCACCCCGGAAATCACCAACGTCGGCGGGCTTGACAACACGGTGAGCGTCGTTTGCACGGTTAACAATGATGCTCTAAAGGTTCAGGGAATTCTCAACGAAATCCACGGACTCAAACACGATGGTACGGCAGGACCAGGGGTCCCAGCGGTCTTCGGGATGAACTTCCAGGCCGTCAGTGTCGGGCAGAAACTTTCCAAAGACAACTCCGACGGCAGTTGCATCGCGGACACAACATTTACCGGGCAAGCCGGCGGATATACGGATGGCGCAGGAACTCCAACCGCCGTTCTCGCCTTCGCCCTGCAGAAAACCGACGATGCTCTCGGCAGCATGATTAAGGCCCTCAAGGCTCAAGGCATCTACGACTCCACCCTGTTCATCGTAAGCGCCAAGCATGGGCAGTCGCCCATCAATCCGGCGAAGGTCAACAAGCCCGGCCACTTCGCGGACCTCGTTGCCGCGTTGCCAGATGCCGCTACCAACGCTGGCGCCATGGCCATCGCCAACGCCAACGCCTGCAGTCCCCCAGCCCAGCAGGCTTGCGGTTTCGTTCAGGATGACGATATCGCCCTGATCTGGCTGCAAGACCAGAGCCAGACTCAGGCCGCTGCCGATTATCTCAACGCTAACGCTAAAGCTTTGTTCATCGATGAAGTTCTGGCGGGTAATGAGATCAAGCTCAAGTTCCGCAACCCGCTGGCCGACAACGCCACGCCTGATATCCTTGTACAGCCGCTCTACGGCACGATCTATACCGGGTCGTCCAAGAAGAACGCTGAGCATGGAGGATTCAGTTTCGGCGATACCAATGTCGGGCTCATCGTCTCCAACCCGGCCCTGCATTCCCGCGCCGTGAAGACTCCGGTGGCGACCTCGCAGGTCGCAGCGTCGATCCTTCAGGCACTGGGCATCGACCCTGGCGAACTACAAGCCGTACGGAAGGAAGGCACCACCGTTCTGCCCTTGCTCTTCAGCGATGCGGATGGTAGCGACGGGAACTAGCCGCTCATTTGCAGGCGTGCCAAAAAAATATGGGCGTTTCGACTTGGTCGGGACGCCCTTTCATTATTTCAGAACTTTTGAGAGTTTCTTCACTTCCTACTTCGCGTCGGTTCCTCCTTCTATTTTGAAAACCGAACCGAGTCCAGTATCGAAGAAAATGTCTTATCGTAATTATCGTAAGAGGATTGTGGAGCAACGCAGATGAAATAAATCAAACCCTCGGGACGCAAAACCGAGATGACCCAATCCGTTTCCTGGCCACCCGCCGGAGACACGTTGCTCAGATAGGTAGAAAGTCCCGGCTGCCCGTTCAGCCGCAAGCGCTCGCCCTGCCGCGTGATTTTCATGCTGGGGTTCGACTTCTGAAGATCCTGAATCACCTGGCTGGTCGCATTATTCAGAGCGCCGCCATCGTTGGGATCGCCTTTGGCCTGCGCCACGCCGATGATTAGCCCGTAGGCCAGGGCACTGTGGCCGCTGCCGTCATCCAAGACTCCGCCTTCAGGAGCAAACGAAACCCCACCGCCATCACTGTCGGGATACTTCTTCCAATTGTCCGGATACTTGAGCGTGTACGAATTCCCCTGATACTCGGCAAACTTGCGGGATGGCGGCGCTGGGGCAGCGACGGCGCCAGCCGCTCCTGGCGTTGGTTTTTTCACCACCGGCAGCGCCAAGACCTCGCGCTTGATGGCTTCAAATTCGGCGGAGTCGCGCCTGGCGTTCGCTGGAGCGCCACCGAGTCTTTCAACTTCTTCGTCCACGCGCTCGACGCGGTGTTCTGGGTTTGGGTGGTCAGAGAAAAACTCCGGAGGATTTTTTCCCTTGGTCTCTGCCTCAAGTTTTTCGAAGAACTGCGCCATGGCCCGGGGGTCGTATCCCGTATCGAAAAGAACCTGGGTGCCCATGACGTCGGCTTGCGATTCCGCCGTTCGCGAATAGCGCAGCAGCACGCCCCCCGCCGTGAAATTGCCCAGCGTGGTCAGAAGCGCGCCCCCAGTGCTGTCTCCAAAAACTGCGCCGAAGATTCCCAGCCCGGTTTCCGCGAGCATCGCTTTGGTGGCTTGGTTAGTGCCGTGGCGCAGCGCGACGTGCGACAACTCATGCGCCATCACTGCCGCTAGTTGCGCCTCGTTGTCCGATGCCTCGATTGCGCCGCGGTTTATGAACACATATCCGCCGGGCAACGCAAAAGCATTGATGGCTTTATCGTTCACGCAATGAAATTCGAAGGGATACTGCACGCCGCCGGTAGGCAGCTTTTGCGCCAAGCGCGTACCCAGTTGTGTCAGGTAAGCATCCACCTTCGGTGCGTTGCAAAGCGGCAATTGCTTTTCCGCATCTGTGGCGGCTCGCTTGCCAAGGGTGATGTCCTCTTGTGGGGAGAATTTGTTCCAGCCTGGTTTAAGAGAAGTTCTTTGCGCCGACGCGGCAGGAATCAAAAGTAACGATAATCCCAGTAGGAAGCCGGTTGCTAATTTGGGATGCGCTCTCGGGGCCCACACCGGTTGCCAAGCGTTCCCTCTGAGACGATCCCATTTCGACCCGCGGATGCCCACGTCAACCTCCGAAAAGACCTGTGAGGAAGGATGGCACTCCTTCGCCAAAGGTTACTTTACCACCCGGCGCTTAAGAAAAGAAAAAGCCCGGGCGGTTGTCCACCCGGGCAGAATTAGAGAGAGAAAATTGATTTAGCGAACCATGCGCGGCGCAGGTTCCGGCGAGAGCGTCACGCCAGACGTGTCCGCAGCTTTGCCGCTCTTCGCGGGAGCGGTGCGCGCAGTAACAACTGGTTCTGCCTTGCGTGTTGGGATCGCCAGGTTTTCACCCTCGCGGACGAAGGTCAGGCGGTCTTGCTCCTTATTCCAGTCGATGCAGACGAGGTCGCCCAGGTGGACTTGCTCGGTCGCCAACAAGTTTGCCAGCGGGTACACCACGTGGCGCTCGATGGCGCGCTTGAGGTGCCGCGCGCCATAGCGCTGGTCTGTGCCTTCCTTCAAGAGGAAGTCCCGGCCTGGATCCGTCACGCGGAACAGGAACTGCCCCTTGGCAGTCTCCAGAACTCGCTGTTGAACCTGGCCCAACTCGATTTCGAGCACCCGCTCAAGTTGCTCGCGCCTCAGCGGATGAAACACCACCACTTTGTCGAGGCGATTCATGAATTCCGGCGAAAACTTGCGGCGCGCCGCTTCCACGGCAGTACGTTCGATCTTTTCATCGAAGCCTGCGGCAGGCTTCTCGGTTGGTCGAACAAAGCCCATACCACCTTGCATGAGTTCCGTAATTTCGCCTCCACCAAGGTTCGATGTCAGGAAAATGACGGTCTGGGAGAGATCCACACGCCGGTTGTCGCCAAGCGTGAGCGTGGCCTTATCCAGCATTCCCAGGAGCAATTGCCATAGGGCGTCGCTGGCCTTTTCGATCTCGTCGAAAAGCAGGAAGCTGAGCTTCAGCTTTTCTGTGTGGCTCGCCGCCAGGGCTTCCTGAGTGATTAAAGGATGAGTTTCCCGGTGGCCTAAATAGCCTGGAGGTGAACCGATCAGTTTTGCAATTTCGTGGGAGTGCTGGAATTCCGCGCAATCGACCTTAATCACCGTGCGGGCATCCCCAAAAAGGATTTCCGCAGCCGCTTCCACAATGCGCGTCTTTCCTGAACCGGTCGGCCCCAGGAACAGCAGGTTCCCTACCGGTCGGCCGGGCGAGTTCAGCCCGGCGCAGAAAACTTGAAACATGTCCACGAGGGATTGCACGCCCTCTTCCTGCCCGACAATCTTTGCCCGCAAGGAAGAGTGAAAATCACACGTGTCATTGCTTCGGATGGTTGGATCCAGTTGATGGCGGACGGCGGCTTTCATTTCATCAACCCTTCTCGCGTCTAGCTCCCCCAAACGCGTCGGCATCTCAAAATGGCGCCATCATGAGATACTGCATGGGGAATGCCATTCTTTTGCACAGCTAAGGCGGCCAAAAGCCTATGCAAACTCAACAACATACAGAATTTACATTTCTTGAAACTGTCTCAAATAGAGAGCTGTTGTTTCATCCAAGTGCAAAATGAGAGGATTAAAACAGTTTGTGTCAGCTGGCAAACGACAAAAAGGGGCGTTCTCCGTGCCGACGCCCCTTAAAGCTAAAGTATCGCTTTAAGAATTTAGCGATCTTGTTTCTTGCGACCCTGGGGTGACGCTGCCGGGCCGCCCCCAGGTTGTGCTGCCCGCGATTTCCTGTCTTCTACTGTCGCCTCAGTCGGAGTCTCGGCGGATTTGCCGTCTCTGGCCTCGCCAGCAGCAGCGCCGAAAGCCTGTTGCGAAGCAGCCTGAACGATGGCGCCCTCGCCCTCCCGCACAAACGTTAGCTGCTTGTGACTCTCGTCCCAATCGATTCGCACCAAGTCGCCCAAACTGACCTGATCCGTAGCCAGCAGGTTCGCGAGCGGGTAAACAACATGCCGTTCGATAGCCCTCTTCAGGTGGCGCGCGCCGTAACGCTGGTCTGTGCCTTCCTGCAGCAGAAAGTCGCGGCCAGCGTCGGTCACGCGAAAGAGAAACTGCCCCTTGGCGGTGTCCAGGACCCGCTGCTGCACCTGTCCCAGCTCGATGTTGAGCACTTCCTGAAGCTGCTCGCGCTTCAGCGGGTGGAATACCACCACCTTGTCGAGGCGGTTCATGAATTCCGGCGAGAATTTGCGCCGCGCCGCTTCCACGGCCGTGCGCTCTACCTTTTCGTCCAGTCCCGCGATCGGTTCGCCGCTCGGCTGGACGAAGCCCATCCCGCCTTGCATGAGCTCGGCAATTTCGCCACCGCCCAGGTTGGAAGTCAGAAAGATCACCGTGCTCGATAAATCCACCTTGCGGTTGTCTCCCAGCGTCAGGGTGGCCTTGTCCAGCATCCCCAGCAGCAGTTGCCACAGAGCATCGCTGGCCTTTTCGATCTCGTCGAAGAGCAGGAAACTCAGCTTCAGTTTATCGCTGTGGCTGGCCGATAATGATTCCTGCGTAATCAGGGGATGCGTCTCGCGATGCCCCAGATACCCCGGGGGCGAACCAATCAGTTTGGCAATTTCATGAGAGTGCTGGAATTCCGCACAATCCACCTTGATGACCGCGCGCGGATCGCCAAAGAGGATTTCCGCAGCCGCTTCCACGATGCGTGTCTTCCCTGAACCGGTTGGCCCAAGAAACAGTAAATTCCCTACCGGACGGCCTGGCGAGTTCAATCCGGCCCGAAACACCTGGTACAAATCCACGAGCGCCTGGACACCCTCTTCCTGCCCGACGATTTTCCCCCGCAGCGCGGTCTGGAAATCAATCGTATCCGTGCTGCGCTTGCTGGGATCGAGATTAAGGATGTAGTCGCTCATGACCGTCTCCTAGCGAACCCGCGAAGACGGGTTCGCACTGCCGAATCGCCCGCGTCCGCGGCCAAACTGGTCTAGCTTGACCTGAACAGTTGACTGCAGGAGCCGCAATTGCACAAGCAACTCCCGTGCCACCACGGGCGACTCAGAAATTCGGAGTAGCGGCGGAAAGACATCCGCCAGTTCGAGATTGAGGGCTCGAAGAGAGGAAACGAGCTTTTGGACCGTCGGCGAGTTG
>WNFQ01004275.1_pt1 | contig 19128 bp, 25 predicted proteins | sample 5400171 | NCBI WGS metagenome assembly WNFQ01 (sample SAMN13153356, study PRJNA577476) | soil metagenome | isolation source: 20 cm soil under Madrone tree | place: USA:California | collected 2016-06-14 | reverse complement strand
GTGGATGGGTAGTTGGACGCTGAGGCAGCTTGGGGGTTTGAGAGGGTAGAGGCGGCGGAGGTGGCGGTTGCTTAGTTGCTAGCGCAAGGACGGGCTTTCCGGGGGACATTAAGGGTGGGCGTGGTGGGAAGGAGGGGGGAGGGAGGAAGGATGAGGGCGCAGAGACGTTCTCGAAGGACTCGTCGAGGCTTTCCCCATCTTCTGTGCCCGTGCCCGTCCACTCTCGTTCCATGGGGAATGCATGCAGGGCGCCAGGTGTTGCAGAGTCATCCCCGTCGGAGGAGAGCGAGACAGAATGGAATGACGAGACGGAAGAGGCATGCATGTGGCCTTGAGCACGACGTATGCTATCGGAAGGGGAGGGGTCCAGGGAGGTGTCGGTTGACGGTGGCATAAGCATGTTATTGGACGGGGACGTAGTTGGACTCGCCGCAGGGGCAGAAACGGAACGGGGGGAGTTCAATGACAACTTCCGCGGAGGTAAAGGAGGCGCTCTGACGAACTTTGGGGGCGACCCCTCAAAGCTGATGAGAGGCGCACTTTCGTGCAGTAGAGGTGTGGCGACTGGCAGCGGGGAGTAGCCGGTCAGGATGGCTGTCGTAGGACTAGCGCCGAGCGGACCATCATCGATGACCCAATCTTTGAGGTCGAGGAGGGATGTCCTATGCTGAAGCGAGGTGGGGGATGCCGGGGGAGAAAAAGTTGTAGGGACGATAGGCGGGATGGACGCAGCTGAGGGAGAATGTGGACGGTCGAGGAGATGCTCGGGTTCTGTGTGGATGGCGACGGTGTCTAGGACGTCCTTTGACGCGCCTGATCCAATGGCTTCAAACGCCTTTATTCTTGCCTGAAGCGTCGATGATGGCATGTGAGAGAGCGAGAGTTGTCGGTTCAGCACGGGGTTGCGCAAGCGCACGGGGCAAGACCAGTCGTAGCGTTGAAGTTTGGTCGTCATGTCGTCTGACTCAACCTCAGAGCTCTTCGCCGTCGCAGGCAAGTCACACACATCATATCAGGATTCCTCCGAAGACTGCTGTCTCATAAGCGTTGTCTAAGACTTTTGCCTCATCCCAATTGGCACAGGCCATGACCCGTCGGTACGTACGGCACAAGTTCGTGCCGCATTTGTTCCTCTTTCGACCATCTTCAGGTTTCCGAATACATAGCTGAATGCGCCCGTATTCTCGAGAAATCCGGTCTCAAATATCAAGTCCGTTCTTTCTCCAGTCTGCGTCTCGAGCTATTCGACTGACGTCACTGCCACCATTAGATGCAGTACGTTCTCGTATTTTCAATTTACCTATGAGGGATCACTGATATCTCATAGTGGCTATGGGACCAATCTGGGCAGGTTCCACCCCCTACTACGTAGGCCACAGTTTCGCTGACACGCCGTAGAGGGATCATGGTCCGCTGTCTCAAAGGCTATCCACGACTGCCATGCCGCCGTACACGCGAAGGGTGCCCCGCGCATTGCCACCGATATCCGAATTGGTACACGCTCCCAGCAGAGAGCGACCGCGGTTCCTGGTGAAGGTGAAAATGAATACAAGCTCCGCCGCGTACAGGACATCATAGGAAAGGACCGCGTTGGCTCAGCCTAGATGAAGACATTTGCCTCTTTAGTTCCCAGGAATGCGATCTTAGCTATCTGACTGTATATGAGATTTGAAGACTTTCGGTTCGAGATCGACCTCTTCTCAATTTCAGGCAATTTTTTCCGTCAGTTGTCTCTATTGACCCTTGGTTTTGATTCACGTCCGCCTCAACATCTCCGTCATGGCAGTTTGAAATTTGTATACAAGCTTTGCATTCATGGGACCTGCCAGAAGTACCGCTTATCATAGGTATAAACATTCGTTAACGCACGCGCTCATGAGAGCCAGTCTACAACAGGTTATATCTCGAGCCTCATGGAAACGTCCACGATATTGACAATTCTTAGACTTCTGGGGAACCAGACTCCCGAGCAGCCTCAGCCTCCCACATCTTGATCAGCGCGTCACCCAGTGCGTTTCCCAGAGCGCGCGAGAGGGGTACAGGGACCGCATTTCCGATTTGTCGGAGTTGCTGTCAAGGGTACGTTAGTCTGGCTTTGCCGCTGAGATTTACAGCACGTCTCACGTCGCCCACAATAGTACTCGGCCGCTCACTAACAGACAGGAACTTCCAACTGTCCGGGAAGCCCTGTGCCCGAGCGCACTCACGAACGGTGAGCACACGCTTTTGCTGTTACACCGGATCTCAGGTTTTGCAACGTAGGGAGAAGGAAATAAGAATGGCGCACAGTGGGGTGAATCACTGTGCTTCCTTGCGCATGGGGCGCCACCGTCGTCATCGCTGTCCGGAAATTTCCACCTCCGTCAATCCGGGAATACCTCACGTCTTTCTGGCTCGAAGCCCTCTCCTTACGACTGTTCCTGTCGATTGCTAGCTCTTCTGGCAAAGACCTCCAGTCTGCGCCGGGCTCTATGGCAATGTTACATACTCTGTAATCGTCCCCGTCCCGTCGAAGATCCAATGAGAAAAGTTCTGGCGATGCATACTATGGTGACTAACCGCTCGAGGACGCTCTCCGAGAAGCGCGCCGTGTAGTGAAGTTCGACTTCGGCATCTTCTGCAATGCCCTGGCGCGCGCGAGCTTGATAGCTTGTGCGCGCTGGGCTCGCGTACGGTACGCCGTCTGGATAGCCTGGGTACGGATCTTCCTCGCTTCGGTCCCACGCGCCGTTGTTCGATACCGCCTCAAAAGCGGGGATTCCTATCGCCGCTCGTTTCTTAATCTCGGCCTTGTCAGCCCTGGTTGCCTCGATAGCTGAATGTGGGTTTTTCCTGCAATTCCGAATGATATGTCAAGAGGTTCAGACGTAACGTCAACACTAAAAAAAAATAGATGGTCGGGTGCGTACCAGTCAAACTTGGGCTGTGGGACGGAGAGAAAGCGACAGCAGCAGCACCCGATGGTGAGATCAAAGCGAGCTTGGCCGCGACGGAATAAAACTTACCAGATCAGAGATGACATCGTCCACGGTGACGGCACGTAGAGGCGCACCACGATGAGGCCTGTCTTGGTCGCGCGCGACGTGGTCGAGTCTGAGACCCGTATCGAGTTGAACGGCCCATTGCGTCGACTCAAAATTATGCGTCGGGATCGGGAACTCAGGAAGAGGGAGGCCCCGCCGTGCGCCCCAGAAGATGACGCGACGGCGATGCTGCGGCGATCCGTAAACCCCGGCTTGCAGGACGCTGAAGCGTACTTGATACCTGTTCATGGTCACGCAATTCGCCCGTTTGAGCAGGTGCTTTCTTTGGGGGTAATGGTAGGAAACGTGGAGAGGGACGTACCCGAGCGATGTGAGCGTGCGAAGGATAAACTTGACAACACCGTGAGCGACGACATTCCCTTCCTGTGGTCCCGCCTTGTTGACTTGAAGTTTGTGACTCAGGAGGCCGAACACGTTTTCAAGAAGGAAGAACTTCGGCCTATAGAACTCCACATACGACAGCATGTTGCACACCAACGAGTTCCTGCCATATGGGCTGCGTTAGAGCAAAGACGACGCAATATTACCGTACACCGAGGCCTACCTCGGGTCATCTGGTTGCTATGGGCGAGAGATGTAAGGATTCGACTCTTGAGCTGTAAGAAACGACCTGGCTTACCCGATGTCTATTTGCATGGCTGAAACCTTGACATGGCGGACCTGCAGATACGTTCGAGGGATATCGCGTAAATGTCTAACAGTACTTACCTCCGCAAATGAGGTCAACCTCACCGGGCTTTGGCAAGGGTGGTAGCGGCTTTCTATCATGAAGGCCTTGCACGGCAGGTAAGTTTTCGCCATTGTAGAACCGGATGGCATGTTCCAGGAGAACGTTGCAATCTTGATTGTACACTTTTGCATGCTCGCTGTTGGCTCTGGTGCGCAGTTAGCATGTTTATTAATTATTTGATCAGCGGGCCTTACTGAAAAGTTTTTGCAGCACTGGGTGCATACTCAATCGCCCACCTCGTCTTGATAAATCTTGATTCCTCTAACCCAATTGAGAGGCCACCAGCACCTTTGGGGTATGTTAGAAGTTCACTCATTATAATAGATATCAAAAACAAACCCGAAAATATCTCTAAGGCTTGAAGAGGCTTGTTTTGTTTATAAAGTGTGTCCTCCTTTTCTAGTATCTTTATGTGGTCATTGTAGCATTCTTCACAATAGGTGTGGGTGGATGAATCTATGATCTGAAGCTCATAACCACCCTCTGGCATAAAAAATGGCCTGTTGGTGTTATCCTGGACATAAAAATGGTTCTTCTGATGTACCCATGCCTCTAGATTGCTGATGGCTGATAAATGCTGTATATAACACTTGCCAGTTATATGCTCAGCAGGAATGGTTTCTATTTGTGATGTGAAACAAAGATGATGCTATATAGCAATATAAGTAAAAGTAAAAGTAAAGTTATTGTCACATACTTCATCTTTCCTCCAATTTGCTAGATTAAAAGAATTAAACCTATGCTTGACAATGTCATCATAGTGCTTTAACTGGCTGATTTGCACTTGAACAATGTTGGCTGCATTATCCTGGGCAAAGCTGAGGATTTGACCAATTTTGTAAACAGCATCTTCATCCTGCTCATTTAGCATGTAGACAAAGTCCAATTTGTGATAAACTGTGCCCAAATAGAAAATGCTGTCATGGTCAAGAAGGGGAGTTTCAGACTTCCTTTTAGCAGCTTGAGAGGCACAAATGGCACAAGTTTGAGAGAGCTTGGTGTAAGAAGGATCTTGGGTAGGCTCTAGAAATGCACCAAGATCTTCATCCCAAATTAAGCCACTAAAACCAAACAAAAGTTATTGGGAATATATATAATCACTTGTAAGACCTTACCTGCAGTAGAATCTATTGAGTGCATCTTCCAAAGGCTCCCTTTCATTGGGAGCTAGCCAATGCAGGTTACACTTTTGAATAATGGAAGCTAAAGGGATATCATCACAAGAATCCATAAGAAAAAGGCTGTTAGAGTGTGCAGTTTCTTGAAGGAGGGTTTTTGAGCCATGAGTAAGCCATTGGCCATGAAGGAACTCTTCTCCATCTTGTTCAAAAAGATAACAAATCTTTATATACCTATATCAAAATAAGATAAGCTATTCAAATAATAAGTGCAGTATCTTTTACCAATATTCTGCCAAACTGTTCAGGCTTTTAGAACTTGAGGCTTGAGCATTTTTCTGCCTTATTCTATCAGGGTCCTCTCCAGGAAGCACAATTACAACTTCTCCTGGCTATATAAATTAAATTAAATAAGATGCAAAGTCAGAAAAGATAAATACTTACCTTATATATAGTTTTCCCAATTTTAACAGCATTATAAACAGAGGATGTAGATGGACTCCCAATCCATTTGATGATGGGACAAGCACCATGAATCTCTCCCATATCTAAAGGATAGCCATATGACCTTATTAGTGCTTGCTTATGAGGTTTTACCATCTTAAAGCATTGCAAAAAGAAAGCCATAGCAAGTTCATATACTTGAGAGGTAACCATAGTATACTGAGAGGGTTTGCCAATATTTCTTGACCTAGATGAAGGCCTAATGGCTACCTCTGAATAAATATCCTTCTTGAATAGTTGATAGATTATAGGAACATGTGCCAGTTTTAGTCCATCATGGCTAAGGTCCAAAAGTACCCCTTGAACATAGGCTTTCTAAGACTGTGTGAGAGCATGTATGCTATATGAAAGGATGCCTCACCATGTCCTCAGAAAGAATGTCATCTTCAGTTAAAGGCTTCTCTAATATCTGAGAAACAGCCAAAGTATCTCCCTTTATATCTGGTGAGTTGAGAAACTTGGCAAGGGTAATGAAAGGGTCTGCTAGGGCTGAGACCACAAGTAAATGAAGAATGTGGTGCTTTAGCCAGAAACCGCTAAAGTACAACCTGTATGGTCTAGATGGGGCACTAAGAATGTACCAAGCATATTTCGTCTTCAGATACATCTTACTGTAAATAGAGTTAGGGTGGTATAAAAACATATATAAATAATATTACTTACACATCCAGGGTACCCGTCGATGGAGAAAAGTGATGAACGTTTAGTTCAATGATAGGTGCAAGCTTGATGACATGCGGTGAAGGAAAGTCGCCTTCATCACTATCATTGTCCGTGCCATCGTCTGTCCAAGGTTTAACAAGACCAGAAGCGCCATAGCATGTGCCCGGCCCCAAATCAAGCAGATCTGCGATAGGGACGAGGCGCAAAGTATCCCAGTCATAGATCGTAAACTTGTCTAAGAGCCGCACAGGAATATTCTCATCATCGGAGTCATCGTCAAAATCAGGTTCTGTCTCTCCAGGAAGAAGCCCAGCGTTCTCGATAGCGTCATCATCAGCAATGGTATAAAATTTGTCACCTTTTCCTTCTGTGAGACTTCGCAACAAGACGCGTGTCCTGGCACTTACGATCAGCACTGGTATTGCTAGCTTCTGAGCAGAGGGCACGAGTGGGAGAACTATTGAGAATAAGACATCCATGAGCAGTGAAATAAGCGTTGGCGATTAGAATGCCTTACGAAGCTGACGTGGCACGTTGACAAGATATATGTCGTTGATTTCCTGACTCGCCAAGAAGCCGCCGCTTCCAGCTGCCTATGGGTGGAAGGAGAACTTCTATCCGGGCAGAAGGTCTGCTATAATGGATCAGACTCGGGCCAAAAGAGAACGTGGCCCACTGGCCCTGCAACTCCGAGTCGTACACTTACATTCCCTTTCTCCGGGGCGCGCTGTTTGGAGCACCCGATGGCTCTTCCTTGACTTTACGCTTTTGAGATGGTGAGCCCGGTGGAAGTGAACTGATCAAGACGAAAGGCTTGAGCGGTGGTTGGTGAGACATCGCGCTGTTTGGAGGTGGGGTCGTTTCCAGGGGAATCCTTTGTCTACAAACGCGTCCTGTCACACGCACACTCACGGTCACGTCACACTGACGCGTCTTGTCGACTGACACCCGATGTCCCTCCCAGTGGTAAACATACCCGTGAATTATGGAACAGAAAAAGGTCCGTTTGACTGGCCTATGTATGTCTTTGTTCTCTTCTAAGCCCTCATAGATAGTATAAGAGACTTTTTGTCGAATTTTGTCGGTTCTGCCAGTAGCGATGTCGCCGATGGTATGGCAGACATGGACATTGGGGATGAAGATGACAGTCCGGAGGCCCAGAGGACGAAGGGACTCAAGTACATGTCTCAATTAGTACGTGTCAAGCTATATTTCTGTTTGTCCAGTGTCTTATTTTAAGTACAGCAACGCATCGCAAACCGTGATCAACAAATGCTTGTTATTGACCTGGAGGACATCGTCAAGGTCTGTCAGTAGTTTACCGATCGACCCACATGATCTCATGATTAGTAAAGCACGAAAAGACTGTTGGCGAACTTGTAGCGCGGATAAGAAACAATGCCAGCCGCTACGCCAAACTGTTTAACGAGGTCATCGATCAACTTATACCCATCCCCACTAAGGACATCAGCGAGCAGGATGAGGTCATTGATATCATTATGCACCAACGGCGCGAGCGGAATGAACAAATTGAAGGTAATCAGGATGGATTCCCAATACATCTGCTCAGACGATAGTAAGTACTGTCATCGACGTGTTTGTTCTGCTTCATGATTTGGTCTACTAGTAATCTCTACTTCAAGCCACTACTCTCTGACATCTCAATGGCCGTACGCGAAGTCAAAGGCGCGCATCTCGGAAAGCTTATTACCGTTCGAGGTATCGTCACCCGGGTGTCGGAGGTCAAGCCACTACTACTGGTCAATGCATACACCTGCGATGTTTGCGGTTCGGAGACATTCCAGGAAATCTCAAGAAAGGAGTTTACTCCCATTGCTGACTGCCAGAACGAGAACGAATGCGTGAGGAACAACATTAAGGGCTCTCTCCACATGCAGACACGCGCTTGCCGTTTCAGCCCATTCCAGGAAGTAAAGATCCAAGAAATGGTATTTGCCTCAGCTTTCCCGTGTGAAAGTCATCTTGCTCACTGTCTATCACAGGCAGACCAAGTCCCCGTCGGTCATATCCCCCGATCCATGACCATCCATGTGAATGGCAGTCTCACACGTACCATGAATCCCGGCGATATGGTCCATTTGGGCGGCATATTTCTTCCTATTCCCTACACTGGCTTCCAGGCCGTCCGCGCCGGTCTCCTTACCGACACTTATCTGGAGACACACCACATACACCAACTGAAAAAGCAGTACAGCGAGATGGAAGTTACAGCAGAGATGCGCGCTGCCATCGAACGGCTCCACGATGACCCGACAGTATACCAGAAACTGGCGTTTAGTATTGCCCCGGAGATTTATGGTCACGTCGACGTCAAAAAAGCCTTACTACTCCTTCTGGTGGGCGGCGTTACAAAGTCTATGGGTGATGGCATGAAAATTCGTGGGGACATCAACATATGCCTAATGGGTGACCCTGGTGTGGCAAAGTCGCAACTATTGAAGTACATATCCAAAGTGGCACCTCGAGGCGTCTACACCACAGGTAAGGGTTCATCCGGGGTGGGTCTGACGGCAGCAGTTATGCGTGACCCGGTCACAGACGAGATGGTTCTGGGTGCGTTTTTGGTTTTCCTTCCAGGTCCTTTCTGACGCAAATCCACAGAGGGTGGAGCGCTCGTACTGGCTGATAACGGAATATGCTGTATCGATGAGTTTGACAACGCTCAACGCGCGCACCTCGATCCTAGCTGCGGCCAATCATCTGTACGGCCGCTACAACCCCCAGGTATCTCCTGTGGAACACATCAATCTACCTGCGGCGCTTCTATCCCGTTTCGACTTGCTCTTTTTGTTGCTGGACAAACCTTCGCGCGACGACGACGAGCGACTTGCGCAACACGTCACCCATGTTCACATGTACAACAAGCATCCAGACCTCGAATACGAGCCACTCGACCCACCCCTAATGCGGTAAAAGCACCTCTCTAAACCTCAGTTCTCCCGCTCCCTACTAACCTAATGAATGTCAAACACAGCGCATATATCGCACTCGCCCGCCAATGCCGCCCAGTTGTCCCTTCAGATGTCTCATCCTACATCGTAGACTCCTATGTACGTCTCCGCAAACAATCCAAAGAAGAGGCCCAACAGGACCGAGCACACACGCACACCTCTGCGCGCACGCTCCTAGGCGTACTGCGACTCGCGCAAGCGCTCGCACGACTGCGTTTCGCGGCGACGGTGCTGCATGCGGACGTGGATGAGGCGCTGCGGTTGATGGAAGCGAGCAAGGAGAGTCTGCGCGATGATGATGGTGAGGGCGATGGTGCGGGCGGCGATGCGGACCGTTCGGATACAAGCAGGATATATCGCATCATTAAGGACATGGCACAGGCGGCTTCTGCGGCGGGTGGCAGTGGCAGGCGTGCGACCCGCAGACGCTCACAGAGACTGGGTCGGGGACCGGATGGCGAGCGGGATTATGCCGAGGAAGAGGACGGGGAAGAGGGCGCGCTTGACGTGCTTTCGATAGTCGATATTCGCGCGCGTGTGCTCAGGGCGGGTTATACGGAGCCGCAATTGATGACGACCATTCAGGAGGTAAGTTTATTTATTTCCATTTGGGCGGTGGGTGCTGAAATGTCCTGTTTGTAGTACGAGGATCTCAATATCTGGACGCGTGTTGCCAATGGCTCAAAGTTGAGCTTCGCATAACACGACTATTGATCTATTTCCTTGTCTTGTGTCTTGTTTTCATGTACCCATACGTATATCCTATCTATCATTGTCGCACTGTTCTCGAATATGACTGTATCCAATCAACTACACGTGAACTTGATCCAATATCCATTAGCAATTGTCGATGGCTATGTCTCTCTGTAGTGAGAATGAGCTGAAGACTGGTATCGAGCTCTAAACTATCGGGTAGTATAGATCATAGTTAATAATATTAGGAATCGGCTAGTCAATTGGAATGAGATATCCCCACGTCAACGTCCCACGTCTATCGCACAAATATTCAACAACGTCCCCCTTTGCGAGTGCAACGAGCAGAGAAGGGAGAGCGCTACAGCGTCTACGGCGCGTGTACCCAGCTCCCATCTCCGCTCCCACTCCTACTCCCATTCCCACTCCCATTCGGGCTAGTGGCCTGATCTGGCTCATCTCTGTAAGCAGGCGTCGGTACTGTCCGCGGTGTATGTGGGTCCTCGTCATCCAAGAAACCTTCATGGAACCCAACCCCAGGTCCTGCACCACTGGGAGAACTTACACGGAGACCCGTGTGCTCGTCCACGTCGTCGTCGTCATCATGCTCACCAAATGCATCGTACAACTCCTTCGTACGCGGTGTGACACCGGCACCGGCACTGCGTGGCATTGCGTCTAGAGCTACATCGTCGCCAGGCAATGCGCTGTACTGCCCTGCGGCAAGGCGATGGCGCCTCGCGCGCCTAAAGAGGAATGTCCCCGAGATGATGCCGAAAAGAAGGACGACTCCCGCTGCCCCAAAGACCCATTTCTGGTTTGAGACGAGGGAGGACATGTCGGAGAACCAGCCTTCGTCTGCTGTTGGTATCATGGTCCCACTCGCAGTCGCATTCGTTGACGGTCTTGTGGCACCGTCATCGAAGGCAGGCTTATCCGCTTCGCCCTCGGCCTCGCCGTGGTCTCCAGGCAAATGGTCTGTAGGCTTCGGATGTATCTTGCTCGTGCTGCTGGGACGCTGGGATTCTGTCGGGCTATTGGGACTTGGGACAGAGGGGAGCGCTTTTTCGAATAGGGAGAGTTCGTATTCAGCCGCGATGGACGCGTCGATCGTCGAACCAAAGAGTGCGAGTTTCCAGCCAAGGAAATGACCTGCACGACCTTCGGCACCAATGTCGGAAACACGAACTGTCCAAGTACCACGTGGGTCCTCATCCCTTCTGCAGATTCAGTATTCGTGACTTACGACAGAAGAATGAAATGCTCACCAATGTTTGACACTCATAAAACGCCATGCCGGGTACCCCTCCCTGTTGACGTCGTCACGGCGGCGCGCCGCGAGGATACTCTTGATACCATTGGGGCTTATAACCTCAACCTCGACGTCACCACGACGGTCATGCGTAATCCACACGCGCACAGTAATGTGCTCTAGTACCTCAAAATTATTCATTTCCAAATGTTCCTGGGTTATCGTGATAGTGCTCGTGACACCACCAGGGACGATGGGCAATCCCCCACTCATATCCCCATTCAAGGTCGACGAGCCATTTCCGACTTGCACAGCAGGTAGCTCGACCCAGGCTTGTGGCTTCACAAGCTCCCACTGCTGTGCAGCGGTTACGAATTCATAGCCGTTCAGGCGTCCGTAGCCGTACTTGTACGAGAACAGCCGGCCCGCTGCTGTCCTATCCCAGTCAGGATCATCTTCGTTAACGATTTCGGCTGTGCGAACCGCAAGGTGTTGGATATCACGCCACGTGAGGTCGGGGCTAAATAAGATGAGGTCAATGTTGTCATGCATGAATTCGCGAACCGGAGGGACATACCGAACAGAAAGTGCAAGAGCAAAGACACCAGCAGCATTGGGTGCTGCCGCCGAAGTACCACCGTGTGTGGTGGCACATGAAGACTTCCCTTTATCAGTGGTGACCTTTCAAATCTGGTCAACAAAAAAAGGACGCTGAGCAAGTGAACGTGAACGTACAATATGATTGCCGCTTCCTGAGCTATAGGCTACAAGGAGATTCGCAGCACATGCTTCAGAATATATAGGATGAAGGCCTTTATAATCTATTGCGGCAATTGTGACGGAATAAATGCTATTCGTGTACCCGTCGAAATTGCACTGGTCACCATGCACAGCACCATTGCCGCTGGCAAAGACAAAAACGGATCCCCTTCCAGCACGACCATTTTGGATGCCATTCAGTATAGCGCGCTCGATGAGATAGCTTGGACTCTCCATGGACCTGCCATCATCCGGCGGACCCCAGGAACAGCTATAAATAGAAGTGTTGTGGTACTGGTAGTTGAGTGCGGCAGCCTCATCGATGTCTGTGATGGTCCCGGAGAGGATGCGGATGCCTGCGACTTTGGAATTGTATGCGATGCCCACGCCGCAGACGTTATTCTTCACTGCGCCGACCTGGCCAGCACAGCGCGTCCCGTGGTGATCATCGGGAAGTTTGGGTGTAGGGAGCTCTTCGTGGTCATTGTAGTCATGCGAGCCGTAAGCCCACTACCGAGTCGGAGGATCAAAAACTCAGGCACAGTGTAGGACAAACACTAACGAGGACCGCACTTACAAAGTTATCAGCGAGGTCCTCGCTCTCATAGTCTAGTCCGTCGTCCACGAGCGCAGTGACAACACCGGTACCAGTGATGCCCATATCCCACAATCGAGTGACATTCATCATGTGTTCCGGGTTTTCTTCATTGATTAAGTGCCATTGCCGGGTAAATAACGGGTCATGAATACTAAGCTTGTCGATAACGGGTTGCGCAAGTGGATGGTCATTGTCGTCCTCACCGGGACGAATGGGAGGTGGTGCACGTTTTATACGCTGGCGGAGTTCCTGGCGGGAGAGATGTTTCACAGAGTCCGCTATACTGCGTGCAACGTGATGATCGGGATCTCTTGCGGAAAGAGGTCTGCGGAGAGCGTCAAGGGCAGCAAATACACGATCATGACTCCCGTCGCGTTCTCTGAGGGATGTGGATGGAGGTTCTTTTGGGATGCGAACTACCCAGAGGTTTTTTAGCTCCCCTACGCGCTCGACGACTTGCACATCGAGCCGACTGGTGACTTGTGATAGCGAAGGGCCGACGTGAGGGTCGTGTTCCAGGACATAGTAGTCATGAGTTTCAAAAGGCCTCAGAGCATGGACAGCATGGTGAGATAAAAGAAGGAAGAGGAGGGAAATCGGGAGTCGCATGGGTGAATGGTGCTAAGCAGAGTGCTGCCCACCGTCAAATTGGCCCTCGATTATGTAATCAGACACAGCATTATGATAGAATCACAAAACTAATTTACAGCAGACCATAAGCGATCTCTTCGTCCTCGACGTGCCAGCTCTCGATAGTGAACTCACGTACTGGCACCTTGGCTTCTAACGTTCTCCCTTGGCTGTTAGCTGCCTCCACAGCTTCCAAGTTCCCGATATATCCCGCTAAACGCTCGTGAACTTTCTGCGTCGTGTCCACTGCTACGTCATCGGGCGTGAGGCCACCCAGTACACTACTCTGATTGCACAGACGAAAAATGAGCAACGCGGATAAGCACTCGATGGAGGGAACACACATTCTGGTCTACGGTCACCGTAATCTGTGCCTGCTCATGCTCGTCTTGCAAGCGCAAGAATAGATGAAATACGTTCTCCCAATCTGGCTTGGCCACATCAGGGGCAGTGCATGCCGTACAGATGTCCAGACTCGCGGGTAGCCTGTGTACATCCGTCGGTGTTAATCTCTGTGGCCATATAAGGCAATAAAAAGGCTCACTGTTGGGAGCAGTTCTTGCAACAACGAACGACGCAGTCCTCCAGCCGCAGGGGAAAAGTCCCGACAACCCGCGCGCGGACACGGAACTTATCCACTCGCTTGTCACTTTTCAGAACGCGGGCAATAGTAGTGAAGCCTTCATTTTGTCCTGCCGTTCCCATATCTCCGTTCCATTGATTCCTCCGCCGCCGCCTGTGATACGGCACGATAAACTAGAGCCAAGCACACTGACTAAGATAATAGATCCAACGCACTCCAGGAGATTTTCCAGTTCTTCGTTAGGATTATTCACGTTGAGCTTGTGAATGAGGCGATCAGGGCCCCCGATCCGGCCGACGACTCTGCGGATACCCATGACACGTTCAATCAGCCGCATATGCTTGACAGTGAAGAACGATCCAGTCTCTATCTTGTCCGCCATCTTGCTCTGCTGGCCTTGCAGCTCTAGGGTCACTATCCGTCCTTCCAGTCCACGGCTCCACAGTGCCATCGGTGGCGTAGCAAGATCACTTCGTTCGGTGCAGTCTGTAATATACAGCATGGACGTGCCCGTTGCATTATACTCCGCATGTAGGACCTGGCGACCATATACTCAATCGCTCAAAGTTAAGCTGCGAAAAGCGGAACCCACCTCAACAGTACAATCAAAAATAGACTGAAGCTCTACTTCCTCGAACAGCTTGTGCGGAAATACATGGGGATTAGTGTCGTTCTCTTCCCACACTTTCTTCCGCCTGTCAATAGAAAATGATCAGATAAGCAAGGGCTCCAGTTCATGGATTACGTACTGAATAAGTGCTTGTAAACAAGAATTTGTATCCAAATCCGTGGTCGAAAGCTTCCGGGCTTTGGCCGCCTCTGAGAATGAACCCTCAATGTAACCGCCGTTGCTGACCTTCATCCGCACATTATCAAGTGACCAGTACTCGCCCGGTTTCATCTGCTGAGCTAGCGTAACTGCCTTGTCACGCCACATCTCGATGCGCAGCACGCGGTCAGCGAGGGACAGGGGACACCATTCGCTGCTGTGCTCTGCGAAAGTGCCCGGTTTGGACGTGTAATCCGTCACGTAGATACTGTAAATGTCAGAGATGTGATTTGCATGCCCATGCAGAATCTACACACCCGCACGAGTTAGAAATCGCATAGTCTGGGCATGGTGCATCAGAACACACGCACCTCTACTGTGCAGTTGAAGTATCCACGTGGCTCCCGCCTGGGGTCGGCTTCGCTTATGAGCAGGTGTTGTCGATTAGACTGCTTCCTCTCTGAGGCTACAATCGGGCCGCCTCCGATTTGGACCGCCGTACCCTTGCGCTCGACGCGGCTCTGTTGGACTGCAGCCCACCACCTGGTTAATTGCGCACAGTATTCTCTCTCTTGAAATACTATGTCCCAAGTGGGCGGGTTATGGGACCGATGGTTGTTAAGCTTAGGATCCGGCTGTAGTACCTCTTCTGTAAGAGGGTCATAAATTGCCCATTGCATTGTATTCGCATAGCAGGTACCGGTAAGATTGTCCTTCCAATGCTGAATCTGTGTCTTCAGTGAGACCACTAACCCAAATGAATTGTAATATGTGGCACCTTGACTTGACGCAACAGGATAACGTCGCCTTGCTTTGGGTTTGGAAGCCATTGTTCCACTCTCATGAAACAATTGATTTTAATTCCCGCATTGTTTACGTAGAGAACGCCACCAAACGAGTCCAGGACAGAGGGATCCAGTAATGAGAAGCAAATGCACCAATCTGAGAGAGATATGTCATGCATGACAAGGCCGTCGAGGAGTAAGCTCGTACCTCCTTTTTGGGTTTGCGTGGGTTCCTTCACTATAAAGGAGACCACCCCGATTATGGACATCAAAGCCGAATGTCTGATTTCGGAGAGACCTGTATACGGCCACTACGAGGAGCTGGTCAATAAGTGATATTGTGCCATAACAAAATAGATACCCCATTGACGACCAAACCTGCTCGCATATTCAGCGGGTCATCCGATATTGGCTCAGCATTCACGATCTCTCTGGTGCCGTCAACATCTTCATTCGATCCCGCTTGCTCGCCTACCGGTTGTGCAACCGTAACTTGCTCGGGCTGGATGTCTTTGTCCTCAACAACAGTTGGAGCAGTTGGCATGTCTTTGGCCGGTGGAGTATTCGTAGTCGCAGGAGGCATGGTAGCGGCTGACGATGCAACCTCTTTTTGTAATTCCCTTTTTCTCTTCCTATTCGATTTCTGCTTGCTGAAAGGAGGCCCCTCCGACGTCGCACCACCATTACGCACCTCGGAAGAAGGACCTCCAGAAGGCAGAACTGCGTTGCGGGCTGATAATTGTTGCCTCGATGTAGAGGGCAGGGGTATCGGGGGAACAACGGAATGGGCAACTGAAGAAGATTCCGGGATTGAGGTGGGATCAACGGGTGAGCTCCGCTGGCGAGAAGGAGCGGTTCTGTACGCATACGTCGCTGCACCACGATTTTCTTCTATTGTCAGCGGCGACTTCCTCAAGTTCGACAAACCCACGGAAGCGGCGGCCACGGTGGAAGGTCCGGCATCATTCTCCACATCCGAGTCGGCAGGGGGCGTTAGCAACGGCTCAGACGAATTCGTCAGATCGGGGCCTCCAGAGGTTCCTTCTTCTATAACAGGATTTCCGTCGTTCAAAGGCGGCGAGGAGAACCATCCCACATCGGAGTTATCGACGTTCAGTGTGTGCTTTCTCTTTTTGGCTTTACTGGTCTCTGCACCAACAAATGGTTATAACTAACGCTGGCAAGAATAGAATGCTCACTTGAACTAGGCAAAACCGAAAGCAACTTCTCCTTTTCGCCTTGGAGGCCCGCTCTCGACATGACCAGTATCGTTACACCTTCTTTGAAGCGGAGGACAGCGGGCAGGTGCATAGGAGAACCGGAGTACGGTAGAATATAAGCACCCTGCAGTAATATTCGCAGGTGATCTCCCACAAGAAGCTCTCCCAACCTCCTTTGCAGCTTGTCTTCGATGAAGACATCTAGATGGACGGCCTTCGCTTTCGAATTTGGACGGATGTCGATGGTGTACTGATTCTTCCTTGGATTCGTCGAGTATATGCGGCCCTCAATAAAGGCTCCAGGACGATGAATGTCACCATCGAGTATGTTTGCAGCATTCATACATGAGAGGAAGGGCCCCGCAGAATCTTGGCGCGCGCGCTTAACCATGATGAGGTCGACGAGAGACTCTTGCCAGTCACGGTGGACCGAGCGCGTCGAGGCGTGAGTGGCACGTGCACGCTCCAGGCTTCCCGGGGGACATCACGCTTAAAAGATTGGCAGTAGATGGACCACTGACACCCCTACATGGAATCGCTTTCCACTGTGTTCCGTCGTGCACTGCTAAATCTCTCGAAAGCATCCAACTTATCAACGATCCAAGATGACACACAGGTAGTCCGCAATCTTTTTCCCGCCAAACGATCCTTTGTTAAACCTGTGGGCCAGGAATTAATTGATATCGCATCCAAGGACTGCCGTGACTCGCGTACCCGGGTTGCAGATCTTGCCCTCTTCAGTCCGAATGAGGCCCTCGACGATATCTCCACGCAAGATTTGGTGTATCTGTTCGTACCGTATGTCTCCGCAGAGATTGAAAGCAGGTCTCGCGCAATTGAAGGGCACGAGCGTTTGGCGCGTCTGCGAGAAGCCGAGGTACGTCACTTGCCCGCCTCCATCTCAGAGGACATATTCCTACTCTATGGGCAGCAAGGGTTTACAAAGTTTGCGTCAGACTTAGAATTATACGATGTCGTGTCCAAGTCTGAGCATGAACTACACGGGAAGAACGCCTCCGCCATCGCGGATCCTGCGCGACGACGGGAAACCAAGATCAAGCAGTACCAAGCAGAAAAAGAGATCCGCACCCGCATCGAGGTAAATTCCTCTATCCAAATCTTCCAAGTCACGCCATGAAAAACCTCCTTCAGACCATCGCGACACGACGACGCGTCCCTCTCCCATCGTCCGATACGTCCCCGACAGACTTTGACCTCATCGCCGCATTGCTACCGGCTTCCGCGCCTCTACCTATCATCCTAAGTGATGAGCAGGACGATGAGGACGAGCAGCGCATAGCAACGCTTCTCCTGCTCCGGCTCGCCTACGCTCAGGCATGCGCCCAACTCGCGAATATCGCTCAGGAACTCGAACTCCTGCATAATGCGCCGCCGGCACCGCCACCACACCAGCCCGGATCATCCGATCATGCCCGCTCATCGCGCGAAGCAGAGCGCTCATTATGGACGCTCGATGCGCCTCGCTCTGTAGGCATAGCGCAACGCGACGGACCATTGCTGGACCCAGCAGGCAAAGTAGGTGATCCGATCCGCGCGGTGTTTTCTTTTTAGCTTTTTTTTCATGAAAATGTATGTGTGTAGCCGTTGCAGCCGTTCACAATATTACCCTCTGGCGTGGGAGGCGACCGTGCGAAGTTGCGGGAACAGGTGTTCAAGCGTGACCACCGCCTGCCCACGATGACTATCGACGAGTATCTAGAAATAGAGCAACAGCGCGGCAATATCCTCACGGGCGGGGGGTGAGACGCTCTATTTCTTATGGTTTTACTTGACTGAGGCAACGAAGACCGCAGTCAGCCGCAAATCCTACATCCTCCGAGCAGCTCACCATGGACGCGGAGAAGGATGGGACGGCATTCGGCGATGCCAAGTCCGAGGAAAAGAGGAGAAAAGAGGAGGAATGGGCAATATTTACAGATGCTAACCCTCGGGGCGCAGGGAATACTATGAATCGAGGCTGAGATTGTCCGTAGAATATAATGTATCAGACGTCGACCTCGTGTAAGACCACATTCTCCCGACAAAGGCTGGACAACCTGCTGTCTCTAGAGATGCAGGGAATATGATGTGATAGACAGATAATGGGTAGAAGGTACATGAGATCAACATTGGCACTGAGACGCTTCTGGGACCTCGTTCGGTGGTGGAGAGGTCACATCAATCTCTAAGAATAGTGGAGAGCAATCAGAGTTGATAATGAATGGCCAATGTCAGAAGTAGACGCACTCTTATTTTGCGCATCCGCGTTCTGACTGTCCTTCTCCATGCCGGGGAGTGACATGGCAATTTTCTTGAACAAACTTTTCACATTGTGTCCGGCCTTTGCTGATGTCTCCATGAACATGATGCTGAGATCTTGTGCCTTTGCAGTGGCTTCTTCGAGCGTTACCTGCCTGCGATACCTTAACACTCACCCTGACCGGAAATACCTAACGAAGAGTACTCACCGCTTGTCAGACAGGTCTGCCTTATTCCCGACAAGTACGACCATGACGTCGTTTCCTCGCTCTGACCGCACGTCTTCTATCCATTTCGTCGTGGAAAGGAAAGATTGACGGTCTAAGAGCGCATAAGTGTCGTATAGGAAATGACAGCGATGGGAAATCCTCACTGGTGATATCAAATACGACAATTGCAACTGTCGAGTCTCTAATATATGAGGGGATTAAGGATCTAAAACGTTCCTAATGACGAAGAAAGGCACTCAGGGACATCAATGCGCCTAAAGTACATGGACATACCTGTCCCGCGGTATCCCAAAGCTGTAACCGTACAGTCCGGTCATCG
>WNFQ01020841.1_pt1 | contig 19138 bp, 21 predicted proteins | sample 5400171 | NCBI WGS metagenome assembly WNFQ01 (sample SAMN13153356, study PRJNA577476) | soil metagenome | isolation source: 20 cm soil under Madrone tree | place: USA:California | collected 2016-06-14 | reverse complement strand
CCGGTGCCGCTGCGCGAATTGAAATCGAATCTAGAACAGCTTGCCAAGATCGCGCTGCGTCGCGAGGGGGTGGGGCGGCAGATCGAACGTCCTGGTGCAATGCTGCCGCTGGCGTCAACCGAACAAACATCGGGCAGTACCGAGAAAGCGGTGATGCAACGGATCATTGAGAACCTACGCCGCGATCACACGACGCGGCTTAGCGTCTCGGAGCTCGCGCGCGAGTGCGGAATGAGTCGCTTCAGCTTCGCCCGTCTCTTTCGCATCAGCTTCGGCTGCAGTTGCCGAGAGTACGTGATGCGCATGCGCATCGAGACCGCCTGCAAGATGCTCGAGGCGCCGCACCCGTCAATCACTCACATTGCGATCAGTGCCGGATTCACCGACGCTTCCTATTTTGCGCGCATGTTCCGGCGGCACATGTTCAAGAGCCCGATCGAATATGCTCAGGTCGCTATAAAGCTGAGTCCGCAGGACAAAGTCGCTCGCCAAATCAAGAGTGCCTAGCCCTCGTGGATCACGTAAATCATCGCCGTAATCTCGAGGCTCGCGGCAGGGCCGCAGCTCGGGGGAACTCAGGGCGATAACACGGAGGGCAGTGGCGTGACGTGGACAAATCCGGCGATCAGCTTGGCAATAACCGTCGTCGTTCAAATCGCGTTGATTGTCTTCGGCTTCGGGATCGAGCAGTTGCGCCCGGCCCGCCCACAACACATCAGCTGCATTCGTCTAAATATTGCTCATGTTTCGGCGCTGCGCGTTATCTACGCTGTACTGTATCCTTTGAGCGTCGGACTTACCACGTTGGTGGTCAACGCTCTTGGCGGAGGGCTCATCGAATTGCCCGCATCGGGCGCGGGATTGATGGTGGCCATTCCGTGCTATGCGCTGGCCATGGACGCAGGGGAATACCTCTTTCACCGGGCTCAGCATCGAATCCCATTGCTGTGGGCAATGCATTCACTGCATCACAGCGATCCCGCGGTGAACGTCTCAACGGCGCCAAGACATTTCTGGGGCGAAATGCTTCTGAAGGCCGTTACGATCTACGCGCTGATTGGCCTGCTATTCAAGGTAAATACCGCCGTCATTGCAGCATATACATTTTTCGGGCTCTACAACTATGTACTGCACATGAACCTTCGGATCGGATTTGGGCGCTGGCAACCATTGTTGAACAGTCCGCAGCTCCATCGCCTGCATCACTCCGCATTGCCAGAACACCACGACTGCAATTTCAATCAGTATTTTCCGGTTTTTGACGTGCTCTGCGGGACTTACCGCCAGCCCAGGCACGGCGAATACCCGCCGACCGGACTGGTAAGCGGGGACGTCCCCCGAAAATTGCATGAAATGCTGTTATGGCCCTGGCGCCGGCCGCACGTGCTGTCTTAGTGCGGAATCCGGCGCACGCGCGATGTCGAATGCATCTCAGTCGCCGTTGCCATGTTGCTGTAGTAATACGGCAGGAATTCCCGGCTCAAATATGCGTCGCACGGGGATGGGATGAGTTTTATGCGTAATAGAATCCTCGCGAGCGCCATCAAAATCCTTGCCAACGTCGTGGTGGTCGTCGGCTTAGGACTCTTGGCGTGGGCATCTTATCTCAAATACCACAATACTGGGTCGATCAACTGGCTTGGACTGTTGATCGTCAATAGCATTATGGTTGCCATGTACGTAGCGAAACGCGACGCGACTTCCATTACTCAATCCCCATTCTTGTGGCTGCTTGCCTTTGCCGGGACATGTCTGCCGCTAATCTTGCGGCCGACGGCGCAGTCCATACCGTTTAGCATCGGCACGATCGTACAGTTGGTTTCGCTGCGGCGAAGTTTTGGCATCGTACCTGCCCATCGCGGCATTCGCACGGGAGGCCTGTACAACGTCGTTCGCCATCCGCTTTATGCATCCGAATTGGTTTGGTTTCTCGGCTTCGCGATCGACAATCCCAGCGGATGGAACATCGGTTTGTGGCTCTGCGATTGCGTGCTTCAGTTCAGCCGCGCGTGCGCTGAAGAGCGTTTCTTGAGTGTCGACCCCATTTATTCGCAGTACCGGACGCGTGTGAGGTACCGGTTGATACCTCTCGTCATTTAGCCGAGCGCAGCCCGCTCCGCTGACAGCCTCCGGCGGCAGATTCAGGCCCACGGAGAGCCACGTTCACCTCGTCCAGCGCGTCGCGAGTCAGCAGCGAATGGCAGCAGTACAGGCGCGCGCGATTGCCATAATGGGCGGCGCGATGGTTTCGATTATTGTTTGACTGCGCGCGCAAAGCGGTGCCGCACAGGCCAGACGATCAGATCGACGAAACCTGCCGGCACGTCGCCGCCCACCAACCCGGTCTCCGGAAACTCGTCGGGCTTCGGCCGCCACACCGTGCCGAAGATCACGTCCCAGAGCGGGAACAACTCGGCAAAATTCTTGTCGGTATGCTCAGGGCGGTTCGAATGGTGGATGCGGTGGTATTGCGGGCCGGTGATGAGGAGTGAGAAGAATCCGTAGCCCGCGCGGACGTTCGTATGGGCCAGCGCTACGACAAGGGACCGGAGCGGTGCCGCCACGATGAGGATCTCGACCGGCACTTTCAACGCGAGGCCGATTGGGAGGCCGAGCGCAACGCCGACAACCTCCTCAAACCAGAAATGCCGGGTACAGGAAGTGACCGTGACAACGCGCGCGCTATGGTGCAGGGAATGCATCGACCAGAAGAAGGCGCTGCGATGCGCGAGGCGGTGGAGGGCATATTGCTGCAGGTCGAAGATCACTAGATAGGTCAACAGCGAGACCGGGAACCACCAACCCTCGGAGGAAAGGATCACAATGCCACCGCCAAGCGCATTCACCAGCGCGACCGAAGCCGCTTGGCAGTAGGGGGCGGCGCTTACTCCGAAGAGGAGACGCAGGGCGATCAATTTATAATCGGAGGAGATATCGGCCGTTGGATGCGTCGGGTCGGCCGGTATCCATCGTTCGGCGCGCCGCGCGACGAACAGCAATAGCAGGATGATGAGGAGCTTGTTGGTGAGCAGACCGAGCATCAACTTGTTGGTGAGCAGACCGAACATCGCGTGCACCACTCCGAAATCACCCATCAGGGGCGCGAGAGTTGAGCATCTTATCCATTACCCAGTATCGCCCGTCCCGCAACCGGGCGTATTTCTCGGGCAGTATATCCAAGATGCGCTCGCGCTCAAGTCGCAATGCGATGGTTCACGCGACTATGTGATCCGTAAGCGGTTCGAGCCGTCGCAAAGTTAAACGGCCGACTGATCCACGAACGGGCTTGGTGGCGCGGTTCATTCCGATCCTTGGGGAAATCGGGTTGACCTATAGGAAAACGATACAGGAATTAGGACCATCCTATTCACGGTGGAGAAGCGGATAGCGCCACTCGGTTCCCATATTGTCATCCGTGATCAATGGCAGTTCCGGCGTCCTCTCCAGAATGCTCGCGCAGCGCTCCATGCGCCGATCGGCCGGAACGATCGCCTTGTCATCAGACTCTGACGGCATGGCGACAAAGTGATCGAATGATTCGGCCTGCGCCGGGCTGTCCGTCGGAAACATGCGCTTTCCGTCAATCGCGTAAGCGGCGAGGACACGGCGCCACCGGGCAACGTCGAGATCAAATGGACTGTCGCTCACAACGACGTTGTTCAGAACTCGAAATCCGAATTTGAACGACAGGTACCATTATTTATTACAGCACGGGTGCCAAACCCATCCCGGCTTACGTCGGCCTCGCCTGCAACGGCTGGGAAGCGGATCAAAAGACGCATCCAGCCCATAGTCTAAGACGCCCTTCGTTATCAAGCGGCGGTGGCGTTAATCGGTCCCCGACAAGCCTGCAAATCCGTGCTCGCGCTGCAAACAGGCGAAAAGCGGGAGGCAGTTTACTCGCAAGAAGGACGGTAAGGAGGACCGAGACTTGCGCGACTGCTTATTGGCTGGTAGTTCGCCATGCCGGCCGCTGGTGGGCACATGAAGCGAGAATTCGCGTTGCCATCAGATTATCAGTGGTATCAGGCGGTATTTGACCCGCGACCGATATTGCAAGTAACTGGGGTCACTGCTTAGAAAACGTTCCTCGGCGCAGGCTCGCGTGTATTGCAGTCCGCAATCGGCAAGCCATATGCAGAAGTTCCACAAGCTCGGATTGGCAATAGCGAAGCCCCCAAAGGCGAGCAGCTCCGACGCATAAAGAGGATGGCGGATGACGTTGTACAGGCCCTGAGTGCGTATACCGCGATTGGCCGGCACGATGCCGAGGCTGCGTCGCAGCGACAATAACGAGGCAACGATGCAGAGTATGCCCGCCAGCTGTAGCGTGTTGCCCATGGTCGTCAACAGAGCCGGCGTGGTCGGGCGCATGAGCGTCGGCGCCAAAGTTCCAGCGAACGCGATCAGCCAAAGCGCAGGCGATGACGAGACCGAAGTGGCGTCGCGCCGCGCCATGAACATCGCCATGGAGATGGTATTGATGACGACCAAGCCGAGCATGTTGACCGAGCCGGTGTCCAGGTATCTGCGATAACAGGCATAGGCCATGAATCCAAATGCCAAGACCAGTACGACCGTCGATCCGACGCGGAGCGCGCTTGCAAATACTTTTCCAAGCAGCACGCTTCATTGCTCCATGTGGCTGTAATCGATATGAGCATACCACCGCACTTGCGCTTCCACGACAGCAAGCTATCAGCCGTTGGTTATGCCAGGTCCACGAGCGTCTGATATGTCAAATATCTCTCGCGCTTGGATTGAGTCGGTGGTCTGAGACCGGGTCGCAGCGTGCGCATACTCCTTCGGGCTCTTGAGCATGTGGCGCCGGAACACGCGCGCAAAATAGGAGGCGTCGCTAAATCCGGCGGCGAGGGCAGCTCCGGTAACCGACGAGCCAGGTAACTCAAGCATCTGGCAAGCTTTTTCGAGGCGCTGTCGCATCATAAAGTCGCGGTAGCTAATGCCAAAGTTGCTATGAAACAATCGGCTGAAGCTAAATCGGCTCATGCCGCTAGACCGAGCCAGCTGGGCTACGCTAAGCCCGGTCGTACAATCGCGACGGATGTCCTCCACAATGCGCTGCAGTACTGTCTTGTCGCCATGACGGTCTGCGTCTCTATATGCGATGGGTAGGATGGTTGCCGGGCGTAGCACTTCACGGGCCCCCGTCTCGCGACGAGATGGCAGGTTGGCGAGTTGCTGTAAATTTGTTTAAGCGGGTCGCCATAATCGAAAATCACCACTGTGGTTGCACCCGCAGCAATAGTGGCAAGGGCGCGACTCGGGAGACACGTGCTTACTACACAAGCACGCTGGCACTCTCGCAGCAGCTCCGCGGCGGAGTTACCGGCAGAACACGAAATCCACACGATGCTTAGTGTCTTCGTAACGAACACCCTGGTCGGTTAGCCCGATCTTCCCTAGAGATTTCGAATGATCGTCCCTGATTCTAACGGGCAGCTATCTTCTAACCCCCACGTTCTACGGGGTCAAGAGTCAACACCTGCCTCCTGTGTCTTTTTGTAGGCCTTTTGTGCGGTGGTTCGCACTATCCGGTGTAGTTTCGTCAAATTTGCACGAAAGTGCTGGTCGATCGCACAAATGTACCCGCATAGTTTTTTTCGAAGGTGCCTACTACATTTGCATCTTTAAGCTGATTGCCAACCGCGCCAGCGGCGAGACAGCGAAGGTGGAAACGATTCCAAGACTTAGCAACCAGACTTGAGGGATATCCAAATGAAAGACTTTATCGTTAATTTCTTGAAGGACGAGGAAGGGCTGACGATGGTGGAGTACGCCATTGCCGGTGCCCTGGTGGCCGCCGTTGGCGCCGCTGTATTCACGACCTTGGGTCAGAATGTTTCATCTCGGATCAGCTCACTCGCGGTCGACGTGGGCACTTAAGTTACGTCTCAATCAGGCCGCCCGGAGACCGCGGGTCAGCGTACGAAGGTGCGGACGTTGCCCGCGACTCTCCAGATCGGCGAAGAGATGAACAAATGTACTGTCTGCTCCCATCACGGCGTGCGCCGGTACGGTTGAACTTCGAGGTTCCGCTAATTCATACCTGATGGAGAAGTGAAGTGAAGAAGAAATTTAGATTAATTGTTGCCTTTTTGAAAGAAGAGCAGGGATTGACAATGGTGGAGTATGCGATTGCAGGCGGCCTGATTGTGGCCATTGGCACCGCCGTATTCACGACTTTGGGTCAGAATGTTTCATCTCGGATCAGTTCGCTCGCGGTTGACGTGGGCACTTGAGTTACGTAATTCAGGCCGTGGAGACCGCGGTTCGCGTTCGAAGACGCGGACGTTGACCGCAAATCCCCGGATCGGCGAAAAGACGAACAAATTTTTGTGATGGAGAAGTGAAATGAAGGAATTAATTGTTACGTTTTTAAAGGATGAGCAGGGTTTGACAATGGTGGAGTACGCGATTGCAGGCGCCCTGGTGGCAGCCATTGGCGCCGCTGTATTCACGACTTTGGGTCAGAATGTCTCATCTCAGATCAGCTCACTCGCGGTCGACGTCGGCACTTAAGTGAAGTCGCCCCGTCGGAAGGGAGAGACAACGGAAGGGAGGCAGCAGTAATACGCATGTTGTGACGTCGCCTGCGAGCCTCCGTCCCCACCACCCCCCCCCCGATGAAACGGAAGGCGGACTCTGGAGGCGCTGATTGTCGAATCCGGCAGCAAGATGAATTTTGATTCTCTTTACAACTTAATCCGGGATGTGCGCAAAATGAAAAGGTACTTTCGGCGCGACAGCTGCTCGAACGCTCATGCGGTCTGTGCCGCGTAACAACGAGGCGATCTCGTTGTTACGCGGTTACTCCCTGTGATCTTCATATCCAATTCGGCCAACCTGCTGTTGCTGCCAGGGATCTTGGCGCCGGCCGTGTATTCCGATCTTCGCTATCATCGAATCCCAAACAAATTGATCATTCTGGGTTTGATCGTCGCCCTTGTCTTTCAACTGGGTGCAAGTGCAACGCATGGTTTGTGGTCGGGGTTACTCGGAGCGGTCATCGGACTGGCGTGCTTCATACCTTTTTATGCGATGCGCGCGATGGGCGCTGGAGATGTAAAGCTCATGGCCGTCGTCGGCTTCTTCATGAGCCCGATGGGCGCGCTCTACGCCGCCTTATTTTCCCTGCTCGCAGGGGGGCTCTGCGCAGTTGGCTATTTGATGTGGCGCGGATTGCGCGCGTCCGTGAGCCCTCTTTTGCATGAAGGCCTCACGACCGCGATCCAATCGGCATTCGTTGCCGCTCGATTGGCCAGACGCGATCGGCTGCCGTTTGCGTTACCAATCGCTGTGGGCAGCATGGCTGCATGCTGGAACCAAAGCGGGACTACCGAGCTGGCGAGATGGCTGGAAAGGAGCTTCACATGAGTGTTAGCGCGAGTGCCGTCGTCGATTTGATCGGTCCCGTCTTGAGCCGCCTTGCCGGGCTTGCACCGCGTCCGGTAAGTCTGGAGGCGACCGGGTTGGCACCGGAGCTGCTGGCGGATCTGACATTGAAGCATCTGCTGCGTGCCGGGTCACTAACGAGCGTAGCGCTGGGCGAGCGGCTGGGCCTCGTAGGGCCAGTGATCGAACCGATCGTTCAGTTTCTGCGGCAAGAAGGGCGGTTGCAGCTGCAGGTACGCGCCAGCGTTGATCGCGAAGTACGGCTGACGCTGACGGAGCGTGGCCGGCAGAGCGCTCTGGATGCGCTAAAAGTGTGCGGGTATGCGGGTCCGGCGCCGGTTCCCATCGAAATCTATAGTCGCGTAGTGCTTGGCCAAACCATTCCTCGTCGGAGCCTCGCGCGCGCCAAGGTGAACAACGCCTTTCGCGACATCATCATGGCGGAGGATCTCTGCGATCGCCTCGGGGTTGCCATGGCGTCCGGTCGAGCGATTTTTATTTACGGACCTGCAGGCAGCGGCAAGACCTACATTGCGTCGCGGTTGATTGCTGCTCTCCCCGGAGAAGTACTGATTCCGCACTCGGTCGTGGTGAACAGAAAGATTATTCGCGTATTCGACGCTGCCGTGCACGAAACGATCGACTTGCTTGGGGGAAACCAACGCCTGCTGTTGGCACAGGGCTATGACGCCCGGTTTGCGCTGTGCGAGCGCCCGATGATCATCGTCGGCGGAGAACTCACCGAGGATATGTTGGACGTCCAGTTCAATTCGAGCACCGTTGAATTCAGCGCGCCGCTGCAAATGAAGGCCAATGGCGGTGTACTGGTGATCGACGATCTTGGACGACAACGGTTCTTGCCGCAGCGATTGTTCGATCGCTGGATCGTGCCGCTGGAGCAGAAGGTCGATTTCCTGAACGCCGGCGTGGACGCTCGATTTTCAACCCCGTGCGATGCGGTCATCGTATTCTCGACAAACCTCGAGCCCGCCGATCTGGCGGACGACGCGGTGCTGCGGCGTCTCGGCTACAAGATCGAATTGCGGCCCCTTTCAGTGGATTTGTATTCTCGCGTCTGGAGTTCGGTTTGTGACGAGATGCATATCGCTTTTGAACCGAATCTGCTCAACTTCGTGCTGAGCAAAATGTATCCCGGCTCTGAACGGCCGCTGCTCGCCTGCCATCCGCGGGATCTGATCTGCATGGCGCTCGATAAGGCCTCGTATGACGAACGTGGCGGCCGGCTCGAGATCGAGGATCTGCGGTGGGCCTGGGCGAACTATTTTTTGCCGATTGAGGATGGCGGCGCCGCTGCGTCGAGGAGGTGATTCTTGGCACGAGGAAGAGGACCAACCCTGATTGTAACTTCGTTGCTGCTGGCCGGAGGTGCGGCCTGGATGGCCAACCGATGGATTACCGCGCGTGCGGTGCCCGTCGCGCCCGTGGCGACGACCCGCATCCTAACGTCGGCGATGAATTTGCAGTTGGGCACAAAAATCGAGAGTCGGCATGTGTCGACTATGGAGATGATTCCAGGCCAAGAGCCGGCGGGCGCGTTCCATGATTTCAAAGAAATCGAGGGCAAAGTGACCACTGCGAACGTCTTGGCAGGCCAGATGTTGATGGTCTCAATGTTCGCCAAAGAAGGAGAAAGCGCCCTGGCCGCGGTGGTGGCGCGGGATAAGCGCGCGGTTACGGTTCGCGTCGATGACGTGGTCGGTGTGGCAGGTTTCCTGTTGCCGGGCAATCGCGTAGACGTGGTAGGGACGCGTAGGGATGAGCACAGCGGGGCCATCTTGGCCGAAACCATCTTAAGTAACATCAAAGTGTTGGCCGTTGATCAGACAGCCGCGGCAAATTCGAACGAGCCGATCGTCGTGCGAGCCGTAACGCTCGAGGTCACGCCCGCCGAAGGTGAGGCCCTTCTCAAGGGAAAAGCGGTTGGGTCGATTCAGCTCGAATTGCGCAATCCCCTGGATGAAGGCGACGCGCGCCGCAAACCGGCGCCCATCAAGCCAGTGGTCAAGGCGGCCGCGCCTGTGCGGGATCCCTCCATAACGGTCATTCGTGGCACTGACGTTGGCCACGACGCGGCGATGCTGGTCAGTCACGACGCATCTCTTAAGTGATTTGTGGCAGGGAGTCATGAAAATGAAAGGGAGCAAAAGATTACAATGAGCCGGAAAATAAAAATCGTCCACGCTGCAAGCGTCATGCTGCTGACATGCGGCTTGATCTGCAACGTGGATGCTCTCGCCCAAGCTCAAGCGCCGCCGCGGCCTCTCACTTCGCCCAAGGCGATCATTTCGCCGATCGAACTCTATGTGCTCGGCAAGGATGTTGGGACCACGAACGTATTGCTCTGGGACAATAACAGTCATCTCATCGGCGCGATCAATGTCGAAGTGCAGCATGATCTTGAGAATCTGAAGCGCAAGTTCGCCGAACTTCTGCCCGGTCAGCCAATCGAGGTGCGGTCATCGCAGCGGTCGATCGTGTTGTCGGGTCGGGTTAGCGATGTCGAGGCCATGAACGCGGCCACGCGCATTGCCGCGACTTTTTTGGCCCAGGTCCAGACCGCCACCAAGACCCTGGAGTTCAAGCAGACAGGAGGTTCGTCCAAGTCGGCCGGCGACATCATCAACCTGTTGCAAGTCGGCGGCGCGCAGCAAGTGATGCTCGAGGTGAAGGTAGCGGAAATCGCACGCACGGAAGTCATGTCGATGGATCTGCAATTCAATTCGATTGCACGCGGCCTCGGGAACTGGAACGTCGGCGGAGTCAACGGCGGCGCGACTTTTCCGCCCGCCTTGTTCGCACCGTCAAACGCGAAGGCGCCGGTATTCAACAACTTTTTTGTACCTTCGGGAGTTCCGCAGCAACCCTACGGTCCAGCGATCACGGAATTTGTTCCGACCACGATGTCGATCGCGCGTCAAGGTCTGTTTGCCAGCTTTCTCGACAAGAATTTCCTCTTCAACATGGCGCTCGATGCCGCCAAGCAGAAGGGTCTCGCGCGTATTCTCGCCGAACCAACCATCACCACGCTGAGTGGGCAGGAAGCGAGTTTCTTGTCGGGGGGCGAGTTTCCGATTCCGGTGCCGCAGAACTTGAACACAGTGACCATCGACTTCAAGCAATTCGGCGTCGCGGTCAAATTTTTACCCGTGGTGCTCAATAGCGGCCATATCAACCTGACGCTGAACGTCAGCGTCAGTGAACTGGCGACTAATAATACGGTGACAATCGCAGTGCCGGGCACGTCGGCCACGTTCACGATTCCCTCGCTCACAGAACGCAGCGCCACCGGCGTCGTTGAACTGGGCGACGGGCAGACCATGGGTCTCGCCGGCCTGTTGAGCGACAGTATCGCGAGCCAGGTGACGAAGTTCCCGGGCTTGGGCTCGATACCCATTCTCGGTGCGCTGTTCCGGAGTCAGAATTACCAGAAAGGCGAGACCGAACTGGTGATTTTGGTGACACCGCGGCTCGCTCGGCCCTTGCCGACCGGCAGAGTCCGCCTGCCTACGGACGCGTATGTCGAACCGACCGATTTTGATTTCTTTTTTCGCGGACGACTCGAGCACAACGGACCTAAGAAGCCGTCGACCATCGACGATGCCGCCAAATAAAGACATGCGCCTGACAAGGACCTACAAGGAGAGAACTACCATGAAGAAGGCCGCACTGATTACGGTGATCACCGGGTTCTCATTGGCGGGCTGCGCGCAGACTCCGCTGCAGGCGGACTATGGGCGCTCGGTTCAGTTGATGAGCGAGAACCAGGTTTACGATCCCACCACGCTCACGAGGCCGAGTTTGGCCGCGGTTAACGGGGCGGACCCGGATATGCTCAACCTTGCCGTGACGTCGATGCGAACACAGGAGGTCGATCGCAAGCAGGTTTCGAAACCCGTGATCATCAACATCGGCGGGGGCGGACAATAGCCATGGCACGCCGGCGCGAACGCGGAGCAGCCCTGGTGCTGGTGGTTATCGGCATGTTGGCCTTGCTCGCGATGGCTGGATTGGCGATCGATACGGCGCATGTACTCCTGAACAAGTCGCGGCTGCAGAGTGCCTTGGACGCCGCAGCGCTTGCGGCTGCGAAGTCGTTGTCTGGATCGACCAGCACCACGCTGGCGGACGCGGCGGCAAACAATGTCTTTACGCTCAATGTCACGCCATATCCCGAGTTGCAGAGGGCGGTGACCGGCGGCTTGACGTTGACGACCCAGTATTCTTCCACGCTCATCCCGTTCAATGCCGGGACGGCACCCGCGTTGTTCGTGCGCGCCTCGATCACGGGGTTCACGACGCAAATGAGTCTGATTTCGGTATTGGGGATCACGTCGATGAATGTCGCCGGCAGTGCCGTCGCAGGTCCGAGTCCGCCCCTGACGACTGCCTGCAACATCGTGCCGGTGTTTGTATGTGCGAATACTGCCGTGGGGACGGCGCCGCTCTTCAACTATCAGGTCGGTCAGGTCCTCGGTCTCAACTTGTCGTCGGGCTCGACCAGCACGATTGGGCCCGGAAACTACGGGTTGCTCTCGATCGGCGGCAATGGGGCGAACATAGTAAGAGACAATCTTGCCGGCGACTTCGCCAATTGCGCCTCAGTCAACCAGTCGGTGCCCACGGAGCCGGGTGTTGCGGCAGGTCCAGTAGCAGACGGCATCAATACTCGCTTCAACATTTACAAAGCCAACTTGTCGTCCACCACATACCCGCCCGACCCCGTCAACAGCGCTGCCCATCAGTCATCGCTGACACAGGCTGCGAATGGGGACGTGATGCAGGGTGCTACCGACATTTCCGCCATTACGCCCGCGTCGAGTCAGGCGGCTGCGCTCACGTTCAATTATGCCAACTACAGGACGGCAAGCAACGACACGACGGTGCCGCCGGCGGTGCCTGGGCGTCGAGTCCTCGCCGCGCCGCTCGGCGATTGTACGGGCTTGGCCAACGGTAAGAACAGCGTCACCGTCAGTGGTTTCGCCTGCGTGTTTCTGCTGCAAGCACTGGGCAACGGCGCAAACGCCAACGAGATCTTCGCCCAAATCACCTCCGGCTGCAACGCGAACGGCAGACCTACGGGCGGCGCCGGCGCCCCCACTACCGGACCCTTCCGTATCGAACTCTACAAGAGCGCCGGGAGTCCCGATTCGTGAGCAGGCGGTGCCATCTCGGTTGTCCTCGGCAATGGCAGCGCGGCCTGGCGATGGTTGAACTTGTCATGACCGCGCCGATACTTCTACTGTTGCTGTTCGGGACTGTCATATTCGGTGAATGGTTGATTCAGTACAGCATCCTCAACGACGCAGTGCGCGACGCGGCGCGCTATGTGGCAGGAGCGGCACTTGACGGCACCACCGGTGAGCTACTCCAAGGTAGCGCGTGGACAACGCTCCAAGGTCAAGGACAAAATCTCGCCGTATACGGGAATGTAAATGGAAATGTAAATGGAACCGGCCCTGTGCTGCCGGGGCTGACCGTCGGTAACATCAGTGTGGCCGAGGACACCGCAAACCTTAACATTACCGTAAGCACAACCGGGTACACGTATCAATCTCTGTTCGGTGCCACCATGCCGAGTTTCTTGGGCGGCACGATCGCAACCAACTTTACGCTGTCGATTTCTACGACCATGAGGGCACTATGAGGAAAATGCGTGGTTTGTACATGGTCGAGTTTGCGATCGTAGGCTTGCTGCTGATGATGTTGCTGTTTGGCTGCCTCGAATTCGGCCTCGCGACCTTCTCGTTGGCCGCACTCAACGAGGGCACGCGGCGCGCCGCGCGTCTCGCTGCCGTGTGTCCTCTCAACGATCCCGCGATCAAGTCTGCGGTGAACTTTATGGGCGTGTACGGATTCGATATTTCAAATGTGAATTTGAGCTATCTCGACGCCAACGGCAATGTGCTTGGCACACCGACCTTAGCGACCGTCTATTACGTACAGGTCAACGTGCAGAACTACACCATCCCTCTGGCAATTCCCGGATTGAGCCAGTCGATCACATCGCCGTCCTTCGCCGTGACGCTGCCGGCCGAGAGTCTGGGCCTCTCGAACGCGGGATCCGCCGCATGCTGACGCGTGTCCTGATCGTCGGTCGCACCAGCGCCGCCATAGAAACGCTCAAGGCGTATTTGCAAGGCTCGGCAGGTCTCGACGTTCGCGGGCATGTCATCACCAACGGCCACATCGATCCGCTGGAAGGAATCGATTTCACGCCGGATATCGTGCTGCTGCACTTTGAAGCCAAGCGGACCACGGAACTGTCGGCGTGGACCGCACGGCCCAAGGAGGGCCGGCCGATTCTGATCGTCGTGGGTCCCGGCGGCGACGGTGACGCGACGCGCCTGGCGATTCGCAGCGGTGCTCGGGATTTTCTGCCGGAACCGGTTGGCAAGGCGGACTTGGTTGCGACCGTGCAGCAGGTACGGGCAGAGCTGCGCGCGCGCGCAACGCAAGGACGAGGCGCTATTCACGCGTTCGTCGGCGCCGCGGGCGGCGCCGGGAGTTCATTCATCGCGGCTAACGTCGCACACCTGCTCGCGAAGCATGCGCGGCGGGCTACGGCGTTGGTGGATTTGGATTTGAATTTTTCGCCGACGGCGCATCACCTGAATTTGACCTCACAGCGCGGCCTGCTGGAGGCGCTCGACGAGGTGGGATCCCTGGACGCGGAGGCCTTGGCGGGCTTCGGCGCGCGGCATGAGAGTGGTCTGCGGCTGTATTGTTCGACTGCACAGCACGCTGTCCTCAGTAAGGACCTGCAATCCGATCGCTTGTCGGCCTTCATCGGATTGCTCTCTGCCCACAATCAGCATGTCGTGATCGACGTGCCGCATGCGATTGATAATCTAACGGCGACGACCTTTGGCCTTGCAACGGATATCTACATCGTCCTGCAGCAATCTACGTTGCACGTGCGCAATGCCACAAGAGTGCTCCGAATTCTCCGCGACGAGCTCAGAAACCGGGTGGCGAAGAATCCGTTGTTGCAGCTCGATGACATCAGTCGCGCGCTCAACATGGAAATTTTCGCTTGGGTACCGAACCATTATCAGCAAGCACTGGAAAGCAGCGACACGGGCGTACCGCTGTACGACGTCGATCGCAACGCAGCCATCACGGCTTCTCTATTGAGCATTGTCGGGCAAATGACGGGCGCGAAGACCGAGCGGCCAGGGCTTTTGCGCCGTGTGTTGCCATCGTTCTTACGGAACAAAGGGTCCCTATGAGCACAACACTGAAAGATCGATTGGGAATTGAAGCCGACGCCGAAGCGGGCACGGATCGGCTGCGCACCTTGTCTCCGCTGGAAATAGAGTGGAAGCGCCGCGTTTACGATAAGCTGCTCGAGGTGGCGGATCTTACGCTGGTCGCCTCTCTCGAGAAGAGCAAGGCCCGTTCTCAAATCCGCGAAATCACGCAACGGTTGTTCACGGAATTGGGAGAACCGCTGGCTCTACCGCAGCGCCAGTTACTGGCGCGGCGCATCGAGGACGAAGTTCTTGGTCTCGGGCCCCTTGAGCCCTTGCTCAGCGATCCGACCATATCGGACATACTCGTCAACGGCGCCAATTCCGTCTACGTGGAGCGTCGCGGCAAATTAGAGCCCACCACGATCACTTTTCATGACAACGCGCATTTGATGAACATCATTGACCGCATCGTCTCCGCGGTGGGTCGGCGCGTCGATGAATCGTCACCGATGGTCGACGCGCGCCTCGCCGACGGCTCGCGCGTGAATGCCATCATCCCGCCGCTCGCCATCGACGGCCCCATGCTCTCGATCCGCCGATTTGCCGTCGAGCGGCTCGGTGTGGCGGACCTCTTGCGGTTTGGCACGTTGACCGAACCGGTTGCCGATGTGTTGCGGGCGGTCGTGCTGGGCCGGCTCAACGTGGTCATTTCCGGCGGCACAGGCGCAGGCAAGACGACCCTGCTGAATGTTCTATCCGGCTTCATACCCTCGACGGAGCGCATCGTCACGATCGAGGACTCCGCGGAATTGCAGCTACAGCAACCGCATATTGTGCGGCTAGAGACACGGCCACCGAACATCGAAGGCAAAGGCGAAGTGCCGCAGCGCGAGTTGCTGCGCAATAGCTTGCGTATGCGCCCGGATCGGATTGTCGTCGGCGAAGTGCGCGGCGCCGAGGCGCTCGACATGCTGCAGGCGATGAACACGGGCCACGACGGTTCGCTCACGACCGTACACGCGAACACACCGCGGGATGCGCTGGGTCGAATCGAGACCATGGTCTCGATGACCGGGATATCATTTCCGATCCGTGCAATGCGTGCGCAGATAGCTTCGGCGATAAATATCGTCATTCAGGTGCAGCGCGGCGACGACGGTCGCCGCCGACTGGTCAGTATTCAGGAGATCAGCGGTATGGAGGGCGAAGTCATTACTATGTCGGAGATATTCACGTTTCGCCGTACTGGGGTCGACGCGCAAGGCAACGTTCTGGGTAGGCTCGAGGCCACCGGCGTCGTGCCGGCGTTCCATCGGCGCGCAGCGGTCCGCGGCATCGATCTGCCGGTGAGCGTTTTCGCGCTACCCGACAATCGGCGTTAAAAGCGGGCGCACTCATGAACACAACGACAGTCTTGACTTTTGTTGGTGTGGTATTTGCCGCCGTCCTTATGCTCATGTTGGGACTCACGACGTCGGCAAGCGGCGACTCGCGGATGCGCCGTACATTGCGCCGGCGTTTGGAACGAATTAGTGCGGAAGCGCACGAAGACGTCGCCTCGATTTTGCGCGAAAAATATCTAACCTCGCTGTCGCCGCTCGAACGCCGGCTGGAAGAGATGCCGTTCATGCAGAGGCTGGCGGCAATGGGCGAACAGGCCGGGCGCCCCAAACCGGGGTATCGGGTGGTGATGAATTCCCTGATTCTCGCACTCATGGCGGGCGTGACGGGTGGAGTGATGCTGCAAAGTGGGTTCGCGGGCTTGTGTGCCGCGGTAGCCGGTTTCGCGGTACCATATCTTCGGCTGTCAATACAGCGGCGCGCCCGTCTTGAGAAGCTCGAAGAACAAATGCCGGATGCCATCGACGTGATTAAACGCGCGCTGCGAGCCGGTCATCCATTCAATGCGGCAATCAAGCTGGTCGCCGATGACATGGATCAGCCCATCGCTAAAGAGTTCGAGCTTACTTTTTCGGACCTCAATTATGGTGGTGAGGTACGGCGCGCATTGCTCGGGCTTTTGACTCGCGTGCCCAGCGTCACCGTGATGGCGCTGGTTACATCGGTGATGGTGCAGCGCGAGACAGGAGGCAATCTGGCGGAGATTCTCGATCAGATCGCGAAAGTCGTCCGTGGGCGCTTCCGTTTCGAGCGCAGAGTCCGAACGCTCTCGGCGGAAGGGAAAATGTCTGCTTGGGTACTCGCACTGGTTCCCCTCGGGCTGGTAGTCATCATGTCAATTGCATCACCCGGTTATTTGCCAATTATGCTCACGAATCCCCTGGGTCATAAAATGCTTTACGTCGCCGGCATTTTGGGTGTCATTGGCATTGTCTGGATCCGGCGTATCATTAGGATCGAGGTGTAGCCGTCATGTTGGAGCAACTTCGGAACATGGTCGCTTCCGGCAGCGAGCCCCTCCTGATTTCCATTGCGATCGCATTGGCGGTCTTGCTGCTCTTTTGGGGTCTCGCCGGGGCGCTGAGTCGTAGCTGGGATCCCGCGCGACGCCGACTGCACCAGATTGCCACAGATGCCGGTGCCGCGCCGGCTGCGAATGTGGGTCAGCGAATTTCGCGGGCGCTGCAGCCGATTGAGCGCTTTGTGCTGCCGCAGGGCGCGGAGCGCGAGGGGACGCAGCAACGGTTGCAGTTCGCAGGATATCGTTCGTCTTCAGCGGTCAGTACCTTTTATGGCGTGAAGCTGGCTCTGTCCGTGACGCTGCTGCTGGGGTGGCTATTCGCGTCGCGCTTTCTGCCGAATTTCAGCGGAGCTCGCGTCGTTTTTTTTGCGGTAGCAGCGAGCTTCCTAGGCATGCTGTTGCCCGGGATATGGCTTGATCGTGCGGTGGCGAAGCGGCACAAACTGCTTCGCAACGGTTTTCCGGACGCGCTCGATCTGTTGACAGTCTGCGTTGAATCCGGCCTTGGACTCCCCCAGGCGCTGCAACGGGTGGCCGATGAGCTGGACGTCAGTCATCCGGAACTCGCGAGCGAAATAGCGCAAGTGACCGCGCAGATGCGCGCCGGCGTTGATCGCGAGAGTGCGTTACGTGGCTTGGCGACCCGAACCGGCCTTGACGATGTGCGCGGGCTGGTCAGTCTACTGGCACAAACCCTTCGCTTCGGCACCGGCATCGCGGAGGCGCTGCGCGTTTATTCGGAGGATTTTCGCGATAGACGCATGCAGCGTGCGGAAGAGGCCGCGGCCAAAATCGGCACCAAGCTCATATTTCCGTTGGTCGTTTGTCTATTTCCATCGTTTTTCGTCGTGGCGATCGGTCCGGCACTCCTTCGAATCATGGAGTCGCTTGGTGGAAAATAGATCGCGATGGATAATCGCTACGGTTCCCCTCCTTCTGCAGCTTGGGGGCTGTGTGTCCGCGCCCGGAGTCCAGACGGATGCCAAGGTCGCGGCTGCGGCCAATCACGAAAAGACAAAGCCGTCGCCCGCGGCCACCCAAGACACAAAGGGATTCGGATTCGCTGACGCCGTACAGCGCGGCGACGCCGCCTGGCAAGCGCAAGATCCCGACCGCGCGATCTACTACTATGTGCAAGCGATGGACAAATCACCGGACGATGCGGCCACGCTCGCAAAAATTGGCGCTATCGAGGATGCTCGGGGCAACGCGGTCCTGGCGGAGAGAGCCTTTGAAATGGCGCACAGCGCCGATCTTGAGGAGCCGCGTATTGCAGAACGCCTGGCTCGGCTGTATTTGAAGGGCGGGAAGATCGACGGCGCCGCAGAGATTTATACGCAGGTGCTGGCGCGGGACCCGCACCGACCTCGTGCGCTGGATGGTATGGGCGAAGTGTGTCTGGCCCGGTCCGACTATGGGCAGGCCATTCTTTATTTCAATCGAGCCTTGCAGTCAGAGAAACCGGACGCGGCCGCGGTGTTGACCCATCGGGGTTACGCGAAGCTGCGGAGCAACGACCTTGCGGGCGCCGAGACCGATTTGCGCGCGGCGTTGGCTGTTGCGCCACGCGAAGACACTTGGCGGTACCTCGGTGACGTCCAAAGTTTGCGGGGTGACGCCGGCGACGCGCTCGAAAGCCTGCTCAATGTGATGGACACCGCGCAAGCTTTCAACGAAATTGGAATCACGCTCATGAGCGTCAAAAAATATAAGGACGCCAAAGAGTATTTTAGCAAGGCAATTGCCGCGTCTGCATCTTGGTTCGAAGCGGCGCAAACGAATCTTGCGCGGGTAGATGAGCGTCTGCGCAACTCCGCGGAATGAGCGGCGCGAGGCCAACACCCGCCGATGAATATCGGATAGGACGTATCCCGAGCGTCTTGTTGCATCGCGTGGATTCATGACTATCCTGTCGTATAATGGTGTTGGTGCGAGTACCGGTCGTCGCACGGGCCTCTCCTGGCCATTACTGGTGGCGGCGGGCACGTTCCTCTTGCTCCTCCCCAGGGGCGGGCTGCTCGCGGACGGGGACACCTACTGGCATATCGTTGCCGGACGCTGGATGTTCCAGCATTTCGCGATTCCG
>WNFQ01004437.1_pt1 | contig 19141 bp, 10 predicted proteins | sample 5400171 | NCBI WGS metagenome assembly WNFQ01 (sample SAMN13153356, study PRJNA577476) | soil metagenome | isolation source: 20 cm soil under Madrone tree | place: USA:California | collected 2016-06-14 | reverse complement strand
TGACCATTCGCAGAGCCTGCGAATACCACTCCCGGAATCGAGGTTACGGCCGTGCGTTGTGCGCCGGTGCACCCATGCTCGCCCCAGGAGCAGGACGGTACCGGCGCGCCGGGCGTGTGCCACACGATGGCTCCGTCGGAAACATCGAGAGCGTACACCCCAAGCGGGACATGTCCCTTGTCGATGCTCGGATCGGCAACCGCCGCATAAATGTTGCTGTCGTCTGCGGCCATTCCGAACACCACTCCCAACTGAGCACGGTCGCGCAAGATTGCCCCGGAGGGAACGCCCGCCTCAAGTGCCAGATTCCGCTGCCACAGAATCCTTCCAGCAGCGTCGGGATCTACCGCGGTAATCAGCCCGGATTTTTCCGCGGCAACGAGCAGCGATCTCCCGTGGCGCGTTGTGCGCAGCATGGCCGGCGTGTCGAAATCCGCATCCGGTCCCAGGGGGTCCGGACAGTTGGCACCCGGTGGCTTCACCTCGCAGCCCTGAATCCAGTTATCGTTGGGCGTTGCCTGCACCGCCCACTTGTCCGACCCGGTATTGCGGTCAAATGCCATGATCGCATCGGAGGTCTTCACGCTTAAGGCCGTCTTTGATTCACCCGTGGTGCCATAGACGAGCGCGCGCTTCACATCCACGGTTAGCGCCGACCATATTCCTACCCCGGCCGGCGCATACATCTGTGTTCCCGCAGAATTAAGCTTGTAAGCTTTCGGCTCCTCTGGGATTGTGTAGGTCTTCCAGAGAATCTTTCCCGTATAGGCATCCAGGGCAACGATGCTTCCTCGAAAGGTACAGCAGGGATAATCGCCGCGCGGACCCATCGAGCCTTCGCCGGAGGTCAGCGGTACATAGAGTTTCCCCTGGTGAAGCGCAGGATGGCCGCTAATCGTGGCAAAGGGATGGTCATCCACCTTGGTCGACCACAAAGATTCCCCCGTCTCCGCATTTACGGCATGCACCACAGCCTTTGAGTCGCCAAAATAGGCGGCAAAGCGCACAGTAGGCCGCCCTGCCTCGGGACTGGTGGACCATTTGCCCACGGACACGGTCGTCCGCACGGGCGCTCCGGGCTCTGTAGCCCAATACGTGCAGCCGGTCTTCGCCTCGAGTGACAGCACGCTGCCTATGACTGTCCCGAGAAACACACGACCGGACATGACGCTGGGTGGCCCATACGCCCTCGCCCCGGGATAAGCGAAGACCCACTTGGGTTTCAGTTTACGGACATCTGAAACTCGTAGCCCTGGGCGTGGTTGAAATCGCGTGTTTGCAAGATCAGGGCTAAATCCAGACCAATCACCAGGATTTAGAGCGAATCGCCCAGCTGCGCGCTTGCAGAGATTGGCCCGGAGATCCGGATCCTCCAGATCCGGGGGTTTATAACCCGCTGGTCCCGCGGATTTCGCGTCGTCGATCAAATAGGATGCTACGGCATCGATTTCCGCCGTCGACAAGCCGGATGCTTGCATCTGCATCAGCCCCGTGGTGAGAGCGCGGACGATGTAGTCATGCTTGTGACTACCGAGTAGTGCTTTGGGAGGAATTCGATCTTGCGGGTGATCGTGACAGACCGCGCAGCGCTGTTGATAAATCAGTTGACCCGTGCTCTGGCCGCCATCCGAGGGAACCTCGGCCGTCGCCGGCAAGGACTTCATTGCTATCCATAGCCCAATGGCCATCAAAACTTTGAAAATAATTGGCGATTTCATATCACGTCAGTGAGCCTTCGAAAAGGCAAGAAGGACCGCGGAGCTTGAACGTTTTGACGAAGTCACGTACAACATGCCGTGCCCAACCATGACCGCGCCCGCGCCCATGATCACGCCACCGCTCCCGCGCACCCCATTGAGAGATTTAAACTCGTGTGCTGTATTAAAGCTCCACAAGCGCTTGCCCGACTGATCGTCGAAGGCGTGGATATAGCCATCCACTGATCCCGCAAGCACTGCACCGGGGATCGCGATGGGGGCCATCATGACGCTGGCACAGACGGCCCTTTTGCAGCGTTCGCCTGCGGGAGTTGACCACAGAACATCGCCCGTAGCGGGGTCGAGCGCGTTTAAGCCATTGACCGGCGAATTGAGGAACATTTCATCAAAAGAGGTTACGCGAGCCGCGGCCGCCGCCGTTATAACCCGTGTAGAGGCCGCTGGAATGAATAACCGCCCGCCCTGGGTCACCATACCGAACCAGATACCGCCACTCCATAGATTCGGATCCTGAGTGAGCCGTGTGTGCCAAATGAGTGACCCGGTGTCGGGATCGAGCGCATAGGTGTCGCCGCTCTTTTGTCCGGCGATCAATATATCCTTGCCATTTCCCTGCCGAAACAACAAGGGCGGAGCAGTAAAATCCAGGTCATCACCGTTTTGCTTGGGGCAAGTCGGCTTGTGCAGACCACCGATGCAGCCGTCGTTATAGGCGTCGCCGGCAGTAACCTGAGTCTTCCATCGAACTTCACCGCTCGTGGCGTCAACCGCAAATATCGCGTCGCTGTTGCCGTCCGCGGGATTCGAGAAGTTATCCCCTGTTCCAAAGTAAATCAGACCGCGTCCTTTATCGTACGCGGGGCTGCTCCAAATGCTCGCGCCGGACGGCCCGAACTGAGGATTGCCCGAGGAATTCTTATATTGCTCCACTGGCGTCGTGGGAATGGTATAACGCTTCCAGATGACGGCGCCTGTCGCGCGATCCAGCGCGGCCAGGGAGCCTCGGAAGGTGCAGCACACAAAGTCCGGCGACATTGCAGCTATCTCTTCGCCCCAGGATCCCACCGGCACGTAGAGTCGCCCTTGGGCTAGCACGGGTGTCCCAACGATCCTAGCCACCGGATGATCGTCAATTCTTGTCTTCCACAGCAAGGCACCCGTCGCGGCGTCGATCGCGTACACATTTGCGAACGCATCGCCGAAGAACAGCGTCGGGCCCGCACGATCGTCCTCCGAAAGCCGGCCGTAGACCACGGATCCGCGGATCTCGCCGATGGCTTGAAACATCCAATGAACGCAGCCGCTTCGCGCGTCCATCGCGTACACGGCCCCGCTCTGCGAGCCGACAAAGAGACCATTGCCCGCGATTGTGGGCTGTGACCGGACCTCGGTGGAATCCGGAAACACAAACGACCACCGGAGTTTTAGCTCACCAAGGTCACCCGCCACCAGGCCCCCCCGCGCAGCGGGTATTGACCGGGTATTGTCCAGGTCGATCCCCCATCCTGATCCGACCGGCACCGCATCTCGATCGAGCCAGCTTGTCGAGGGCCGACACTTGAACAAAGGCCGCTGCGTAGTATCAGGATCTAGTCCGGTCAAGTATTTGACGATCTCGCGTCGCTCCAGGTCCGATAGGCGCGACGCTTGGGCAACCATTGGGCCTTTTGTGAGAACGCTATACAGAGCGGTTGGCGACATCTTCCTCAGTAAACTCTTGGTCGGCGCACCGGGCACACCGCGCTCGTGACATTGTGAACAGTTGTCGGCGAACAACTGCATTCCAGGAAGCGCATCAGGCGCTCCTGGCACACTCTCCTTCTCTGGCGTGTGCGGAAGACCGAGTATGGTCATTGGAGCGATCATGCAAACAAACCAGGCAATGGTTCTCCTGAGCAACGCAGCCCTCACAGCGCCGTCTCCGCGAGCGTGAGATATGTCGCGAGCGCGTTGATCTCCTCGTCACTGAGGCCTAGCGCAATATCCCTCATGAGGCCGTTCACGAGCACGTCGGTAATTTGGCCGCGCGGCAGTTTCGCCAACGTTTCCCTGGTTGGTGCGCCGGACTCCTTGATCCCGTGGCACATGGAACAGCGTTGGTCGTACACCTGTTTCCCGATCTGCGCAGCCTTTACATCATCAGTCGATATTCGCAGGGGCGCAGGTGTGGGGCTGGTTACGAATTGCTGCGCTATGTTCGGACGCGCTGTGAGTTCCTTGATTCGAATATCCTTGAACTGAACGCCCATCGGAGGCCCTGCATGCAGCTGTAGCGCAAGAGTGCCGTCGGTCCGCCGACCGCGGAAATCATCGTCCATGACGTCGACCGCCAGTACACCGTTGACCGCATGAACGAGATGATTGCCATACGCGATGATCACGTAGTCGTTCCAGGCCGGATACGGTTTTACCGCGGACACTACCGAGTCCGGGGTGTTCACGAGCCCCACGATTCGCTTGTCGATCTTGCCATGGTATTCAAAGACATCGGTTCTCTCGCCCAGCAGGGCCAAGTCGCCCCGTGCTCCGTCATCCGACAGCATGGCAAACTGATCCTTTGCATCGAGCGTCACGACATTGGCTTGGTAGCCGACGACGGAGGATTCATGTCCGGGATACGGACGGCTGCGATAATGCATAGCGAAATTACCGTGCTCGCTGAGAAACCGGTATTTGAAATGCAGTTCGAAGTCGCGGTAATTGCCGTCATGGACGAGATGCACGTTTTGATCGATCGGATTATCCGACTTACCGGTAATTGCACCATCTTGTACCGACCATACTCCCGGGTCGCCGCGCCAATGAGACAAGGTCCTCCCGTCGAAGAGCGGTTCGAACTGCAGGGCCGCGGCAGGCAGGCCTGCCCGCAGACCAAATGCCTGAACACGATCGGTGCCTACGAAGACCGCACCGTTCACGACAGTCGGCTCGTTGTATTTGCCACTAGGTGACAGGTCTCCGGTCGCGCTTTTCCAGAGAAGTTTCAAACTCAAGGCATCGAACGCGTACAGAACAGGCTGTGGTGCATGGGCTCCATATAGGCTCGCCAGCCGGGGAACATTGATATCCAGCACCCAGACGATGGCGTTCCTACCTTCGCTGCTCGTAACAATCGGCGATCCGGGATTTTGGAAGGTCTGCGTCTGCTCCAGTTGGTCCAATTGCAAGTACGCCAGCTGCCCCGGCGACGTCATGATCTTCACCCGAGCCAGTCCGGGAGGTGTACTGGTCGAGAAGTCCTCCCCTCGTTTACTGCTCCCGGTGACATAGACAAAGTCCCCCCCCGTCGCGGCATGAAAATATGCAAGGGTCGTACGACTGCGGGCCTGATCCAACATGCCGTGCACGTCGCTATAGGGTCCGAACACATTGACCGGCCCGCGCTTGCCGAACTGAGGTTGATTTTCGGGAGCTAGGAGGGATAAGTCTCTCGCGGAGTCATCCCCGCACGGCTGCCTCTTGATGACACCGCCAGGCATATGAGTACGATCCAGCAAATAGACGTTTCCCTGTTTGGCGCCACCGAGCGCCAATAGATGAGGGGTCGACGTTTTGCGCGGGTCGAGGTCGATTGTTACGGTACCACTGCTGCCTAAGTCGACGTCGTTCGCCGCGGTGAGGCAGTAGTTGAACGGTGTGTAGGTCCCAAGAAGTTCGAAGCCCGTGATGGGGTCGTCTTTCAATTGCAATATCGACTGTCCCCAGCTATGGGCGCTATTGGGGAACACGCCCGGGATACCGGCATGCTTCATGGCCTGTGTGGAGCTGGCGCCGGTCGCGATATGGACAGTGCCGTTTCGATCGACCGAGGGCCCTCCAGAGGCCCACATCCCCCCCTGGATTTCACTGGTCACCGCCGTGGTTGAGAAAGCCGTCGCCACTTTTCGGAGCTGCGTGTCCAGGGCGACTAGCCACCCGCTCGAATTGTCGAAGCCAAAGGTCACGTACAAACGGGAATGGTCGGGGCTGAGATTGAGCGCCCCACGTTGTGTATGCCCATCCTTCTCAGAGAACTGTGTTCCCCCATTTCGGTTGATACCGGGCGCGTTGAGTGCTTCGTGTCCAAGATCTACGGGCCATCCGGGGACCTCATCACCGTTACGGATATCGACGGCATGTGCTTGCCACCGAGCGTCGTCATCACAGCTGGTCACATAGAGCCGCTGCTTCTGGATATCGATAATCGGGGTGCTTAGGTTGCCCATGGTCCCGTTGGAGCAAGGCTTTGCGGTCAGTCGCGTACGCCACAGTATTGTGCCGGGCGGAGTCTTGTGCGCCTCAAACGCGCTGACGGCGTAGACATAGCCGGTCGATGTGACTACATACAGGGCCGGGAACGTGCGGCCCTTATGTCGACCGGCAGAAATTGCAACCGCATCCACGAAAAGCGGTGAGGCGAATAAGCGCGGAGGCACACCCTCGAAGTAATCGAGGGTTGGTGTTTCCCAGAGCAGGCCGAAAGAAGGGCCGGCTACACTCCTTGACAGAAGTGTTGACTCGTGGTCGTTCCAACCCGTGCGCTGCGAATTGTAATGGTACATGAGCTTATCCACTCCGGCCCTTGGGGCGGGCTCGAGTACAGATGCCGAAAGAATCGAGAGCACACAGATGATGGATGCCCATGGCCGTTTCAGGGCCTTTATGGGGCACTCCATACCGCTATTCTCCGATCACTTGCCGGTCGGCGGAGGAAAAGCTGATCGACAACACAGCATCTTCGGTCCCGATGTTCTTGGCGTTGTGATGAACACCGGCAGGAATGCTCACGGTGTCTCCTACTTGCATCTCCGCGGACTTATCAGCCATGGTATGGAGAATGCGTCCTTTGAGCACATGCAATACCTCGTCGCAGTTGGGATGAAAATGCCGCGGATTCGCCTCTCCCGGCTTGATCACGGCCTCACCGGTCGTCATCGTGTCGGAATTCTTGAGCTCTCTGGAAACGTACCAAGTAAGATGCCCCCACGGATATTCAATGACCTTGTTGTCCACCGCCCGCACGACTACGGCATCCTCAACCGTCCTCCTCGGGCCGCCGGCTAGCGCGATCTCCTGCTTGACAATTTTTTCCGCGGCATCGGCCGGAGCGGCCGTACCGACGCCGCCCTTGGGAACGTCCATTTTTGCGGTCCACAAGATGGCATTGAGCAGGAGCTTGCGAAGCGGCAGGTTATCGAGACTCACGAGATAGTGAAGGCCGGTGAAAGTGAATGCTCTTCCGCCGTCCTCACGCACGTATGCCCACGCGACGGGATGCCATTCCGCCTTGCCGATCACCAACAGTTTGCCGTCGCGAAATTGAGGATGAAGCTTCCCGGTGAGTATCGGAGTTACGTTCTTGCGATCTTCTACAAAACGAATGGTCGGATAGAATTCATCATCCAGCAACAATTCGCCAACCCCGTTGCTGATGGGGTGGACCGCCGGCCTGAATAACACGGGCTCGGTAGTGCGATCGAACCTCCCGTATCGCGCGCCCCCTAACCAACGCGGCAAGTCGATGGACGTATCGTTCGCCGGCACCGTCGATGCTTGATGAAGAGCGACGACCCCGGCCCCACCTTTCATGAGTTTCTCGAATTGTGCGAGGTGCGTGGGGCTGAGCAAAGGATGCCCTGCGCCTTCTACGCCATCGAAATAAAGCACTAGAGTGGCAGCCCCGTCGAGCGCCGATGCCTCCATCGGCCAGCCGGCGGGATAAGCAACCGCCTTCGTCGTTCGCGCGTCCGGCGACGAGTCCAAGAATTCCTTGAGCACCGCGATGCCGTTGGAGAAGTCATGCTCCCCGACTCCGTGACTGGCCGGGCCACCGATAAATACAATCTTCTTGGCGGACTCTGCGCTCCAAACGCCATCGTTGAGGAGCAGCAAGCAAGCAACGGAAACCGCAAGCATGAAGGAGCGCGATATCGCCGCTCGATGAAGACTGAGCCTTCGCATACTCTCCCCCTGGCCTTAATGCTTTAGCGAACACTGCAAGGGCATGTGCTTGGACAGCTCCCGGTAGATTGGGATATCACCGAGCGCAGATCCGAGAAGCGTTCAGTAACTAAAATTGCCGTCTAACCAACAGCTTACAACCGAATTGCATTCATCCGGTGGGTAATAATGGGTAAAATCGTGGCGACGGACGCGAGTGCCCTTTCGCCGTCAGCCCTCGCCCGCTGCAACACGGGGTTTGCCCCGTCGTCCCATGATTTCGTACTGCCGGATTTTGTTGTAAAGCGTCTTGCGCGAGAGGCGTAGGAACTGCGCAGTTTCGGCCCGCCTGTAGCGGTTCCGCTCGAGGCCATCCAATATCCATTCGCGCTCCGTCAGAAAGGACCTTTGAGTGCTGACAGCCCGGCAGGATGTCAGCAGCGAAGCAATTTTTGCGTCGGCAATGATGCTGCCCCGCTTCGAAGTCGCCGCGCGCAGCACGTTGCGTAATTCTGCAACATTGCCGGGCCAGTGGTATCCAAGGAGGACGCGATAAGCCGACGGAGAAAGTCTCGTCTCCTTGCCTCTGGGGAGACCGCGCAAAATGGTTTCGGCAAGCATTGGCAAATCTTCCAGATGTTCCCGAAGCGGAGGGACTTCGATGCGGACAGCGCCCAGCCACTGCATGAATCTTGCATCGCATCTTCGGGTGTCCGACTCGGCAGCAAGATCGAGGCTGCTTATGCCGATGAACCGGACGTCGAGTGGGATGATGTCTGTGCCACCCCTCGGCCAAAACCCGCCGGTTTGCACCGCCTGCAGCAATTGCCGCTGTACCGCGACATCCAATGAACCGACATCATCAAGGACCAAGGTCGAACCGCGAGCAACCTCCAGCAATCCTACCCGCGACTTGATTCCGGCCCAGTCACTCGACGCGCAACCCAACAGATTTAACTCCATTTCGGCGGCTAGGCCGCCTCTGCATTCCGCCGAGACCAACCACCTTCCTCTGGGAGCCCTGGCCTCGTGAATGACCTTGGCGAGATCACGGCGGCCGGTGCCGGCCTCACCGACAATTAGGACAGGAGAGTCCATTTCCATCGCACGAGCTACCTGCTCACGCACCCGCTCCATCGTCTCGCTGAATCCGGTTAAAGCCTCCACGGGCGCTTTGCCATTGAGCCTCTTTTCGAGAGAATCCACTTGCTTGCGCAAGCCGCCGATGGTTTTGAACGCGCTGGTCGCCATTTCGATTGCGCTTTCAAGGGGGACGCGATCGATGGTTGACCCCCCTATGTAACCGTCGGCATTCGCGGATCTGCAGACCCGGTCCATTTGTTCCGCAGTTACGATCGGTCCGCCTTCGATGACGCAACGGGCTTTCGGATTGATGGCGTGAACGGCACCCACGAATTTTGTGGCTAGCATTGACGAGTCATCCAAATCAAGTGAGCTCTCGACACCGACCGATCCACCCATATTCCAACCGAAATCCAAATTGACGATATCCGCATGAGCGGCCGCGTGCGACGCCTCCTCAACCGTGTGTACGTATGCGAGTGTCGCCAATCCATTGGCCCGCGCAGCCTGCAAGAGAGCCAGTTCTCGATCAAACCCGTAGCCGGTCTCCTCCAGAAACTGACGGAATTGCCCATCGAGAAACACGCAACTTGGAAAGTTCGCCACACCGTGGAACCCGGCGTTCGCTATTTGACGCACGAGTTCGGCCAAATCCGCGGTGCCGAAGGCAGCCGCACCGAAGAAGACCGGCAATGACGTATGGGTCAATATCTCGGCCTGTCCAAAATCCATCACCATTCGATTGCAGTCTCGAAGAGCAAGCATGCAGGCCGCCGATGGCGCTCCCATGCTACGGAAGCGACCGGCATTAAGCGCCAAGAGGAAGTCGGCGCCCCCGTGTTCAGCCGCCTTCGCAGCCATGCCTGTCCCGATGGCGGCACCCAACAGAAAGCGGCCGCGCGCCAGCAAGGCCGGCAATTCGCGCCTCGGTTGCGAGGTGGGATTCTTAGTCATGGCCCGTTTGACGATCCTGAACCAGTTTGCGTTGGTCAGGCGTTCGTTTGATCCACTTGTAGACTCTTAGCGAGTTTCTCCAGAAATACTTCTCGGCGGCCTCTGGCTTGGATGCGTAATATTCCCTGGCGATCCGGAATACGTCGTCGACGGGGCTCGATGAATCGCTATTGGGATAATCGGAGCCGAAAACAACGCGGTCATCGCCGAAAGCTTCCACCACCTGATCGAGCTTGGCTTTGTAGTCGAGCAACCTCGTGCTGACCTTGCCATTGACCGGGTGAATGATCTGGGAAAGTTTGACGGACACCGCAGGGCGCTGATTGAACTCGCGTAGTAGCCCCTCATAGGTTGCCATTGCTTCCGGAGCGGGGTCGAAACTGGGAAGGTGATCGATCACAATCCGCAGCCCCGGTACCGCGTCATTGACACGGAGTAACGCCTGAAGCAGCGCGATATTCGGGGTTGCCGAAACGAGATCGTAGCCCCAAATGTTGCCATAGCGAATACCGCGAAACATCGGATTTCGGTGATACCGCTCCAGGTATTCGCGAAACTCCGGGATTTGGGGATTCAGGTTGCCGACCACGCCCACCATGATGTCGTCACCGGCGCAGGTCTCGAGCGCCCATAGGTTGTCCTCGACCCAATCGCTGGCCTCAATGTGGATGGCACCGACGACTCCGAGGGGAGCGGCAAGCATTTTGTATGCGCTAGGGAATGAGCCGGACTTGCCCGTGGGCCCCGGAAAAGCCGCCGGCGTACCTTGGGGACGGTTCGGATCGAAGAGATGGATATGCGAATCGATGATTGGAATGATGCCGTTAGGCTCAGCCCCTTTTGCAAATAGAACACCAGCCACGCTCTGCGCCGCGACGCTGGCCGCCGCTATGAAGGTTCTCCGATCTAGCTTAGCCATCGCCGACTCCATCATTTCTGCTTCGAGGGCAGCGGGCGATCAGTTCAAAGTCACGATCGTGGGCTATTTGCTCACTTTTGCCGATCGAATGGCTGCTGTTTCCATATGCATCAGTCGCTTGATTGCATCCGAAGTATCCGATTCCAGAACGATGCCGTCCGGATCCCGGATGTTGGGGTTGTCGAAACTTCGTTGAAGCTTGGCATCCCTCCGGTCGCGCTGATAGCGAATTCGCTCCTGGCTTTCCGCCAGCGCCAACGCCGTCTCGCCCTTGTCATTCTTGGCGGTCAACGACACGCCACGCGCAACGAGAAATGGCACGACCGCATGCGCACCTGCGGCCGCGGCAATATGTAGAAGGGTTTCATTGCGTCCAAGATGGGTGACCTGTACGGCACTGTCATAGAAGACATCCACGATCGGATCCGCGGGATCGTACGTGCGCTTGACATCACCACCGTTTGCGACCAGCAACTCCACGAGCGGCAGGTGATCGGCCTGCGCCGCCAGCGACAGGGGTGAATGCCCGTCGCCACGGATCAGGTTGGGATCTCCACCGCGTTCCAGCAGCAGCTTCATGAGATCCGCATTTCCAGCACTGGCCGCGATATGCACCGGCGTCGAGCCGACGTGCTCGAAATCGAGGTGGACATGACCGACCGGGCCTGCGATCGGATAGCGCGTCATCGCATTCGGATCGGCCTTCATGTCCAACATACGCTTGACCAAGGAGAGGCCCTCTTGCGGATCCACGGATGTCTTTCTCGTATTGCGGCAGAACTGGTTCAGCTGCGCGGGTGGAACAAAGCCCAGCGTGGCCCCATGCAGTGGTGTATAGCCCGCAAAATTTGCTGCGGCCGGCGCGGCCCCACGGTCCAACAGCAAATTGGCGATTTCCACATTGGGGCGGAAAGACACCGGATAGTCATGCATGTCGCATCGCCCGCCGGGCCCCGAATCCCATTTATAGACTGCGAGAAGCAGTGCGGTCGAGCCGTCGGCGGCCCGCTCGTCGACATCGATGCCCGCGTCAACGAGTGCCTTGGCAGACTCCAAATCGTCCCGCTGCACGGCAAAGAACAAGGCATTTTGACCACCCTTCTCGCTCACATATTCGCCCTCGTGAAGTCCGGGCGTCGCATCGTGGGGTCGGGCGCGAGGTGTGTAGATGGTATTGGTCACTTCCCATACTTTGGTGCGGGCGCGGATGTCCGCGCCATGGTCAATCAGAAGTTTGACCTCGTTGGGATACCCGGCCGCCCACATTAAGGCGGTCTGATGAAACTCATTCTCGTGAGCATTGACGTCGGCACCGCGGGTAATCAGCTGCTTCATGACATCAAGCTGACCCGTGCGGGCAGCGGTCATGAGCACCGTCTCGCCGCTGTCGCGCACGGCCTTTGCGTCGGCGCCGTGGGCGATCAACTGCAAAGCGATCTCCGTGGCCCGCACCTCAATGGCGACCTGAAGGGGCCCGAAGTCCTCGCTGTCGCGCGAATTGGGATCGGCGCCGGCCTTTAGCATACGCATCGTCAACTCAACGTTACCCCGTTGTGCCGCCCACATCAGCGGAGTGGCGCCGGTATCGTCACGCGCGTTGAGATCGGCGTGCTGATCGATCAGTTGCGCGGCCCTCACATCGTCGGCCTCGCGCAATGCCTTCAACAAACGGTTGCCGGCCGCCGAGCCGCCGGCGAAGGCCTGTGCAGCGAGCAACGCTGCGGCAATCAAGCTCACACCGATGAAGAACGGCCGGTTGTTCAAGTTAGACCTCCAAACGGTTCAGCATGCCGGTGCTGTCGCCCAGGTGTTCGGTGGGAACGCCGACCTTGTCAAGCAGCGCCAGGTGCAGATTGGTGAGCGGTGTATCCTCGCCGGGAACGCGGACAAAGCGTCCGCCCTTGACCCGGCCCGCCGCCCCTCCGGCAACAATGATCGGGAGATTCCGCTGGCTATGAACCGAGGGATCGCTCAGATCGGAACCGTAGAGGAGCAATGAGTGATCGAGGAGAGAACCGCCCGCCTCCTGAACTGCCTCGAGCTTGTCGAGATAGTAGGCAAATAGCTCCGAATGGTTCTTATTGATTTTTGACAGGGCGTCGAGCTTGCTCTGCTCAGAATTGTGATGCGAAATCTCATGGAATGTCATCGACAGCCCCAAATGCAGGAAGGTCATCTGAGATACTTCTGCCGCAGTCGCAAAGGTGATGACTCGAGTCAGGTCGGCTTGCAAGGCCAACACCTGCAGATCAAACATCAACTTGACGTATTCGACCCAATTGTCGGGGACACCCGGCGGCCGATGCAGATCCGGCAGGGTAACCGGCGGAGCGGCCGAGGCAATGCTGATGCGCCGCTCAAGGTCGCGGATCGAATCCAAGTATTGGTCGAGTTTGCGTCGGTCAGAGGCGCCGAGCCGACGATTGACCTCGCTGATGCGTCCAGTGACACTGTCGAGGAGACTCGCTTCATCGGCGACGCGGTTTGCCTGCGCGACCGGATCCAATGTGTCTGTGTCACCGAACAGCCGTTCGAACACCAGGCGCGGATTGCATTCCATGGGTAAATTGGTGTTGGCATCTCTATAGCATGGCGAGCCATATTCGCTGGGAGGCTGGGTGCTGAGTTCCAACGAAGCGAATTGAGTTTCCTTGCCCAGTGCCTTGGCCGCAATCTGATCCATGGAGATTCCGACCTGTACTTTCCCACTGGTCCGTTCACATCCGGTGAGGAAGCTCGCGATTGCCCGGTCATGGAAGTCGGCCTTTTTGCGATCGGGAGAAGACGTCAATCCTCGAAATACGGTGAACTTGTTACGGTGGCGTTCCAACGGCGACAGACCGTCACTCATTTGATAGTTCGCGCCTTCTCCGACCGGATTCCACGTGGCATCCACCACGCCGTGGGGATACTGGACGATGAGTAAACGTCTCACGGGGGCGGCGGACGAGAGACGCTCCGCGCTCAGTGCCGGAATCATGGCATCGAGCAGTGGAAGCGCAATGGTCGCACCGACCCCACGCAGGACTGCGCGTCGTGAAATGTGTTTTCGAGTGATGAACGTCATGGCTTGCTCTGCGCGACCTGAATTTCCCCGAGTGGTATCGACTGTCGCAGTTGGAAAAGTGGGCTGTTGACAATGCCGAGGATAAGATCTTGAAAGCGGTAGCCATTCGGCTTCGCAGCCGCGACAATGTCGTGCACGGCTCCCTCGTCGCTCTTTTCGAGTCTTCTCCCTAAGGCATAAGTCATCAGACGGGATACGGTTGCGGCGGCAAATTGGTCGGACCGCGCGAGCAACAACTCTTTGAGGCCAGCGGGCCCTGTGAAAGGCTCTCCGTGCGGTAAGGCGGTAGAGGTGTCGAGCGGGCTGCCATCTTCCTCGGTGCGCCAGCGACCCAAAACGTCATAATTCTCCAACGCAATTCCATAGGGGTCCATTTTGGAATGACAAACATTGCAAACGGGACTGCCGCGATGGCGCTCGAGTTGCTCACGAGTCGTGAGCTTGCGGCCATCGGAGGCCGGCTTGGTGTTGAGTGGCGGAACGCCCGGCGGAGGTGGCGGCGGTGGTGAGTTCAATAGGTTGGTGAGGAGCCATTTGCCGCGCAGGATTTGTGAAGTCTGCGTCGGGTGCGACGACATCATGAGGACCGAGCCCTGACTGATAACTCCGCCCCGATGGCTGTTGGGATCGAGGGCGACCTTGCGGAAGGCTTCCCCATCGACACCTCCAATGCCGTACAACTTTGCCAGGCGTTCATTCAGGAAGGTGTAATCGCTTGAAATGATGTCCAGGATACTGCGGTTTTCCCGCATCATCGTGCGCACAAAAAGCCGCGTTTCCTGTCGAAACGCCTGCCTCACGTCATCATCGAACTCCGGATAGGCCCTGGCGTCTGGGCGCATGCTGTCCATGTCGCGCAAACCGAGCCATTGCATGGCGAAGTTATCGACCAGCGCGTCTGCTCGCGAATCGGCCAGCATTCGAAGCACCTGGCGTTGAAGCCCAGAACCAGTCAAGTGAGCGTGCCGCGCCTCGTCGAGAAGTTCGTCGTCGGGAATACTGCTCCACAAAAAATAGGATAATCGCGTCGCCAGTTCGGTATCGGATACCCGGTAGACCCCGCCGGCTTTGGCATTGGTAGGATCGAATTCAATGCGGAACAGAAAATCCGGAGAGACCAATATTCGGCACAGCCCCATGCCGATGGCCTCGTCAAAACTGCCCGTTCGGCGCTTATGGGCGAAGGCGGCCAAGATCTCTTTCATATCCCCCGGAGTGACCTCACGTCGGTACGCACGACGTGCAATGCGCGCGAGGATTTTTGTCGCACAGGCTGCCTCGTTCGACGCGTCTTTGGGTCTGCACACCATTAGCGCCCGCCGTGCGGGCGTATCGACGGTGGCCGCGGCATTGAAAGGTCCGCTAATCTCTGCTCGAGCGAGTATTGGCGGACCAGGCGGAACTGCCAACGCCGCCTCCTCGACGTCGGGACCCTGGATTTCAAACGTTTTGATTTTCTTTCCATCGAGCCAGAATTGCATCGTCGGCCGGATCGCGGAGGCACGTACATCCACGGGTCCTCCCAGTCCGGGCGCGCCGACGGCACTCTCGAGATTGGGCACGGCGCCCTCTCGATCCGCATAGTGACGCGGGAAAGTCGCGAAGAACGTGTGCAGTCCCGCCGAGACTTTGACGCGCTCACGGAAAAAGCGCGCTCCTTCTCTTGCGGGCGGCGGATTGAAGGAGGAGACCCGCAGACCTCCGGGGAGAATATAGTCCGTGAACGCGCGTAGTTCGTATTCCCCGCTACGCGGGAAATAGTACTCAACGCGCACTCCACCTCTCGTTCCCATCGGCAATCCTTCAAGCCACCCAGCCTGGTCACCAGGGGCCGGCAAGATCTCGATGACAGGGGAAGATGAGCCGGAGCCCATGACGAGACTGCTCGTCTTGCGGGCAAGCTTGAGGTACGTCTCAAGATGCACCGGCGTCAGCGACAGCGTATCACCGTTGTTGTCGAAGCCGGCAGCTTGACCATCAGTGGGCAATTCGTCGGTGAATGGAAATTCCATGCCGAAAAGATCGCGCAGAGAATTGGCGTATTCCACACGTGTCAGGCGACGCAATACCGGCATCGGCAACGGAACTGTAGCACCGGCGGGTTGAGCACGCTCTTGCGTTTCACCCTGAGCGATTTCACAGACCGAGCCCAGCGACAGCAAACTTGCGATCAAGGCTGCCGTGAAACTTCTAATACACCAAGTAAACGACATTCCGGAATCGCCCCCCGCCAGTAGACTCCGTTCCACCATGAATTGCTGCCTCGCAACGAGGTCAAGGTTTACGTCATCAATGGGCATCGGTACTCAATAGACCGCCAAGCTTTTCTATTTAACCGGGCCAGCACCAGAAAGTTCTCTAGATGCGCTTCTGAGCCCCCATACAGAAAGCGATTGCCCACGAGAGTTCTAGGCAAAATGGTAGGTCCTGGCACGGTACTTGTCAACCGCACAGTACCATACTTATAAAATACAGACACTTAGCAAAATCGTGACTCTAAAAACCCAGAAATCACCGAATAAAACGCATGCGCGGCGATGCCCATGGATTGCTCGGGGCAGGCTGATCCGTGGAGTGCCAATCGAAAGACGCGGCGCAAAGGCGGCCTCGGTGTTCCGCTTAGGGCCACCGCTTTCGGCGGCAGTCGTCACTTCTTCTCTTTGCGATATACGTCGTGGCAACTCTTGCAGGTAAGCGCGTTTAAAATATTGTCAAGAGCGGCTTGCTTTCCCTGGACGTGGGCGGTCTTTGCGGCCGCAGCGGTATTCTGCGCAAACTCGTTCATGCGCTTGGCGAAGTCCGCCCAGTTGGACCATACCTCCGGCTTTGCCTCGCCTCCCGGCACTTTCGGCTCAAATGCCTTGAGCGCCATTGAGGCGGCGAGCGCGAGCACCTCCAGGTGGGCAATCGCATTATCGTCCGGAACGGTCGTCGAGAGAATTTGGCCCAGCGCCTCGGATTGTTCGTTGAGCGTGTTCATGACGTGCTCCCGGTAATCAACCACGTCCTTATCATTCGCGTAAGCACTGGACAATGGCCCCGCAATGAGGATGACGAGCGCTCCAATACAGCTGATCGATGGCCTCATCGTGCTAGCTCCACGTTGACGAACCGTGAGTCTGCCGCGGCAGGCGGGAAGTCGCACTGCGCCCTTCCGTTGTCGCATGGGGCGCGCAGCATCGGACAAATCCCCATTGACGTACAACATTATATCGGCCAGCATCACTGTGCAAGTGAAAAGTACGACCGAGGACCCCCGGACCGCTGAGACCTACCATGGCCGAGGGCCTCGCATTACACTTTCTGCGAAAAATGAAAGGCGGCCGAGGAGTAGCATGAATCGACGTGGGGGAGCATTCGGCTGGTTTGCCGCGTTCATTATCGTGCCCTACGCTGCTGTACCGCAAGATGTGACCGCGCCGACGCAGTCGCTCGCCGAGCGCGGAAAATATCTGACGGACGCCGGCAACTGCCTGAGCTGTCACACGAAACCCGGCGCGGCGCCCTTCGCCGGGGGCCTTGCCTTCGACACCCCCTTTGGGACGATCTATTCGTCCAACATTACTCCGGATCTCGCGACAGGGATCGGCAAATGGAGCGCCCTCGATCTGCGCCGGGCAATGCATCAAGGGATCGACAATGATGGTGACCGCCTGTTTCCAGCGTTCCCTTATACCTCGTTCACCAAGGTGACGAACGACGACGTAGATGCGATCTACGCGTACTTACGTACATTGCAGCCCATTCGACATGAACCGCCGGCCAATGGGTTGCTCTTCGCCATACGCTGGCCGATCGCGCTGTGGGATTCGCTTTTCTTCGACGAAGGCCGCTACGAGCCAAACGCGACCCAATCGGCCGAGTGGAATCGCGGCGCCTATCTCGTGGAGGGTCTCGGACACTGTAGCGCGTGCCATACGCCGCGTACCCTCTTCATGGCGGAGGACTCGGCGAAGTCGTACGCGGGGGGAATCATTCAAGGCGAGGTAGCCAAGGGTAAGCAACGACGCTGGTCCGCGGTCAATTTGAGTTCGTCGAAGAACGGTCTTGGCCCTTGGTCCGTCAATGATCTTGCAAAATACCTCCAGACGGGATTTAGCCCGCGGGCCGGATCGTTTGGGCCGATGAACGAGGTGATTCTGAATAGCCTGAAGAATCTCAAGAGCGAAGATGTACATGCAATGGCCGTGTACCTCAAGAGCCTTCCGGCGCGGGATTACACGGGAGCGGGTGTGCCGGCAGATCAAATCAAGACAGGCGAACCGATTTACAAGGCGCGCTGCGAAAAGTGCCATTCGTCTTCGGGCCGCGGCGGCATACTCTCTTCCCCGCCGGTCGCAGGCAGCGCAGTGGTGCAGGCCGATGACCCGGCTTCGCTCATCAATGTCATTCTATATGGCCCTGAGCTGTCCAAGGACATCCCTACCGGCGCCTGGGAAACCATGAAGTCCTACGCCGACGTTCTCGACGACGCGCAAGTCGCGGCGGTTGCGAATTATCTGCGCGGCAGCTGGGGCAATCGCGGACCCGCCGTGACTGAGAGTGAGGTTGCGCAGCAGCGCTGAGGCGGCGCGGTACCACCAGCTGCGCTCACTTTTTTATGCCGTAGGGTTGTTTTTGCAGCTCTAAACCGCCGGGCGGCGGCACATACCAAATGGGTGATGACCAGCCGCGCTCCTGGATGGTCGCGGGCTTGTTTGACGGCAATGGCAATCCATCCCGGACGGCTTGCATGGTGGACCAGCGCGGCGTGGGTATTTCCAATACTCGCAGGTAATACACTGCGGCTTGATCGGGATTGAATTGTGGGTCTTTCCAAACCGCCTGCAGCTCGGTGGCACCGATGATATTTCTGTACGACGCCGTTTTCACATCGACGGTGTTGCCTACGGGCGGCAACTTGCCTGTCTTGGCGTCGAGAGCCCGGCCTTTTGACCAGGCGACGTCAAACACTTTCTCCCGGTAGTTCTCGCCCTCGAGCCACAGCTTGATCATTTGCGCCCGATCTAAATTGCCCTCGTTCGGGTCCTTGATCGCCCACACCACGAAGGTCGGCGCGCGGGCATCGACAGGACGTGCGGGAAGATCTCCGCCCATGGGCACGCCATCGGCATAAGCTGTCTTCAACCAATGCGCGTCGTGAAACAAGGCTTGTTGATAGTTCCAACCACCGAATAACCTGAACTTTAGACGGGTGCCGGTGGTGCCGAAGGTTTCCTTACGGCGGAGCGCATCGAAGATGGACTCTCGCGTATTTTGCTCCGCCCACACTCCGGTCAGACCGGGCGATCCCATGTCATAAAGCGTGTCCTTGAATTCTGGATGTTGCTTTTTGATGCTCTCGATGTAGTCCTTTGTGGACTGACCTTGCGGCGGCAGTAACCTCGTCGATTTTTCGCTGGAATCGCTGAGGCCGTCGTGGCGGTCGCTGCTCGCTTCCACTCCGAATTTGTAGGGATTGGTACCCACTTTACGCTGGAT
>WNFQ01004240.1_pt1 | contig 19143 bp, 23 predicted proteins | sample 5400171 | NCBI WGS metagenome assembly WNFQ01 (sample SAMN13153356, study PRJNA577476) | soil metagenome | isolation source: 20 cm soil under Madrone tree | place: USA:California | collected 2016-06-14 | reverse complement strand
AGCTTCGGCAATCGACGGGGCTTTTCCGGCAGATCTTTCCCACTCTCGAGATTCTTCCAGTCTGTGCCGATTACCTTCAGCCGTTCGATCTTCCCTCGCCTCGCCACAAAGCCGCGCGCAACATCGTTTACTTCCCAGGATCGACCATCGGCAACTTCGATCCAATCGGAGCCACTGAATTCTTGCAACGCGTTGCCGATTTTTGCGGCCGCGATGGCGGGCTGCTCATCGGAGTCGATTTACGGAAAGATCGACACGTGATCGAGGCTGCCTACAACGACAAAGCTGGCGTCACCGCGCAATTTAATCTGAATTTGCTTGTGCGCGCCAATCGCGAGATCGGCGCGGACTTTGACCTGCGATACTGGCGCCATTACGCGAACTATGATTCAAGCAACAGTCGAATCGAGATGTACTTAATCAGCGAAGCGGACCAAAGGGTCCGCATCGAAGATCGACAATTCGACTTCCGCACTGGTGAAAGAATTCTCACGGAATATTCCTACAAGCACACGCGGGAAAGCTTCGCAGCACTCGCGGCCAATGCTGGATTCGATTTTGAAAAGATGTGGACGGACCAAGAGGCCTTGTTCGGCATCTTTTATTTTACGTGTAGCCGGGGTCACTGACTCCGGCCCCGAAAGCTTTCGGGGCTACCAAGATGAACGCGCTGGTCGAACTGGTGGAAGTCAGCAAGCGTTACACCGATGCGACAGCACTACATTCGACAAATCTTTCGGTAGAACGCGGCAAAACGACCGTCTTGATCGGACCCAGCGGCTGCGGCAAATCGACCCTGCTAAGGCTCGTCATAGGACTGGTCGAACCGGATTCGGGCACGATCACCTTCGACGGCTCACAGATCACGTCTGCTAACATCGACATGTTGCGACGCCGGATCGGTTACGTCATTCAAGAAGGCGGCCTGTTTCCGCATCTGACCGCGCGCGCGAACGTTCTGTTAATGGCGCGCCATCTCGGAAAATCCGACGAAGAAATGCGGGCGCGGCTTCTGGAACTGTGCGAACTGACAAGATTTTCCGGCAATTTGCTGTCACGATATCCTGCCGAACTTTCGGGCGGTCAGCGTCAACGCGTCAGCTTGATGCGAGCGTTGATGCTCTCACCCGAATTGCTGCTCCTCGACGAACCACTCGGCGCACTCGATCCGCTCGTGCGTGCGTCTTTGCAAAAAGATCTAAAGGAAATATTCGGGCGCTTACGACAAACATCGCTCTTCGTTACCCACGATCTGGCGGAAGCGGCCTATTTCGGCAATGAAATCGTGCTCATGAACGAAGGCCGGATCGTGCAACAAGGTTCGATTGCCGATCTTCACGAAAAACCGAATAATGATTTCGTACGCGAATTCATCAATTCGCAACGTGCGCTTGTGCTGGCATAAGATGAATTAAGAAAAGAGGAAATGAGGAAAGGGATTTTCAAGTCTTGAGAACGAACAAACTTTATTTTGTTTCCTGCGTTCTTGCTTTCCTGATTGTCATTTCTTCATCGCTCGCCGATCCAGTCGCTATCGGTTCGAAAAAATTCACGGAATCCTACGTGCTTGGCGAGATCGCAAAACGCACGCTGAACGACGCCGGCGTCTCGGCTGACCATCGCCAGGGCATGGGCGGCACAATTATTTTGTGGCAGGCGCTTCGCAGCGGACAAATCGACGTATATCCGGAATACACAGGAACGATCGCCGAAGAAATATTGAAAGATCGGCAAGCGGTTCCTCGCGAGGCGCTGACAAAATTCGGCGTCGGGATGACGGAGCCACTCGGATTCAATAACACGTACGCGCTCGTTATGCGACGCGATCGGGCGCAAAAATTAGGTGTTCACACCATCAGCGACGTGCGAAATCATCCCGAACTGAAAATTGGACTCACCCACGAATTTCTGAATCGGCAAGACGGCTGGCGACCGCTCGCAGCCCGTTACCAGTTGAATCCACAAAGCGTGATTGGACTTGATCATGCACTGGGTTACGCCGCGCTCCAGAATGGCTCGATCGATGTGAAAGACGCCTACTCGACCGATGCAAAGATTGCCGAATACGACCTCGTCACCCTCGAAGACGATCTGAAGTTCTTTCCGCGATACGACGCTGTTTTTCTGTACCGGCTTTCAGTTTCACCGAAGGCCGTGACCTGCCTCCGCACGTTGGAAGGAAAAATCGACGAAGCAGAAATGATTCGGCTCAATGCCGAAGCCGAGCGCACAAAGAATTACACGAGAGGGGCAAACTTGTATTTCGGAGGCGGCGCGAAATCAATAAGCACTGTGTCGGGAGAATCGTTCACGCATCAGCTTACCCGGTGGACGATCCGTCATTTACAACTGGCGGGTTTTTCGCTGCTGCTGGCTGTGATTGTGGGAATTCCCCTCGGCATCTTCGCCAGCCGCGGCGGCCCGGTTGGGCATACGATTCTTGGCTTCGCCAGTGTTGTGCAAACAATCCCGTCGCTGGCGTTGCTCGCCTTGCTCGTTCCCCTGCCCTTTTTCGGGATCAGCGTTCGCACCGCGATTGCCGCGCTTTTTCTTTACGGATTGCTGCCGATTGTGCGTAACACCGCGAGCGGCCTCCAGGACATTCCTCGATCGTTGCGCGAATCGGCGGTCGCCTTGGGACTCAATCCGATGGCGCGGCTCTGGCAAATTTATCTGCCGATGGCATCGCGCTCGATTCTATCCGGAATTAAAACCAGCGCGGTGATCAACGTAGGAACGGCTACACTTGCAGCGTTGATCGGCGCTGGTGGTTTGGGCGAGCCGATCCTGAGCGGACTGAACTTGAACGATCACGTCACAATTTTGGAGGGCGCCATTCCCGCCGCGCTCCTTGCGCTAATCGTCCAGTGGCTCTTCGATTTGCTCGATCGCGTTTTTATCCCAAAGGGGCTGCGGCTGTAGCAGCGTAAACGAGGAACCTCCCATACGGTGCTGAATCACGCTACTTCCCTCAGCGTGCCACAACCTTAATAGGGGAGGTCCTTCACTTCGCTCAGGATGACAGATTGATGGTGCGCGTTTATCAGGTTGTATGGCAATCACATCGATCAATCCGGCGACAGGCGAAAAGCTGAAGGATTTTCAGGCTTTCACTGACGACCAAATCGAAAAGTGCCTCAGCCGCGCCGAGCGCGTCTTTTCGCATCACCGTCGGGAACCATTTGCGAAGCGGGCGCAACTCATGATGGCGGCGGCGTCATTGCTCGAGCAAGAGAAAGATGAACTCGCTCGGACGATCACCCTGGAAATGGGAAAATTATTTCGCGCCGCAGTTGAAGAAGTCGAGAAATGCGTGCGCGGTTGTCGATTTTACGCCGAGAACGGCGAGCGTTTTTTGGAAGACGAACCCGCCCAGACCGATGCCGCTCGGAGTTATGTACGCTATGAGCCGCTGGGCGCAGTTCTCGCTATTATGCCGTGGAATTTTCCATTCTGGCAGGTGTTTCGATTTGCGGCGCCTGCATTGATCGCGGGAAACGTGGGGGTCCTGAAACATGCGGCCAATGTGCCGCAATGCGCGCTCGCGATTGAGAAAATCTTTTGCCGGGCCGGATTCGAAGAGGGCGCGTTTCAGGCGTTACTGATCGAAGCCAAACAAGTCGAAAAGGTGATTGTCGATCCACGCATCAAAGCGGTGACACTTACCGGCAGCGAAAAAGCCGGAAGCGAAGTCGCGAGCATCGCCGCGCGGCAAATCAAAAAGAGCGTGCTCGAGCTGGGTGGCAGCGATCCTTTCATTGTGATGCCAAGCGCGGATTTCGAATCTGCGCTCGAAACTGCAGTCAAAGCACGCACCATTAACAGCGGACAATCGTGCATCGCAGCGAAGAGGTTTGCGGTCGCCGACGAAATTTACGACCGATTTCTTGACCAATTCGTTCAACGCATGCGCGAGTTGAAAGTGGGCGATCCGTTCGACGAGACGACTGAGATCGGTCCGCTTGCGACGGAACATATCCTGGTCGGCGTGCACGATCAGGTCCAGAAGTCGATCGCACTGGGCGCAAAATTGTTGACCGGCGGAAATCGAATCCACGGCCCGGGATTTTTTTACGAGCCGACAGTTCTTGTCGATGTACCGAAAGAATCGCCAGCTTACCGCGAAGAAGTTTTCGGTCCGGTCGCGTCCGTTTTCCGCGTCCGCGATGCTGCCGACGCGATCGAGCTCGCAAACGACAGCACATTCGGCCTCGGCGCCAGCGCGTGGACTAATGATCCCGCCGAGAAGGAACTCTTCGCGTCAGAACTGGAGGCCGGAATGGTTTTCATCAACGCCATGGTCGCGTCCGATCCCAGATTGCCCTTCGGCGGCGTGAAACGCTCCGGGTTCGGCCGCGAGCTTGGCGCTGTGGGCATTCGCGAGTTCACAAACGCGAAAACGATCTGGATTTCGTAAGGGCAGCGCACCCGCCTTGTCCGGTAGCAACCAACACCCGATTACGGCAGATTTCGGTCACTGCGTCTGCACGTCGTGCACCTGTAGCACTCGCACGGTTGGCGGCTCTTCAACCCCCATCGCGCGGAGTTGCTCAATGGCCGGCGGCTCGATTTTTCTACGGGCTTCTTCCGACTCGTACACGTCGAATGCCCACCAGCCGCCTTCAAGTGGTCCGGCTGCGTGGGAGATAACTCCAGGCATCGACTGGCCCTGATATCTCTCCCGGATGAAACGGTCGTAGATCTCCTGGTTCATGCTGCGGAACTCGTACATAACGGCAACTGCCATAAGTGTCCTCCTGACGATCCATTGAAACCTGATTCCCGCCCGGCATCAACCGGGAACTGGGTCCGTTTTTCGCCGTAATCGGAACCAGCATCAATTGAAATCTGGTCATCACGGCGGCCAGCGGTTAGCTGGAGCGATTGGTTAGATGTCATTTCGCCGTCATCTCCTTCGGCCTCGCGTGTCGGGGCTGATACACGCCGAGTTTGCCGCCGCCCGGAAGGGTTAGCTGCGTGAACAAGCCATATCCTTGGTCCTTAACTGGATCGCAGGCAATTTGGTGTTTTGCCACCTCGGCGATGAATGCATCCACGTCGTCGCACATCAAGTAGAACTCATGCACGTCATTCTTTTCCGATGGATGAACGGCAACCTCCGCTGGAGGCAATCCGAAAATGAGCCATCCGTGACCAACATCCACGTTTGTGAGCTTAAGCACGTCGCGCAGAAAGGCGCGGTCGGCTTCCGCGTCCGTGCTGTAGATGACTGAATGCGCGCCAATGATCATGACATCTAACGAGAACGAGATCAGCTACCGCTGGCGAGAGCGAGCTTTGCTTTTATTTCATCCTTCATAATTCGTCCTTCAGCCTTTATACACGCTGGCCACATCGCATGGTTAGGCCTCATTATTGGTCTGGCCCAGTTTCGACCATCTTTTCTATTTCCTGATTATGTTTATCGTTGGCCTCTCTGATGTGATGTACGCTCTTCCTGAGTTTTGTTCCATCGTATCCAACGAGATCTGCGGCCTGCAGAGGCTTTGTGCTTTCATGTAATTCAGTTTTGTTTTGAGAATTGGGATTTGTGGCAACGGTTTTCTTCTGACATCCCGATGAAAGCAAAATCGTCGAGAGAATGATTGCGGCGAACCTTAAGGGAAGCATGGTTTTCATGGGCCTAACGAGACACAAGATCAGCGACCGCGCCCGAGGCCGCACGTGGCTGCAGGCTAGACGAACTAACTATACGAAAGCTACGCATCGGAGCGGGGCGCGGTTCGCTGCATCGCCTGGTTAGGCCTTCAGCTACTTTGAAAGAATCCCGATTGTTCGCAGCCATATCTCTGCTAGCTGTGGCCAATCTGTAATTGGAAACTTCGTACGCCGCAGCCCAAACGCGTGTCCGCCCTGCGCATACAGATGCATCTCTACGGGGACTCCGACGTTCTTGAGCGCCATGTAGTAAACGAGCGATTGGTTTACATTGTCCACGTGGTCATCCTCCGCTTGAAGCAAGAACGTCGGCGGGGTCTGCTTGGTGACATGGATATGCGGATTTAACGCAAACGTTTTATCGGAACATGGGTGTCCTGGCCAATTACACAGATGCCCTGGGTAAAGAGCTACCGCAAAATCTGGGCGGCAGGTTTCTTTGTCCGCCGCGTCCACCGCCGGGTAAGAACGCTCCTCAAAATGCGTACTGATGTCTGCCACCAAGTGTCCGCCTGCCGAGAACCCGAGGACTCCAATTTTGTGCGGATCGATATGCCACTCCTGGGCGTGAAAGCGAACCAGTCCTACCGTTCTCTGCGCGTCTTCAAGCGCCATCGGCGCTTTCGGATCGACTTGGCTCTTGACCTGTGGGTCGCGATGCGGCCCCGAACCTGGCACCCGGTACTTGAGCAATACGCCAGTAATCCCCTTGGAGATCAGCCAATCGCAGACCTCGGTACCTTCAAGATCAATGGCCAGATGGGTGTAACCCCCTCCTGGAAGGACGACGACCGCCACGCCCGTATTGCTTCCCTTTGGCGAATAGACTGTCATTGTCGGCCGCGAGACGTTGCTGACCCAAGAGCACTCAGGATCTGGCTGCACACTCTCCGCGCCCGGGACAGGTTGAGCGTCAGGCGGCTCTTTTGGCCATATCGGGATTTGCGTGTGTCCCGGCGATGGCTGCCAGACATTCGTCTCCGCGTGCAGGTCGGCAAACGCAAGTACGATGCAAAGAGTGAAGAGCAGAGAAATAGCGATGCGCATGAGTAGGTCTAACGAGACACAAGATCAGCGACCGCGCGAATTACGACCGATGTTCGCAAATAGTGAGCGCTACGCATAAGGACAGGCCGCGGTTCGCTGCATCGCTTGGTTAGGCCTTCGGCGGAACGTGCATGGAGCCTTAGACCGTTCCCGCGTCGCGTGCGACCTGGAGCGTGTCGAGGTATTGCTGGAACTTGATCGCCCGGCCGTCGCGAATCGTCCAGACATGGGCGACCTGTGCTTTGCGTTCCTCAGCTTGCCCGTGAAACCTGAAGTAATAGTAGCCGAGAGCAACAACTCTCTCGCCGCCGTTGCACTCAAAGATCTCGTCCGCGTCAAAGACGAGTTTGTCGAAACCCGCCGTTAAGCGTTCGAAAACGCCTGAGCGCACGTCAGCTATTCCGCGATAAGGGCTGCGGTCCGCCAACGGCGAATTGTCAGCCACGATCCAGACAATGTCGTCAGCCAAATACGACATCACTGCTTCGTAGTCGCGTTCGCCTAAACGGGCGTAGAGTGTTTCAATATCTGCGGTGGTATTCATGTTCGATAGCATTACTTGGATAAAGTTTTCGTGCGAACGGCAAAGCTGAATTAACCGAACTCCCAAAATCGGAGAGGTAATGCCGACGATGTCGACCTGCTGATCTGTATAGGCTGCACGAGAAACGCAGAGAAGGAGAAGCATTGCTACTATGTGGCGCCATGGACGTAACGAGACGGAGCTGAGCCACCGCTGGCGGAGGCGAGCGTGGCAAATATCGAGAACTGTTTCATAAAATTAAATGCACGCATTGCGACGGCCAGCGGTTGGCTCGAGCGATTGGTCAGATGCGTTCGGTGCTAAGAATTCTCACTCTGCACAAGCTCGCTGAGTGTCGGCGTGGGGGGCGCTTCTTTGCAGTCCTCGACGTATTTTCGGAAGCCGGATGCGAAGAACGTCCGCCTCATGGTCCACCATGTCTTGACTGCGGGTTCACTCCAAACACTGCGTAGAAATGCGTCGTATCCTTCCCAGTGGTCGCGTTCGAGCGTCCCCTTACGCATTTGGAACCAGGCATTCTCGAACAGCTTGAAATAGCCAAGCATAAAAGATGCCGCCCGCGCCCGTTCCAGCTCGGTCGCGTTCTTCCAGTCTTTTAAGGTTGTCGCGGTCTTTAGAAGCTGGTCACTCTGCGCCATCTCAAACGCAAGGTCATGCATCGACCTGGCAAGAGAATCGACGACGAGGGCGCGGGAAGAGCGCGTGTTTTGCCGGACCTGCGCCGCGAGATAAAAAAGCGAGATAATCACGCCAATCGACGCGACCAACTGCGCCGAAACATTAATTGTTTCCACGTTCATCAACGTTTTTCCCAAATCCAGCAATTCATTGGTTACTTAGCCCGCCTCACATCTAACGAGACGGAGCTCAGCTACCGCTGGCGGGAGCGAGCGTTCGCAACATCGACAACCGTTTCATAAAATCAAATCTGTTCATCGCGACGGCCAGCGGTCGACTCCAGCGATTGGTTAGACGATTGATGAATCATTAGGAAGGTTTTGTGAACTGACGTTCTCTGTAGCGCCACGCCCACCATCCCATGACTGTGCCGAAGAAAAGAGCAGCGAAAATGAACGAAACCGTCTCCGGCCACAGCCCGTGCCAGTGTGAACCCGGAAAGAAACCGAAGTAGTCATCCATCAAACGCAACGTCGCGAAGAGCAGCCCAGCGGTGAGAATGCCGCGCCGAATGATGTATGGCCATGCTCCGCGGCGACGAGTTTCCGCCCAACGTTTCCGGGGATCTTCTCGGGGAGGGACTTCGTGTTCGAGCATATCAAAGGTTGCCTTCGTCTAACGAGACCCAAGATCAGCGACCGCGCCCGGGAGCGCGCATGGCCGCAAGCTGAATGAACTAACTACACCAAAGCTATGCATCAGAGCGGGGCGCGGTTCGCTGCAGCGCATTGTTAGGCGTCCATTTTCTCACTGTGACCTGATGATCTACCATGCTGCTCGTAAACCAAGCGTGAATCTGGAGGCCCGTCTGCCATGGGAACCTGAAGCCCCCAAGGTGTAAGGTGAACGAAATGCCCAGTGGCAGCGGAAAGCTCTGCCATCCACTCATCGCAGCGCATCAGAAATACTGCGCAAGGATGCAACTCGCCAATCGGGACCACATTTATCGCAACATCAAGATCGCTTCCCGGGCAGTGATCGTCTCGCACTCGGCTGCCAAACACCCAAAGTTTCGCGATGCAAGATCGGGTGGACGCCCAATTCCTAAGTGTGCACTCAATTTGACTGGAGATCATGGACGTCTAACGAGACGGAGCTGAGCCACCGCTGGCGGCGGCGCGCTTTCGCAATATCGAAAACTGTTTCATAAAATCAAATCTGGTTATCGCGACGGCCAGCGGTTGGCTCGAGCGATTGGTTAGGCCCATTATCGTGTCGCATCAAGATCGAGCTGTGCATCGAAGCTGGCCAAATCTGTGCCGAACTGCTGGACAACTTTTTTCGGGAGTGGAGGGAACTTCGCAGCACTGAGTGCATGACCAGCGGTTTCTTCTGCCCATCGGTTATGGGTAGTTGAGGTGACCTTCACGTTATGAGCGTGGCCTTGCCTGTCGATCTGGAACTTGAATTTCATGGACATGCGATGGACCCGCTCAGGATGCTTCACGAGCTCAGCAAGCACGACTTGGCGGGCAACGTCAGTGGCTAGCAGCGCGTACGCCCCCGCATCTGCACCGCCGCTCTGAGCTTCGGCATCGCTGACGAACTGGAATTGCGCAGACCCGGCTAGCAGGAGAGCGATGACCGTCTGAGCGCGCATGGGTCTAACGAGAATTCGACCGAATTATTCGGCATTTAGAGGCGGAATTATTCGGTCTAATCCGCTTGCCTTCGTACGGCTGGCAAAAATGCCGGACATGGCCGCGACTTTACCGCTCCAGGCAGCCCGGAACAAGCCGAAACTGTGCGATCGGATGCGGGCCGCGGTCCCCCGAAATCAGCCGTCACGTTTCCGCGCGTGGTGGCGTTTTGTTTCACGTTTGTAATCGGCACCAGCACCAATTCAAGCGTGAAATTTACTTTGTAAGAAAAGACGGTTTCAGGGTACACCGAAAGTCCGAGCCGGACTGGCACTAGCAGGCGAGACGCCCATTCGACTTCGCTCAGGGCAGGCAGTGCGCTACTCACTAAAATCGTTTCGCATTGCGTTGACGCTTCGCTTTCAAGCATCCTCCCGCGATGGCGAAGCCGGCGCACGCTTCCGTTTTTGTTCCGTATCCGCCGGGGTTTCGCCCACGGCGCGGATTGAACTGGGCGTTCATAGGATTGCTCTACACCTCTTTTTACATGTGCCGTTACAATCTGCCGCTCGCCAGCGGCGAAATCAGGAACGAGCTCGGATTCAGCAAAGCGCAGATCGGATCGATCATCACGACTGCGCTGCTGGCGTTTCTGGGGATTGCTTTGGCTCTTTGTAGTGATTCGTGGAATCGACGGCTACCTCCAGGCGTTTGGCTCGCCGGGAATGGTGAAGATTAACACAGCATGGTTCCGTCACACTGAGCGCGGCGGATTTGCCGGGATTTTTGGATTCATGATTAACCTTGGACGATTCGGAATCAATAATCTCGGCGCGGCCTTGCTCGGGGGCTTCGTCTTTCTTGGCTTGATCCGGATTCCGCCATTGCATTGGCGTTGGCTGTTTTGGATTCCCGCCGGAATCGCGCTTGTGGTCGCGATCTGCATGGCGCTGATCGTGAAAGACACGCCCGAACAAGCCGGGTTTCCTCCCGTAAATCCTCACGAAGAAACCGACGGCCTCGTTCAGGTCAGGGTCCTCGACGTATTCAAGATCATCGTCGCAAATCCAGTCGTCTGGATTGTGGCGTGCGCATACGCGTGCACCGGCGCGGTCCGCCAGGGTATCGATCAATGGTTCCCGCTCTTCATGCGCGAAGTGCATCACGTCAATTTCCAGTCCGCGCAATTTCAAATACTTGCCGCTTCGATCCCGTTTGTGGCTTCCGCGGGTTCGCTGATTTCTGGATTCGTTTCTGACAAAATCTTTCACGGTCGTCGCGCGCCGGTTGCGGCATTTCTCTACTTCCTGGAAACGGGAGTCATCCTTGCAGCGGCACAGTTCCACTCAGTCAATGCCGCCATTTTCTTCCTGGTTTTGATTTCGCTCACCGCAAATTCCACACACTCGATTCTGGGAACCGCCGCCGCGATGGACATCGGCGGTGCAAAAATGGCTGGGTTTACCTCCGGCGTGATCGATTCGTTCCAATACTTTGGCGGAAGCCTGGCCGGTTTCTTCCTGGGCGCACTCCTCGACCGGAGCTGGGGCAGCTATTTTTATTTCATGGCCCCATTCGGCATCATCGGCGGCGTATTGATGTTGTCGATTCTCGGACGCGTCAGTTTAGCAAAACAACCGCGAGCTGTCAGAGTTCAGTCTCAAGCTATTTGATCGACAGTTAAATATTTAGATTTGGCCCCGGCCTTCCCGCCTGCTGGAGGGCAGAGTGAGAAAAATTTTTCAAAAGCGTCGTGCGAATTGAAACGGTCCGTTCGAACCGTGCACCAACGCACACCTGTTATTCCGGCCGCATTGCGAAAAGCGATCAATAATAGCGAAACTTTAGGGTCAACAGGAAGTTGAATATTGGTACAAACTCGCGTTTTGAAGTCATGACGGGTTCGGTATGGAAAAACGCAAACAGGAGGAAGGATATGAGCCTGAATATCAAACGTAAAGTAAGGATCGCCGCAGCGGCAGGTTGCCTTGTGGCAATCTCGTGTGGCACAGCATGGGGTCAGGGAAACTCGGCCTTTGGCCGTGGTCAAAAAGTCAACCACTTCAAGGGTCGCGGCAACTCGCTCTTTGGTCGGACGAGCGCTATGGCTCATTCCGCCAGGCATGGGAACTCGGCCTTTGGTCTTGGGCAGTTTAATGGGCCAGTAAGAGGTCCCAGCAACTCGGCCTTCGGTCGCGGTCGCGGCGCATCGGGGACATACCGCAACTGGAGTGGTGGTAATTGGAGTGGGGGTAATTGGAGCGGTTGCAACTGGAGCGGCGATTGGCGCCGACATCGATTTTCTGGAGACCAATCCGTTTTTATCGGTGGATTTGGTTTTCCGTTCTACTACGGGTATCCCTATTACGGGTACGGCTATAATCCCTACGAGTACTCCTCTCCCTATGGATATGGCGGATATGGAAACGATTATTACAGCCAGCCCGGTTACGGCTACGGCTATGGCGATCAGGGCTACGGCGATCAAGGCTACGGAAATCAGGGCTACGGCTATGACGATCAGGGCTACGGCTACGGCAATCGATCTTCGATTGCGCAGTTACAGCGCCGACTGGCTGGAGCAGGCTACTATCACGGCGCGATCGATGGAATCATGGGACCAGAGACCCGTCGTGCAATTCGCGCCTACGAACGTTCGTACGCCGCACTGGGTATGCGCTAACCGCGAATCTGATTGTTGATCGTTCGGCAAAAGGCGGCTCGAATCATTCACTTGCTTGCCATGCCGTAATCCATGGCTCGCCGTAGCTTTCGCAAAGGCGGCTGACGCAGGCAGGTCACGCCGTCGCCGAAGCAAACGCGGCTGACATCCTTGGCTCGCCGTAATCAGTGAAGGCGGCTGATCTCCGAGCTCTGATTCCCGCTTTCCACCGTAGTCGTTGAGCAGCGGTTCCGCCTTCACCAACGGCGCGCCGTCGGAAGCTCCAGAACGGACCGCTCATTACCATGGACGCTACAAAGGCGTTTTGGGCGAATGGCATTTGTGTGCCATTGCGCAAAACACCTAAACCCACTCGGCCTCGCGTCCTTGTTTGTTCAATCGCGTGCTTACCAGACAAGCGTCACACTACCGGCCGCCGAAACGCCTAGGCCATTGTGGACACGGATTGTGTCTGCGCTGGCCACCTGGATCTCCACGAAGTGGTTAAAGTCGATGTACACGATGTGGCCCGTGGAACCGTGTCCACTTGTGATTGTGGAAGCGATATTCGCAGGCGATTCCAAGCCGACCCATCGCATGTCGGTACTGGGAATATGTATCAGACTCACCTGACCTACTCCCGCCGTAGTATTAGGCGTGGTGCAGCAGCCCATTACTAGCACAGATGTGTTGGTCGCCGGCGTAATCACCGCGCTGCTTGCGCCAGCCGCAAGGGAGTATGTGATCTTGACTGCGTTTGGCGCTGTGATCGACTGCGTGGCATTCGCAACGACCATGGAGGTGATGATGGCGACAACGGTAGCCATGAGGATGACTCCCGGTCGTGAGAATTTCTGGATTCGCATTGTAATAGCTTTCATTTTGTTTGAGCTTCTTTTGTGTTGAAGTTATTCAGCACGTGCTTACCAGACGAGCGTCACATTACCGGCCCTCGTTGCGGCACTGCCATTGTGGATAAGGATCGTGTCTATGCTGGCCACCCGGATGTCCACCTGGTGGAAGAAGTCGATGGACACGATGTGGGTTCCTGCTGTGCTACTGAATCCCTGGGTGATGGCCGCCCCGGAATACGATTCCAAGCCCACCCATTGCAGGCCGGTGCCGGGAATATGCTGCAAACTCACCTGACCTACTCCTCCAATCGTGGTGCAGGTGCCCATGACCAGCACCGATCGGTTGGTGGCTGGCGTAATCGCTGCGCTGCTCAAGCCCGCCGCAAGGCTGTATGAGACAAAGGCTGCGTTCGGCGTTGTGATCGTCTGCGTGGCATTCGCAACGACTATCGAGGTAATGATCGCGACAACGGTAGCCAAAAAGATGACTCCCGGTCGTGAGAATTTCTGCATTCGTATTCTGATAGCTTTCATTTTGTTTGGGTTTCTTTTGTGTGGGTTTTCCTATGTGTGGTCCCAGTTGGATCTAAGGCGATCGCGCCAGGCGGTGTCCCAGCGAAGACCCCAACCCACGAACGTCTTCAGCGCGGCTGAAGATTCGTTGAAACGTCGGGTGACGCAGTCGGATGCGTTTTTACCCAATCCGGCGTCAGCCTGTCAAGCTTCCCTTTTTTGATCTTTGATCCAGGGAGTCGTGATTTGTCCCGGCACGACGCGCACCGCAATAGCGGAAAAAGATTCGTCATTACTGCTGACGAAAAGCTGACAGCCTTTATTGCACTTGAAAGAGTCACGCGCGGCGACAGTCATCGAAATCAAACCACACCGTTGGGGCTGAAAAGTTTTCGAAGCACCCGGCGTCGAGACCGCTCATTACCATGGACGCTACCATCGGCGTTCCAGGCGATGGCATTTGTATGCCGTTGCACAAGACGACCTAAACCTACCTGGCCTCGCGGCCTTGTTCGTTCAATCGCGTGCTTACCAGACGAGTGTCACATTACCGCTCTTCGTTGAGTTACCGATATTGTGGATAAGGATCGTGTCTGCGCTTGCCACCTGGATGGCCACTACGTGGCTGAAGTCGATGTACACGATGTGGGTTCCCGCTGTGGAATTGGCTCCACTGGTGATGGTCGAGGGGGATCCGTTGTATGATTCTACGCCGACCCATTGGATGTAGTAGCTGGGAATATGTAACAAACTCACCTGACCTACTCCTACATCAAGAGGAGCAGTCGTAGTGCAGCAGCCCATGACGAGTACCGATCGATTGGTGGCCGGCGTAATCGGTGCGCTGCTCGCGTTCGCCACAAGGCTGTATGAGATAAAGGCTGCGTTCGGCGTTGTGATCGACTGCGTAGCATTCGCAACGACTACGGAGGTGATGATGGCGACAACGGTAGCCAAGAGGATCACTCCCGGTCGTGAGAATTTCTGCATTCGCATTGTAATAGCTTTCATTTTGTGTGGGGTTCCTTTCTGTGTTGGGTTTCTTTTGTGTTGGTTTTCCTATGTGTGGTTTTCTTCGTCTAAGGTTTTTCGTGTCGCGCCTGGTTCGCTATTCCGCCGCGAGGCTGCCCCGATGAGAATGTCGCGGTACAGGAACGCCAGCCCCAGAGCTCCGCTCACCGTGAGGAGGACTGAAAGCAACTGCATTCGGCGCTGTCCACCGACGATTTCGTCCAGCCGAATAGCATTCCTCCCAGCCGCCATTTTCGGTGGAATAACAAATGCCCCATTTGAAACCTTGAGGTGTGGGGAAAGCAGTTGAACGAGCAGCCCCGCGGCAAACACGAGCCAGCAGAGAAGGGCCAGCGATCGCCACCGACGGTTACCATGAACACTCATAAGCCGTTTGGGACGCAATCCGCCGTCCGGGAGGATTTCTCCTGCATCGTACTCAACGCCCCGATTGTTTCGCCTCAGTGTTGCAAGGTGCAAGCTTATTTTGTTTTTCCCGCCGGGTTAGGAAGGCTGCGCAGGGCAGAGGGCCGGACTCGTAGTGCCTGGAAAGTTTTTGAAGCGCCCGGCGTCGAGCCTGTTTTCCCGGAGAAAGAACAAGCGATCACCTACGCACAAAGCTGCGCGTGCTTCCATTCTGGCGAGATTCAAGTTTTTGATTCAAGCGGCAACGTCGAACGCTTAATTCCGTTCACGGAAACTGATCGAAGACAATCGCAAATCAAGACTTGACATGATGCGTGCACGTTGCTACGAAATAATCTTGGGCATGGAGACACAAGCCCAAAATATCAATGTAATCCGGTCCGTTTGGCGCCGAGCTAAAAAGCCCATCAAAGTTAGTGACCTGCAGCCAGCAAAAGACGTCAAAGGTGGTGGCGGTGTTACGGGCAAATCCAAACCCATCACAGGCGGCACTGGCACCAGAGGCAGCCACTAGTAATAAAGGCCGTCATTCCTTAGGCGAAATGGTAATTTCCAATTAGAACACTACTGATCCTAATCAGTGACGCGCTTCCATCTAGTCGGCTATGGTATGGCGAGCCAAATGCAATCAGCAATGCGAAGTTTTTCAGCCGTTGACATCGCGCCGTGATCCGGGTTTACGATGAAGCAGCTGAGGGCTCCGAGCGTTTTAACGACCTCCTGCGTGGACAACTTCTTCACATGAACAGCTTTGGCGAGGCGTAATCATCATGTTACTCTCGCGGAAATGCCTTCTTTGCCGATATGAAAGAGAATCGGTTGGTGGTGTTCACGGTTCTGTTGCTGTTGAGTGCCGCTGTCTTTCAACTGCCCGCTCAACAGAACGAGGCGCACCGGAAGTCGTCGGCCGATATCAGCTCCAAGGCGGAAGCAAGTGATGCCGAGCGGGTGAAGTCGTATCGCAAAGCTGCCGAGCAGAATGACGCCATAGCTCAATTCAATCTGGGCTTCGCGTACGCCAATGGCCGAGGGGTGGCAAAGAATTATGCGCAGGCTGTGAAGTGGCTTCGCAAAGCCGCCGACCAGAGCAACGTTCAGGCTGAAACCGCTTTGGGTTACTGCTACGCCACGGGTCAGGGTGTAGCGCAGGACCACACGGAAGCGGCGAAGTGGTATCGCAAAGCTGCCGAGCAAAATTTCGCCCAAGCTGAATTCAATTTGGGCAACTGCTACGCCAATGGCGAAGGCGTGGCGAAGGACGATGCGGAGGCAGTGAAGTGGTATCGCAAAGCCGCCGAGCAGGATTTCGCCCAAGCTCAAATCAGCCTGGCGCTATCCTACGCTCTTGGGCAAGGCGTGGCGAAGGATTATGTGGAGAGTTATAAGTGGACGTTGCTCGCGGCAAATCAGGGCGATAAGGACGCGAGGGAAACTATGACGCTATTGGAAAATAACATGTTGCGATCGCAGATCGCGGAAGGACAAAAGGTGGCGCGCAATTTCAAGCCGAGACTAGCGCCATCCGCCGAGCCCGATACTTCAAGCACGGGTATCGCGCAGACGCGCCCGCAGTCTTCTGGCACCGGATTCTTCATCACGGAGGATGGGTATCTCATCACCAATGAACATGTGGCCGGAAGCGAGGCGCAAGTTCGTCTGGTCACGAGGGAGGGCTTGATCTCAGCCAAGGTGGTGAAGGTGGACGCCGCCAATGACTTGGCGCTGCTCAAGGCGGAGGGCAAGTTTGCGGCTTTGCCGGTAGCGGCGAGTCGGACGATGAAGTTGGGCAGTACGGTGGCCACGGTCGGTTTCCCCAACATCGGCATGCAAGAGTTCGCGCCCAAGTTTGAGCGGAGAAAAATTGGTTCGCTGTCGGGGCCACAAGATGACGCGTGCTGTTTCCAGATCAGCGTGCCAGTGCAGCCCGGCAACTCCGGCGGGGCTCTGGTGGATGAGCGCGGCAATGTGGTCGGCGTCCTGTCCGCCATGCTCAGCATGAAAGCGGCGCTAGCCACGAGTGGTACGTTTTCACAGAATGTGAGTTACGCAGTGAAGAGCAGCTTCTTGCTTGGCTTCCTAAAATCCGTGCCGGAAATAGCCGCTAAACTCAAAGAACCGAATGCGAAGGACATGAAATTTGATGACGTAGTGGAACAAGCCAAAGAAGCCACTGCGCTCGTGCTGGTGTATTGACTACGGCGACGCTCGGAATCATTTCCGCTTCCTAAATGCCGAATAATTCAGCACAATTCTCTCGGTAGGGACCCTCGAAGAATCTTTGACATCCGTACAGAGGTCGTGTGTAATCCAAGCCATATGTCACTAACGACCGGCGGGGCAAGGAGTGTGTTGTGATGCTAAACGGATCGTTCGGCGAATCCTGGTGCCGTAGCCGCGTCCTCAGGCTCGTCGCCGGCTGCTGCATCGTTTTGGTCTTCAGCATCGCCGGTGTTCAGCACGCCACGGCCGCAGCGCCTGCCGATGCGGGCACTGCCGGCGGTATCCACAGCGTCGAGCACCCGACCTTCGGTCAGTACCTGGTGACGCTGCGCGACGTGGACGCGACGCAGGTGCCCGCGGTTGCGGCACGGCTGGCGCACGCGCACGGCGGCGCGGTGTTCCAAGTCTACAGCCATGCCCTGACCGGGTTCGCGGTGCGGATGGATGCGGCCCACGCGATGGCGCTCAGCCACGACCCGCTGGTGGCGATGGTGGAGGAGGATGGGGAGATGCACGTCACCGCGACCGTGACCCAGAGCCACGCAACGTGGGGGCTCGATCGCATCGATCAACGCGATCTGCCGCTCAACGGCACTTACACCTATAGCGACCACCACGACGGGGCCGGGGTGACCGCCTACATCCTCGACACCGGCATCTTTATCCAGCACCAGGAGTTCGGGGGACGCGCCTCATGGGGGGTCAATACTGTCGACACCACAACTACAGACGGCAACGGGCATGGCACACACGTGGCCGGCATCGTGGGCGGCGCGAAGTACGGCGTGGCAAAGAAGGTCAATCTGGTCGCGGTGAAGGTCCTCTCGAACTCGGGGTCGGGGTCCACCTCAGGGATCATCGCGGGCATCGACTGGGTGACGGCCAATGCGGCCGGAAAGAATGCGGTGGCGAACATGAGCCTGGGTGGGGGAAAGAGCACCACGCTCAACGAAGCGGTGGACCACTCGACCATCAGCGGTGTGATCTATGTGGTCGCGGCTGGGAACGACAACGCCAATACATGCAACTATTCACCGGCAAGTGCACCGAGGGCGTTGACGGTCGCCGCCTCCGACATCACCGACCGCAAAGCCACGTTCTCCAACTGGGGGACGTGCGTGGACCTGTTCGCGCCTGGGGTGGCCATCACCGCGGCCTGGATCGGGAGCACCACCGCCATCAACACGATCAACGGCACGTCCATGGCAGCGCCCTACGTGACCGGCTACGTTGCCCAGTTCCTTGAGGGCTTTTCGTCAGCGTCAGATGCCGAGGTGGCTGCAGAGGTCACCCGCCACGCCACGCGGGACCATCTATCGAACGTCCCCAGCGGCACGCAGAACCTGCTCCTGTACACAGCCTCTAACTTCTCCCCCTAGGCTGTCCGCCGAGGCGCACGATGGCACCGTGCATTCCCACAATACAACGATCGTAGCGAGGGCGAGCACGGTCAGGGCGAATTTCGTCATGGTAAGAGGTCAGAACAGTGTTCAACGCTCAACGTTCAATGACCGAACGCACTAGTGGCGGTGATTCTTTAAAGGGCGTCGAAAGACTGGCCATCGTGACCGGGATTCCAAGCGCGCTTATGCCGTCGAGCCTGAGTCGGCTACGGGTAAGTTCTTCAGCCGCTCACATGATGCTGTGATTCACGTTTACGATGAGGCGGGCAGTGTGATTGAGACGCACAAGCACGCCGGCGATTTCAAAGAATGGTGAAGCCTGAATCGAATTTATTTCGCTTCCTGAATGCCGAATAATTCGGTACAATTGTCGTTAGAGGGTAAACTAACCACACCATCATTTGAAACGACCTTACGACATAATTCTCGCTGGAATTGTAATCCTGCTAGCCGATCTCGCGGCTGCGGCTAAAGGTGACGAACAATCAACTTCGCCATATGCGACCGCGGCGGATCTTTTCAAATA
>WNFQ01003049.1_pt1 | contig 19178 bp, 13 predicted proteins | sample 5400171 | NCBI WGS metagenome assembly WNFQ01 (sample SAMN13153356, study PRJNA577476) | soil metagenome | isolation source: 20 cm soil under Madrone tree | place: USA:California | collected 2016-06-14 | reverse complement strand
GGGGAGTTTTCAGCAAAGGGCCGTACTCGTTGCCGTCATAGGTAAAGAGCATGTTCCGCTGACAGGCCAGATCAATCAATTGCTTGAGCTTGTAAGGGTAGGCAAAGTTCCACATAGGCACGCCGAGCACGATGCGGTCCGCTTGCTGAAAGCGTGCTGCCAGCTCCTGGATTTTGTCCCAGACGGCGGTTTCGGCCTGGTCCATCGGTTGCTTGAAGACGCCTTTGTACTTCGCCCCGATGGCTTCCTGGTCGAAGTCCGGCAGCTTTTCCTTCCAGACGTTCAAGGTATCGACCATGACGCCAGGACAAACCTGACGGTAGGCTTCGAGAAAGGCGCCGGTGACGGCGATAGACGCAGACCTGGATCCGCGGGGAGAGGTTTCGATGTTGAGTAGACGCATGATCTTAACTCGATCTACTTCGAGACCGCACGCGCTGCACTCTCAATTACATCTGCGACCTCCCTGGGATGTGAGACGTAAACGGAGTGACTGGCGCCTGAGACTTCGACCTTGTGGCTCTTGGCTCGCTCGGCATACCAACGTTCCAAGTCCGGATTGATGGTTCGATCGTTTCCCGCCACCAGCATCCAGCTGGGTTTATTCCTCCAGGCAGCCGTGGTGATCGTGGCTGAGAAATTGTCCGCAAAGTTGAGCACCTGCGAGCGGGCCATGAATGCGGCCTGATCGCCGGGAAGGTCAGCTGCGAACAATTCATGAAATTGCGCCGGGTCGATGTATGTGAAACCGTCGGACGTTTTCTTTATGGCGCCCGATTTGGCGAGATCGCTCGGAAAGCGCTTTCCGTCGTCTGACTCTTTCTCGCCGGAATCCGGCATGTGGGCAGCGATATACACCAAGCCAACAACCGATGGATCCGTTCCCGCTTCCGTAATTACCGCGCCCCCGTAGCTATGAGCGACGAGTATGCATGGTCCATCTTGCAGAGCGAGGATGCGCTTCGTCGCCGCCACGTCTTCTTTAAACGAGGTCTCCGGTTCCTGAACGATGCTGACGTTATAACCATCCTTGACTAGAATGTCGTAAACACCTTTCCAACCTGAACCATCTGCCCAGGCACCGTGAACGAGGACAATATTCCGCACGCGACCCTTTTCGCTCTGCGCCGACAGCGCACGGCAGCTCAACAGCAATAATACGATGCAGAGAAACTGAGAAAATCGCCGTATTTTCATTTCTCTTTCGTCACTGCGTTACTCACCTCGCTGAGATCGAGCCGAAAGAGGCAGATAAGAAGTACACACACGATTGAGATTGCGATCATCTCTTTGCTCCTACCGAATTGAACATGGTAAATGCGTCTAAAACGGAAAACGCGAGCTCAAGACGACGCTTTGGCATTGTATAACCGGATTGCGTCTCCACGCCACTCTGCCAGCGCGCAAGCGATTTCGTGCCGCTACTGAGGCGCCCTGCCTGCACCGACTCCGGAATGGCGGAGTTGATTGGTTCGCAGTTTGTCATTTTCACAATCTCTGCAGTTCTGTGCCGCTCGATGAATGCGATGGCCGTTCGGTCGGGACTACCACTTGCGGAGCGCCAAGTGAGCGAGCCGTTTGCTCGAGTAACTGAGCCCGCTCAACAAATTTAGCCTGATCGAAAATCATGGCTTGCGTGGCGATGAGCCAGATCGTGAAACAAATCATCAGGGTCCGGAGCGGGAAAGGTCGACGGACGGATGCTCCGACAGTGCCACTCGCTGAATCGCCTCTTACAGGAATGGGGTTGCTCATGCCACGATCGGTCTCAGCCGGGGCCTTCGCGTCACTTGCTGAGTACGGCAACATGGACCCTTCAAAGTCGCCTCGATATGCGTTCATTTTCATGCGTAACCATTCGCGCCCGTGAGGGAGCCTGCTATTTCGCATTGGCGAGATTTTCCACTGCCACTCCGGAGGTTGTTCACAATCCCTCGTTCGAGATACAGTGAAAATTCCGGTGCCTATGCAGTGTGTGTTCCCCAATAGAGAGGAGTTTCATCGCCATATGGACATGGCACCGCCGACTCGTGCCTAATCAGTTTACACCTCGAGGCCGCATGGGGAGGTGTGCTGGACTACACCAACGAGGAGGAGCAATCCGTCGAGGACGTGCTCGGAACATCCATCATTCGCTCGGTGCGCATTTACGATCTTTAACCGAAACCGGTTGCGATGTGGGCGCCCGGGATCGTTCGCCACGATCGACAAGAAATTGCCCCCGGCCGGCGATAACTTTGATTATTCTCCGCAGACCGGCGTCGAGAGCGCAAAGTGTTCGTTAGGCGTTTGCGTTCACCGCGCGCAAAATGTCGTAGATATCCTTCAAATCAATTTCTCGATCGTGATCGGCAATTCGCGCACGCGGACACCGGTGGCATGGTAGGTGGCGTGGGTAATGGCTGCGGCAATGCCGGCCAGGCCGATCTCCCCAATGCCGCGCGCTCCGAGTTCGTTGATCTCTTTGTCGGGATAATCCAGAAAGTGGATGTCGATTGCCGAGGGAACATCTGCATTTACCGCCATCATGTAGTCGGCCAGGTTGCTGTTCATTGGCGCGCCGTTTTGCGGGTCGTAATGAGTCTCCTCCAAAAGCGCCATTCCAATCCCCATCACGATGGCACCCTCGATTTGGTTACGGCCAGCCAGCGGATTAATAATGCGGCCGGCATCGATCACGGTGACAACGAGATTCACGCACAGCCGCGCGATCTCCGGTTGCCATGTCACTTCGACAAAATGGCAGCCGAATGAATGGGTGGAGAATTTCGGTTTTGGAATACCGAAGGTCGCTTCGGCTTTTCCGTGGCCGGGCACGAGGCGGATGTTCGCTCGCTTCAACACTTCCGCGAAGGGAACGCCTTTGCCGGGGCCGTCGGCTGTCACAAAAACTTTCCCGTTACCGAACGACAGATCCTTGGACGTACGTTTCTCAAAAGGAGATCCAGGCGTTTTCGTCGCGACCGTAAGCAGCGATGCGACCGCATTATCTGCGGCGGCAAACACCGCAGGCACCATCGAAGCAGTGACCATCGAACCACCGGAGATCGGGCCCTCCGGAAGCGATGTATCGCCCAATATGACTTCCACTTTGTCGAGCGGCACGCCGGTCCTTTCGGAGACCAGTTGTGCGAGAATCGTGTACGTGCCAGTGCCGATGTCTTGCGTTCCAGACGCAACGCGCGCACTGCCGTCATCGCGAAGCTGGACACTTGCTTCGGCCGGAAATCGCGCCGCAACCCACGCCGCGCCGGCGAAACCCCATCCCAGAATCAATCCTTCACGTTTCATCGAGCCAACTTCCGGCGTGCGTTTGGCCCAGCCGAATTTTTCCGCGCCAAGCTCGAGACATTCAACGTAATGTCGTGAGGAAAATGGTATGCCTAACGACTCGTCGATTTTCGGTTCGTTGAGCACGCGCAACTTGACCGGATCGATCTTGAGTTGATCGGCCAACTCGTTCATCGCCGACTCTGTGGCGTAGAGTCCGGGTACCGCGCCGGGTCCACGCATCGCTGTCGGCGAGCCGACATTCCGCCGGGCACGGCCGAAGTGAACGCGAAGATTGGAAACACTGTAATGGAACGGCGTCGCTTCGCCGCAATCTTCAAGGTAGCCATCAAGCAGCCCCTGATGATTGACGTAATCGTGGTGGAGAGAAACGAGTTTTCCGTCGGTCGTAGCGCCGAGACGAACGCGTTGCTGCGTGCGAGGTCGGTGCCCGACCGATTGGAACATCATCCGGCGACTGAGCACGAGCTTCACCGGTTTGCCCAGCTGGCGCGACGCCGCCACCGCGAGCGGACAGTGCGTCCACGGCCAAAGCTTGCTCCCGAAACCGGAGCCCACAAATTTCGTCACGACACGCACATTTTCTTTCGGCAATCCGAACATCTGCGCCAGCACGCCGCGGAGGTTGAAGATTCCCTGCGACTCTTCGTAGATCGTTAACGTGTCGCCGTCCCACATCGCCGTCGTCGCCTGAAGCTCGATCGGGTTATGCGTTTCAGTTGGGGTGACGTATGTCTGATCGACTTTCACCGGCGCATCGGCGAAAGCGCTGTCCGGATCCCCGCGTTCACTTTCGAGTCGCTTGGTCGGTTGGAACGATGTCTCAACGACGTCAGGTTCGTCGTCGGGTTTTAGATCAACATCGACATTGTATTTGTCCTTGATGTAAGTCGCACGGACAACGTCGGCGGCAGCTTTCGCCTGTTCGAATGTGTCGGCGACTGCAAGCGCAATGTATTGCCCATAATAACGAATCACATCGTCCTCAAACGGCGGCCGCCGTTCATCGACAATACCGTCAAAGCCGGCTCCGAGCGTCGAACGAAAAATCTTTCCGATGTTCCCGCGATGAAAAATGGCGTGCACGCCCGGCATTTTCTCGGCCGCAGCGGTATCGAGGTTGTCGATCTTGCCGCTCGCGATCGTTGCCTCGACAGGAACGGCGTAGAGCAGACCGGGAAAATGAAAATCGGTCGCATACATGGCTTGGCCGCTGACTTTAAGCGGGCCATCAACGCGCGGTATCTTTTGGCCGATCGATGATGGGCTCGCGGTTTGCTGTGGCATGTCGATCTTTCGTTAGGCAGCTTGCGTCGCAGCTTTTAGCGCATACACGAGACAGCGTTTGGCCAGTTCCACTTTGAAGCCGTTTTGACTTTGCGGTTTCGCGTTGCGCAGCGCCACCTCCGCCGCCCTACGAAACACGTCCTCGCTGGCTGATTGGTTCGTTAATTCGGCTTCGGCCTCCGGCGATCGCCACGGCTTCGTGCCGATGCCGCCGAGCGCGACGCGCGCGCGCGTGACCTTTCCGCCCGAGTTCGTCACCACAACGGCCGCAGAGGCGAGCGCGAATTCATACGACGCACGATCGCGCAATTTAATATAGCGTGAACGACTGCCCGGCGCCGGTGGCGGCAATGTCACATGCGTAATCAGGTCGCCCGGTTCCAAAACCGTTTCGCGATGCGGCGTGTTTCCAGGGAGCAGATGAAAATCGGCGATCGGAATACTGCGTTCGCCTTTCGGGCCGCGGATGTGGATCGTCGCTTCGAGCGCGGCCAGCGCCACGTTCATATCGGACGGATTGGTCGCGATGCAATGTTCGCTCGTTCCGAGAATCGCCAGGCCGCGATTGAGTCCAGTAATCGCGGCGCACCCGGATCCCGGCTCGCGTTTGTTGCACGGCATCGCGGTATCCCGGAAATACATGCAGCGGGTTCGTTGCAGCAAATTGCCGCCAGTCGTTGCCATGTTTCGGAGCTGCACGGTCGCGCCGCTCAAAATCGCCTCGGAAAGAACGCGGTAATTTTTTTGCACCAGCGGATGATGAGCAAGGTCCGAATTGCGCACCATCGCCCCAATCGACAAACCGCCATCCGGAAGATTGTCGATCTTGTCCAGCGGGAGACGAGTCACGTCGACGAGTTTCTGCGGCGTCTCGACATTCAACTTCATCAAATCGATCAGCGTCGTGCCGCCGGCAATGAAGCGGATGTCCGCGCCTTGTTGCGCCGTTTTGGATTTCGCGGCTGACGCAATCGCCTGCGCGCCATCGGTGGCGCGGGTGAGCTCAAAAGTTTTCACGCCGATTTCTCCTTGTTTTGGCGCACGCTTTGAATCGCTGCGACAATGTTTGGATACGCGCCGCAACGGCAAATGTTCCCGCTCATGCACTCTTTCACGTCCGCGTCAGCCGGCCCACATGGTTCCTTCAACAATGCCGTGGCCGACATGATCTGACCAGAAGTGCAATAGCCGCATTGATAAGCGTCATGCGACAAAAACGCCGCCTGCATTGGATTGAGATTTTCCGGCTGGCCGAGACCTTCAATCGTGGTGATCTCATCGTCTTCGTGCATGGCGGCAAAGATGAGGCACGAGTTCATCCGTCTCCCATTGATGTGCACCGTGCAGGCGCCGCACTGCCCGTGGTCGCATCCCTTTTTCGATCCCGTGAGATGCAAATGTTCGCGGAGACAATCGAGCAGTGTCGTGCGCGGATCGATTCGCAGATCGTAATCCTTCCCGTTTACCTTGAGCTTAACCGGAATCGCGCCTTCCGGCGGCCGTCGCGGTGACGACGATACTGTCTCCTTTGGATCGGCCATCAAAATTCCCCCGACTTAAAAAAGTTATATCTGGGACGACGAACGCGCGAGCACAAAACCCGAATTGATGGTTCTGCTTCAATGTCTGCTCGTTCAATGAATGAGCCCGAGGCGAGGGCCTGATGAATAGCTAACGATTTGTCTTTGTAATCCAGAAGCCTCGAAGCCTGCGCGGTCCGATACTTCTCCGGCGGTGGGATCATTTGCGGTTTTTCTTTAGCCGAAACGGCTGGAACCTGCAGACCAGGACGAAACGTATGACGTCGACAACATTGCCGGGAGGCACATTCCAGCTGGCCGATGATTTGATTCTTACCCGCATGAGCTACGGCGCCATGCAGCTGGCTGGTCTGATAGCGCGATGCGGTGGCGTTGTACTGGCAGACGCAAGGTTGGCAGAAAAAGCGGGCAGAACGGACTTTCGTGCGCGATTTTTTCAGCCTACTCTACGAGGATAAATGCCGGCATAGCTCAGCTGGTAGAGCAGCTGATTTGTAATCAGCAGGTCGTCGGTTCGAATCCGACTGCCGGCTCCATGGGTAAACTTGGATTTGCCCACCGGCTTCAAGAGTGCCTGGCCGTTTCCTGGCGCTTATGCCTCACTGTGAGCTGTGCCGTTCGCTCTTTTCTGAAGAAGGCGCGAATCGGACTTTCTTAATGTCCGCCTGTGACTGTATATCCGGCAGCTCTCAAATCTTCAGCCAATTCCAGTTCCATCTGAACCGCTGCTTCAAACGGCATCGGATTTAAGTGTTCGTAAAGCTCTGGCATCAGCCGCACGCCATATTTCCTCACGACCCAGGCCGATTTATAACCGTTTTTGTGATTTTCGAATCGGTGATCGACTGGAATTCCTGTCATTCCGATGTAAACGCATGGCTTCAGCGGGTCGCGTTTGGGATTCAGCCGCAAAATGGAAGGATGCTTCGCGACGGCATCGCGCAACAAAACTACGTAAACGTTATGGTGAAACCTTTGTTCCTTCTGAAGGTCTGTTGTCTTCCTTTTCACCTCGCACAGAAATAGTAATCCGAACAGGCCACGGCCTCATTCATTTGGGCTGCCGGCAAAGTGGAGAAGCTCCAGAATATCGCTTCGTAAGCGAAGAAAGTCAGAGCTGCTGCGGTCGCGTGGACGATCAAGAGTAATCGGAATGATTTGATCTATTCTACCCGGGCGCGGTGTCATGATCATGATGCGGTCACTCATGTAGATGGCTTCGTCAATGTCATGGGTGACGAGGAACATGGTAGTGCGTCGCGCCTGCCAGAGCCGCAGCACTTCGTCCTGCATCCGCATGCGGGTAAAGGCGTCGAGCGCGCCGAGTGGCTCGTCGAGCAGGAGAACTTTCGGATGATTGATGAGCGCTCGCGCTAATGCCACTCGCTGGGCCATGCCGCCGGAAAGATGATGAGGATAGGCATTAGCAAATCCCTCAAGGCCGACAAGGCGCATGAACTCTTCGACCTCATGGCGTTTTTCGCGGAGCACACCGCGCGCGACGAGGCCGGCCTCGATATTGCGCCGGACGGTCAGCCATGGAAACAAGTTCGGATCTTGAAAAACGAGGCCGCGTTCCGCACTCGGGCTAATAATTGCCTCAGATCCAACGAAGAGTTCACCCGAATCCGGAGAATCCAGGCCGGCAATCAGACGAAGTAGCGTCGATTTACCGCAGCCACTCGGTCCGATTAAGGAAACCAATTCGCCGGCGGCGAGCAAGAACGAGATACCATCCAACGCCAGTTGGCGCGCATAGGGATCACCGGGCACAGCAAAACTTTTGCTGAGGTCAGCAATGCGAAGTGAAGAGGCTTCCGTGGCCGTGGCAATTGCTACCATTTGATCATTCCTTTCTGCCAAACAAGCACTCGATCGCGCAGTTTGAAGAGCAAAGTCATGACGGTGGAGAAGAAGGCCGCCATTATGACGAGAGCGGCGAAGACTTTGCCGTATTCGGCCCAGCCTTGCGCCCAACTGACATACCAACCGAGACCAGATTTAACTCCCACAGACTCGGCGACCACGAGAGTTAGAAACGATGCACCTAGGCCCATGAATAGCCCGATAAAAATGTTCGGAACCGCAGCTGGAATCGCGACCCGAAAGATGAGATATGCGCGTCCGGCGCCGAGCGTTCGAGCCACATCAAGGTACGACGCCCGGGTATTGGAAACCCCGGACGCAGTCAACATTGTGACCGGGAACCACACCGCGAGCGCGATTAACCCCGCTGCGGATACAAGCGCCGAAGGGGCCACTACCATCGCAAGAGGGATCCATGCCGTGGCTGGAATCGGCCCCACAACTTTGAGCAGTGGCATTCCCCAATAGCGGACTGAAGTGGACCACCCGATGCACACTCCGCTAACAAGTCCGACGATCACGCCGAGCGTGTAGCCACTTAAGAGTAAAACCAGCGAGTGCCAGGTGCTATCGGCCAAAAGTCCGCGATCGCTAATCAAACTGCGCAAAACCGCCGCGGGTCCGGGAAAATACGGCAGCGGAAGCAAATGGAAGCCCGACGTAATCATATCCCAAAGGCCGAGTAACAGGATTGCAGCGGTAAAAATTGGCCACATGTGTCGCATCCGTTGGCGCAAACCCGCCCAGAAACTTTGGGCGATTGAGAGAACAATTGAGACGCCGAGAATTTCCCAAAACAGCAGCATGTACGAATGCGTCTCGAGCGGCGGCGCCTTTTTTGAAAGCAACAAGTGAATTCCGAATGTAATCAAACTTGCGCCTGGAACGGCCAGCTGCATCGGCCAGGGCAATGTCGATCTGCTTATTTCTGGGCGGCTACCGTATTTTTCTGAAGGCACGGTGCGTCAGGGTCGGCCAGGTTCGGGTCATCCTGATCCGGTTGATCGAACATTTTTCTTCGGCAGCAGGAATCTCCCGTGTCTTTCTGAACCAACTCAGCGATTAGCCGGATATCTTCGTCGGGGGACACTTGTCCGCCTGCGACTTTTTCTACTTCCAGGGTGCTAATCCACTCGTCGGTAACGCCGTCAAGATGCATGAAGGCACGTTTGGCGAGCGCTTCAGTGTCGGTCTCGGGAGAAAGCATCTTTGCGACTTTCATTTCCCGTGCTGCACTGTGAACCGATTCGTCAGCCAGGCGGACACTTGGTATGTAGCGCAATCGTGCGAGCGCGGCCGTGTTCAGTTCAGGTGTCGAGGCGAGATATTTTTTCTCGACCGCCATGATCGCGGCAGTCCTTGGGTTGGTCTCGACCCATTTGGCGCCTTTCAACAGGGCGCGTGTTGCTCTCGCTGCTGTGTCGGGGTTGGCGTCCACCCATTTGCCGTTTGCGATCACCTCGCAGCAATATTCGTCTTTGTAAGGCGCATCCATTATCTGGTCGGCAATGTTTCTTACCTTTCCCTCCGCGATGAGCAGGCTTCCGATTGGTTCCGCGTTGCAGACGGCGTCCACTTCGCCTTTGTCGATCGCCAGACCTAATTCACCCGCCGGAAAAACTTTCCATGTGATATCTTTCCCGGCATCGATCCCGTGCGTGCCGAAGACACGATTTGCGAAGACGAACGGGGGCGTGCCCATTCCTGGCACACCAATTCGCTTTCCTTTCAGGTCCTCAATCGTGTGAATATTTGTTTTCACGCCTGCCTGGACGCGCAGACATCCGCGGTGAATCCCTGCCAGGAATCGTACGTCCAAACCCTGTTCGATCGGCTTGAGGAAGTACATCACGAGGTGATGAGTGATGTCGTAGCTGCCAAGGGCCAGGGCGTCTTTATAGGTTGCCCAGTTGCACTTCACCAGTTCAGGTTCGAGTCCCTCCTCCTTGAAGAAGCCCTTCTCATAAGCGGCGTAGATCGGGGCCTCACAGGTCAAACCGATATAACCGACGCGGACTTTGTTTGAATTCCGAACGCTGGAACTGGAGTTCTTATTACAGCCTGCCACCAGCAGAACACTTAGCGAAACGGCCGTGATGAGCTTCGAAGTCATGTGCCTTTCAAAGGTTTTGGAAATAGCCTGATAAGTTCTGCCTATGGAAGCAGAACTTGCGCCGGCAATCAACTCCGAACTCCGAAGGCGTTCGCGAGCGGGCGCTTTCCGGGTCAAGCTCCGGATTGCATTTGGCAAGCCCGGCGGACAATATTCGTTTTCTGATGCCGGATCCTTTAGACATCCGCCACCTCCGCTATTTTCTTGCGGTCGCTGAAGCGGGGAACTTCAGCCGGGCGGCTGACCGCCTGGGAATCTCGCAACCGAGTGTTTCGCAGCAAATGCGGGATTTGGAAGCAGGTCTTCGCGTGCCTTTATTTCAGCGCCGTGGGAAGCGGATTCTGCTTACTCCACGGGGTCTGATTTTTCAGGAGCATGCCCGGGCGATTCTTCATCAATTGGAGAACTTTCTCCAGGAACTGAACAGCGAACCGGGAGAATTACGCGGCGCATTGCACCTGGGCGTTATCCCGGTGCTGAATGTGCCGCTAGTGCCGCAACTCCTCGGCTCTTTTACCGCCGATCATCCAGCGATCAGCATCATCGTTGAAGAAATCTCTTCCACCGAGATCGAGACGGCACTGGAAGAAGGCCGGATGGACGTTGGCCTGGGTTTTCTGACCCGCCACTCTCCAAACTTGCGTTACGAGCGTCTTTGCACGGATGAGTTCAGATTAATCGCGGCCCAAAACCACCCGTGGGCGAATCGGCGGTCTGTTCGCTTTTCAGAATTACACCAGCAACGGCTGCTCCAATTGCCGGACACCTTTGTGATGCGCAGAATGACGGACGAAATTTGCAGAAAGCATCAGGTGCGTCCCCACGTGATTGCCGAGATCAATGCTATTGAAACCCTTCTTCGCGCGCTTGATCCGCTGCAAGCCGCCGCGTTGATGCCAAAGATCGCATTGCGCGGCCGGGAAAGTCTGAAATTGAGGGCGATCCCTTTGCAGGGCAAAAAACTCGGAGTGGATATTGGTCTGTTGCGACTGAGCGATTCAGCAGCAAACAGCGCGGTCGCCGCATTCACGAGCCTCGCCAAGGCTACTGTTCCAAAAATGATCAAACGCTAAACATGACAAACCTACCTAGCGGAATCGGGATGGCGCAGATAGAGCGCCAGGCCGCCCATATCGAGGACAGCGAAATTCGACGAGAGATATTCCTGGCCCAGTACGCCCGCGTTCGATTCGGACGCAGATTTCGAGAGCAGTATGTCGCCCGACACGTGAGCAACTACTACCTCTGCGTTGGCGAGTTTGAAATCACCGATTGCAAGTTCCTTCACGCCAGCGCGATTCACTCCTTCGACTAATCCACCGGCGCCTCCGGCACCGTAGCCGGCGAGAGCTGTCACTCCGGTTCCAGATTTTATCGCTACTTGCGTGTCGATCAGCGTAGTCGCCGAACCCGTATCCACGATGAAGCGCGTCGCGTGTCCGTTGAGCGCGCCTTGAACATCAAAGTGATCATTTGCATTGAGCCGTATCGGGATTCGCGTGAATCCGCGGGCGGCGAGGAAGCTTGCCAGGCTCTGACTCACTGCAGAACTCCGTCCGTTTGGATTGACGTAAAGGATCTGCCGAGTGCAGTCGACGACCATCCCGAACTTCATCATTTCGTTTGCACCAAGCAACCCGTTGATGTGCGCAAGGGCTTTCGAATCTGCAATGTGCGATCCTGTAGCCGGACCGCTGCGGTCTTGATTGAAAGTGGAAAAATCTGCGATCGCCACGGGCACATTTGTCAGCGTGCAATTTCCCATCGCAATGCTTTTTATTTTGCTGGCGCCATAACGTTCCCAGCTCCGGCCAAACAAACCGCCCACGCTTGAGCCGGTCGAACAAACAGGTGATTGCCGAAGCGTCGTTCAAGTTTTGCGCTGGCGAGGCCTTGCTTGGAAAGAAAACCAGCCAGCGTGCCGCTGGTTTGTTGTGGTTGAGCGCGAAGCGACGCCAGCTGTAAGAGCAAAAGGATTGCAACGAACCGTTTTTTCATGAAATGAGACCGGCTACAGCAATTGATAAGGATCGACGTCGACTGTGACGGTGACGTCTTCTGGGAAGGGCAATTTGTCGATTGTTTCGCGGACAAGACGGCTCAGGCGCATAATGGCTTCGCCGCGGAGCAGGATGTGAAAGCGGAATTGGCCTTGTAATTTTTCCAGCGGCGCGGGCGTTGCCTCGCCCAGGATGAATTCTTCTGGCAGCGCTTCTTTCAAACGGCGCCTTAACGTTTCAGCTGAAAGTTTCGCGCGGCCTTCATGCGCGGAGCGCACGGTGATCAGGACTGCGTGTTTGAAGGGCGGAAAATCGCAGCGCTCGCGGAATTCGAGTTCCTGCTGGAAGTAGCCGGCGAAATCGTGGTGTCGCGCAAACTGAATCGATGGCGAAAACGGCGTGTAGGTTTGCACAAAGACTTCGCCCGGCGTTTCACCGCGGCCTGCGCGCCCGGCAACTTGAGTGAGCAGCTGGAAAGTGCGCTCTCCCGCGCGGAAATCGGGCAGATGCAGGGCGAGATCGGCGTTGATGATTCCGACCAGCGTCACATTTGGGAAATGCAGACCTTTTGCGATCATCTGCGTGCCGACGAGAATGTCGATCTTGCCGGTGCGAAAATTTCTTAGCGTTTCGCGATACGCTTCCTTGCGCGTCATTGAATCAGCATCCATGCGACGCACCACCGCTTTTGGGAAGATCTGCGCCACTGTCGATTCCACTTTCTCTGTGCCAAAGCCATAATAAATCAGCGCATCCTGGCCGCAGGCCGGACATTTCTTCGGCACCGCCGCGGTGTGCCCGCACAAATGACAACTCAATCGCCCGGCGACCGAGGGATGCCGGTGAAAGGTGAGCGCGACACTGCAATTCGGACAGTTTCGTGCCTCGCCGCACTCGCCGCAAAGCAGCGAAGTGGAAAAGCCGCGACGGTTCAAAAACAAAATCGTTTGCTCGCGCTTCTCCAAACGAGCGGCAATCGCTTGCGACAACTTTTCTGACAGAATGGCGGCCTTCTTTTCCTTCCGCCGTTCCTGGCGCAGATCGACAATGCGGATCAGCGGCATCTGTTTTTCATCCACGCGCTGGGTGAGCATCACCAGTTGGTATTTCCCGATCGTCGCATTGTGATAGCTCTCCAGCGAAGGCGTGGCACTGCCCAAAACCACCACGCATTTCTCGATCTTCGCGCGAACGACCGCGACGTCACGCGCATGATAACGTGGGGCCTCTTCCTGTTTGTACGTCGTCTCGTGTTCTTCATCCACAACGATGAGCCCCACGTTCTTCAGCGGCGCGAAGACCGCGCTGCGCGCTCCAATCACAATGCGTGCGCGGCCGGAATGAATCTTGTGCCATTCATCATGCCGTTCGCCTTCGGACAAATGGCTGTGTAACACGGCGACCGTATCTTGTGCTTCAGCAAACCGGCCTTTGAACCGTTCCACCGTTTGGGGCGTGAGCGAGATTTCCGGGACGAGAACGATCGCGGTACGCCCGCGATCGAGAGCTGCGCGGATCGACTGCAAGTAAATTTCAGTTTTGCCCGAGCCGGTTACGCCGTGGAGCAAAATCGGCCGCGCGTTGGTTGGCGAATCAAGTGCTTGCGCGATTTCCTTTAGCGCGCGCGTTTGCTCCTCGTTTAAAAGCAGATTTGAAGTTGCAATGAACTGCTCGTCGGCGTGCGGATCGCGAATCACGGCTTCCTCACGCAACTCGGCAAGGCCGCGTTTCACCAGCGCGCGCAGAGTTTGGTTGTCGAGTGATGTCTGGCGCAGGAGCTCCGCCGCTCGCATCGGCCGTTCCAGCTTTGAGATTGCCTCCAAAAGTTCCGCCTGCCGCGGCGCGCGCTTTCGCAATTTGTCGAGCTCAGCATGATCCGTGTTTCGTCCGGGCTGGACAAACAACTGTTTCTTCCATCCCACTTCCGCGCGCCGAATCACCTGTGGCAGCATACTGCGCATCGCTGTTTCAATTGGGCAGCAATAATAGGTGCCGATCCAGCGCGCCAGTCCGAGCAATTGCTCGCTCAAGACAGGCGCTTCGCCGATGATTGCTTCGATGTGCCGGATACCTTTCGCGTCCGTCTGCTCCGGAAGCGCGACAACTGTGGCGAGAGCGGATTTGTCGCGAAACGGCACGCGTACGCGCGAGCCGACTCCGATTCGGCCCGTCAGGCTTTCGGGTACGGCATAATCGAGCTCGCGATGGATCGCCCGATCAATGATGACGCGAACGTAATTGGCCTTTGCCATGGAAGCACCAGGTTAGTTTAATTGCTCGGGCGAGCAGGAGCACGAGATTTTGATGCCGAAGTGATACGATTCCTCTTTAAATTGGTTCTCTGCGTAATGCTGGCGCTGGCTGCAGCCTTTGCTTGCTTCGCAGCGTTATCGGGGGATCCGATTTACACGGTTTACGAATGGATGAGTCCGGCGCGGTTTCAACAATACGATCGCCTCATTCGGTCCGTCGCGCTGGAACACCAGCTTGATCCGATGCTGGTGAAAGCCGTCGTTTGGCGTGAAAGCCGGTTCGATCCCGGAAAGTATGGCACTCACGGCGAGCGCGGGCTCATGCAAGTAACTGAAAAAGCGGCCAACGAATGGGCGCGTGAAAATAAGATCGCCGATTTCCATGTGGATCGGCTTTTCGACCCAAAGACAAATCTGGAGGCTGGCACGTGGTATTTGCATCGCGCGGTCGAACACTGGAAACAAGAGCCTGACCCCATCCCTTTCGCATTGGCAGAATACAATGCCGGCGCCAGTCGCGCACAGCGGTGGAGCAGAAGCGACGTGACCGACACATCGATGCGGACGTTTCTCAAGAACATCGATTTCCCCGCAACGCGAAAGTACGTCGAATCGATCATTGATCGCTACAAATTCTATCAGCGGCGTGGCCGGATGTGAGGGCAAGCGTACGCGAACTCATCATGAGACTTGCTGGCGGTTCGCTTTTCGCCCTTGTGCAGTAAGAATGCCCACCTAAATTGCGCAGTTTTCGCGGGGGGGAATAATGCAGCATCGAGGCTTCTGGGTTATCGGTTCAATTGTTTTTGGTGGCGTAGCGCTGGGATTCGCCGCGCTCGCCGGCACCAACCTGCCGGAGCAAAATACGATTGCCCGCACACCATTCCAGCCTGGTGTTCGCACGCACACGACATTTGGAGAGTGGACGCCCGAGGTCCGGGTTCCAAACGCTAGCGAAAGTGCCGCAGAGCTTGAGGCTGTGTCCTCGGCGCCGCCGACACGCAGCAGCATTATGGCGAAATGGCAGAAAGTACGCGGCGCGAATGGTTACCTACTGGATGTCTCCACGAATGAGTCTTTCCGCGATTACTTGGATGGCTATCACGACTTGGATGTTGGCGACGTGAGCGGACGAGTGGTGACCGCGTTAAAGCCGGGGACAACTTATTATTACCGCGTGCGTCCTTACACTGCCGCTGGTCCAAGTAGCTATTTAGAAGTCATGACGGCTACGACAGTGCCTACCACTGGGTTGACTATTCACGCGACATTCGATAGCTCGATTACCGGCAACCCAAACGCAGCGGCCATCCAGGCAATGATCAACCGCGCGATCTCGATTCAGGAATCGTTGTTCAGCGATCCGATCACGATCCAGATTCGCTTTCGCTACGCGGCTACTGGGCCGGACGGCAGTCCCCTGCCACAGGGCACTGTCTCGCAGAGCGATTTCGTGGTCTACGGGATTCCCTGGAGCCCGTTTATCAATGCGTTAAGAGCGGATGCAACGACCGGCAATGACAACGTTGCCAAGGCGAGCCTGCCAGGGAATGCATTATCGCCAACCATCAAACCCTCGGGTGCAAACGGTAGGGCGGTTGGGTTGGACACGCCAACAGCCATGTTTGCAGACGGCCACGTCGGTAACGGCGGGCCCTATGATGGGATTGTAACTCTTAATTCGTCAGTGCCACTTCAGTTCACCCGGCCTACTAGTGCGAGCAACTTTGATGCGCAGCGTTCCACCGAGCACGAGATGGACGAAGTCATGGGCATAGTATCGGATGCGGACGTTTCCAAGCTCCACCCGCAGGACGTGTTTAGTTGGTCATCTGCCGGTCACAGAAATATTACTTCTTCCGGCACGCGGTATTTCTCCATCAATGGTGGCGTCACGAACATCGTCAATTTCAATCAGGACTCACACGGCGATCTCGGTGATTGGCTGAGCGAGAGCTGCCCACAGGCACATCCGTATGTCCAGAATGCGTTCGCTTGCAGGGGACAGTTTTCCGACCTGGCGACCACATCGCCAGAAGCAATCACTCTCGACGTTATCGGTTACGACTTGATGCAGGTCAGCCTGGGTAACATCAGCACCCGCGGCTTTGTTCAAACGGGCGACAACGTGATGATTGGTGGTTTTATTGTTCAAGGGACGGGGGCAAAAAGAGTCATCATTCGTGCAATTGGCCCCGAGCTCACGCAACATGGGATCACCAACCCGTTGGCTAATCCGACATTGGAACTGCACGATGGGACCGGAGCACTGATTGGCTCTAATGATGATTGGCAGACAACGATAATTGGCGGGATCATTACCAGTAGCCAGCTCACAGATATTCAGAACAGCGGCCACGCGCCGACTGCCGCAAGCGAGTCGGCGATCATCGCAAACCTGCAACCGGGCAACTACACAGCGATTGTGCGGGGTGTAAACAACACTACCGGAGTTGGTCTCGTCGAAGTGTACGATCTGAGCCCTGGGACGACTTCACTTCTTGGTAACATCAGCACTCGCGGCTTTGTTCAAACGGGCGACAACGTGATGATTGGTGGTTTTATTGTTCAAGGGACTGGGGCAAAGAGAGTCGTCATTCGTGCAATTGGCCCCGAGCTCACGCAACATGGGATCACCAACCCGTTGGCCGATCCGACATTGGAACTGCACAATGCGACCGGTGCACTGATTGGCTTTAATGATAATTGGCAAACGACGATACTCGGCGGTGTCATCACCAGTGACCAAGTCAGTGATATTCAGAACAGTGGCCACGTTCCGACTGCCGCAAGCGAGTCTGCGATCATCGCAAACCTGACACCGGGCAACTACACAGCGATTGTGCGGGGTGTAAACAACACCACCGGAGTTGGTCTCGTCGAAGTGTACGATCTGAACTGATACTGCTTCCCCAAAAGCCAAGGCGGGACTTACATCAGACTTATTGGCAGTTTTCGTTTCCTTTCTTGTATTGTAAGAACGCCCGGCTAATATTCGCGGACTTTCCTCGCGAAAGAATGCGTCTCCCCACCTTTTCCATAACCACTTCGATCATTATTGGTGGCGTGGCGCTGGGACTTGCCGCGCTTGGTGGGAACATCAATTTGTCAGCCCAAGATAGTGTCTTAGATCCGTCGCCGTTCCAAGTTGGTGCCGCTACCCACGGGGCGGGCGCGGACTGGCAAGACGCGCTTCAGTTTGCAAACGCGAACGAAATTACGTCTGAAATTGAAGCTGTTTCGCCTGCGCCCCCGACGCGTAGCAGCTTTATGGCGAGTTGGGATAACGCGGCTGACGGCACCGGCTACCTGCTGGATGTTTCCACGAGCAGCTCGTTCAGTAATTACGTGGACGACTACCACGACTTCGACGTTGGCAACCAGACGGCGTGGACCGTGACCGGACTGGAGCCGGGTACCACCTACTATTACCGAGTGCGCCCTTACACTGTCACTGGGCCGGGTAGCTACTCGGAAGTCATGACAGCTACCACGATGCCAGCTACAGGTCTGATCATCCATGCCACGTTCGACAGCTCTATCACAGGCAACCCAAACTCTGCGGCGATCCAGGCGACGATTAATCGAGCCATCGCATTTTACGAATCTTTGTTCACAGATCCCGTTACGATTCAGATTCGTTTCCGCTACGCAACCACAGCGCCAGACGGCACTCCTCTGCCGGGGGGGCGGATTGCGCAAAGTAACTTTGTTATCTACGTAATTCCGTGGAGCACATACATCGGTGCATTGAGAGCCGACGCAAGGACAAGCAACGACAGTCTCGCAAACGCGAGTCTGCCAGGGTCGGCGTTATCCGCGAACCTGAAGCCGGGAGCTGCGAATGGCCGAGCGCTGGGCTTGAACACGCCACCGGCTATGTTTGCAAACGGTACCGTTGGATTAGGTGGTCCCTATGACGGAATTGTTACGCTTAATTCTTCAGCGCCGTATCAGTTCAGCCGGCCTACCGGCGCGGGTAACTTCGATGCGCAACGTGCGACGGAGCATGAAATGGATGAGGTAATCGGATTAGGTTCGCACTTGAACGTCTCCGGCAACGATCTTCGTCCACAGGACCTGTTCAGTTGGTCATCTGCCGGCGTGAGAAACATCACTGCTTCCGGCATGCGTTATTTTTCGATTAACGGAGGCGGTACAAATATCGTCAATTTCAATCAGAACCCGACGGGTGATTTGGGTGATTGGCTGAGCACCGCGTGTCCTCAGGCGCACCCGTATGTGCAAAATGCGTTTTTGTGCCCGGGACAGGCTTCGGATATTGGGGCGACATCGCCGGAGGGCATTAATCTCGATGTTATAGGTTACGATTTAGCGTCCGGACCTCCGCTTGTTACAACTTACGCAGCGACGAACGTAGCCAGTTTTTCAGCCACACTAAACGGCTCGGTTCATCCCCAAGGGTTGACGACCACCGTGCATTTTCAATATGGAAGAACGACCAGCTACGGGTCCACAACGTCCGCGCAGATCAGGACGGGGAACACGAATCAGAATGTTAGTGCCAACATCAGTGGCTTGAGTGCGAATACCACATATCAGTTCCGGATCGCAGCCACTAACAGTGCCGGCACCAGATACAGCAGCGACAGGACTTTTACAACGCTGAGGCCAACTGGGTTTCCGGTCGTTACGACCAACCCCGCGTCGAATGTGGCTACTTTTTCAGCCACGCTCAATGGCTCGCTTAATCCGCATGGGTTGATCACCACGGTTTATTTCCAGTATGGCACAACGATCAGCTACGGTCTCACCACTGCTCCCCACAATCAGACGGGGAACACGTTCCGGAACATCGGCGCCAACA
>WNFQ01004647.1_pt1 | contig 19184 bp, 17 predicted proteins | sample 5400171 | NCBI WGS metagenome assembly WNFQ01 (sample SAMN13153356, study PRJNA577476) | soil metagenome | isolation source: 20 cm soil under Madrone tree | place: USA:California | collected 2016-06-14 | reverse complement strand
CGGTGACGGCGGCGATGAATGCGGGGATGTCGAAGGCGCCCTCACCGCAGAACTGACGATGAAACACAGTGTCTTCGAACAAGGTACCTACCGGCGACTTGGCAGCATCGTTCAGTTCCACGCCGAAGATCAAATTCCGCGGCAGAACGGCGATTTGTCTAAAATCTATTCCGCCCCGCACCATATGCCAGAGATCGAGCATCAGCCCGCCGTTGACTCTTCCTGCGTCCTCGACGATTGTCAGTGCATGCTCAAGCGAAGCAATGTTCGAAAAGGCAACTATTTCAATGCTGATCCGGGACCCGCCGGCGGCCGCCTCGTCGCATAGCTTCGCGAAGCTTTCTGTCATCCGTTCGATTGGCCAGTCGCTGGTCAAGTCGCCGGCGGCCTTGATGTGATAGGCGCCCAAGGCTTCGGAACTTCGCAGCAGAAGCGCCCGCGATTCCGCTGCCGCGGCGCCGCGTTCGCCGTCGGCGAACCAGTCGATCAATGCTTCCAGCTCGAGCCGCGTGATTCCATTGTCGGCCAGAATCGCGCGCATTCCCGAATAACCATACCGATCGATGACCGCCGGAAGGTCGGCGAAAAATAAACCGAAACCGGTAAATCCTGCCTTTGCCGCAGCTTCGACTCTCGTGCGGAAATCAAACGGGCAAGGCCCCAGGTCGCGCAGCGGAACAATATTTCCTGCGAAGGTAAAATAGCTCGCGAGCAACGGGATTTTTGTCACGACCATTTGCTAGTCGTTCGGCCCGACGACCGTACAGGCTGAGGAGTCATGCCAGATACTTGTCGAGCGTTTGGTGGATGTGCCGGATTCGGCTCTCTTGGTAATTGGCCAAGGTTGCGCCCTTTTTGCGGGATGCGGCGATGCCTTCTTGCATCCATCCCATGTTGCCGGTGTCCTGATCATAGATCTCGCCCAGTGCCCGATCGATGCCTGGTACGGTCGTGTAGCTGTCGTTGACGCCAATCCTGACGGGATCTGTCGGCGCGAATAACCTCCTGAACACTGGCCGCCGGGCAGCGGGCTATACCCGGGGCAATGGCATTTGCATTCATAGAGAACCTTTCCGGCCAACACGATGAGCCGCTATCCGGTGCTTGTATACGACCCTGCAGCGGAGCGCCATTCGCACTTCCGATAGGTGTCCATGGTTTCGCGAAACATCGGCCGGATCTAAACTAGACGGGTCCGCAAATCCATATGGAATTGACCACTTGACTGCCATCGCCCGGACATCGATATTCGTGAAGGCACTGGATCACGTCAACGTGCGTACCCGTGACGTGCAGGGCACGGTGAAGTTTTTTTCCGAGGTGCTGGGGCTGACAGCCGGTGAAGCACCGGGCATGAACGCGAATGAATTTGCTTGGATGTTCACTACGGCGGGCGCGCCGATTTTTCACGTTCAACTCGACAAATCTGACTCACTCGCACCGGTCGCCAAGAATTACGACGGCACCGGCCCCATTCACCACGTAGCTCTTGATTGTTCGGGTCATGGAAATCACCGCAGCCAACCTGAAGCAAGTCTTCCTCGTCGATCCCAACGGAATACTGCTTGAGCTCAATTACCATGACTGACGATCGAACGCATTGCAGCCGATCGGCTGTCGAATAAGGAAGGTCTTGCGGATGACACATCGTGTTATTTTGAAGAATCACTCGCGACAACTGAGGAATCTATGACCACGGACGCCAGCGGTCGGCTCCTCGCCATCGAGGAAATCAAGCAACTGAAAGGCCGCTACTTTCGGTTTATGGACGGCAAGGATTGGGAGGGGCTGCGCAACATTTTCTGCGATGACGCGACGTTTGATGCGCGCGCGGCACTCAGCGTCGATGGCCACGGGGAAAGTGGTCGCGCGGCGGAGAGCAATGACTGGATCTACCGTGGCGGCGACGTGATAGCGGCCTTCATCAAAGGCGCTTGCGGTTCCTCACGCACCGTCCATCACGGCCATTGCCACGAGGTCGAAATTCTTTCCCCAGATGAGGCGTCCGGGGTTATCGCGTTCGAGGATCAGATCTGGGACGCTCCTGGCGTGACGATGTCCCTCCACGGCTGCGGTCACTATCACGAGACCTACCGGCGTTTGGACGGCCGCTGGCGTATTCACACATCACGGATCACACGCCTTTATGTCTCGCTCGGTTGATTGACGCTGGAATGCCGGGACGTCGCTGCGGACGGGCGGTCATAGGTAACGAATTGGATTCCTTCCATCCCAATCCACTGCGGCGTCTGCAATCATTTTGAATATGTTTTTGATCGAATCGCGGTCTTCTATGATTTCCAGCATATGGCCGAGGTGCGGGCGCGTGTCGACGTAGGCGAAGCGCATATCACCAAAAGAACCCTGCGTTGCAGCGCTGGATCCTGCCGCGCGGTGACGCTCGAGGTCGGCGTCGAAAGTGTTCGTCATCACACAACAATGATGGAAGCCTTCTTGGCCCTTGGCGAACATGTCACGATATGCCGACGGCCCGTCGCTGTGCTGCTGAATCAATTCGATTTGCATCGGTCCCGCCTGTGCCAGAGCCGCACTGAAATCGAGGGGGGCCGGCGCGCCGCGATATGACACTCCTTCAACCTTACAATGCGGCACCACAAAAAACGGCCCGACACGGAGAGTCTCTATCCATCGCTGCATGGATTGTTCCAAGTCGTTAACCACCCATGCGGCTTGAATCAAGCTGGTAGCTGCGTGAGCCATTGAGAACTCCTAATGTTTGATGCGATGCGCGACTACCGTTTCGCCGCAAGCATCTACTCATGCGAGCGAAACTACCGTCAGCCACTGCTGATGTAAACTGACTAAACCGTTAGCCAATATCACGATGCAGGAGGAGCCTTGCAGAGCTGCTGCAGCCATTGGTCGTGATGAATGGGGACAACACCGGCTCTTCGCGAACGATAGCGCCAACGGTGGCGTCAGCGCGCAGCGCCTTTTGAGGCGATGCACGGACGGCTATTGCATTCATCAGTATACCTCGGCAGGCGAAATCGGGATCATGGCCTCACCACGGTACTCAATGCTGGTCGCTCGACTTGTTTTTCAACGGTGAGCCTTGGAACGACCGAGGGGGGTATTACACAATGACGATCAGGCTTGATGACACGATTGCTCTGGTGACGGGCGCAGCGGGTGGGATCGGCCGTGCGGTTTGTCAAGCTCTCAAGGATGCCGGGGCCCGCGTTATTGCTACTGATCTCTCCGAACGTGCGGATGTGCCCGCGGAGGCCTACTTTCCCCACGATGTGGCCGATCCGGCCGACTGGCAGCGCATTGCCGCACATATCGACGGCAAATATGCACGACTAGATGCGCTGGTGAACGTGGCCGCAATTGTCGCAGTTGATAGCATCGCCAACACAACGCTGGAAACGTGGCGCAAAATTCAAAGCGTCAACGTCGAATCAATTCTGATTGGCACGCAGAGTATGCTGGAACTGTTGAAGAAGAGTGGCAAGACGCGCAAAGGCGGCGCATCGATCGTGAACTTCTCTTCGGTCGGCGGGTTACGAGGCGCGGCTTTCGCGTCGGCTTACTGTACTAGCAAGGGTGCCGTGACGCTATTCAGCAAATCCGCGGCCATAGAATTCGGTGTATTGGGCTATAACATCCGGGTCAATAGCGTCCATCCGGGCGCCATCAAGACCGACATGATTCGTTCGATGATGCGACGCTATGTTGAACTCGGAGGTGTGCCCTCAATCGAGGCCGCGGAAGCGTCGATTCTCGCCAACCACCCGATCGGACGATTGGGTGATCCCGTAGAGATCGGCGGCGGTGTTGTCTACTTGTGCTCCACAGCGTCGAGCTTCGTGACCGGGACTGAATTCGTCATCGATGGCGGCTTCACGGCCGTCTAAGGATTGGCAATGCAAGAATTCGTGCTGCGAAGCGATGCCGCGGGGGTCGCAACGCTGACCCTGAACCGGCCGGAGAAGCTCAATGCACTGTCGGTGCCGCTCTTCCGCGACCTGCGGCGTCATATCGACGATATCGCAGCGCACTCTCTCGAGATCAAGGTGGTGGTCCTGCGCGGAGCGGGTAAATGCTTTTCGGCTGGCCACGATCTGCGCGATCTGGTGGCCGGCGAAGACGCCCCGCACCCTCAGTTTCAGGCGCAAACCATCGAGGCGCTCGCCAATTTGCCTCAACCCGTGATCGCCGCCATCCATGGCCACTGCTATACCGGCGCGCTCGAACTCGCGTTGGCGGGGGATATTCTGATGTGCGGCACTTCGGCGACATTCGCAGACACACATGCAAAATGGGCGCTCATGCCGATCTGGGGGTTGAGTCAACGCCTGCCGCGCCGCATTGGTACTGCCAAGGCGAGGGAAATGATGATGACTTGCGCGACGTATACCGGCCAAGAAGCACGGGCCATGGGATTGGTGAATATATGCGTGCCGGACGATCAATTGGATGCGGAAATTTTGAAGCTGTGCGTGACCATCCAGCAAAATTCCTCATTTAGCCATCGGGGCACCAAGCAATTGCTGTCCGACACCGACGGTATGTCGCTCGCGGCGGGACTCGCTTACGAGATCTATCGCACGCCTGGAGTGGGACCGGACATGCGGGAACGCATCGACGCGTTCATGAATAGAAAGAAGCGCTAGCAGTTACGCATCGCTCTCGCGCATGAGTCCGATGTAGCGCTGAAGGTGATGATCCGAACTACCGAAGCGATTTTCAAATGCCGCGGTGCGCTTGAAGTAGCGGCTTACCGGCAGCTCGGCGGTCGTGCCGATGCCGCCATGGATTTGGATCGCGCTTTGGCCGACGAAACGACACGCCTTGCCTACCCGCCACTTCGCCGCCGACACGGCTTTTGATCGATCGGTTGGGCTCGAATCGAGTTCCGATGATGCCATCGAGGTAATTGCGATGGCCTGCTGCAGCTCGACCGCCATATCGACCATCCGGTGCCGGAGGGCCTGAAATTCCGCAATCGGGCGCCCGAATTGACGTCTTTGCCGCGCGTATCCGACGGTGTCATCGATGAGCTGGCGCATCACTCCAATCGCATCGGCGCAGAGCGCCACGCAGGCTTCATCCACTATTCGCTCCACGAGCGGGAGTGCATCACCCTCTTCGCCGAGCAGCCTGTCAGGCCCCACCGGCACGTCCTCGAGTACCAATTCCGACGCGCCGACACCATCGACCGTCGTGAAGTCCCTGCGTCGTATCCCGGGCGCTGACTGGTCGAGCAGGAACAAGGATATTCCATTTCTATCGCCTGCCATGCCGCCGGTGCGAGCCGTAACGAAGAGGTGCGTCGCCCACGGGGCTAGGTACACCACCGATTTACTTCCATTGAGCCGATAGGCTTCGGTCGAGCGGCGCGCTCTCATCTCGACGTGGGCGAGATTGTAACGGCTTTGGGGTTCGGCGTACGCGAACGCCGCTATCATCTCACCCGCGATGATCTTGGGAATGAATTCCTCCGCGAGACGTCCACCCGAGCTCGTGAGCAGTCCGCCGCCCACCACTATGGTCGATAGATACGGCTCGCCGGCCAACGCCCGGCCAAGCTCCTCCATGATGATCATCGTCTCGGCGATGCCGCCCCCCAATCCGCCGAGATCTTCCGGAAATGCGGCGCCGAGCAATCCAAGACTATTCGCAAGCGCGCTCCAAAGGAGCGGTTTCCCGCCGCGGGGCATGGCCGATTCTCGTTCGTCCCGCCCGCCTGTGCGCTGTTCGGTAAGAAAGCGCGCAAGCGTGTCGCGCATGATCATTCGCTCAGGGGAAATGAGGCGCTCCATCACGAGCCTTTGGCGCCTGAATCGAGTGCCAGCGCGGCCCGCGCCAGGATCTCCCGTTGAATCTCGTTCGAACCGCCGAAGATGGACCGCGCGCGCGCATTCAGATAGCGCGCCGTCGGCGTGGCGGCGTACGGCGGTCCGACACCCGGCGCGCCGGACTCTGCTTCCAGGGCCTCATGTTGATCGGGAAGCGCATAGTGCCCGAGCGCATCCATCGACAGCTCCGTTGCGTGCTGAAAGAGTTCGCTCGACTTGAGCTTCAACAGTGAGGCCGCTTCATTGCCCACCGAATCGCCCGCGGCAATCCCCGCCAAAACCTGCAATTGGGTATGCTCGAGCGCCAAAGTCTCGATCTCTATTTCGGCGAGCCTTGCCCGGAACAGCGCATCGTCCCATAAGCGGCCGCCGCGACCGTCCGCTTCCAGTTGAGCGGATCGGCGAGTTTCCGCTATGACGCGCCGTGTGCGGCCGGTCGCCGATCCCCCGCCGCGTTCGAACTCCAGCACGGTTTTGGCGATCGTCCAGCCGGCGTTTTCCTCGCCGACTCGGTTTTCCACCGGTACCCTGACATCGTCGAAGAAAATCTGATTGATCTCGTGCTCGCCCGACATGCTGAGGATCGGTCGAATCGTGATTCCCGGGCTGCTCATCGGCGCGAGCAGAAAGGAGATGCCGGCCTGCGGCTTGCCCTGCGACGCCGTACGGACGAGCAGAAAGATCCAGTTCGCCCAGTGCGCATGGGTGGTCCATATTTTCGTTCCGTTGATCACATAATCCGTGCCCTCGCGCACCGCACGGCATTGGAGCGAGGCCAGATCGGAGCCGGCACCCGGTTCGGAGTATCCCTGGCACCAATAGTGCTCGCCCGAGAGGATTCTCGGCAGGTAGAAGGCCCTTTGCTCGGCAGTGCCGTAGTGAATAAGCGCCGGACCACACATTTGCAAGCCCATGGCCGGCAGGATCGGAGTGCCTTGCAGCGAGCATTCGGTATCGAAGAGATAACGCTGCGTGACGGTCCAGCCAGTGCCGCCATATTGTTCGGGCCATGACGGTGCTACCCAACCCTTGGCGTATAGGATCGATTGCCAGCGCCGGCTGAGCGAGGCCGGGGCGTACACTCCGCTCTGCCGAGACGCCTCCGCTCTCAGTTCCGGTGTAAAGGAAGCGGCGAGAAATTCGCGCACCTCGGTCAGAAATTCCTCGTCTGCAGCATTCAAGCGCGAACGCATGGATTACCTCGACCCCGGTTGGCATGGCTCATGACCCACCTAGCATATGCAACAATCGCACAAGCACTACTGCGGGAACAGATAGCGGCCGCCGCATCGCACCAAGCGCCGGCCGCCTCCTACCTAGCGAAAATGGGAGCAGCAGGCTCCCGGCTACCCTGGGATACTCGACAGGATCGAACCGGAAAGTGGAGCTGCAACCATGGCCGCGCAAATAAAACATCCGCTCACCATGTCGGGGCGAGACCCCACCCTGTTGCGGGGAGACCCCATCACCGGTGATCGCTACTATTCCAAGGAGTTCGCGCAGCGCGAGTGGGACCACATGTGGACCAAGATATGGCACGTGGCCGGCCGCGAGAACGAGCTGCAAGAACCGGGCGACTACATCGTCCACCATTTCATGCATGAGTCCGTGATCGTCGTGAAGCAGCAGAACGGCACTCTGCGCGCCTTCTACAACACCTGCGGTCACCGAGGCCAGCGTTTGGTCTGGAACAGCTCCTCCACGAGCGACTTCCATTGTCCCTATCATGGGTGGGTCTGGGGGATCGACGGCGTCCTCAAGAACGTTCCCGATCCCGAAGATTATCCCCAAGGCGACCCGTGCGGAAAATTGCAGCTCAATTCACTGCGCCTTCGCTCCTGGAATTCCTGCACCCGATGCCGGAGGTTTACAAGAACTATCCGCTGGAAACGCTGGTCCGGGTCGCCTGGATGAAGATCGATCTGAATACCAACTGGAAATTCGCGACCGACAATTTCAGCGAGTCGTACCACACGCGCACCCTCCATCCGCAAGTGCCGCCCTGGATCGATCAAGATTACTGGAGCTCGCGGCACGAGATGTTTCCCAACGGTCACGGGCGGACGGTTCAACCGATGCGGCCGTCGCTGCGCGACCGGCTTCCGGACGGTGTTCCGCACCCCTTCGACATGCTGTTGCGCCAATGGGACATCGACCCGGACTCCTATCCGGATTTCGAGACCAAGGCGATGCAAGGCTGGCTTGATCTCAAGAAGCAGAAGCGCAAGCTGTGGAAAGAAAGGGGCTTTCTGCACTATGAGAACATGAGCGACGAGGAACTGACCGACAGTCCGCACACGGTCATGTTTCCCAATGTCACGATTTCCTTCCTGCCGGACAACATCATCTTCTTCCGCACCGAGCCTCATCCGGATGACCCGAATAAATGCACCTTCGACTTGTGGAGCATGGTATTTCCGGTCGAGGGAATCCATGAGATGGAAGCCATCATGTTTGGCCCCAGACCGGTCAAGGAGGCCGAGTTCCAGCACAAGTCCTTCGATCAAGGCCGCGGCGTGCCCGAGATTCAGGGACAAATCGTCTATCAGGACATGATGATTTCCGAGGGCCAGCAAGCGGGCATGCATTCACGAGGGTACAAGGATGCCCATCTTGCGGCTCAGGAAGCCCGCGTTCGATTCTTTCACGAAGTTCTGAACGATTATCTGGAGGGGCGGCGACCGTAGCCGGTTGCGGCGTTTATGCCGCGCCGGTTTGCAACCACGCCTGCTCGGCGATCAGCGGCAGCTTGGCAGCGGCGTCGGCGGCATGCGCCGAGGCCGCATTGCCGCGAATCAGCCTTCCTTTGATGCCGTGAAAAATTGCCGCAAGGCGAAACATGTTGAACACAACGTAAAAATCAAGATCGGGTATGCCCTCGCGCCCGGTTCTGCGGCAATACGCGTCGACGTACTGTGATTCACTCGGGATGTTCAATTCCCCGAGGTCATGTCCCTTCAATCCGGCGAACACGTCGAACGGCATCCGATACATCATGAGGTGGTAGGCGAAATCGGCCAGGGGGTGTCCAAGCGTCGACAGTTCCCAGTCGAGCACCGCGATGACGCGCGGATCAGTCGGGTGGAAGATCAGGTTATCCGCCCGGAAATCGCCGTGTACGATGCTGATGTCGTCGCCTTTCGGAATATTGGCCGGCAGCCACTCGATCAGACGGTCCAAATGAGGATCTCGTCCGGCATCGACGTCCTTCAGATATTGATTGGTCCAGCGCGAGATCTGCCGCGCGAAATAATTGCCCGGTTTGCCATAGTCGGAAAGCCCGATGGCGCCAAAGTCGACCTGGTGCAACACGGCGATCGTGGCATTCATCGCATCGAAGTACAGCGGTCGATCGGCGCGCGGCACCTCGGCAAAGCTTACGTTCCAAACGATCCGGCCTTGAATGAACTCCATGACGTAGAACCACGTGCCGATGACGAGGTCATCGGTACACACGGCGTAGACCCGGGCGACCGGGAAATCGACTTTTCGCAAGGCCTGCAACACGCGCGCCTCGCGCTCGATCGCGTGCGCTCCGGGCAGAATGTCTCCCGGGGGCTTGCGGCGCAGTACGTAGGATCGGTCCGGGGTGAGCAGGCGATAGGTCGGGTTGGATTGTCCGCCCCTGAATTGTTCTACTTTCAACGGCCCGGTGAAGCCATCGACGTTCACACGCATCCATTCGAAGAGCCTTTGCTCATCGAAGCGGTGTGCCGGACGAACCTCGCTCGTCCCGGTACTCAGTATCGGATCGCTCATCTGTCCGCGCCCGAGGCGTAGTCACGCTTGATCTTCTTCGCCAGTGACCACCTATGGACTTCCGTTGGTCCGTCGTAAATGCGAAACGCCCGGATCTCGCGAAACACCTGCTCGACGATCGTCTCGCGCGTCACGCCGGTTCCTCCCATGATCTGCACGCAGCGGTCGGCGACCCTGAACAGTGCCTCGGACACCGCGACCTTCGCCATCGAACTTTCGGCGGTTCCGGACGCGCCCGTGTCGAGAACATCCGCGCACCAGTCGATGATCAATTCGGATTGCTTCAGATCGATCAGATTGTCGGCCAGCATGAATCCGACGCCTTCGTGATCGATGAGCGGCCGTCCGAACGCGCTGCGCTTGATCGCGTAGTCGATGGCGATCTCGTTGCAGCGCGTCGCCGCGCCGAGCCAGCGCATGCAATGCGTCAATCGCGCCGGTGCTAGACGCACCTGGGCATATTTAAAGCCTTTGTCGACCTCGCCCAGGATTTGGTCGGCCGGTACTCTCAGCCCCTCGATCCTGACCAGTGCGTGGCCGCCGGGCATCGCGTTGTCTATGGTGTCGAGGACTCGCTCGATCCGAACGGCCGGATCAGGCAGATCGACGATGAACATGGTCGCAGACTCACCGGTCTTTGCCATGATGATTCCGACGCGCGCGCCGTCGGCACCGGTGATGAATATTTTGCTGCCCGTGACAACCCAATGAGTGCCGTCGAGGCGCGCGGTAGTCTGCATCATTGACGGATCGGAACCCGCCCCGCCCTCGGCGGCGGGCTCGGTCATGAAAAACGCGGAGCGCACGCGTCCTTCGAGCACGGGCTGCAAGAAGCGGCGCTTCTGCTCCGGCGTGCCGATCTTGCCGATCAGGAACATGTTGCCCTCATCGGGTGCGGACACATTCACGGCGAGCGGACCGAGCGTTGACAGGCCCGCGGCGCGCAGCACGATAGCCGTCTCGCGATGCGTGAGATGACTGCCGTCCGCCAGGACGTGCGGAGTCAGCACGCCGGCGGCACGTGCCTTCGCACGCAACTCGTCGACCAGGTCCGCACTCGGGCCGTGCACGCCCACTCGCGGATCGCGCTCATACCCGGCAACTTCCGTGCGTACGAAATGTTCGACGCGGCCGGCAATTTCTCGCGCCCGATCCAGCTTCATGGATTCTTGACCATTAGAACTGAACACGCTTGGTGTAGCCGCCGTCGACAACGACCGTCGTACCCGTCGTGTAAGCCGATGCCGGGCTTGCGAGAAATACGATCGTACGCGCCACATCTTCGGGCACGCCGAAGCGTCCCAGCGCGAACTGACCCGCGGTCGCATTGTAAAGATCGGGCATCGCGGTCTTTATGGTTTCCCAATTTCCCGTCGGAAAACTGATCGGGCCCGGCATCACGGAGTTCACGCGAATTCCTTTGGGGCCCCATGCCTGGCTCAACTGCTTGGCGTAAGTCAGCAAGGCTGCTTTGAAAGCGTTGAAGGCCTGCGGCACGATGAATGTCTCGGCGGCCGCGGTGCTCGACATGACGATCACCGACCCGCTGCCGGATTTTTCCAGATAAGGCGCGAGCGTTTCGCAGCCTTTCACCGTACCCAATACGTCGAACTCGAAGCACTTCTGCCAGTCGCCGGTGGCCTGCGAGCCGGAGGCACTCGCGCCGGGAACGAAAATGTCGCACCCGCCTAACTGATCGGCGGCGCGAGTCAGCCAGCCCGCGTAGCCGGACGCGAGATTGTTCAGATCGAATGTTGAACCGTAGACCTTCCCGCCGAATTTCTTGAGCGCGGCGGCAGTTTCGTCGACTTGTTTCTGATTGCGCGAGAAGAATGCGACGTCGCAGCCTTCGGCGGCGAAGATTTCCAGCGCAGCACGGCCGATACCGCGGCTCCCGCCGGTCAGTATCACTTTTTTTCCCTTTAACCCGAGATCCATAGCGCATTCCCCTCAGTCGCGATCGAAGCCCGATCGCGTTGATTCTAGTCATCCCCCCGGTCACATGCGACCTAGCGTTCACGCCAGTTGCCAATGGCGGGCGTGGGTTCAAGCTACCGGCTCAGCAACCATTCAAGCAGGGTGTCGAACCATGAATCGCTTAGCGGACAAAGCGGCCGTCGTACTCGGCGCCGCCGGAAAGAACAACATGGCGCAAGTCATCGCCAGGCGCTTTCGCGCCGAAGGCGCGCAGGTGGTGGTGGCAGGCCGCAAAATGGATGAATTGCAGCGGTTTGCGGCCGAAATTGGCGGGCATGCGGTGCCCTGCGACATCACCAAACCCGATGACATCGGCGCACTGGCCAGAACCGCACTGCAAAAAATGGGATCCGTCTCGATTGCGGTCAACGCCACGGGCTGGGGTTTGCTCAAGCCTTTTTTGGAAACCACGTCCGAAGAGCTTCGGCAGATGACCGCCCTGCAATTCATCGGACCATTCCAGTTTTGCCAAGAGATGATCAAGGTGATGACTCACGGGGGTTCGATCATCCAGATCAGTTCGGCGACCGCCACCATCATGCTCAACGATCACGCGGCCTACATGGGCGCCAAGGCCGGCACCGATCACGTCATTCGATGCGTCGCCAACGAGTTCGGCAAACGGGGCATCCGCGCCAATTCGATCTCCCCGGGTCTCACCGAAACACCCATGACGGCCGACGCAAAGCAGGTGCCGGGGCTATTCGAGTGTTTCCGGGAGCGCTACCCACTGGGCCGGATCGGCACGAGCGAGGACGTCGCGGCCGCAGCCGTTTGGCTTGCCAGCGACGAATGCTATATGACGGGCGAAAACCTGCAGGTTAACGGCGGGCTCACGCTGCGCCGCAATCCGACCGGCGATGAAATCGCCGCGGCCGTTGCCAAGGCCGGCGCCGGGCGCTGACGCTCTCTTCAGCGCCGACGTCAGCGCAGCGTCGGCGCAGACGTTGACCGTCAAGCGGGCTGCGCCCGCCGTCGAGGCTGGCTGCCTTCAAAAACGGGCTGAGGCCTGCAGTTGAACCGTCCGCGGTAGCGCACCGAAGCCCGCCTGATCCGCCGGGATACCGGCCGCCGTTCCCGTGCCGCTGCCGGTCGACGGCCCGTCGACCACGCCCGTCACGTAAAAGCGGTTCGTCAAGTTCTTGCCGACCACCGCAAACTCATACCGGTCACTGTTCGTAAACAGCCTGATTCCCGCATCGATACTCACGTAACTGCCCATGCGGGCGAGCGGATTGTTGAAGCTCGATGCATTGTAGCTGCCGTTGTATCGTGCGTTGGCCATCCAATCCATGTGGACCCCGCTGCCTCCGATGGGCATGGAATAGCGGCCTCCGAGGGTCCCGGTGACTTTTGGCGACATGCCGAGCTGGACGCCGCTCAGGTTCTGAAAAGGCAATGTGGCCGTTGGAATGTTGCATCCTTGTGCAGGCGTCTGCCCTGCATAGCAAGGGCCGATGAAGGTCGTGTATTTCGCGTCGTCATAATTGATCACGCTTTGCAGAGTCAGGCCGTGCACCGCTTCGGGAGCGTATTCGACGTCGAGCTCGGCACCTTTCGTGCGCGCTTCGGCCGACACGGTCTGGAATGCAAAGATCGGCGAGTTGAAGAAGTCGACCTGCAGATCCAGATACTTGTAGTCGAACAACGTGACGTTGACACGCAGCTGCTTGTCGAGAAGTGTGGTCTTCGCGCCCAGCTCGAAGCCGCGGGCCTTCTCCGGCGCAAACGTCATGTAAGTCGCCGGGTTCGCCGCAATCGCAGCGCTGTTGATGCCGCTGTTGTCAAAGCCGCCCGACTTGTATCCGGTCTTGTAGGCACCGTAAAACATGATGTCCGCCGCCGGCTTCCACGTCAGGGTCGCTTCCGGCGACACGTTGTTGAATACCTGATTCGCGTTGACGATGCCGAGCGGCGCGGTCGTCGGCCTGAAAATACCGGTTACCGCCGCGTTGTTGTAGTACTGGCCGAAAACGCTGTCCTTCGTCTCGTGGGTATACCGAGCGCCCGCCGTGGCCTCGACCGTCGGCGTGATCGCCCAGATCAATTGGCCGAATACCGCATAGGTCTTGCCGGTGGTGGTCGATGCCTTGGTCGTTGCCATGTACTGGTCTTGGGGCGCGGCCGAGGAATCGGACAGCCCGGCGAATACGATCCATTGATTGAAATCACGCTTGGTCTTCTGCGCGAGGCCGCCCAGCATGAAATTGAGCGGCGAATGAAATGTGCTCAGCGCGCGAAACTCCTCCGACAGCGCGTACCACGGTGAATGCTCGGTCGCCCACGTACTGCTGCTGGTCGATTGGAAATTGCAATCGCACGCCCATGACTCGTTGTACCGGTTGTAGTTCGTCACCGACGTCAGCGTGAAGTCATCGGCCTTGTAGTTCAGATTCCCGGTCGCCGCATACGATTGGTAGCGGTTGTACAGCGCCCCGTCGGACGCCGCATAGGGCATATTTTGCGCAATGTCCGCCGGGAAATTATTTTGGTGCGTCACGAAATCATGGATGCAGGCATAGCTCGGCGGGCCGAGCGAAGTATGGCCGCCCGGACAGTTGAAGAGCACGTAGTTCCAGGACGAGTTGTTGACATAGTTATAGTCGGTCGACAGCTTCACCGTACCGGTCAACTGATCGTTCGGCGTCCACTTCAGCGTGACTCGGGCGAGAAATTCGCGCTCCCCCGGGGATTCCGAGGCCGCCGGAGCGGCCACGTGAGGCGTGGCGGCAAAGCCCTTGCTGATATCGAGGGTCGTATACGTCACGTCTTGCGCCTCGTTACGGTAGTAGCCGCCCTCCATCACGGAGCCGCGCACCGCCACGCGAAGTCCGAGCGTGTCGGACAGCGGTCCCGATGCGATCGCCTCGACTTGGGTCTGCTGCGACTCGATTTCATAGGCGGCTCTGGCCACGAACTCTTTATCGTGGGTGGGATCCGCCGAAGTCAGCGAAACCACGCCGGCGGTGGCGTTTTTGCCGAAGAACAGGGCCTGAGGGCCTTTCAAGATCTCGAGCTGACTCAGGTCGAAGAATCCCTCCTCGATGATGCGGCCTTGACCGTAGTAAACACCATCCACGACCACGGCGACCGATTGTTCGATGCCGATCGACGTCGACGAGGAGCCGATGCCGCGCAGAGTGAGCTGGGCGCCGGAACCGTTGGATGCCCGGCCAACCGAAAAATCCGGCGTCACGGCCGCGACTTTCTCCAGGCTGGTCAGATCTTCCCGCCGGACCGTGTCGCCGCTGATTGCCGTGACGTCGACCGGCACGTCCTGCGCACTCTCCGTGCGTTTGCGTGCGGTCACCACGATGTCCTCGAGTCCCCCTTGATACGCGGGTTCCGTCTCTGCGGCGCCCTCTGCCCGCGCGATCCGAGTCGGTGTTACAGAGCCAACCAGTGCTGCCAATGCGCAACCCACCGCTATCAGCGTGCGTTGCCGGAGTTCGTGTTTCATCCGTGCCTGCCCCTTGTCCAAAAGCGTGCGATCGCCGAGTTATTGTCGAACCCGTATGGTGCGGCGGCGCAGCCCGGGTCTGGTCGCATGATGGCGCGTCACGGCACTCGCCGTGACCTGCGAGAAGTGACAGGTGAATTGCGATGAGCCGACCGCGAGGCTCGGCGCTGAATCCGCGCTAGTCCGCGCCGAACACCAGCATGAGATTGCCCGGCATGCGGCCGGCGAAGCCGTAGCCGGATTCGGCGATGACCGTGCCGTGATACGCGATCAAGCCGGCGCCTCCGCCCATCGACCCGCCGCGGGCCGTACCGCCGCTGACGGTTTCCGTATCCTGCATGGTGTCGTATTGCCATAACACCTTGCCGGAATCCGCGCCGTAGAACCGCAGCCAACCATCGCTCGCGCCGCTCAGAACCAGATCGTCCGCCACCGTCACCGGCGCCGCAATGCCCGGCGCGCACAATGGGCCGCGATTTTCGCAGACGCTGTCGCCGGTCGGCGCCTTCCAACGATACTGGCCGGTGCGCAAATCGAGTGCGTACAGGCCAGGCTTCGCCGATTCATCATATTGACGGCCATCGGGCGCATCGTTGATCGGTACGAATACCGTATCGCCCCGTGTCGCCATGCCGAAATAAATGCCGGCGACAATTCCGCCGCGGCCAACCTTGGTCTTCCACACCAAGCGGCCGTTGTCGGGATCAAGCGCGTATACCCAGCCGGATTTGGCACCAGCAAGGACGAATTGGCGTCCATCGCTTGCCGTGGCAAGGATCGTCGCCGCGCCGAAATCATAGTCTGGACCGCTCTGCGTCGGGCAGGCCGTGACGCCGGACATCAGGCAACCGGCATTCCACGCATCATGTGTCCTCGCCTGGTAGGACCACTTGATCTTGCCGCTCGACAGATCCATGGCCACGACGGAATCGCTGAGGCTGGTCGCCGGCGAGGAATAGTTGTCGCCCGTGGCGATGTACAGCAGGCCGCGTTTGGCGTCTATCGAGGGCGTGTCCCAAATGGCGATGCCCGAAGGACCAAACATTTTCGCTCCCGTGGAAAGCGTTTTGCGGAATTTCGGCCTGTCCAAGAAATATCTCTGCCACAGCCGCCTGCCCGTACCCGCGTCGTACGCGATGATCGAGCCCCTGAAGGTGCAGCAATCGTATTTCTCCCCAGCCACCCCCTCTTCGAGCGAGGAGACGGGCACGTATAGGCGGTTCCGGTACAAGGCCGGTGCAGCGGTGAGGGTCGTGCTCGGATGCGGATCGGAATGATCGCGCCAGACCAGAAGTCCGGTCATCGCATCGACCGCGTAGACATTGCCGACGATATCGCCGAAGTACAGCAGCGGCTTGGCGTTCTTGTCCGTCGCCGACCATGGGGCAGCAACGATGCCGGTGCGCACTTCGGCGGCGGTATGAAACTGCCAGCGCAGACAACCGCTGGTCCCATCCAGTGCATAAACGCGGGCATCCTGAGTTCCCAGGTAAATCGCTCCGCCGGCGAGCGCCGGTTGTGAACGGACGCGCACGGCGCCATCGAAGCCCAACGCCCATTTCAAGCGCAATTGACCCAGATGACTCGCATCCAAGCCCGCCGTCGCGCCGTCGACGTATCGCGTGTTCTCCGGCGTCAGCCCCCAACTCGAAAATGCGGGGGGCTGATTCAGATCGAAATGCGCCGCCGCTCCCTGACAAACCGGCGGCGCAAGCTTCGAATCCTCCCGCACGGTCTCACCCGTCAGGAATTCCGCCACTGCCTTTTTCTGTGCGTCTGAGAGGTCTTTCGCCTGCACGCGCATGGCGCCGGTCGTGAGCGCGCCGTAAATGGAAGCGGGCGTCATGATTTTCAAGATGTAAACCGCGGGCGCATACCCTCCGCCCCGCTCGTGACAAACCGCACACACCTGGGCGAACACCTTGGCCCCGTCGGCGTTGGTCGATACGGGGACGATCGGATCTCCGAGTTTCCACGGCGCATCGGCCGGTTTTCCGGGTTGCGAACTCCCCGATTCCGGCGGCGCGGAGACTGACTTCGGCGCCCATAGCATGGTTATTGCGGCTAGGACGCCGCACAGCAAAGCCGATTGCGACGATCCACTATGGAAGCTCAGATACGTACTCATCGACGATGTACGCCTTGATGCACGTGCGATCGAACAGGTGCTCTTCGTCAGCGGCGATCCTCTGCGCGATGTCGGCCCGCGCTAACGTTTGGAACGCATGCTCATAAGCCGCGGCATCGGCAAAGACGAGCGTAGTGATGACATCGAAGCCCGGCGAGTCGGCCGGCATGCCGAACGCAGGCCGGCCGGCGCGCACGCAGCTGAAGTCAGCGTGGCCTCGCGCGCCCAGTATCAGTGCGGATTGCTCTTTGAGAAAGGAGTCGCTGGCCGTATCGGTGCGCGCCCAATCGATGAGTTCGCGCCGCTTGGCGATCTTCCAGCCGCCGCCCCGGTCTTCGTAGCGGTCGATGTAGCGTCCTGCGACGAACAGGTCCTTGTCGACTCCGGCCTCGACGATCCGGTGCTGGGCGAGGAAATAAATCTCTCCGTGCGCGACATTGCCATCGATCTGGATGTGGGCCTGGCCGATCAGATGCTGGCTCTGTTTGAAGCCCGCCAGAAGCCCCTGGGCGAAGTTCACGAACCCGTCGGCGCTGCCGGCGTACAAGCCGCAATCGACGAAGGCGTCGTCATGAAAGGCGCGGCGCTGCACCTCCGGAAGCAAGCGGTCTTGCCCCCGCATGTAGCTGCAAATCGCGTCGTAGATATCGCGCCGCGCCGCGAGGTCACGAACCTCGGATTCGATGTCGAGTTTTTTCATTGCTTCCAGAACGCATAAACCGGATCGCTCGCGCCGTAACAGCCGCGCGCGGTCAGCGCCGCGTACATGCCGCCGGTTTCGTAGGAAGTCGGTTGCGCATTGGTCCAATCCACCACGAACGTGCGCGCCTTGAACTTCCACACGCCGTTGCGGCGCTGGTACGCATCGACGTAGCGGCCGCCGGTCAGGGTGTCTTTGCCGCCCGCGGTCGTGTTGGCAATGACATAGGATTCGCCGACCGCCTCATCGCCGTGCACCTCATGCCATTCATTCGCAACCGAATGAAAGCATCGTTCGATGTTTTCGCGCACGAAGGCCGTAATCTTGACGGCGAATTCAGCTGCGTTGCCGTTGAACACGCCGCTCACCACGGTCGCATCCTCATGGAAGATCGACGCCATCAAGCTTGCGTCGGCACGATCGATGGCGCGCGCGTAGGCCATGCCCAGATCGTGCAGCGCCTGTTTGGACAGCGCCTGGTCGGTTTGTGCATCGGTGTAGGTCGTCACGGTGGAATTCCTCTGTGATTTGAAGCCTGCCGCGTATTGAGCGAGCAATGCGCGCCCGGCGTCCGCCGCACCCTGTCCGCCGCGCGGCGCGAAATTGGCGAGCGCGACGGCGGGTTCCGGCCAGTTCACCGTGCTGGGACGGTTGATGTTGAAGTCCATGACATATTTGCGGTGGCTCAAGCGCCACTCGCCGTCACGTCTTTCATGGGTATCGAGATAGCGGCCGCCGATGAAGCGTTGCGTGGCGGCGGAATCGGCGATTTGTTCGGCATACGCGAGCACGTAGCTTTCGGATCGTGCCTGCGGGCCCCGCACCTTGATCCACATGTTGCTCGTACGATGCGAAGTGACCGGCTGGCCTTTTTGCGCAGCCGCGAGAATGGCCACGAGCTGGCTCGCCGGCCCGTCAAAAAAACTGTAGTCCACGCCGGCATCCGGGTGATAAGCCGAGCTCAATAAATTGCCGTCCGCCCGGTCCACGCCGCGGCTGTGCGTGGCCAGGATTCCGGCGATCTGACTTTTGCCTGCCAACTCCTCGATTGGCGCGCCGCGTGGCTCTTGTGACGACATCAAGCCTCCTTCGATATGTCCCGTCATCATCGGCTCATTCGGCCGCGGCGGCACCTATGATTTGTGCTGGATCTCCGGGTTCTCTTTCGCCCACGCGATTCCGCGCCGCAGGAGTTGATGGAACACCGGCAAATCCCACGCGCATCGATCCACGCTCGGCCAATAGTCCATCAAGGGCTGCAAATCGTAGTGCCCGCGGCAATGGCCCAGGGTGAGATACAAGACGGCGCCGCGGCCATGCGACTTGATATAGAAG
>WNFQ01001921.1_pt1 | contig 19191 bp, 19 predicted proteins | sample 5400171 | NCBI WGS metagenome assembly WNFQ01 (sample SAMN13153356, study PRJNA577476) | soil metagenome | isolation source: 20 cm soil under Madrone tree | place: USA:California | collected 2016-06-14 | reverse complement strand
TCGCCTCTGTCTTACGTTGCAGGTACTCTTATTGGGAACCCATCGATTCGGGTTTTCGACGGCCCTGCAGCATTTGGCGCTCGTCGCATAATTTCAAGTCGTCAAGCCCTGTCTAACCATGGTTTAGAACCGATCGTACTCGGTGCCAAGGAGCATTTGGGCATTCTCAATGGCACTGCGTTTTCAGCGTCTGTTGCCAGTCTGGTACTTAGTGAAGCCGTCCATCTTGCGCTGCTGGCCCAAATTTGCACAGCGATGGGGACTGAAGCATTACTCGGCGTCCGTGGAAATTATGCCCCCTTTATCCACGAAGTTGCTCGTCCTCATCCGGGACAGGTGTGTTTTCAACCAGTTTGTCGATTTATTATAGCGATTTTCTCACGTATGATGGTGTTAAGATCGAAGCCGCGCGCACTATATGGTGGTTGCTCCATGATAGCACTTTCGCTGTTAGTGATGAGAAGGAAGTTACCATTGACCAAGATCAGGGTGAGCTTCGGCAGGATCGTTACGCCCTCCGGACTGCACCACAATTCCTTGGTCCTCAAATTGAGGATATCGTCGCCGCTTTGAACAGCATTCAGATCGAATGTAATTCAAGTGCGTCTATATGCGACAACTGTTCAACGCCGCTTTCTGACGGAGCTTTACTTGTTCATTGTAGCAACTGATAATCCTCTTGTGGATTCAGAAACGAATGAAGTCCATCATGGAGGGAATTTCCAGGCTATGGCCGTTACAAACGCGATGGAGAAGACACGCCTCGCCTTGCATCATATCGGCAAGTTATTGTTTGCTCAGTCAGCTGAGCTGGTCAACCCCGCTATGAACCGTGGCCTCCCGCCGTCCCTAGCAGCAACGGATCCATCTCTGAACTATCATGGTAAAGGCGTCGATATTGCGGTCGCGGCGTATGTCGGCGAGTTGGGTTACCTTGCTAGCCCTGTATCAACACACATCCAATCAGCGGAGATGCATAACCAAGCTGTCAAGTAAGTGTTTATTGGGCTCCTCGTCTTATTACACATTTATTTATTTATTGTATCAAGTTCTCTAGCCCTCATCTCTGCTCGTGCCACCATCAACGCACTCGACGTGCTTTCTATGCTTACTGCAAGCTACCTATACCTCTTGTGCCAAGCATTCGACATTCGTGCCCTACAGGCAGATTTCAACCGCATATTGGTCCCAATTGTCGAAGAAGAATTATTCACGCACTTTGGCGAGAGATTACGTGGGCGCAAGTTCTCCGTCTCCCAGGAGATCCTCAAGAGCATGTTCCGGATGCTGGACTCCACTACAACAATGGACGCGGTTCTGCGCATGACGAAAGTAGCTGGTGCCGCCGTGCCCATCTTGGTGGACCATCTCACTACTGATCCCTTTGCCGATCCTTCTACGCTCGCCGCGATCCCCGCTTTCCGTTCTTCGGTTGCATCACGTGCAACTGACGTGCTTGTGTCGCTCCGGAAGGAGTATCTGTCAGGGGCTCGTGGTCGAGCACCAGCAAGCAAGTATCTGAACGGGACGCGGCCTATATATGAGTTCGTTCGCCTGACCCTTGATATTCGTATGCACGGTTCGGAAAATGAGTGTCTGTTCGCCAACGGACTTGGCGTCGAGGACGTTACTGTAGGCCAGAATGTTTCACTCATACATGAGGTACGATGAACGCATCACCCAAAACAACCGGAGAAAACTCACTGTTTTTTTTTTCCACAGGCAATCCGTGACGGCAAAATGCAAGCTGTCGTCGCGGACCTTTTTGCGTGACATTTTTTCCTATTCAACGATAGATTTTTTATTTTTCCATCATATCAATCACAGCCCCAGACTCTCGTGTCAGTCGCATCTTCGCCTGTTTCATGCCACATCAATTTTTTCTAGTGCCCTGCAATCTACGATAGTTACAACCCACACTGTATCGTTTCTTGTCTATGTTCGTTGAAAGTTCCCACAAATGGATGAAATTTTCTCTATCAATCTGACGACCTCGGAGTGAATCTACTTCTGCACGGTCACTGTCAACCGCTTTCATTGTGCGGCGTTCTGCTAGTGTTAAGGAACCGTTCAACGGATTTGTGGTTGCTTTTTTTTCGTCAGGGCTTACAATTTCCGGATAACTTCCGTTAAGGTTGCGGAGATAGTCGTAGATACTACATTTTAACTCCTTGGGATGCTTCCGCCAAACCAGGGGTTGATTGATCTAGATGGATCGAGGCCGCGACACAACTCAGCGGACACGGATCGGATGCCCCAATTTCAAGTTAGTGCGGTACCGTGAACACAACTTTGAAAACTACAGTAAATCTGTTATAAAATATATTTGGCGCTTCAGTTACAATTTTTCGAGGACAATCTAGATACATATGAAGACTGATGAGGATAAGGGAGTCAATGCGGAAGATTTCCGTCACCAAGACGATAGTATATCATGGGGCCTACCACCTGCTTCATTGTGACACTGGACTCGGAATGCTGTACACTACGTGGCCGAACCCAGTTTGTTGGAGGTCATTTGCCCTTTTTACGTCCGGGATGGGATCTAATTTCTCCCTCCCCTTGTGTTGTTGAACGTGCGTTCGCGATGTCCGAGGCTGAATTCGGCATTCTCAGCTTGGATGTTAATTGAATGCGTTATTATCATTACCGCAGTGGGATTCCTCCGTTGGACGGCTGCCGACACAAGAAGACAGGATACCTGCATCCGCAGGGTCGATGCAACTTTACCCTAAGGAGCTCTGATAGCATTTTAACGCGCAAGGGTGTCTCCAGACTCCGGCGTCTCTTCTCCGGTGTCTCTCGATGACTGTTGCTTCACTTGAGCTGATTATGCAGCCCTTTCCAATTTTGCAACGTCCAGATGATTGAATTAGGAATTTGTTCGTTGTTGGGGTACTGGTAGTACTGTACTGGATTTTTTTCTGATGTAAGACAGAACCGCAAGTGAGGTGAGAGGAATCCTACAGCACACGAGGATCTGAGGGTTGTGCGAGGACCGAGGAAACTCCGATGGTCGTCCCCTCCGCTGCCACGTGTTACGACTCTCGACGTCACCCCACTATCACTTCTCAACATTGATTATACTGTGTGGGGATACTGTGTGGGGATACTGCAATGAAGCGTGATCATTACCAAGTCCCAAAAATGCCCCTCGGCCGGAACACCTCACGACTCGGAAGGAACCTGACCTTTTGACCAACCTAGGCCGATATTGGGGTAGTACAAGAGTGGTGTGACACCATTGGACTATCCTCACTGACTTTGCATTTTCTCTTTCCCCTCACCATGACCGTCGCCGCACAGGACACTCTCTCAAACCCAAAAGTCTACCAAACGAAACCAACATCGTCTGACCTACTCTCACGGTTCATCAAGCAATTCCAGGAACTACAACGTTACAAGTATGTGCTCCGGCATTGGTTGCAATAACTGCGCGTCAAACGGCTGTGAACCGACGCGTTTCTTTTTTGCAGGAATGGGACGCTCATAGTCTTGGACGGTCAATCACTGACCGTGGCAGGCGTCGTCGGAGCCGCCCGTTACGGTGCTTCTGTAGCGTTAGACCAGTCGCCAGAAAATCGGGAGCGTATGGCCAAATCGCGCGACGTGCTCGTTGACAAGGTGCAAGCGAACAAAAGTGTGTACGGCGTAAGCACAGGTCTTGGCGGGAGCGGTGCGTGTCATGTCCTTATTTCATGTGTTTGTGTAACTCAAACTAAACACCATATCACCACATTTCCGTCCGTGCCAAAACCTGTTGTTCTGCCGCGGGCTACAGCGGACACGCGAACGAACCATACGATCGGCCTGGGACACGCCCTCATACAACATCACCACACTGGTGTGCTACCCTCCCTGGTGCCCTTCCAGGACTCGCTTCCGGCACTTCCGCTATCGGACCCGCTCGCCTCGATGAGCATGCCCGAGGCGTGGGTCCGTGGCGCGATCCTTGTGCGCATCAACTCGCTCATTCGTGGCCACTCAGCTGTGCGCTGGGAACTTCTCGAGAAGATGGTCACGCTGCTTCATGAAGACATCACTCCTTGCGTTCCGCTTCGCGGAAGTATCTCGGCGTCAGGGGGTACGTCTGTATAGCCTTTATCCTACGACGTCACCTGGCTCATACCCTATCTTATTCGGTTTGTTTGTACCTTATTTGCATGCCAGATCTTACCCCATTAGCCTATGTTGCTGGGACCGTTGCTGGCATCCGCAATATCAGGGTGTTTGATGGCCCACGTGTCTCTGGCCCTCGTGAGATCGTCTCCTGCAGGAAAGCGCTTGAGGATCATCACGTAGAGCCGCTACCCTTGTTGGAGAAAGAGACCCTCGGTATCATGAACGGGACTGCGTTCTCAGCATCCGTAGCGTCGCTTGCGCTTCATGACGCTGCACACCTCGCGCTACTTGCACAGATCTGTACGGCTATGGGCACAGAGGCACTTCTAGGCGTCCGTGCGAATTACGATCCATTCATTCATGAGGTTGCGAGACCTCACCCAGGACAGGTGCGTTAGTCAAGTCTGAACATTTTTGCGTCTGTATAACCGGGAACGTCGCTCAGGTGGAGGCCGCACGGACTATTTGGGACCTCTTGAAGGGCAGCAAACTCGCCGGTGATCAGGAGAAGGATGTATTTATTTATGAGGATCAAGGCGAACTTCGCCAGGACCGATATACCCTACGCACTGCACCTCAGTTTCTCGGCCCTCAGATTGAAGATATCATCTCAGCACTCAATGCTGTCACAGTCGAGTGTAACTCCAGTACGCATCGCTTGTTTTCTATGTTATTTCCTTAACCGTCGAACGGTGTGCAGCAACGGATAACCCTCTTTTCAACGGCGAAACTGGTGAAGTACACCATGGAGGAAACTTCCAGGCCATGGCGGTGACGAACGCGATGGAGAAAACGCGACTTGCCTTGCATCACATCGGCAAACTGCTGTTCGCACAAGCCACCGAGCTGATGAACCCGACCATGAATCGAGGGTTACCCCCGTCGCTCGCAGCAAGTGATCCGTCGCTGAATTACCATGGTAAGGGGCTCGATATTGCGGTTGCTGCCTACACGAGCGAATTGGGGTTCCTGGCGAATCCTGTTTCGACGCACATTCAGTCAGCGGAAATGCACAACCAAGCGGTCAAGTATGTGGTACAACTGGTTCTGCATTTGATATCGGCTAAATGCTGTGGACTTAGCTCGCTAGCCTTGATCTCAGCGCGTGCCACGATCACCTCGACAGAGGTTCTATCTATGCTAGTTGCAACATACCTCTACCTTCTCTGCCAAGGTAAAACTCCGACGGACCTGTGGAAACCCTCGCTAAATGCATATCCGTAGCGCTTGATCTTCGTGCGATGCAAGCAGAGTTCGAAAAGGAATTCCACACGATCGTGCGAGCCGAGCTTCTAGCGAATTTTGGTTCCTATATATCATCGGCGGAGGAGGGGCCGTTGCTTAAACAGATCCTCGGTGTTATGTTTGCAACGTTGGAATCGACGACCACTATGGACGCGACAGACCGCATGGTCAAGGTGGCGGGTTCAAGCGATAGCATGATTGTGAAACATTTCATCCAAGCGAAGGGACCAGGTGTTATCGCACTTTCAGGGCTTCCCTGTTTCAACAACAACGTCGCGAAACGCGCAACAGCGTCGCTCACAGCTCTCCGCGATGCATATCTCACTGGAGTTCGCGGCCCCGCGCCTGCAAGGCTCTACTTGACCAGGACGCGACCTGTCTACGAGTTTGTACGGATAACTTTAGGAATCGGTATGCATGGCTTGGAAAACCATCAATTGTTCCCCAATGGGATGGATCTTGAGGATGCGACGATTGGGGAAAAGGTGTCTCTGATATATGAGGTGAGAAAACATAGCTCATCCTGCAAAGTGTACGCGTTGACAGGATGTTCGTATCGCAGGCAATTCGAGATGGTCAAATACAGAGAATCGTTGTAGGCTTATTCAATGAGTAAGGGAGGTAACCCATTACCTCAATGGCTCGCTTGTTTATACAATGCGGGTCATGTATACCCGACTCTTTTATTTTCCGAAAATGTTTTTAAAACCCTCTGAATATGTACGAATGAATCATTACCAGGCTACAGTAGTTTTCGGTGCTCAGCGTTGAGCGCTCAGCGCTCAGCACTCGGCGACTGATATTGTACCTCATACGTCACAAATAGTCACCCACTGTGGTCTGAACTAAAAAAAAAAGTATTCGAGTGAGTCTGACCTGAAAACGTCCTGCCAAAGTAAAACAAAAAAAGAAGAAAATGCCAGTGATAGGAAAGGCTTTATCGGTTTGAGCAACCTGAGCTTGCGAAAACTTCGCTGCGCTCGTTCGTCTCGGAGACAATGTGACGGCAATCTCGAACATACCGCGCAGCACTCGATGCGCACATAACCATGTGCGCCGAGCTCTGTATGATACCCTGAATTACAAAATGCAGTGTCTACAAAAAGGGGCTCAGCCATCACAGCACTTATATGTAGTGCTAAAGCGAATATTAACTTGAACGAGAGGAGATAGGCCTATTCCCACCAAGAGGAAATCCAGGTCCGCGAAAGCTGGGACCGGGGTGTGAAGACCTCACTCAGGAGAGGTTGCGCAGCAGCCTGGTTGACAACAGGTCGGCAAGGTCTCATCATGGATAGGTAACTGTGCACCTGGAAGCACATTAGATGGGACAAGGTGTTGCAAACCAATATGTTAAGTGAGATAAAGCGGACATGCGCGAGATTATCTAAGTGACAATCTAATCTCAGTATTGCGCGTGCGGCACAATAACTCAGTGTGTATTTACCTAAGTGACAATATAATCTAATCTGGGTTAGTATGTGATATGTATGATACTTATAACTGGCTCACCTCAGTATTGCACATGTGGCACAATAACTGAGGGAGCAGTCTACTATGTACTGTTCTTATATACTAAGCTAACCAAGGGGGGGTCTAAAAATTTTTTAAGACTATAGGGTCGATTAATTTCCTAAGGACCCTTGGCTGGGAACTAACTAACCCATCATGAGAAACAATGTACTTATAAGGAAATATTTGTCATCAATTTTCATATCTTTTTTGCCATATGTTGAACATACCCATTTGGGAAGACAATATTTAAGGCTTCTATTGCATTGTTTTGCTATTTTTGAATATAAGTAAACAGTTATGCTAAAGAACCAGAGGTTATCACACTAACCTAGTGTTGCCTCAACTAGGTTATGCACTTTCATTATTTTGAGAATAACATAACACCATGTGCTCTGATTGCTCAGTGCCCATAAATGACCCATTGACTTTTGAGGTTGTGGGTATATACAAATATTTTCAGATTTTAAAAAAATGTATTTGATTTTATATGGCAGATGGCTCACTTTTGACCAAGCTAACAAGTTGAAAGTGAGCCACTAGCCATATAAAATCAAATAAACTTTGTAAAAATCTGAAAATATTTGTACATACCCACAACCTCAAAAGTCAATGGGTCATTTACAGGCACTAAGCAATCAGAGCACATGGTGTTATTCTTAAAATAATGAAAACTGCACAACCCAGTTGAGGCAACACTACACTAACCAATGTGCAATAATACAATTTTTTTGGTTATGTTCAGTCACATATAGGGGTAAGATTTCCTAAAATGTGCATAAGAAGTTGAGAATATATGACCTAACAAAATTTTTTATTAGCCTTCCAGCTGAACTAACTAACCATCCCTATATGGCAAATTGATCACATGACAGCCCCTTGAAGCTAATGAAGGTTTGATAACCTGAGACTATGGTATAGTATGTGTATTGACTATTGGACTAGTCTGCACACATGGTCCTGTCACAGCATCTGCAGGCAGGTATGGGCAGATGCTAAAGGGGCTCCATTCTGTCAAACCAGTTGATGCTCACTTTGACACGAGGTGCAATGAGTTGCACGCTGTTAGTCTCATTCCCAGACATTCATAGAAATTGGGTTGGAGTCATGTCAGAGTGTGGAAAATTGAATTGTGGATTTCTACTCTGCATGCTGGCTGTATGAGATTTTTTAACTCCGCAAGTCTGAGTTCGAAGGTCTGGTCACGAGACTAGCACGCTGTCGCCTCCAGGCTGCAGTAATGCATGTCACTTTTCTGTTTCCAGTTATCAGCTAAATCAACATACATCCATACATTATATCACACACTTTGAACTACCCAGGGTGCATCGTCACCAGCACGCATCTTTGTACTTACATACATGTAGCGTGTAATAAATGCAGACTCAAAAAATAAAGAGAGGAGATCTGTATTTCCAAGGACCACGAACGCGTCGAGTTGCACGCGGGAATTGCCATATGGGAAAGTGGAGCCTGAGATACGTAAAGTGTCGCTCGCTTTTCGTCAACCGCACACAGCGCGATGGGACCGTTTAGTCGCATCCAGCGCTCGACGATACGAGTAGTGGTCAATTCCTTCACAAAACGCCCTACGCGGCCATTTCACCTCACCGCGACTCGCCGCCTGCCCGTTCCAACCGCCGTAGTTCGTGCAATTGCCGCACCCTCTGTCGGGGATTTCGCCCCAAAAGATGGAGAACGCGTCCTCAACTCCCCCTCCGAAATCGCTCGCCGAATGTCGGCCAAGGTCCTCCCAAAACTTCCACGTCCTGACGTCCGCAAGGTGGTCATGGTTGGCTCCGGTGGCCTCTCCATCGGTCAGGCTGGCGAGTTCGATTATTCAGGATCTCAGGCCATGAAGGCTCTACGTGAAGAAGGTATCGATGCCGTCCTTATCAACCCTAATATCGCGACGTGGCAGACCAGTCACCAGCTGGCCTCGGAAGTTTATTTTCTCCCTATCTCGGTGGACTACGTTGCATATGTACTCGAGAAAGAGCGGCCTGACGGTATCCTCCTTACTTTTGGGGGTCAGAGTGCCCTCAATGTTGGCATCGAGCTTGACCGTATGGGTGTGTTGGATCGACTTGGTGTTCAGGTCCTTGGTACGCCAATACGCACTCTGGAAGTCTCAGAGGATAGGGACTTATTCGCCCAGGCTCTCAAGAGTAATTGTTCATATGGTCGTAATTTTTTTCTTTCTTTCTTACTGACAGCCTCAATCTCAGAAATCGACATCCCAGTCGCACGGTCGACTGCAGTGTCATCTGTGAACGCGGCCCTTGCTGCGGCAGAAAAAATCGGATATCCGGTTATCATGCGTTCGGCTTTCACTCTCGGTGGTCTTGGTTCTGGTTTTGCCAACAATGCGGAAGAACTTCGTGATCTCTCTGCGCGCGGCCTCTCGCTTTCCCCGCAAGTGCTAGTTGAACGAAGTATGAAAGGCTGGAAGGAGGTTGAGTATGAAGTAGTTCGTGACGGCGCCGATGTTCGTGTATTCTTGCTCTTCATTTCCGCTCACCGCCTGCTCATGAACCAGATTCCTTCCAATTCAGAACACGATTATATGCTGTAACATGGAAAACTTCGACCCTCTTGGCACACATACGGGAGATTCGATTGTAGTTGCACCTTCACAGACATTGACTGACGATGAGTATCATATGTTACGGAGTGCTGCGCTCAAGGTACGGTCGAGCAGTTTTGCCAATGCCCCATGTTGATCAGGTATGACAGGTCATTCGTCACCTTGGCGTCGTGGGTGAATGTAACATTCAATATGCCTTGAACCCTGGTAGCCGGGAGTACTGTGTAATTGAGGTAAATGCTCGGTACGTCTCATCTCTCTTCAACTCTTATATGAATGGTTACCGACAGATACTACAGGTTAAGCCGCTCTAGTGCGTTGGCTTCTAAGGCTACTGGTTATCCGCTCGCGTACACAGCCGCAAAGCTTGCGCTTGGCTATACTTTGCCCGAACTTCCTAATGCCGTCACGAAGACAACGACCGCGTGTTTCGAACCTTCCCTTGATTATATCGTTACCAAAATCCCTAAATGGGACTTGGCTAAGTTCTCGTCTCAGGTCAATCGTGAGGTTGGCTCTGCGATGAAATCTGTCGGCGAAGTCATGGCTATTGGTCGCACGTTCGAGGAGAGTCTAATGAAAGCAGTACGAATGGTAGACCCGCGATGGGTTGGATTCGAAGTCTTCGGCAAGAGGATGGAGAGGGAGAAACTCGACAGTGTACTGCAAAAGCCGACTGACATGAGGATATTCGCTATCGCCCAGGCGATGTATCTCGAGGGCTACACAGTGGATCGCATTCACGACCTTACCAAGATTGACAAGGTGCGTGGTTTTTAGTGCTATATGAACTCACATTTTGATAAGATTCATAGTGGTTTTTGTACAAGCTTGAGAACATTGTCGAAACACATCGCGCGTTGACTGTGGCCGGCAGTGTACAGGCCATTGATGAGGAGCTCATGAGACGTGCCAAACGAATGGGTTTCGCCGACGTTCACATCGCCTCTCTGGTCAACTCTGATGAGGCGGCGGTGCGCGCCCATCGCAAGTCACTTGGTGTCATTCCCTTCGTCAAGCGCATCGACACTCTTGCAGCCGAGTTTCCCGCTTATACGAATTACCTCTATACGACATATAATGCCTCGGAACACGATGTCGAGTTTGACGAACATGGTACGATGGTGCTCGGTAGTGGTGTGTACCGTATAGGTAGCAGTGTCGAGTTCGACTGGTGTGCTGTAACGTGCGCGAGGAGTCTACGTGACCAAGGCGTGCGAACCATCATGGTCAACTATAATCCCGAAACGGTTTCCACGGACTTCGACGAGGCCGATAGGTTATACTTCGAGGAGCTCGGATGGGAGCGAGTAATGGACATCTTTGAACTGGAAGGCGCACAAGGTGTTGTTGTCAGTGTCGGAGGTATGCTTCTTATTTCTCGAGCAAGTGCGTTGCCGACGATGGGACAGGTCAATTGCCACAGAATATTGCATTACGCCTCAAAGAGAGCGGTGTCAAGGTCCTCGGAACGGACCCTGAGAAGATCGACATGGCCGAGGACCGACACAAGTTCTCTTCGGTCCTTGATAAGATTGGCATTGACCAGCCTGGGTGGACCGAAGTCACGAGCGTTGACGCCGCAAAAGCATTCGCGGAACGCGTTGGGTACGTTCTGCATACGGTTACTTGTCTTGCTCTACTTAACCGTACATCCAAGCTACCCTGTTCTCATTCGCCCGTCTTATGTCCTCTCTGGCGCTGCTATGAATGTTGTCTACGAAGAACCAACCCTTGAATACAACCTTTCCGCTGCAGCTTCAGTCTCCCCTTTGCATCCTGTCGTTATAACCAAATTCATTGATGGTGCTCAGGAGATCGACGTGGACGCAGTCGCACATCGTGGTCGACTCCTCGTGCATGCGGTATCGGAGCATGTAGAGAATGCTGGTGTGCATTCTGGCGATGCGACGCTCGTCCTTCCTCCATTTTCCCTTTCTGAGTCCGACATGGCGCGTCTCAAGGAGATTGCACAGAAGGTGGCAACTGCTTTTGATATCTCCGGGCCATTCAATATGCAAATTATCCGTAAGGCCGGTGCTGTGGATGAAGAAGCACAGCTCAAGGTGATTGAGTGCAACTTGCGCGCATCGCGTTCTTTCCCGTTCGTGAGCAAAGTCCTTGGCCACAATTTCATCGAGACGGCAGCGGCAGCTATCACGGGTGTAAACGTTCCGGAGCCAGTCGACCTTATGGCACAAGCACGGGATTACACGTCCGTTAAAGTTGCACAGTTCTCATGGACTCGTTTGGGTGGCGCGGACCCTTTCCTCGGCGTCGGTGCGTGACGTGGTAATCTCTAAGTACGTGAGCCCATATTCTTTACATTTTCAGAGATGGCAAGCACCGGCGAGGTGGCATCATTTGGCCGCGATATACATGAGGCTTACTGGGCGTCCCTGCTCAGTACAACAGGCTTCAAGGTGCCTCGCGAAAGGTCAGGTGTCTTAATTGGTGGAGATACTAGGACGCCAGAAATGCGCACCATCGCGACCACGCTCTCTAATTTAGGTTTCCGGTTGTTCTGCTCCTCGCTGGCGGTCGAGGAATTCCTCAACGATTTGCCATATGTCTCGGCAAAGCGTATATTCTTCCCGACGAAGGACAAACGCAAGCTTCGCGAAGTGTTCGACGAGTACGATATCCAGTGCGTTATCAACCTAGCGCGCGGTCGCGGGAAGTCTGTGACAGATGAGAACTACGTTGCACGACGGTGCGTAACCGCGTGCGTGACATTGCGCATATTTGACTGATTCCCGGCAAATCTAGGAACGCTGTCGACTTTGGGCTGCCGTTGCTGAACAACCCTCGGACAGCTCAGCTCTTTGTCGATAGTCTCGCAAAAAAGATGCCTCAAGGCGGCTTACGAAAATACGTCGAGGGTCGGATCCCATCTGAGGTCAAGTCCTGGCGTGAATTCATAGGCGTCCGTGGCTGAGGAGGTTTTCGTTACTACTAAGAAACATTTGTGGTAATTGGAGAGCTGCAGAAGCAGAAAACAAGTGATTGGACGATCCATCACGCATCATCATGTATCCACAATTTACACATCTCTATGCAAATGCATTCCTTTCAAAGTTTAGCCCCCGCATTCTCTTGTCTAGGCGATGGAGGAGGATCTTCGGGCGTACAGAGCAACTCGGTATCAAGATCTACTGGTCCCAAAATCCCTCGCGATGGGTCAAACCTGTCCACAGTCGAGTGTTTGCGGCCAACGGCGAACCTTTGGGCTATCGCGGGGTCCAGCTTTTCCTCGACTGCATCAGATACGATGCGCCCTATCACTGGCAAAAACTGGTAATATTGTGTTCAAGGATAGAAGATAAAGGAGAAGACCATCATAATGAGTACCTTGTAGGCATGGCCGCTTCCTGATGTCGCCAAAAGTAGGCCAGAGTCGGACGGATAATACCCTATCACCCAGTCGCCATCGGAGGACTCGGTATACCTACAAGTAAGTTCAAGGGTAACTAATAGGCGAGGACAATCGAGTCTAGCAAGCGATGTCTACCAGCATAACCGAGTGGCGGCAAAAGGCTTCTCCGCGAGCGCGGGATAGATGCCACGCAGGGAACCGCGCAAGCGTCTCAGATATGACTGAGGGACCCGCAAACCGTCGTCACCGTGAGAGGAGACAGTGCGAGGTGTTGACACCGGTCTGTCGGTGTTACCCGCGGGATAATACACCACCCCGGAATCGTGTATAGCAAGTTTGACGATATCGTCATCCGTCGGCTGTACGCGAGATGTCAAACTAAGCTGGGCAAGCCAGCCTGAAACGATCGAAGAATCGTGACTAAAGGCGTACTGGAAATACGTAGAAGCCAGAGCGGAAGTCCAACACGACGGGGGCATTTTTGAACCTTGCCGCCTCTTCTTGGCTAAGTTGAATCGTCGCAATGGACTGTCTGAACTTGGGCAGAACGATGAGCACATTTGACTGTCTCTTTTTTTTTTGGCTTAGTAGATGCCGTTTTCATGTTCTCACCCGGTTGAGAGGAACTGCTGCTTGTCATCGAGGTCCAAGTCGCACCGGAATGTGGACGCGGTCCATGATCCAGAGGCAATCACGACCAAGCGTGCGCTGATAGAAGACCCATCTGCAAGCCTTACGCCCGACGTCCTTCCATCCTGGCGAATCAGACCCGTGACTGCCTTACCGCCCACGACTTTGCCTCCCAAGGCGATCACGCGCGACATGAGCATCTCGATGCCACGAGTCGCGAAGGCCCATCCAGAGTCGAGGTTGAGGTAGCCGGAAGCACCGTGGAACGCATCGCCGGTCTCGACGCTGTCCGGGAAGACCGTGCGCATGGCCGCATGATCGCCGGAGTTGAATCTCACTGTGCGCGCGCCGAGAGCGACGTCGTTGATATATGCTTTCGACGCATAGAGCTGCTCGTCTGCCGAGTCCAAGGCAAGGACCCCGCATCTAAGATCAGACGAGGGAATAAGATATTAATGAGCAAATCATGCGGCCGAGAGGGAGGGACTCAGAGGTGCCAGTGGCTGGAGAGGTGGAATCGCATTACTCTCTGTATATGTCCCCCCATTCATCTGTCTTCTTCCATTCCTGGATAGCATCCCGAGCAAGCTGCGTGTAAAACATGTCGGAATAGCATGTACGCACGACTTTGGTACAGCGGCGCCGGAGGGGGGCCGATCAGCTTTAATGTCAGATCTTTTTTGAAAATGTGACGGAAAGGTAGACGGGTTTGCTCACCCTTGTTCAGGTCAGTACTCGCGGCATCGGGGGCTGGCAGCCTCTCTGATCGATCAAGCACGGTGACATCCGTGAAGCCTCTCTGAAGGAGGTGATATGCCGTAGATATGCCAAAGCAGCCAGCGCCAACAATGACTACGCGCTCGTTCCTAGAAATGACCATAACTGTTTAGGAGTTTGGGGGGCGTCGATACCTGGGTATCCTCCTCCGAAGGCTTAGATACACTAAAGGGACGGTTTGGTTGGGCGTAACTAGTTCCGGCTGCAGGTCAGGTACAGTACAGTACAGTCTTTTATGGCCGGTCCTCGGGTCAGAACGTGACCATCAGAGGTCATCCTTGATCTCATGACACTGCTTGAGTCAATTATTAGGTATATAACGGAAACTTCTGATAGAACGTGGTGTACAAGTGCTGCAGGGTGGGCGAGAATTCCACGTGTGATCGAGGCTGATCTAACTGACCGGGCCGAGCTTGATAAAGATCTCAACAATTTACGTGTATTTCATGGAAGATCTGTATGAGAGTAACAGAATAGGCATAGCAAGAAACACGAACACCCCAATTTATAGTTGGTGTTGAGATGTGCCGTAACTTAGGAGTCGAAAGAGGTACAGTTGACCTTCTCATAATGCATATTTTTATGCAGCATGCCGAAGGTGTGCCATTCAAGGGAGTACATCGCAGAGTTCTGGGCCAGCCATGAAGTGGAAATAAGTGCTCAAAAAAGCTATGCATTATGGGAAGGTCAACTGTATGTGAATTTCGAACGAAATCGAGCGAAAAGGCGTATTGAGTCACGTGTGCTGTCCAAACTGACGCGGCCCACCAAACCCCCCGTCATTCGTACTGCGTACTGCAACCAATATGTCCTCTACGGCCACAACATCCAAGACAGAAGACGCAACCAAGCCAACAGAACCTCCAAAAGAGGGGGATCATGCACTCCCTCATCTCAGTGTGCTGGAGGAGGACGATGAGTTTGAGGAGTTTGCCGTCCAGGGTGAGTGAGCCCTGTCGCGCGCGCGCGCCCACCCATTCACATAAACATACTATACTACGGGTACGGGCGAACATGACTTTTTTGCTGAGCAATTTTTTCCCCCGAGCTTAGATTGGGACGACTCCCAAACGGATCTCGCGCATCTCGGAGGCGTCGCTCCGGGCGCGGCGAAATCAGAAGGGGACAAGCTGTGGGAGGACAATTGGGATGATGACGACATTGAGGAAGAGTTTAGCGTGCAGCTGAGGTGAGCATACCGGCCAGTCGACATCCCCGCTCCTGGCGTTAAATGTGCCCTTCTTTTGCTCGTCTAGGGGTGAACTGGAAAAGACGGAAAAGGGAGCTGTGCCAATGCAGCATTGAAGATACTTCGCTTGTACCAAGATAGATTCAACGCCCGTCCTTTTTATATTCTGCAATGCTCTCTGTCTGTTGAGTATGGCACGCGTCATAGGGAATAAGCAAGCAAAATCCGTACCGAAGATTTGATATTTACAGACAACATTGTCCTCAAGATACAGGTCATACAATAGTATGCAACGAGTTATATAGCAGCAGTCGCAAAGTATCCAGCTGCAAAGACGGGTCTCCTCAGTCACTCGTTCCCCAGCAGACTTCTCATAATTAGTCGTCATGCCACATTAAAATGACTCTTAGGAATCAGCCACTTTCTCAGCATCCTCCTTCTCGGGAAGAGACTCTTGCGACCATTCGTCTCCTGGATCCGCAAAGCCCATTCTCGAGGTATCATAACCGTGAGCTTCAAGGTATTCACGGAATAACCTATCCTCCTCCACCAAACCATCACGCGAAAGAGGGCGGATGAAGAAGAACGTAATCAAAGCGCTGAGAATCGCGAGACCGCTGCCGACCCAGAAGGGCCCCGTGTTACCACGGTTGGAGGATGGCCCACCAAAGTCTGCGAACTGTATAAATAACACATTTCTGATGAAGAAAGGCACCTCGTACCGTCGATGATCGCAGGGAACGCTGCGCGTGGGAATATTCGGTTAGTACAGAAAATAATATAAGAATAACTATAACGTACCCCAAGTGCCTGAGAAGGCTCCAATTTTGCCAACCGCGGCAGCGAAGCCGTAGAACTGCCCACGAGTGGCAGTAGGTCCAGACTTGGCGGCAAGGAGACCAAGGCAGTTACCAGGGCCGAGTTCACCAAAGCTCAAGAAAATACCGTAAATCACTGCGAAGGCCCCGATGTGATGCTTCAACTGGACGTAGAGACCGCTCATGATGAAACCAATAACGGCCTGCAGCAGCAAACCGAGGATCTTCCAGTATACAAAGAACCGTCAGGTTGAAGTCAACGGACGGACCATGGAGGAAAGCGCACCATTGTGTACTTGGGGCCGAGGTAGTCGACTATGAAGGCACCGCCAATAGTCCCGGGCATATAGAACAAACTGCCGAGGAGTTAGTGTGAAGCAGTACAGTTTGGGGCGACCACCCGCATCTTACTTTATAACGGTCGCCCAACCAAACACAACACTTAGTGAAGTATTGCCACCGGTGATGCTGCAGCACGATTAAATCCTGGCTCTCTCAAAGAGGGATACATGTACATACGTATCGACGACTGTAGATGAGTATATGCCGAACTGAGAAAAAAAATGTGATTAGCGGGTTCTTAGACGCATAGCGTTGTCGACAATCTTACAGGATAACTGGAATGTAGAATTAGCCATAATTTCCCTTAGCGATGAAGGCATACGCACGTGATGAAGTCGTAAATGAACCAAGTGAACGAGATGGCCAGAAGGCTGACCCAGTAACGCCTAATGACGAGCCAATACGGGATCCGAGTGTCGCGCATTGAATTCTTTCTGTAATGTGACGGATTCTGCATGTTCAACCGCCAAATGAGGACGGCCAATGCAGGAATGACCCCCAGCCCGAGGGACAGGCGCCAAATGGCGCGGAGGTGGTTATTGCCAAATCTGTTAAGATCGAAGTGAGCAATTGAGGTTCCCAAAAGGTAGCAAGGTAAGCGCTTACATCCAAAACAGAACAACTGGCACAAATGAGGAGATAACGAAACCAAAGTCGATCATGGTGTCTAGGAAAATAACCTAAGTACCACCAAGGGACTGGGGACGCCAAAAGCCATTACGCACTCGTGGCCAGGGCAAACCACCGGTGTTGCGCGTTCTTTGCGATTCCTTCTTCCTCGGATTGCTCAGAGGCAGCGACGGATCCACAAGGATATTCTGCACCAACGCCAATACCGAGGAGGAAACTACCCTTGGATTAGCCCCGAAGAGGGGTGGCGTCATGAACAGACTCACCGACATGCACAGAGCATAGCAAGAAGGCCGGTGGCACTATGGTGAGCACCAGCCGATGCTGCAGAGAGGCCAGAGAAGAGAGCGACGATTACGGTAGCAGCCATCTGAAAAGGGATAAACCATTTTCGCCGGGTGAGCGTCACTGGTGGCGAAGGTGGTACGTACCATCCCAAATTTGCGGCCTATCTTGTCAGAGATCCAACCAAAGATAAGCATGCCAACAACAGTCCCCGCGAAAGCTACGCTGGTCAGAGTTTTGCTATAGTTGTGATGTTTCACTGCTTCGGGATATAGTATTTTTAGGACTGGGGATATACAATGAGTTGTAACGCCTCCGTGGTGAGTTCATTGGATCAGTTTACTAGTATTGACTTCAAGGATATGAGGTTTGTGAGAGAGTCGAGCCTCAGACAGCAGTCACATACCATTCCCGATAACACCATTGGCATAACCGTCTGAGAAAAGGGCAGTGCCCGCGCTTCACATGCCAAAATCAGAAACGTGCAATGGGAAAAGGGAGAGAAGTGACGAAACATACGCAAAGATCATGGAGACCTTAGAAAGCCCAGTCATCTCTAAGAAGCACGACAGGACAAAGACTCGAGCTGTACGCGGCGGGGAAAGAGGCGCGATGAAGCGACAGGCTTTCTGGCAGCAACATGCTTTATTAGATTGTGCGAGTGAGAAGAGCCCCAGGAAGTTCAATACATGCGATGGCCAGACGGACAAAGAGTTCTTGACGGTGGCGCATGCGTGCGTTCATTGGTTCTTGGACGCGTGGCCTCATGCTGGCTTTGACAGCCGAGGACTCGGACGTCCATTTGGTTTCGCTCCCACGCCATCCACCGAGGTCGCCAGAATAGAAGAGAAGCTTCCTCAACAGGTGACCACGTTTAGGCACTCGAAGGCGGTACTACATTCTCAGTGTAGACCTGTAACAGACGGTCATTGACGAGCGAGGCTAAACTTCTCGGTTACGGCATCTGTTTCAAAACAAACCACATGGTCACGCATCCTTCTTCGTGATGGACAAATCTTCTACGTACTTGCAATTCAAAAGCTGATCATTGAAGACTAGCCCTATTCACATCCCTGCACTAATAATCATTTACAATCTGCTTGAGGCCTTGGGCCAAGTAGAGTTTGGGGGGTAATGCGGCGAATAGGAAAATCGACTCCAACCCGTACCGACAGTCAGATACCGGGGGGACATCATACCCGAGCCGCAACTACGCAGATAGTAGCCCGAATTGGGTAGATGAATCGTTTCGCATATTTATCTTTCCTTGATACGCCTCACCCCTGATTGATGCGAATCCTTCTCTTCAGGACTCATGGTTCTGGGAGCGGGGAACGGATAGATAGGAAATCTCGGTCAACTTGTGTCGAAGCTGGCGTAATGGATTGCTGATCCTGTCTTTACGGATTTGGCAACGAAGGAGGCAAGTAGCGCGATGAATGGATACAGAAGACAGTCGTGCCGAGCGTGCACGATAAAGGTGAGAGCGCGGGAAAGGGGAATGTCACAGGACACAGAAGATAGAAGATGAACACACGACTCTAATCTATTCGGGGCGAGACTACAAGATCTTAAGTACATGAAGAAGCCTTTGTACCTACAGATAGAGTATAGTATATAACGAGGCTGCTGACAGAACAATAAGGACACGGAAATTAAGCAAGCGAGGGGAAGTAAG
>WNFQ01006813.1_pt1 | contig 19206 bp, 28 predicted proteins | sample 5400171 | NCBI WGS metagenome assembly WNFQ01 (sample SAMN13153356, study PRJNA577476) | soil metagenome | isolation source: 20 cm soil under Madrone tree | place: USA:California | collected 2016-06-14 | reverse complement strand
TCGTCTGCGGTCCATCACACTGTTTCGCCAACCTCTAATCGCTTCGCTCCTCGAGCATCAACCTCTCATACGCTTTCAGGCCCAAACTCGCGCTTCGTTCCTCAGACTCCAGATTCCAGGCGCTTCGTCCCTCAGACTTCTGACACAAGACGCTTTGCTCCTGCTGGTACTGCTGCCGGGTCTCGTGCCTATTCTCGTGCTGGAAATCCTAACCCTGTCATGAATAGTGGGCAGAGAGCCCCGTTTCATCCTGGCACAAGGATGGGTTGAGCTGACGAGTGTGCTCTGGAACTGCGACATAGGGTAGTGAGGGCGCGATTAGTTTCACAGTCTTCCGCATTTAAGGGATCATTGTTTCCATGTTTTGTTGCCATGTCGGCTATGCCCAATATAACCACACGTAGTTCACGGTCCTTGTTATCCCGAGTGCGTCCTCTCGTTCATTGGCCGGCACATCACTTGGCCCGGGAAAGATTCAACGGACCTGGCACCTGATAATTAGTAGTCTCTTACAAAAGGGGGATTCTCCCGATTCATTGTAATGTCACCATTCCGTGGTTTACATGACTAGAGTCTCAGCACCATAAAACTTTCAATGGGAAAAAGAAAAGTTGCTCCTGTTCTCGAAATGATCAGGGTGGAAGGGCGGTGAGGTCGACACTTGGCTCCTGACTGCACACCTTTGCCCACTATATCACATGACAACATTCCTGTCACTGAACATCCTGTTGGCAAGCAGTCTGCTGTGCATGCATGCATGATCCGCGGTGCCTAATAATAGTATAGACCCTAAAAAGGATTAAGCTTGATTAAGCGTTGAACCGTATCCATTCGGTAGCATAGTTTATTGATTGATAGGTAACAGAAATGCGATGTAATGGGGGTTGGGTTGATTGGCATTCGCTTCGATGAAAGTAGAGGACGGAAGGTAGTTTTTATTTTTATACCGCAAACCCGGCCCACAACGTGTGTCCGAACGGTCCGACGAGTTTTGAGTCGCTGTACATGTCTTCTTATCCCTATCCCACTGGAGGAACCAGCCACTATTATGGTAACAACCCGCAGGATGAAACGTACCATGACCCCCCGGAATTCTACAACCCACACGCCCCACACGAGACTTACGATCAGAGTGGATATCGAGAACCGGAACCGGAACTGTACCACGACGAACCCGGTTATAATTTACCGCAAGGACAGTCGACGGAGCCGCTTGCGGAGAACACTAAAGAAGAGCCTGACTATCCTGCAGAAGAGTTCAACCCTACTCCCCGGATACAACGGTGCGTGCATTGGCGAACAGCATAGTCCATGTACTTGGGCTTACTGGTCTTTTGGAAATAGGAGCCCTCGGAGTCTACGGGCATGGAGATACCAACAAGGTCGCCGCCTTTGGACGCAGGTGCGTACGAGTTCGAGCTGCGCCGGTGGAAACGTTGTATATGCTGACTTCCATGGTTACTTATTTTAGGGAAGCAGGCCCCGATGTCTCTGTCGCTTCGTCTGCTGTACCGTCTTCATCACGATATTCCTTATTGCAGCCATTCTCCTTACCCTCGCCTTGGTGCGTCTAATGGTTGTGCCTCGCAATTTTTTACTCATTCCCAGTTCCAGTGGATACGACCCCCAGATATCGTCATTGGAAGTGACAACAGCACAGTGAGTTTGCATTGCACTCGCCGACTGGACTAAGACTAACGTCAGCGGTTCTTTAGTCGCCAGCTGTGGCCCAGGGCCTCAATGTCTTGAATGACGGTTTCCAAGTAAATTTGGACCTCCCTATAGAGTGTGTATCTTGATTCTGGCGCACATGAAGCGTCGATCGTGACTTGTATCTTTTAGAGTCATTAACCCCAATTTTTTTTCTGTCAAACTCACACATGTGGATGCTCAGGTGAGCCTTGATGTCTCTCCCGGCCGTGCGCGGGTTGATGTGGGTATAGCTCTTCTATCGTATCAACAACACCCTCATTGGTAATGGAACGATTCACAATGTGGTCTTGCCGTCAGACTCAGCGACAAACTTCACCTTCCCATTCCAACTCGTCTACACTAAGTCCATTGACCCCAGCAATGCTATCATAACCGATATCGCAAGCAAATGTATTGGCTCGCCACCGTCGGACTTGACCATACGTTACAAGATAACCGTTGGCGTGAGAGTCCTCATGGTCACAATTGCGCCAAGTATCAGCAACTCGCTTTCGTTTGCCTGTCCCATCGACTCAGCAAGCTTGCAGGTTCGGTTACTCATACCTTATACCATCAGCTCCTTTAAACTTGACAATACATTGCTTTGAACAGGGTCTAATGAAAAATCTCGGCCTTAGCCTCTCGGGTATCACTGGGTCTGGTTCTAATTGAGGCTCATAGTTGTATAATAGTACACGATTGACGAACTTGAACGGACCGTAAATGGACACTCATGATTGCACAATATGTTACATGTATGCACTGTGGATATAACCGCTATCTATTCAGTTCAGGCACGCCTGTGCCCAGCAAGATCCTACATGTAGCCGCCCTGGTACATGTATGCGAACCCACTCGTGGAGTTAACTTCTGAAGCAATGCTACACTTCGAGAACTCTCCAATTGGTCCAATGCGCTCTTAATTTCTTTCTGACGACTACGACGCTTTGTGTTCGGATAGCCTCGCTGGGTAGTAGTGGTCGACTAGCAGCGCTCGTCAGTAAAGCATCTCGTTGATGACCCCATTACGGATGATGCCATCTTCTGATATGCCAGGTAATGTCTCTTGACGTACCCCAAAAATGTCACAAGTCGACAGGTTCCGTTTTCCTGCTAGACAAATCATATCATGATAGCGCCATGCCGTACGACACTAACCAGCCCCCCCCCTGCAAAGCGCCACTTACTGCTGTGGCCACAACCGGCTCCACCGGAATATCACCCTTGACCGTGATATGCCCTATGTAGTACCGAAGGCACAAGGTCCGAAGCCGCCTTTGTCCCGCCTAGGGACGATGATGTTCTCAACTAGTGATGGACGGGCCTGGCCTGGCTTTTGAGGGCTTTAGGGCTTGGCTTGGACTGTCAAAATCCGAAGCCAGGCCCTAGATGAGGGCCTTAGTGGCTTGGGCCTGGCTATTGCAGCCGTGGCCTGGGATCTCCCAAACTGGCGGTGTATTACATATCCCCTGAGCGGCACAGAGTAGTGCCAAGGCAGGTCGCAGACTCGCAGGGTCACGAGGAGGATGGCCACGTGGTCACCAGGAACAAGATGACAGGGACAGGGTTGACAGGATTGACAGGGACGAATGCTCGACTTCACGGGCACTCCACTTGGGCACTGCTGGCATGGCACCCAATGGGAGGCTGGACAGGACAGGTGACAGAAGGGCAACCGGCCATGCTTCGATGAATGGGATTCGCACGCGTAAATCGAAAACACAGGACAGTCTTAATTTGGCCCGATTTAGGCGCGGGACTGGTCACCGGTCATTATCATTCCAAATAGGGCGAGCAGCACCGTCCTCGTTTGTGTGAGAAAGAACTCGGACGACGATCAAAGATTGCGCTGTCTGTCCCAAGTCTGTCTTTAATATAAATATCTTCTCTCTTGTCTCCCATGTTCTTTCCCTCTTTCCTCCCTTTCGCCTCCCCCGAGACGTGCACGTCTCTGCCCCTCCAATGCCCGACCCTGGTCCTACTCCTCTCCAGTCCTTTGTCGGTGGCGTTGGTCTCGCCCTTCCGGTGCAGACGCTCCTTTCCCTCAATGGTAAGACCTTTGGTATCTCGGGCTTCATCCATGGAGCGGCACGTGGGAATCTAGAAGATCTTATGTCTGTGCTTGGCATGATCGCTGGAGGTTTTGCCGTTGGTATCATTGAGGGCGCTACGCCTACAATCCAACACACTCCCTCATTCTCCCTCATTTTATCTGGGCTGCTCGCTGGAATAGGCGCCAAGGTGCGTCACAAATTGCGCTAAAGTCTCATCTCATCTCGTCTCATCGGTCCCGTCCCTTACGCATAGATGGGCAATGGTTGCACGTCTGGGTACTGACAGTTTCCCTTCTGTCTCTTGAAATAGCGAATTTCACTCACCCTACACTACCTCCCGCAGACATATGATTTGCGGACTATCATATTTTTCCGTCCGGTCAGTCGGAAGCAAATTTACGGACTTTTTGGCTTACGAGGATAATCGCACTCTCTAGGTCCTTCGTCGCAACCGCGACGTTCTTCGTGACTGCCTCGCTCACCACGCACATCCGCAATGTCACGCTAGTGGCTCCCCCAGGCGATTCTTCACTAGGTCCTCACGGCGGCGCGTTGCTCGCCGGTGGATTCGCAGCGGTTGCCTCGGCCGTTGTCTCCTCGCGTCTAATCGGTGTAAATGCCCCCGCGCGCCAGGCCGTCGCGTTTTGCTCCGCGTTTGCGTTTTCCCTGAGTTTGCGCCTGTCCAACATTACCGACGTACGACGCGTGCTTGGGTTCATGCTGACCCCAGCGCACAGCGCGTTTGACCCGTCGCTTGTGTATCTAGCCATTGGCGCGGTCCCTCTCACGTCTATACTTTACCATGTGGGAACGGTGCGCGTGCAAAAAAAGGGGAAGGTCGACGCCCGATTGATAGCGGGCGCCGCATTGTTTGGGATCGGCTGGGGGATCGAAGGTATCTGTCGTAAGTTCCCGTCCCCGATTCCCCGATCACGCTACTAGTCTGGACTGTGCTTATGATCATTATCGGGCCATATAGCTGGTCCGGCCTTGGTCAACTTCGGTCGGGTACTCGCGACTGGCGCCAACATCAGACCGCTTGCGACGTGGCTGGCTGCCGTTATCATTGGAGGCTTCTTAGTGCCGTCATGACAGTTCCATTGCATCTTTCCTTGATCGTCTTACCACGTCGATCATGTCCCAATTTTTATCATTACTGTATATTGCAACATGCTGGTACAACGCAAGGGGAATGTAAGATACATAGGAATCAACTAGTACTAAAAGCATACTTGATACCAACTGATATCTATGCAACCGTAGCGGCGGGAACAGCGGGAGGTGGTGCAGAGGAATTTTTACTCCGCCCCCAGCGAACTCCGAGACACTCGCCGTCCATGTCTAGCCCGTTTGCCCATGCTTCAGCTGCGCGCTCCGCAGATATACGATCTTTGAAATTAACAAATGCGCATCTGAGGCACAGGCATCGATCTGGTAAGCTTCGGACACACAATGCGCAAAGGGTAAATCACCTTGACTTCGCCACGTGGACTATTGAACGTAAAGACGTCGGATCCACCCCGGGTAATGACTTGATGACACGCGTGCGGATGGTTTGTTCCGTTGCGGACGCAGGCAAGGAAGAGAGGAATAACGACATCTGGTCACAGATGAGAGCTGGGACTTGAGCACCCCTGTGCAATAAAAAGAACTTACCACAGACTCATCTTCTGGCGGCTTGAGGCCTTGCTCCTCGGCATGCCCAGCCAAAATTTTGCGCGCGACAGGATCGTTGTTCCCAAAGTATCTGTCTTGGATATTCTGTTTTGACAGTTCATTTTTCACTGGCATCTCGTGTCTGAATAAGATGGGGACGGGGACAAACAAATTGGTTTGCATAAAAGAAGGGGGGGGAAGAGCCAAATACGCACCGGTAGGGGCAATCGTCACCGCGATTGCACTCCCCTTTGGCATAGAAGGAGCATAGATGTGGCCGGTTGCGTTTATAATAGGGTTCGGTCCGCGCTAGCTGTTTCAGCATCTCTCGACCTGCAGACGACGTCCGACCATCATTTAACCTGTTCTCACTCCCAGCGAACTGCATGCAACACATTAGCAAATATGTCCAATCTTTAAGCCCAGACAACCAGCACACCTTGGCCTCCTGATTCTGCGCGTAGTACTCCCTATTGACGTCGCTCGTCGGCGCCTCGTTCGTCACGCCGAGAGCGGTATCGCGCACTTGTGTTGGGAGGTGGTATTCGAGGTCGAGGAGACATGTTTGGCATACGTTGCGCGTTTTTGCGCAGGTTTGGCAGACCACTGTCGTTTTGAAGCGCATGCCTGCACCTGGGTTCCAGCGGAAGACGGTGAACGGACGTGCGCAGGTTCCGCATTCTCGTCCGAACTCTTGCTTTGACTATTTCGTGGAAGCGGAGGGGAGGGGGGAGAGGGTTTCAGAGACGAAGAAATTTCAGGGAGAAATAAGGTGATGGGAACGTTGCTTACCATTCTAATGAATGGGTTGTTCCCGAGACCTGGGACGTTGAACTAAATCCAGGGCGATGCAGGAGGTATGCAAGGACTTACATGTCTCACAAAGGATGGGAAATTCACTTTGTTCCCAGCCAGCCTTGTTGATGTCAGCCTTAGGTGGCATTATGACCTCGAGTTGATGAAGAAAAGAATGGATGAATGGAAAGGCAATGCAGTCAGCAAAATGTACTCAGTCACTGGACCGTGACTAATCATGGATCTCGTGATCTCGTGACGAGTCACGGCGCTAATTGCCAAGCATGGACCCCCACTTTCTTTAGACAGACATGGCACCGACCGGATTGGCTCTTGGGTAGCCATTATAGGCAGATTATGGGAAGACGGTGGGGAGGGAAAATTTCAGCCCTCGCCACCGTCTTATACGCCGCTCGCAGGTGAGTAGTAATGTACGAATTTCTATCTTGCATCTCCCTTACTCTGATTTCACCATTGTCAATTAGATTCAGAATAATATCTGACACCTTGTGCATATACAAATTGCTACTGGTGCCAGACAATGCATCTGTGTGTCTGCGGGCGAAAATTTAGCGAGCCAAAGAACCTGCGACGACATGAACACGCATGCCGGATCCTAAAAGAACATCATAGAAGAATTCACGCAATCATTTTTAATGCGGTATCAAATAATAACTGGCAGCACCCAGATATCGACTCGGAAGGACAAGCAGATGACTCTAGTAGCCTTTTCATGGGTATCACTCGTCGCAGGAAGAAATCCAAGAAATCAGCCAGTATAAATGATACAGTAGGGCAAGAAGTACGTGATGCCCCTGACATGGGACTAGGCGATAACACTGTAATGGTACGTTGTGCCATTATTGAGCGGTCTGAATGACCGCAGATAATGTTGAGCTGACTCAAATTACTTAGGATGACACTTCACTTGGGTTTACAAATGACGTTCCCATGCCACATCCACCAGCTGAACCTGTCATTCCTGGGTCTGCTGATGGGTTGCCCAATGTTGGACTCGATGTGCTTCCTGTTCGGCGAGCAACAAAGGATGACCCAGCAGACCCCTAACCTCGATATGCCTGCTCAGAAGGACAGCCCACGGCGGTTCTGAAGTGCCATCCACAGGTTCTGGTGAAGCTTGGTATTGGGAAGTGCGTTTGTTTACCAATACCTTCGAATCAGGGCGCCAAATTGTAGTCCATTCACCCTACAGTTACTGTACACGTTTCTTGCTGACAACTGTACTAGAAACACCGCCGACACAGTAAACACGCCAGATTTTAATCTTCACTGGCGAATAATGTCCCATGCGAGACAGAGAAAGTCATGTGTGAATAAAATTTGTCCTCGAAAAATTCAGCGTAGACAGCCCAAGGGAACAAAAATTACTGGTTATGCGTGGTACGACAGAGCAATTTAAGTATATGTGATATACAGGGAGAGGCTGAAGGGTAGGGTCGAAGCAGTGACGATCACATCCCCTCCATCTGGGACGAGCTCTGATACCTTCTTCTCCAAATTCGGGCGAGTCGATGCCTCAAGCTGCGGCGGAGCCTGGAGGTAGATCTGCTTTATTGGCGTCGACAGCGAAGGCTTTTTGATCTGGCTGGAGAGACATCAAAAAAATACGTACAACAGACACCAAGCCCGTACGCACATGTCTTGTCTTTCAACCAGCGTCTCGATGAGGCGCTCCACTGTCCAGGTCTCAGGGATGGAAATTTCGAGAGACTCTCCGCCGCAGACCGGGCAGTCACTGCGCTTATCATGCTCGAACGTATATGAGTATACACTTTCTGTACCGATTAGCATGAAGTAATTGTTGAGGTATGCCGCTGAGCTGGTTGCGATTTTGAACGCCTCGTTGCAACAGGATGCTACGTAGACATGTGAGCGCACCACCTGACAACAGGGATGGTGAGGTATACCCGCAATGATGGCATTGGTTGAAGCAATTGCAGGGATAATGTTTTTCACAACACCCTGTGTCAGTGACCATGTAACACCTTCAATCTTAAACTCCTGCGCCCTTTTTAAAGCCACGTCATACAACCATTGGATATGCTCGGGGTCATCGGTATCGAGCTTCGTATCTGCATGAGGGGATTGAAACGATTGCTCGGTCATTGGAAGAAATATAACCCGTACCTCCTTTCACCTTCGGCCATTCTAGTACAGATGCCCATTCTATACAGTGCTCAGGGAGACGGGGCGTATTTGCAATCGTGCAGATAGGGAAAGTAGTGGGCTTGTTCAGCATGTCGAGAGAGCATTCGTAGCATGACGTTACTGTGGGCAGAATGACACGCGCCTGCCCCTTGAAACCTTCGGAAAGACCGGTCAAGTCAGGCTTAATGGGGAGACATAAATAGAAACCTTCTGTGCCGCCATCGATTAGAGGCTTTAAACTCTCTAGATTTTCCGGATCTACAAGATTCACGAGAGTTGCGTTGATCCACCGCCGTGCTTCCACTGAGTCGAGACCGCAGATGATGAGATTGAACTGTAAGTAATAGTCATCATCTTTGTCCTGGATTTTGCCGTAATATCTTCTCGGGTGTCACCAAGACGGTTAAACCCATACAGGGGAGAAGCTCACGGTGTGACAGTTACACCGGGCACACGCTTCATGATACACTCCGCTGCCACGGTAGCCTTTGGGTGGCCTACATCCTTTGGTCTGCAAAAAGGGGTGTTTGAAGATTAGGCCGAAACAGAAACAGCACGTCACACACCTAAAAAGAAACTGTCTATTGAGGTTGCTAATGTCGATGGTGTCCATATCAATGACATGTATATCTTTGAACCCTGAAAGCGCTAAGTTTGCGAGGATCTCACATCCCAAACCGCCCGCGCCGATGACGAGAATCTTGCATTGATTCCGTAGAAAGTTTTTGACCTACAAGAAAGGGCGCATATATGACACTGGGAGTAGGATAGATACAATGTCACCCACGCCGTCCCCCGCCATGAACGAATCTGGGTCTGTTCGGGGCCCTGGGCGATTCAGGACCTGATCTACATGATGGTACCTGTCATACCAGTCAGGGTAGTGGACACCATTGGTGATTGGAGTATCCGTTGTGGCCATGGGAAAGGGGATACAGAACCTGGAAGACCGAAGACCGAAGATTGATGTAACGCGCGCTCTGCACATGATCAATTTATCACGACGCGTCCATTTCGTCATCAATTTTACTTCCGACTGCGATGACCGCGCCAACCCTCAACTACAGCGGTCATCTTCACCTTCGCCATCGTCTCGTTCTCGCTGTGCTCAGTGGTAAAGTAATTAAAATCGACAAAATACGTCCGGGCGACAAGAATCCGGGTCTACGCGGTATGTCATTCAGATACCGCCAGAGAAGTAGATACTGAACAGACACCCAGACTATGAAGTTAGCTTACTCAGACTGATAGAAAAGATGACAAACGGTACCGTCATAGAGATATCTCTCACAGGTGCGTTACATCTTCTTACAGTCGACGCGGACCTGACGAGATTAGGTACCGCTATCCTTGTCAAACCCGGAATCATCTCTGGAGGGCCAGTCGTCCACGAATGCCCTCTTTCACGATCTATAGGGTATTTTCTTGAGCCGATAATTATGCTTGCCCCATTCTCGAAAAAGCCGCTCGGGTTGACCCTGAGAGGTATCACCACAGACGATAAGGATCTCTCTGTGTGTCTGCCCCAGACATCTCGATGGATTCTTTTAATCATTTCCCGCCAGGTCGATCTAATTCGCACTGTTACACTTCCTCACTTGGAACCGTTTGGAATTACCGATGGGCTGGAACTCAAAGTATGTGAACCATTCGCCTATGCTCGAGTTATGCTTATGCGGGTCCGAAGATCAAGAAACGGGGTTCACCTCCGCTGGGTGGAGGCGAGGTTCTATTTCTCTGTCCCGTCGTCAAGCAAGTCAAAACCCTCAATTTTGTCGAACCTGGAAAAATCAAGCGCATCAGAGGTATCGCGTACGCTACCTCCCTCCTGACTATCGTTGCTCTTCTGAAAATTCCACATCGCAGACACGCGGTACGCGTGAGCCCGCAATTTTCTAATCGTATGATCGAGGCCGCCCGTTCGGTGCTTAACCGTTATATTCCCGATATTTACCTTTACTCCGACGTCTACAAAGGCGAGGAGAGCGGGAAGTGAGACATTTTCAACTCTTGACCGGATTCAAATTGATATCTTTGATAGATCTCCGGGATATGCACTCTCCCTTGTTGCCGAATCTACGACAGCCGCTCTTCACTGTGCAGAAGCTGTTTCACAGCCGGGTGTGGCCCCGGAGGACATCGCTCTTCAAGCTGCACGATCTCTACTACACGAGATAGAGAGAGGCGGTTGTGTCGATCAGAAACATCAAACCTTGGTTCTTTTGATGATGGTACTTGGTAGCGAGGATGTTGGGCGCTGTAGAATGGCAGAACCCTCAGAACGAACGTGAGTGAATGTGCGCTGATGAGTAGCCCCCACTAAAGTGCCTCTTTTTTCGTAGCATACAATTTCTACGGGACGTTAGAGACGCGTTTGGTATTTCATTCAAAATTGTCCCCGCCGATAAGTCGGGCCAGTCGTCCCACCTTCTGTACTCGTGCTACGGAACTGGCTACATTAACACGAACCGGTCATTGGCATGACCACGCGTATTTGCTATGTTAATGGCTGGCCGGAGGTCTGCTCCTGGGAATGGCCATACCGTCCCATCCTGGTGCGATTGTAGGTTACAATTTTACCAATGTAAGGTTAGAGGCTGCGATGACTGCACGGGTAGGCGCCGACAGAGAAACGACGCGAGGACCATCAAGTGGATGACAGGCCCGTGGACTGCGACTGTTCACGATGAGATTTTTTGTTACAATACGAACTTACTAGCACATTTGTATCGTTATATTCACGCTATCGATAAATGATTAGCACCTTGCCAAAATCTCCGTCGCCCGGGCCTTCCCCCACGGCGACTAACCAACGTTCCAGCGTTGGCCATCCTACTTCAAAACGGCAACAAAGTTCGTCTGTGTGGTGCTCGCCATCGAGCAACGGCACAAGCGAAGGTGGATATGCCAAAGGTTGCGATACTAGAACAGGCGTAGACGAAGGCGCGGTCCCATTAACCTGCGTTTTTACAACCGGAGAAGAAGGCGAGCGTGAGAGCCTGGGGCGCACAACATGTTGCCGACGAGGCTCAGTTGGCACTGCGAGCGCTTGTGCGATCTCAAATAGGGATGCGGTTGTAGTCGTTGAGTTCCGTCGAGGCTCACGGACACGAATGGTCTGTGGGGAGCTCGGTGGTGGTCCCGCGCGCGCGCGCAGCGTACCAAGCGATGCTTCGGCCAAACGAGGAGGGGGCGAGACGGTGCCCGTACCGCTTGTAGAGTACGCGCTCACAGCTGCAAAGGCTGGCACTACTTCTGATATGCGCCGCTTGGGACGAACGAATGTTGCGTGCGGGGCGACAGAAAGGCTGCTGGCGCGTTTGCGGGCGCTGCTTACGGGAGAGGGAGATGGTGGTAGTGTTGTTGGTTTGGACTCGGGCGGCTGCTGCTGCTGAATTTCGTCGGTGAGTATTGGCCAGCGATGTACGCGGCGGAGGAAACCCTGCATGCACGACGTGTGTGTGTGAGAAATCAGTACTTTTGGAGCGGAGGGAAGATACGCACCTTGATGACGCCGAAACTTGCAAATCTCCGAACATCGATGCCGAGACTGCGTACGTCGTGGTCCTGCATCCATTCAAAGACCGTCTTTCCTGGCCTCATTCGTGAGTAGAGGTGAAGGAGTTTCGGCCAATCTGGGATTGACCTCCCTGCGGGGTCGTATGAGGACAAGCGCGGCAGGGTATTGCACAATATTTTTTACCTTCCTTTATAACGTAAGGACCGCATTCCTCCTTCACGTGTGCCTCGTCTGCGAGCCACTGGATGCTTTTACGGTGTGTATACATGTTGGAATACTGGAATATATCGATGACCATGATGACCTGGTAGTATCTAGAGAAAGGGTAAACGCATATAGTAAGGCAGACGACTTCCTTACAATAAATGTGCGATGGCTTGACGCGATAGGACAATATCGCAACCCGCAAGATGTGCGATCCGGGCTATATGGTTGGTGCCGTCGATGTATTTGCAAACCTAATGGTTGTCCGCGATCAGAACAGTCGATGGCTGGTGGAGCGAGCGTACCTTTGCCATGGTCAGATCCCAGTTCTGCTCCATAATGTTTTCGAACCTGATGAGAGCAACGGGAACCATCCAATCGTGGACTGGAGGTGGATTTGGGTAGAAAGGAAATATCTTTAACTCTATAGAGTTGAAGTTGTCTATTTGGATAGAAGTCTCGGAGTACGAGTTCAGATCTTCGTAGAGTTGCTCCAAGATAGCATGTATTTTGAAGGATGTCTCTGGCGCCGACAGAAACGACGACTCTTCCTTCAAGTTTCAGAGTATATGCTGTACCTGTGATTGGAACACAGATGCAGGCTTACCTCGCACGCTGTCAAGACGCGGTTCACCTTTCGAACGATGGGCTCGTAACAGCTAAGATCTGCCGAGGCATCGAATACGAAACAGATATTGAACCGGAAGAAGTACCGCTCATAGTTTCCATATAACTCGACGGGAAACCCGAGTACTTTGTATATGCCCGCGGTGCAGGTTACCAGCCGTCCGCAAAGGGGACTCTGAGCGATGATGTACTTGGAAATATCATCAAAATTGAGGAGAGTGCGGTTGGATGAGAAGGGGCTCCTGTGTTGTGAAGGAGGTTTTACGCGGGATTCTGATCTGTCGGGTGGTACGAGGATGATGCTCGACGCGCGCGAGCTCCCAGAGGGTGTCGGCGAGGTACCTGTAGAGATGAACCCGCCAGTGGAGGAAGCGATCAAGCCCTCGGGAACTTGATATGCGATTTCGGGACCTCTGGACTCGTCGAAGCGAGCGTAGAAGACGGACCGAAGGCGAGGGAGAAACGAATTGCTGCTGCTGTTGCTAGGCATCACAAGCACAGTGACAAGTACGCGTCGAGCCAGTGTCGAGCCCCGTTCTCCCTTCCATGGCCGCTCCATTTGGCTTCCACGCTCTTCCGCTCCCTCTTGCCCAACTATCTCTCCAAGCCGTACTTAAATGCGGACAATCTTTTCGCTGGTCGATATACCGTCTTCGCGCAACCTTGCCATCAGATCCTTCCCACGAGTACCGCTTGTGTCTCCAGGACCGCGTCGTCTGCCTCCGTCAATCTCCAGACAGGCTCTTCTACCGCTCTGTCTTTCCAGGCTCGCCAGTATCTCCTGAACTAGAAACTGCTCGTGATGCCGAAACGCTGTCGTGGCTCAGAGATTACTTCCAGCTGGATGTCGATCTTGTCGGGCTGTACGACGAATGGAGCGAGAAGGACCCCGTCTTTGCCAAATTGAGGGAGAGATTTGAGGGTATTCGGATGCTTCGACAGGATCCATGGGAGAACCTCATCTCGTGCGCATTCGTCCTTTTCACCCTGTTTGCCGCGACCAACTCCATGCTCATCCTTCTCGTCTAGGTTTATATGTTCCTCAAATAATAACATTACCCGAATCACGAAAATGGTCAAGTCACTTTGCACTCAGTATTCTCCACCTCTCTTATCGTTCCCGCCGCCCATATCGACCGCGACCAGAATGCCTACCCCATCCGGACTAGATGGCACTGATTCCCATTCTACAACACCAGACCCAGACCCAGGATTGGAGAGTTATCACCCTTTCCCTCCACCGTCTCGCCTTTCTTCCCCTGATGTAGCTGCAACGCTCCGCTCTCTTGGTTTTGGCTACCGTGCAGATTTTATCCAGAAGACTGCAAAAATGCTCGAGGACGCGTATGGTGCTCGTCCATCTTCAAAAGAAAAGGAAGGTCCAGAGATGTGGCTTTATACCCTTCGTAAGATGTCCATGACGGATGCTCGGCAGGAGCTGCTGAAGCTGATGGGGGTCGGCCGTAAAGTCGCCGACTGCATTTTGCTTATGAGCCTTGACAAGGTCAGTCATCAATGGTGGCTACCTTTTTTTTCGGTCTAAATTCTCAGGTCAGCCCGAAGTCATTCCCGTTGACACACACGTTCACCAAATCGCGATGAAACACTACGGCTTTCGGGGTATGTCCGGGACCAAGCAGGCAATGTCGCCAAAGTTATACGACGCCATAAGTGAGAAGTTTCAGAATGTATGGGGTGATTATGCTGGCTGGGCGCATTCGGTGAGGCTTTTGTACCACAAAGGGGAATGCGCTGATTCCCGTCTTCAGGTATTGTTCACTGCCGACTTGAAAGCCTTTTCAGACTATGGTCTACTCACACCGACCCCTTCGCCGAGCGAAGTTGCAATCTTTTCGCAAGACCCAGAGGGCTATTTCTCAGCTCCAGTCCTTTCACAGCGCAAGAAAAGGGTGAAACAAGTAACGACTCAGGAGGCACTGGGACAAGAAAGTGCTTCATGTACACTAGTAGACGTGAGCCACGCCGAGCCAAGCAGTTTAGCAGAGCGCGTAAAGAAACGACGACGACGGCAGAACGCGTCTTGATAACGACAAGCAGCTTTTGGCATCGGCCGGGGACCGACGGATGATTTGGTACTTTTGCAGCTGGCTGCTGCTTGCGCAAGAAGAATCCAAACATCGCATTTTGCGACCGTGGAATGTGAGAAAAAAAAGGTAAGACAAAAAAGTGGTAGCGCAGAGCTGGCCTGTAACAGGCGCACTCTGGTGGCCTGGTGGTTGACGAGGCTTTGCGACACCAGCACGCATCAATGCATGCTCATCGCGAGGCCGACCTACACACCTTCTGTACACAGCCTCGCGTTTCACGTTTTGCGATCATTCATCACGGTACAGGTGAAAATATTCGGTATTTACGTGCGACGTTTTCTTGGAACATTTCGTGCCGCTTCCAAGAATAGAACTACTATTATGCGGAATATGTTAGAAATAAGTCGGATATTGGCCACGTTGAAGTAATTGGAACATACCTGTATCAATACGACCCATTTATCGTCTATGCAAAAAGCGAAGTCACAATCTGTCGTATCACGTCGGCCAAAACGCAGCATAATTGGCCAGACTCGTTTGACCCCTGGCGCGGTAAAACTGCTGTAAAGAGTATCTAGCTAACTAACGTAACAACATAGCTACAATACCCATAACGTTCAATTGAATTGTAGAGCTGATTTACGGCACGTTGCGGCACGCGAGCGAGAAATACGCGGGAGTCGCGTCGCGTTGGTCCACTTTCTGTAAACGTCATTTACCCCGCACGCTCACACTCACACTCAATATGACTTCCTCCAAATCAAAAGCACTAGAAGACAGCGCATCTCCGGAAATAGATGCTACAATCACAGCTGATCCAAGGGCAGGTGACGAGTCTGCCTCCGGGTCAGACGAGGAAGTCCCAGCGACCGCCGCTTCCGAGTCCGGTCCATCACGCCCTTCTAAAAAAAAGAAAAAGAAGCGTTCAAAGGTCGCGCGTGCCATTTCTGCGATCAAAGGCGACTCTGTGCCGCAGGCTGTCGTCGATCAGGTCGTCGCGAAAGTCAAGGAGGAGCATGGGGAAGATTCTGCAGCTGCGGATGAGGAGACCGTCCGTGAACTGCTCAAGCAACTTAAGCTGAAGGATGTGGCCGAAGGGAAGGTTGGATTTTTTGGAAAGAACAAAAAGGATACTGGGGACCACAAGGTATGTTTTCTGTGCTGCGAATGCAATCGTTACCTTTCTGGCATTGATGTAGCTCGATGGCGTAGTTCTGGGCGACGCAACCCGTACCTCACTACGGTGCGATACATACGTACACATCCCGTCTGTGAACTCTATGTTCACCCATGCTTACTTAGGCGATGGTGACCCAGAGGAAGATGGGTATATCGAGCCTTCGAAACCCAGAGAAGAGGTCAGGCAGGAGCCTTTCCCGCTTCCAAAGGACTTCGAATGGAGCGTTCTCGACATAGTGGAGCCTTCCCAGGTTTAAACCGATCCATCCCATTCTAACCTGGTGACTCACTCTTGCTTCAGCTCAAGGAGTTGTATGAGCTTCTGTCAGCTAACTACGTCGAGGATGAGCAAGCTGCATTCCGGTTCAGGTACACGGCCGAGTTCTTGGAGTGGTATGCTAAATGGTAATCTATTCGTCTTTAGTGGTTGATTTTTTATCCAATAGGGCTTTGATGCCACCGGGATGGAAGAGGGAATGGCACATTGGTGTTCGCGTCTCATCCAACAATAAGCTGGTGGCCTTCATCTCTGGTGTTCCTATGCATATCCGCGCTCGCAAGAAGTGGAACTTCCTCGTTCATCTAGGCTTCTCAGTGCTGACGAGTCGCCAGAGATTTCCGTGCCGTCGAGATCAATTATCTCTGCGTGCACAAGAAATTACGCTCTAAGCGTCTCACACCCGTGCTTATCAAAGAGATCACTCGACGATGTCATCTCGAGGGTATCTTCCAGGCAATTTACACAGGAGGTATTGTGATCCCCACTCCCATCTCTACATGCAGATATTACCACCGCACACTCAACGTGCCGAAACTTGTCGATGCAAAGTTCTCGTACGTGCCTCGCAATATGACCATTGCCCGCATGGTTCGGCAGTTCAAAACACCGTCAACTCTGGCACTCTCTCGCTCTGGCCTTAGAGAGATGGAGGAAAGAGATGTGTCGGCGGTTACCGAACTGTTCAGAAGATACATGGCGCGCTTTGATATGGCTCCTCTGCTAGAGGAGGAGGATGTACGGCATCAGTTCCTCAGTGGGCGCGGAAGACGGGAAAGTGAAACTTCAACAGGCCGGCGGCAAGGGCAAGTTGTGTGGGCGTATGCTGTAGAGGCGAGTTTCTCCACCGCAATTCTCGTCGTCGCCGGCAGCTTACCGCACACCGTAGCATCCGGGATCTCACACCATCACTGACTTCTTCTCATTCTACACCTTGCCATCAACGATCGTTTCGAACCCACGGCATAACATACTAGAGGCAGCTTACCTCTACTACTACGCGACAGATACTGCCTTTGTGGAGAACGCGGAGGAACACGGGCTGCTGAAGCGGCGATTGACGGAACTCATCGGTGACGCGCTCATCTTGGCGGACCAAGCCAAATTCGACGTCTTTAACGCGCTCACTCTGATGGATAATCCAATGTTTTTACAAGATTTGAAGGTGAAGTGGTCATGCTGGATGTATTTTTTGATCTTGTTGACCGACGACTCGCGCGCGAACAGTTCGGATCTGGAGATGGCTTGCTCAACTTTTATCTGTATAATTGGCGCTCTAAAGGTCTTGCTGGGATGAATTCGACGGCGGATAGAGTGGCAGGGCGAGGCGTCGGTGTGGTTATGCTTTAGCCAATCAGGCCCTAGCGAGGATCTCATAGGCCGATAAATACAAGCTCAGTGGGCATTGGGCCGGATCAACGAATATGTACGACCAAACCGATTTGGATGCGTAGAATGTCGTGCAAGCCGTCGAGTCGAGCCATGCTGACCGCGTGTGTTGACCTTGTGCGTCCCGAGTCTGTTCAGCAACTCGATTTCTTTGATACCTCAAGGGACTGGGCTAATTTCACACAAATATGGGAGCGGCTTCCGTTATTCACGAAATCACATTCCTGCTAAGTTACCTCCTCTACTATTCCTATGTCTCGATCACCCGCGGTCCTCCCACCTGCCAGTGCGTCAGGTTCATCTTTCAATTTCCTGTCCATTTTCGACACCGCTTTACAATAACACCAAAAAATGACGAAGAATGACCTTATCGCTCTTCAACTTACTCATCACCAGATCGGGGAAAGTATTGTGGGGTGGTGTGGTGCTCACGGGGGGTTGACACAAGCGGGTACAAGGTCATAACTTCTTACTGGCCCGGGTTGACATTACAGTCACAAATTTCACCCCGGCTTGGGAAATCATAAGGTTGTATGTGTGGTTGTGTCGAAAGCATACGCCGTCGTGAGAACAACACAAGGATTTTCCTGTCATTTGAGGCCTTTACAATGTATTGACATAACCACAAGCTAATGTGAAGAGGGGACAACATCCTCATGAGGAAGGGCATGATTCATTTGAAGGTGTTCTTTCTGTACACTTCTCTTCGTCATGTTCACTCGTTGGGATTCTAAAAACTATAAATGCAGTGACCGTGACTAGTAAGTCGCATGACCGTAACAGTCGCCGCCATGCCATCCCGTTACTTATGATATCAGACGCGTCGCCTTCATCCTCATCAACAATTTCTCCCTTGCACAAGTCCTCTTCTTTAACGGCAATTTTATCATGGCCATTTTGAACCATTTCAAGTTCATCTGGATCCGGGTCTCCAGTATCGTTCTTGTCCGATGAGTCTGAGATGTCCCGATATTGAGCGGGTACTAATTGGTGGGTACGTTGGGGATGGCCTGATTTTGACGAGGAGGGATGCGGCAGAGGGAGATGGAGAGGAGGTGATGTTGAAGGAGGCAGTGGCTCTGCGTCAGGCATGTTAACGTCTGCTTGACCAGAGGTGGAGGGCTATGACGTGTAAGACCAACCTGAGTAAAAATGATGAATACAAAACTCACAGTAATGTCGGTTTGTGTCTGTTCAGAGTCTGCCTCCTCAGCTCCAACTACTTGTTGCTTGGCTTGTAATGCCTTCGTCCTTCTGATATGTTGAACATATCGCGCAAATCTCAGACTATCGTCCATGTACTGCTAGTGAATTTTACAGGCTCGACGGTGTCGAGTCAAGCCTGAAGCTGTCGACGATTCACGGGGGCATCGAAGGCAACACCGTGACAGTAACTGCGAGGTCAAAGTGTTGGTATGGTGACTTGAGGAAGTAGCACAGGCGACGCTCTCGCTTATAAGACATTGTGAATCCGTCATCTACAACAACATCATCATCGCTTGTGGACTATGTGGCTACGCTTGCATGGACTGCTCCGGGGTGTCCTATCTTTCGATACTGCTACTGGTTCTATACTGTGCAGTAATAATGGACAAG
>WNFQ01003803.1_pt1 | contig 19209 bp, 20 predicted proteins | sample 5400171 | NCBI WGS metagenome assembly WNFQ01 (sample SAMN13153356, study PRJNA577476) | soil metagenome | isolation source: 20 cm soil under Madrone tree | place: USA:California | collected 2016-06-14 | reverse complement strand
AGCGGCAGGACCTCGAAGAGATGGCCGGCAACCTCGTCGACAATGCCTGCAAATGGGCGGCATCGCGTGTGTTCATCGAGGTGCTGGTGCAGCGGTCGGCTGAACCCGGCGCCGGTCCGATGCTGCGGATCATCGTCGACGACGACGGCCGCGGGCTGTCGGAGACCGAGCTCGTGCAGGTCTCTCGCCGCGGCCAGCGGCTGGACGAGTCGAAGCCGGGTTCCGGGCTGGGTTTGTCGATCGTGGTCGATCTCGCGGCGCTTTACGGCGGCAGCCTTTCGCTCGGCAACGCGCCGATTGGCGGGTTGCGGGCCGAACTGGCGTTGCCGGGGGTGTGAATTGCTGGTGGCCGACCACCGGGACCGGCGAAGTTCTCAAACATCATCGTTGCAGCGGCGTCGCAGCGCGACGTGATTGCCAGCCCGGCCCCTTGGCCTTGTATGCCTCAAGCACTTTTCCGGAAAGCCGCAGAGAAACCAGCATCTTGGTCGGCGCCTTGTTCGGACCGCGGCCCTTGCGGATCGAGGCCGCAAGCTCCGGCAGGGCTTCTGCAAAAGGCTTTGCTTTCGCAAAATCTTTCCTGGTCCATTCCGGATTATCGCTGACTTCGCGAAGATCGCGCGCGCTAAAGCCCTTCTTTGTGTTCGGCATAGAGCTTCCTTTCCTGTTCGCTCGCGGGGCGCATGCTGATCACGCTGATCGCCTCTAGGCCGAGCGCAACGAAGATAACTGCGATGACGCCGTGGACATTCATCCCAATGGCCCTCCAGCGTCGGCTATGGGTTGGACGGACCAGAGCGTCATCAAAGAAGGTCTCGTCGAGGTGGCGAAAATCAAGACCGTGCTTGCTGAGATTGGCCAGACGCTTCGGCTCGTCCCACATGATTTTCATCGGTTTTATTGTAGATACAATATAACCTGACGTCAACCTTGATCGAATGTAAGATCGGCCATCCTGGTCAGAACACGGCAGTTCGCCGCCGCCCGCCAGGCATCTTCCTAAACGACTTCTTAACGCCGGGGCTTTTATGATGATCGGGGGACGCGTTTTGCCGTCCGTCCGACACAAGCGTGCATACCGGGCGTATGAGCCAGACATCGACCGAGCGGCTGAGGGATTATCTCGTGCAGCTTCCGCCGCAATCGCAGGCGCTGCTGATGCGGGAGTTCGAGCGCGCCATCGAACGCGGCGAAGACCCCACCGTCGCCAGCTTCGTGCTCGAACAGTTGCGCAAGGTGGTGCGCGGAAGCGACGACGAGGCGGAGCCGCGCACCAACGATCCGGCGCGCCTGCTATTCCGTCCGCTTGAGCCTTTTCTCGTGGAGACTAATTTTCCGGTCCGGCCGGGTCAGGTCCGCCGCGCATCGCTGTTGCCGGTGTGGCAATGGTTGACCCGCGATGGCGCGCCTGAGCAGGCGCGCGAATTCGAAGCGGTGCTGGTCCGGATGCGCCAGGGCGGACCAACGTCCGACCTCGAACCTGCGATCCGCAAATTGCAACTCGCTGCCGCTGAGGCAATCCTCAGGATTGCCTCGCCCGGGCCCGGCGGCGACAAGCATCGGGCGCTGGCTCGCGTCGGTCCGCCCGATGTGATCGCGGATTTGCTGCCGATCGCCCTGGTCTTGCAGGCCCGCGAAGCGCTCGATACCCTCGGCAGCCGGCTTCCCAGCTACTTGCGGATGTTTGCGGATCAACAGATCGGGGTGGTAAGCGCCTCGCTCAACGTTGCCTCCCTGCAAACGCCGCAACTGCTGCCGTTCGCGCTATCGCTGGTGCTGCAGCGGCTGGCCGCGCCATGGCAAATCATCCGCTTTGCCATCAAGATGGCCGCCTCGGACGACGAAATCCGCGTTGCCGGCACTCCCTATGGCGTCGCCGTCACCATCGCGCTGCACGATCTGTCTTTCCTCGCGGTCAGACTGCGGTCGGATATCAAGCGCGGCCATTTCGACAGTGTCGCCGAGCATCTCAAGACCCTTCACGACGGCGTGCGCGGCTTGCGGACCGAACTCGATCTGCGCAACGATTCCACCTGGGGCAAACAACTGACCTCGATCCGGGCCGATATTTCCAACGCCCTGCAAGCGGAAATCGACAGCGTGCCCGGCCGGGTCCGCCGCCTGTTGCGTCAGCGCGCCGACAAGGATATCGGCGCGAGCGCCAGGCTCGACCCAAGTGAGGTCGACGAAACCGCTGCATTGATCGATTTCGTCGCCGTGTGCCGCACCTATGCCAGCGAACTTGCGATCAACGAGGTCACGCTGCGGACTTATTCGGACTTGCAGCATTATGTCGAGCATTCCACCGAGGCGCTGGTGCAATCGTTGCGCGGCGGCGACGCCAAGGCGCGCGCTTACCGGCAAATGCAGGTCGCCGCCGCCATCCGCTTCTGCGACGTCTTGTTCGGCCAGGATTATGCGTCGCTGATGAGCAGGGCCGCTGAAAATGCGATGACAGGTGAACGCAAACCGTCGCGCGCCGGATAGATAAAAGACAGGCTAATTTCTGGTTGTCGTAGTCACGGTGACATGCGGCGCAAGGCGTCGAGTTCTTTGTGACCTGACAGCCCACTTTCCCTCCGGACTGGGCCTTGTCTGCACACTTGCGAACCCGCAATTGTCAATTGCCGGGCTTGGCGCCAGTGGTGTAAAGCGGCGCATCGGTGGCCTAGGTTTGGCACTGTTCAGTCGGAACTGCTTGATGACGTTGTGGTTTGTGTTCGCGCTGATGACGGCCGCGGCGATCTTCGCCGTGCTGTGGCCGTTGGGCCGACACGGCCAGCCGCAAAAGGATGGCAGCGAGGCCGTCGTCTACAAGGATCAACTTACCGAGATCGATCGCGATGTCGCTGCCGGGCTGATCGGTTCTTCTGAAGCGGAGGCCGCGAGGGTCGAGATCAGCCGCCGTCTGCTGGCAGCGGCCGACAATCAGCGCGATCCGCCGCTCGCATCGAGCGCGAGCCTGCGGCGCTCGGCTGCCATCATAGCCTTGATCGGGCTTCCAATCGTGGCGGTCGCACTTTACCTTCCGCTCGGCTCGCCGCGGCTCGGTGATTTTCCGCTGGCCCAACGCACCCGCGCGCCCGACGGCGCGCAGCCGCTCGAGAATCTGGTGGCGCAGGTCGAAGCTCACCTGGAGAAAAATCCGACCGATGGCCGTGGCTGGAACGTGATTGCGCCGGTGCTGGCGAGATTGGGCCGCTACGATGACGCGGTCCGCGCCTATCGCAATTCGATTGCCTATAATGGCGACAGCGCCCAGCGCCGCGCCGATCTCGGCGAAGCCATTGCCGGCGCAGCCGGTGGCGTCATCACCGCCGAGGCCAAGGCTGAATTCGAACGCGCCGTCGCCTTGAACGCCGACGAGATCAAGGCAAGCTACTTCCTTGGGCTGGCCGCGGAGCAGGACGGCCGCACCGCCGAGGCCGCGTCGATCTGGCGTGCGATGCTCTCAAAAGCGCCAAGCGATGCGCCGTGGCGCCCGCTGGTTCAGGCCGCGTTGGCGCGGGTCGGCAGTTCAAGCGCTCCGGTGCTGTCGGACGACGCGATGGCGGCGGCAAAAGACATGAGCGAGACCGACCGCGAAGCGATGATCCGTGGCATGGTCGAGCGCCTCGCCGTTCGTTTGAAACAGAACGGTGATGACGTCGAGGGATGGCTGCGGCTGGTGCGCGCCTATATGGTGATGGGCGATCACGACAAAGCCAAGAGCGCGCTCACCGACGCCCGCCAAGCCGTCGCCAATGACGCGGAGCGGCTGCGACAACTCAATGAGGGCCTGAAAAATCTCGGGCTCGATGGATGAGCATGATGCCGGAGAATGTGGAGCAATTTTCGGGGGAGATCATGCGCAGGATCAGGCGCATGATGCCGAAAGGCGTGAAGCGGTTTTCGGATCGCTGCATGCACAGCACTAGAGACCACGCATGACCCGCAAGCAGCGGCGTTTGACAATCATCGGCGGTTCGCTTGCGGTACTTGCGGTCGCGGCGGCGCTGGTGCTGAACGCGATGCGGGATTCGATCGTGTTTTTCTCGACACCTGCGATGGTGGCGGAGAAACATATTCAAGCCGGCAAGCGTTTCCGGCTGGGCGGCCTGGTGCAGCCGGGGTCGCTGGTGCGCGGCGATAACCTGGCTGTCACGTTCAGGGTTGCGGACGGCAGCGCCACGTTGCCGGTTTCCTACAAGGGAATTCTGCCGGATCTGTTTCGCGAAGGGCAGGGCGTGGTCGCCGAAGGCGCGCTCGACCCCTCCGGCGTGTTCAGGGCCGATACCGTGCTCGCCAAACACGACGAGACCTACATGCCGAAGGATGTCGCGGACGCCTTGAAGAAGCAGGGGCACTGGAAAGACGATTACGGCGCGAGGCCGGATGTAAACGCGGGTGCCCAGGGCGCATTGCGTGCCGTGCAAAGCGCGCCGCCGGCAAGGCAAGGTGCATCGCAGTGATCGCGGAGTCCGGACATTACGCGCTGGTGCTCGCGCTGGCCTTGGCCCTGATCCAGTCTACCCTGCCGGTTCTCGGCGTGCGTTGGCGCGATCCCACCCTGATGAATGTCGCGCGCTCGACCGCGCTCGCGCAATTGCTTTTCGTGGCGTTTTCGTTCGCGGCCCTCGTCGCTCTGCACGTGACTTCCGATTTCTCCGTCGTCAACGTGTTCGAGAATTCGCATTCGTTGAAACCGTTGATCTACAAAGTCACCGGCGTATGGGGCAATCATGAAGGCTCGATGCTGCTGTGGGTGTTGATCCTGGCGCTGTTCGGCGGCCTGGTGGCGGCATTCGGCAACAACCTGCCGCTATCGCTGCGCGCCCACGTGCTGGCGGTGCAGGCCTGGATCGCCAGCGCGTTCTATCTGTTCATCCTGATAACCTCGAACCCATTCCTGCGTATCGCCAATCCCCCGATCGAGGGCCGCGACCTCAATCCGGTTTTGCAGGACATCGGTCTCGCGGTTCATCCGCCGATGCTGTATCTCGGTTATGTCGGATTCTCGATTTCGTTTTCCTTCGCGGTGGCGGCCTTAATCGAAGGCCGGATCGACGCGGCATGGGCGCGTTGGGTGCGGCCGTGGACGCTGGTGGCGTGGATATTCCTCACCCTCGGCATCGCGATGGGCTCCTACTGGGCCTATTACGAACTCGGCTGGGGCGGCTGGTGGTTCTGGGATCCGGTCGAGAACGCCTCGCTGATGCCGTGGCTCGCCGGCACCGCACTGTTGCATTCCGCGGTTGTGATGGAAAAGCGCAACGCGCTCAAGGTCTGGACTATCCTGCTTTCGATCCTGGCTTTCTCGCTGTCGCTGCTCGGCACCTTCCTGGTTCGCTCGGGCGTACTGACGTCGGTCCATGCGTTCGCGACCGATCCGACGCGCGGGGTGTTTATCCTGCTGATCCTGTGCATCTTCATCGGCGGCAGCCTGACACTTTACGCCTGGCGCGCCCCCGCTCTGAAGCAGGGTGGGCTGTTCGCGCCGATCTCGCGCGAAGGTGCGCTGGTGCTCAACAACCTGTTTCTCACCACCGCCTGCGCGACCGTGTTCATTGGAACGCTGTATCCGCTGGCGCTGGAAGTGCTGACCGGCGACAAGATTTCGGTGGGCGCACCGTTTTTCAATCTCACCTTTGCGCCGCTGTTCGTACCGCTGATGATCGCGGTACCGTTCGGCCCATTGCTGGCGTGGAAGCGCGGCGATCTGCTCGCCGCGGCGCAGCGCCTGACTGCTGCGGGTATCGCATCGTTGATCGCAGTCGCGGTGCTGTGGGCGTGGGTGCGCGGCGGCAGCGCCTTCGCGCCGCTCGCCATCGGGCTTGCGATCTTTGTCATCGCCGGTGCGTTGAGCGACCTTGCCGAACGCAGCGGCCTGTTCCGCGTACCGTTTGCAATGGCGATGCGGCGCGCGCGCGGATTGCCGCGTTCGACCTGGGGCACGGTGTTCGCGCACGCCGGTGTCGGCGTCGCGCTGATCGGCATAGTTTGCGAGACCACGTGGAACAGCGAATATATCGGAACCATGAGGCCCGACGACGTCGCAAAGGTTGCCGGCTACGAGTTGAAGCTCGATGGCCTGACGCAGCGGCAAGGTCCGAATTTTCGCGAAATGCTGGCGCAGTTCACGGTGAGCCTCGATGGCAAATGGCTCAGCACCATGACGCCATCGAAACGCAATTTCACCACGCGCGGATCGTCGACCACTGAAGCGGCGTTGCTGACGCGCGGCGCAAGCCAGCTCTATATCTCGCTTGGCGACACCACCGCCGACGGTGCGATCGCAGTGCGTATCTACCACAAGCCGCTGGTATTGCTGATCTGGTTCGGCCCCATCCTGATGGCGTTTGGCGGCATGCTGTCGCTGTCTGATCGCCGGCTGCGGGTCGGCGCGCCGAAGCCCGCGAAGGCAATGCGCGGCTTGCAGGCGGCGGAGTAGAACGATTGGAGTGCCAGTCAGCGCTGGCCGCGCTGACGCTTCGTGTCCGTGATGACTCGTTTGCGCTTCGCAAATCTCGCCGGATCGGCATCTTTTCCCGTCACTGCGATCGGCGCCAGCAGATCGAGTGGAACTCCGAGAAACCGTGCGATCTTCTGATGCAATTCGAGCGGGCCTTTGCGGTTGCCGGTTTCCAAGTCCGACAGATAGTTCTGTGCGATTCCAACTGCCACAGCGAGTTCGGCTTGGGTCTCCTTGCGAAATTGGCGCAGCACCCGTATTGGATTTTCACCATTCGCAAGCCGATCGACGACGTCCTTCGGCAGCACCGGTGCACCACCGACGACCTCTCGCCTCGCCCGCGCAATCAGCCGTGCGCTCTCTGAATCTTCCTCCGCTTCCTGTTCTAAAGCCTTGAGACGCTCATATTCGGCACGTGGCACAATCGCCACTTCGCCGTCTGGCGTCGCCTTGAATCTTACTTTCATGATCTCCTCTCAATCGTAGATTTCGCGCCGGTGACCAACTGCTGCCACAACGATCGTTCCGCGTTCCTCGTAAAAAATCACGCGCCAGTCGCCCACCCGAAGCCGTGCCCCGGCTTGGCCCTTTAATCTCTTGACGTCACCATGCCCCGTCGCGGCAAAGGCATCGAGTTTCTTGCCGATGCGTTCCCGAACTTGCGGCGAAAGCTTGAGCCATTGGCGGGTTGCAGTCGGCGTAAACCCAATCTGCCCCATGACATCAATATCGCACAATGCGATATCAATGTCCAGCCGAAAGTTTGATGACGCAAGCGCTGATGCGGAGTAGAAGGCAGAAATGAGATCAGTGAACTTCATCTTTCTCGCATTCGTCTGCTGGGTTTGTTTGGCCTCTTCGGTTCATGCCGTGCAGCCTGACGAGATCATGTCTGATCCGGTCAAGGAATCGCGGGCGCGGGATTTGTCGCGTGAGCTGCGCTGCATGGTGTGTCAGAATCAGTCAATCGACGATTCCGAAGCGCCGTTGGCGCGCGATTTACGGCTCCTGGTGCGCGAGCGGATCGCGGCGGGCGACAGCGACGCCCAGGTGATCGATTTTCTGGTCGCGCGCTACGGCGAATTCGTGCTGCTGAAGCCGCGACTGGAGCGCCACACTTTGTTGCTGTGGTTGTTGCCGCCGCTGGCTCTGGCGGGAGGCGGTATGGCGCTGTGGATGCACAGCCGGCGGCGCGCCAAATCCGCTGCGGCTGAAGATTTATCCTCGTCCAAATTGACGGCTGAGGAAGAAGCGCGGCTGGAACGGCTGACCGCGGGGGAACCAGCGCCCGACAAGCCGGTTTAGCCTGCGGTAGACCGTTATCGCGCTGCGGTAACCCGATTTCGCTCCGCGATAACCCGATTTCGCCCTGCGATAATCCGATTTTCGCCTGCGATAATCCGCCGCATTCGCTTTCGCGCTTCATTACCAAAGTTTAATTCCGCCGCCAGCGCGCTGTAAGGCGAAAATCCCCATGTTCAGTCGGGCAAGGTGCTGGCCCCAAGCATTTCAGTCGGGCAAGGTGCTGGCCCCAAGCATCATCGAATTTCAGGCCCTGGAGATTTTTGTAATGAACGAACGCCCCATCGATCTTTCGTCGCTCCCATCCTACCGGCAGCCCCGCCGTTCGCTGTTGTCCGCGCGCAGGTTCGCGTTGATGGCATCGGTTGTCGCTGGCCTGGGTGTCGCCGTTTACGGCTTCGGCCCGTCGCATGGTCCGGTTGATATCTTCAGCAGCCCGGCGCATGCGCAGGTCAACAACGAAGTCCGTAAGGTAGAGAAGCCGGTCGGTTTCGCCGACATCGTCGAGCGCGTGAAGCCGTCGGTGATCTCGGTGAAGGTCAATATCAGCGAAAAGCTCGCCAAAGACGATAGCTCCAGCAACCAGGACGACTCACCGTTCCAGCCGGGCTCGCCGATGGAGCGCTTCTTCCGCCGCTTCGGCGGACCTGATGGCTTGCCCCCGGGCCTGCGCGGTGGACCCCGCGGCGGCGGCCGCGGCGTGGTGACCGGTCAAGGCTCCGGTTTCTTCATCTCTCCCGATGGCTATGCCGTGACCAACAACCACGTGGTGGATGGCTCCGACAAGGTCGAAGTTACGGCTGACGACGGCAAGACCTATAGCGCGAAGGTGATCGGCACCGACGCGCGTACCGATCTGGCCTTGATCAAGGTCGAGGGCGGTTCGAACTTCCCGTTCGCCAAGCTTTCGGAGGGCAAGCCCCGGATCGGCGATTGGGTGCTCGCGGTCGGCAACCCGTTCGGCCTTGGCGGCACGGTGACCGCCGGCATCGTCTCGGCCAGCGGCCGCGACATCGGCAGCGGCCCGTACGACGATTTCATCCAGATCGACGCGCCCGTGAACAAGGGCAACTCCGGTGGCCCGGCCTTCAACACCGAAGGCGAGGTCATGGGCGTCAACACCGCGATCTATTCGCCGTCCGGCGGCAGCGTCGGCATCGCGTTCTCGATCCCGGCAACAACCGTGAAGAATGTCGTTGCCCAGCTCAAGGACAAGGGCACCGTCAGCCGTGGCTGGATCGGCGTCCAGATCCAGCCGGTCACCTCCGACATCGCCGACAGCCTCGGCCTCAAGAAGGCGGAGGGTGCTCTGGTTGCGGAACCGCAGGCCAACGGACCGGCGGCCAAGGCCGGCATTGAATCGGGCGATGTGATCACGGCGGTGAATGGCGAGCCGGTCAAGGATGCCCGGGAACTCGCCCGCACCATCGGCGGCCTTTCGCCCGGCAATTCGGTGAAGCTCAACGTGCTTCACAAGGGCCAGGACAAGGTCGTCAACCTCACGCTCGGTCAATTGCCGAATTCGGTGGAAGCCAAGGCCGACACCGGCAAGGGCGATCAGGGCAGCGCAACCCCGCGCGGAACCGACGTGCCGAAGCTCGGCCTGACGGTGGCACCGGCCAACAGCGTTGCCGGCGCCGGCAAGGACGGCGTCGTCGTTACGGAGGTCGATCCGAAGAGTGCGGCGGCAGAGCGTGGCTTCAAGGAAGGCGACGTGATTCTCGAAGTCGCCGGCAAGAACGTTACCAGTGCCGGCGACGTGCGCGAGGCGATCGATGCCGCGCGCACCGACAACAAGAACAGCATTCTGATGCGCGTCAAGAGCGGCGGGTCGTCGCGCTTCGTCGCGATACCCCTGGCGAAGGGCTAGAGCATCGAGCGTTCCAGAGCATGAACCAGGAAAAGCGCAAACGCGGTTTTCGGAAGGTCATGCTCAAACAGAGATGAGACCATGGTCCGGTTAACTCCAATCGGATCATGGTCGAGAGAGATGGAGGGTGTCGCCGGCATTAGTCGCCCCCGCCGACGGCTCTTTCCGGGGAGTGGGTCAAAAGGCCCGCTCCCTTCAGTTGCCTTCCGGTAGAATTACGCCCCCCTCTGTCGGAAGGTTAAAAGGGCGGTGAGGTTCCCCCAGCTTCACCGCCCGCTTTTTTTGACTTGTTCGAGAGGTGTCGGGTCGCCTTGCATGAGGATGTCGACCGCGCCATGGTGATAGAAAGCTCGCCCCCTTGACCGCAACCGACCCCAACAATATGCGCCTTTTGATCATCGAGGACGACCGCGAGTCCGCCGACTATTTGGTGAAGGCGTTTCGCGAAGTCGGGCACGTCGCCGATCTCGCCAGCGATGGCGAGGAAGGCCTGGCGCTCGCCGAAAACGGCGACTATGACGTGCTGGTGGTCGACCGGATGCTTCCGAAACGCGACGGCCTGTCGCTGATCGGCAGCCTGCGCGACAAGGGCAATCGCACGCCGGTGCTGATTCTCTCGGCGCTGGGACAGGTCGACGACCGCATCAAGGGTCTGCGCGCCGGCGGCGACGATTACCTGCCAAAACCCTATTCATTCGCCGAGCTGCTCGCTCGGGTCGAAGTGCTGTCGCGCCGCCGCGGCGGACCCGCCGAGGAGACGACCTATCGCGTCGGCGATCTCGAACTCGACCGTCTTTCGCACCGGGTGGTGCGCGGCAAGGACGAATTGACGCTGCAACCGCGCGAGTTCCGGCTGCTGGAATATCTGATGAAGCACGCCGGGCAGGTGGTAACGCGAACGATGCTGCTGGAAAACGTCTGGGATTATCATTTCGATCCGCAGACCAATGTCATCGACGTGCATATTTCACGGCTGCGCTCCAAGATCGACAAGGGCTTCGAGCGGCCGCTGCTTCACACGATTCGCGGCGCGGGGTACATGATCCGTGACGGGATTAGATAAGATACGATAATCGTTACATTTTCTGGAGCGTAGTGTTTTTGGATTGCCAATTATTTACCGCTTCTCCCAACCGTCAGTCGGCTCGGCAGCACCGCTGAAAAGTAAAAGCCCGCCTAAGCGGGGCTTTCTTCGATCGGCTTGCGGGCGTCCGGCAGCGTTTTGAGCCATACTCTCAAATCGTCCGGCAGGATGATCGTACGCCTTCCGTGCTTCTTGGCCTTGAGATCACCGCTGCTGATCGCCTCGCGAATTGAGGTCAGCCCGATTCCGGTGAGGGCGCTTGCCTCCTCGGATGACACCGAGAGCCGTTCCGAGAGCGGTACCTTTCCCTTCTGCCCGAACTCGTTCATCACATGTGCCCCTTATCGTTTTCAGTCTCGTCGCCCTTCTCCTCGACCTGCGATTCCGGCAGAGGCGACAATCTCACGCGCCTCCTTGGCGTACAGCGACCAATAAAGAGCGCATCGGAAAACCTGATCATCCCCCACATGATGCAATTGGCCGTGCCGAAGCAAAATGGCTGTTAAAAATACGTGGTACAATTGGATACCAAAGCGAATGAAAGGGGTTCCCGCTTCCCAATTTCTTCGCCCTTACTCAGTGCAATAGCTGCGACGAATTTCTGGAGCCTGGGCGAAGATCCTCACCATTGTGAAGGGGATCAGCTATTGATAGGGTAAATCGTTCGCCCGGCCTCGAGCCTGCAACCAGACCGTTATGAGAGGCAGGATAACGGTCGGGTTCGTTGATTTCCTGCGATATTGTTTGCATTCGATCGTGTTTGTTGTGTTTCGGTGTGGTCGTTTCTGGTGCGAAACTGGCGCGGTTAGTCTGGAGCCCAAGCTGAACTGAGGAGCGCGGACCTGACGTCCGTCGATTTCGTGTCGACCTTCAGGCTCATAACCTGAAGGTCATAGGTTCAAATCCTATCCCCGCAACCAAATAAACCTCTGTTTTCTATGAGGTTTTCGAAAAGCCGCTCGTTGGGAGCGGCTTTTCTTTTGGCTCGTGTCGCCACCGTGTCGCCACCGCCGAACTCAACGAGGACGGCCGCTGCAGGCCCGCGACCGTCCTCGTTGCTGCATCTGGACGAGATCGAAGCGACCCCATCGCCAACTCTGTTGCTTGATGTTTTGGGCTTCCGCTCCGGAGGAGCGTTCTTTCAGGCGGGGTCTTTATTGGCCAGATGCATCGCGGGGCCAGTGGGCGCAAGCGATAGGAATCGGCTGGGCATAGCAGTCAAGACCCAAGTCGCGGTCGAGGTATCCAGCGTTATCAGGGCATCGCCCGATAGTTTTCGCATGGCCTGGATGGAACGCCGCTACGAAAACGGCCAGCTTGCCGCGACCGAGCGCTGGAGCGCGATCCTCACTGTTGTCATCCAACCGCCGCGCGACGTCGATCGATTGCGAAAGAATCCACTCGGCATTTATGTCAACGCCATCAACTGGTCAAAGGAGCTCGGACAGTGATCCTGACAGCCCTCATGCCGCCGACGAAGAAAGCTGGAACGGGGTTTTCCGTTTTCCTGATCTGCGCCTGTGCGCTCGCGGGGTGCACAACCTTCAAGCCTCCGCAGATCAGCTATGACGACGAAATTCCGCCGCTCACCGATCCGTCGCCGCTGACGGACGAGCGTCCGCGGTCACTTCACGTGCCGCCTGCCTGGACCCCGGCGCGCGGCGGCAGAGAAAAGGAAGGCAAAGAGCCAATTGAGCGTATCGACAGCGCCAACGACGCGGCACGCGTTCAGCCTCGGAAGGCAGGCTACTTCAACGCAGTGCAGGTATTTCCATATAGCCCGGGCGCGCTCTATCAAATCTATGCCGCGCCAGGACAAATCACCGATATTGCGTTGGAACCGGGCGAGCAATTGATTGGCTCGGGACCGGTGGCTGCGGGCGACACAGTCCGCTGGGTCGTCGGCGATACCGAGAGCGGAAGTGGGGAGACGCGGCGGGTTCATATTATGGTCAAACCGACAAGAGCGGCCATCGAAACCAACCTTGTGCTCAACACAGATCGGCGGACCTACCTGATTGAGCTGCGCTCTCGTGAAAAGCCGTACATGCCTTCGGTCTCCTGGTTCTACCCTGAGGACCGCGCCGCGCGCGCTCGCGCTGTTCCGCCGAAGCCGCTCATTCCGGATCCAGCCCTGCGGCGCTATCGTTACACCATAGAAGGAGACAACCCGCCCTGGCGCCCCGTCAACGCTTATGACGATGGTCGCAAAGTCTACATCGAATTTTCGCCCGGCATCGGGCAAGGCGAGCTGCCGCCGCTGTTCGTCATCAACTCGGACGGTAAGACAGCTCTCGTCAATTACAGGGCGTTCGGCAACGTACTAATCGTCGACAGGTTATTTGCGGCTGCTGAACTGCGGCTGGGCGGCGAGGATCAACAAAAGGTCCGCGTCATTCGAACGGATGGGAGGCCCCGATGACCAATGCCGAAGGGGATTCGGCAAGCCGGGCGACTGTCCGGCCACAGCCCGAAGTGGAGACAGGAAATTCCTTCCGCTTGCGGCCCGAACGCCAGCGGGTTTCGCGGCTATCACGCAAAGCGCTGATTGGGGGCACGGCTTTGGCACTTACCCTCATTTCCGGTGCCGTCTTCTGGGCCCTGCATACAAGTCAGAGGCGAACGCCCGCCTCGGATGAACTCTACTCAACCGATCACCACAACGTGGCAGACCAACTCTCAGGTTTGCCAAAGGACTACGCTGCAATTCCGCCGGAGGTGCCGCGACTTGGACCGCCGTTGCCGGGTGATCTTGGTCGTCCGATTGTCGCAGCACAGATTCAATCTGGTCCGCTTGCAGTCGATACCGAGCAACAGCGCGTTAATCAGGAGACCGAAGCAGCACGCACCAGCAAGGTATTCGCCAACACCGTTGCCCGTCCATCACCCGGTGCGACGGCGGCCAACGAGACGTCTACAGGCGGAGCGGCTTCAACCGACGACGCATTTGCTCAGAATGGTCAGGATCGCAAACTTGCGTTCATTAACGCCTCGGTCGATCGAAGAACCACCAGTCCTGACCGATTGGCGAAGCCTGCTTCGCCTTTCGTGGTCCAGGCTGGGACCGTGATCCCCGCTGCGCTCATTAATGGAATTCGTTCCGATGTGCCGGGCCAGATCACGGCCCAAGTGACCGAGAACATCTTTGACAGCCCGACCGGGCGCTTCCTCCTCATACCGCAGGGGACACGACTGATCGGCATTTACGATAGCCAGGTCGCCTTCGGTCAGTCTCGCGTGCTGCTGGTCTGGACCCGCCTGATCATGCCGAACGGCCGCTCGATCGTGTTGGAGCGTCAGTCCGGCGCCGATACATCAGGTTTTTCCGGTCTCGAGGATGAGGTCGACAATCATTGGGGCGCCTTGTTTAAGGCCGCGCTCCTGTCGACATTGCTCGGCGTCGGTAGCGAGCTTGGAACTACCTCCGGTGTTGGCAGCAATAGTGATGTCATCACAGCGCTCCGTCGGGGATCCAGCGATAGCCTGAACCAGACCGGACAGAAAGTCGTTCAGCGGAATCTCAACATTCAGCCGACGCTGACGGTCAGGCCGGGGTTTCCGGTGCGAGTGATCGTCAACCGCGATCTGGTCCTTGAGGCTTACAAAGGGTAGGGCAGGTAGCCATGGCAAAACTTAAGCTTGGCGCCATCACTAACGACAAGTCGGTGAAACTGACTGTCGAACTCCCCGCATCTGTGCATCGTGATCTGCTTGCTTACGCCGAAGTGTTGGCCCGCGAAACCGGGCAGGGTATTGCTGAACCAACAAAGCTGATTGCGCCCATGTTGGCGCGGTTCATGGCAACGGATCGCGCATTTGTAAAGGCCCGTCGCGCAACTCAAGCGCGATCGACCGGCAGCGGATAGCGCTCTCCCAATAGCTTCAGGAAATTTGCCAGTGCTGGATTGTCATTATCCGATCTCCAATGTGCCGAAAAGCCTACCCGGCTCGGCCCAGTCCCATCGCGGAGTTCGCGAAAGGTGAGGCCCGAGAAGTTCGCGCCGATGTCGGATTCAGTGACCAGGCTGACGCCAAAGCCGGCGGCGATTAAACTCTTGATAATGCCGCGGCTCACATCATGGCGAGCAATTTTAGGTCGGTCCTCGGGCGAGACGAGCTTTGACATCAGAAGATCCTCAAGCTCACGGCCCGGATCATATTGGCTGAGCAGCACCGTCTCGCCGCGGAGGTCGGTCCAATAGACGACGTCTTTACATGCCAATGGGTGTCCTTCAAGCAAGGCCAACAAAATGCGCTCGCTCCACAGCGGCATGCCCTGATTCCCAAGCAACGGCAGCTCGCTCGTGGCAATTGCGATATCGAGCGCGCCATTGCGAAGCGCGGTTACCAGACGCACCCGGGAATTTTCCTTCAAGCAGACATCTATTTGAGAGAACCGCTTTTGGTAGTCCACCAACGTTGCAAGTAAATTCCCGGCTGAGATCGATGTATAGAAGCCAACAGACAGCCGCCCCGCTTCGCCGCGGCCGACGTGATACGTGCTGTTCACCAGCGAATCCATTTGCTCCACAATTGATCGAGCAGTTCGGAGAAAATGGCGACCAGCCGTCGTTGCTCGCACCCCGCCGCTAAATCGCTCGAAGACGGTCATGCCAAGTGAATGTTCGAGCTGGCAGATGCAACGGCTGAGCGTGGATTGCTGAAGCAGCAATACTTCGGCAGCGCGCCGAAAGCTGCCGTGATCCGCTGCTGCCACAGCGTATCGAAGATGCTGCAGATCGACGGCGGACGCGCGAATAGGATTAAATTTTCTATCGGATTTTTGTTCGCTGACCATTCTTGCCACCAACTGAAAACGCGTACCACTAAAGGTTGAGTATGATCAGAATTTAAAGCAATTGAGACTTTTGGGAGGCTGCTCGGATCAAGGCAGCCGACATACCAGCGAAAAATGACAGCAGCTGATGGGAAGTGGCCCTCGCCTTTTCTCTGTCGCCGCCGATTCGCGGAATGAACGCTTATGGAACGGCAGCTCATGGCGCTAAGCGGCCGTTCGTCCAGTCTTACGGGCACAAATGCGATTTACAGTTGGTGTGTAACGCATTGATTTCGTTAGGTCGTAAAACGTTTTAATTTACGGCTAAGCACTTGAAATTACGATGAAAATGAGAGACTCTTAATCAGCGGGTCCCAGGTTCGAGCCCTGGTGCGCTTCGCAAACCGCACGTTTCCGATACGACGCCGAATAGGGCGTTTCCGCGGGGAATTTCGGCCACTCACTTGCGGGACTTTGGTCTCTGCGCGGGCTCACGTATTTTTGCGCGGGTTTCTGGCGCCCTGTCTCTGCATCCCGAAAGGCCGTTCCCGGCGGCCAGGCCTTGGGCGCGAAGTTAGCCACCTTCGCGCCAGCAAATCCTACGCATTCTGTAATTCCGGACGTTGGGCCGGGCCGGCCCTGCGATTATTCCGGATTGAGTCCGAGCGCCTCAAACTGCCGGCGCCATTCTGTCGGCGGATCGCGAAGCCGCTCGACGCCGATGCCGCGGGGCAGGCGACCTTCTACAGCTGCCTTGACAAGATTCGGTGCGAGGAAGGCGAGTGAGATAGTCATATTGACCTGCCGAACGCTGCATTTCTCGCGCGTGCAAAGCTGAGCGACCGTGGTCACTCGACCCGAGATAACGTCATCCAGCCAACGACGACCTCGCGCGATGGCGCGGACCAGGCGCGCTCGACGTTCGAACTGCTCCGGACGGACTTCGCTCCGAGATACCTTGTGCGGGAGCAGGATCTGACGGAATTTCTTGGATGGCGGTTTCTGCCAGGGAATTGAGAGCGACTGATCATCCGGGGAATCGGATGCTTCGTCTGCATTATCTGATTTAAGTCGAATGATTAGCCTGTCCTCGTGCACAACAATCCCTCCGACCAGTTGCGCGAGGTCGCTGCGATCCTCTAAACGCATCACGCTTGTTGTTGGCTTGCCTTGTCGAGCGGCGAGATGCTCTTTCATGGATTTTATGACGATGTCTTCGATGTCAGCGGCGGGGACGCGGGAGATCGATCCGGCCGACGCGGTCTTGGCCTCCCCATGCAGAAAAGGTGCGGACACGTAATAGCGATAACGGATTCCGGCTTTAGTAGCGTGGGTTGGGACCATGCGATGGCCAGTATCGTCAAACAGCAAACCCGTCAGCAGGTGGTCGGACTTGCTGCGCACAACGGTGCGGTGCGACCATTGCGCGAGGGATTTCTGCCGGACCGCCTCGAACAGCGCGCGGTCTATGATTGGGGGCTGCTCGCCCGGCAGGATCTCATTCTTGTATTTGACCTCGCCAATATAGAAGTGATTGCTAAGCAGGTAGTATAGCGTGCCGCGGCCGAACGGGATGCCACCACGCGTCGCGCCCGTTGAAAGCAGCTTGGTTCTGGTGCGGATGTTGCGTTCCCGGAGGTCCCGAACCAGTTCGTTGACGCCGCCGAGTTCGAGATATCGCCGGTAGATTGATCTGACGAACTTAGCTTCTTCTTCGACAATGGCGATCTTGCCGTCCTTCATCTCATAGCCACAGGGCAGGTTGCCTCCGACCCAGAGGCCCTTACGCTTGGACGCCGCAATTTTGTCCCGGATACGCTCAGAGGTGACCTCGCGCTCAAACTGGGCAAAGGACAAAAGAACGTTGAGTGTTAGCCGCCCCATCGAGGTCGTGGTGTTGAACTGCTGGGTGACCGAGACGAACGAGACCCCATGGGCATCGAACAGCTCGACCAGTTTGGCGAAGTCCGCCAGAGACCTCGTTAATCGGTCGACCTTGTAGACAACGATGACGTCGATTTTCCTGGCGCGGATGTCCTCCAGCAGCTTCTGAAGGTCGGGGCGGTCGGTGGACCCGCCGGAGTAACCGCCATCGTCATAACGGGACCGGATCAGGGTCCAACCGGCATGGGCCTGGCTCTTTATGTAGGCCGAGGCAGCATCGTACTGGGCGTCCAGTGAGTTGAACTCCTGGTCGAGCCCCTGATCGGTAGAGACCCGCGTATAGATCGCGCAACGGACCGATTTGACAGAAGGAGCCTTCATGGCCGCGCCTCCATGGCCAACCGATCCTGTTTGTTCCTCAGGCCAAAGAAGCGCGGCCCATTCCACTTGGTGCCCGTGATCGCAAAGGCGACCTTAGACAGGCTGTCATAGGTTTGGCCGTTCCAGGCAAAACCGTCGGTCATCACCATCACCCGCTGCGACCGCCGGTCCCATTCCCGGACTAATACTGTGCCGGGACTAAGCTCAGTTCGCTTCTGGTCAAAGTTGGCCAGACGGGCGGATGTTACCGGGCCAGCTTCCTTCGCAACCGTTCGGTCCAGCACCTGCCTCGTCTCATGAGCGAGGTCACCAAAGCGATCGGCCTGGAGCCGATAGGCGATGACCGCGAACAACAGATGCCGCGTCAGATGATCGGGCGCCGGTCTCTGAAAGACACTCTGCCACCGCGAGCGAAGTCCCTTGAGATCGAGACCGCGCAGATGCGCGATCTCGTCCTCAATAGATGTTTTGGTCGATGTACGACCATTGCGGCGTTTCTTCTGCATCGCATCACGCCGCCTGTTTGGTCCGGGCCGCAACAGCAGGCGAAGCTTTGCCATCCTTGATGCGATAGACCCGACCCTTCTCAGTTTGCTCTGAAATAAGATTGAGTCCGAGCTTCTTCCGAACCACGCCGGCCAGAAACCCGCGCACCGAATGTTGCTGCCAACCCGTCGCAGTCATGATTGCGGCAATCGTTGCGCCTGCGGGCGTCCGGAGCAGTGCAACAATACGGTTGTGCTTAGTATCGGGCCGAGATGCTGATTTGGACGAAGCGGGCGCCGATCTTGCGCGGGATGCACCTTTGCGTGCCTTGTGGGCGGTTGAGCGGGTCGCAGCCTTCGGCTTGGATTTGGGCTTGGTCACGGGATTCTCCGAGGTTCATGCGACGCCATCCGTCGCACCACCTCAGCCCCGCCCGGGCAAATCACCCGGCAGGGCAGGACCCGGAAGCCCGTCTCAACCGCTCCACGTCACCACAGCAACGCTCCGATCAAGACCGAAAGCCAGTCATTTCTGAGCAAGATTGTTGCTCGTTGGGTCGCGAAGCAGGATGCGATGGTCATCGAATCCTCCCGACCCAGCCAAGCATTCCGGGGCTTAGAGAAAAGGCCGCAGATAGTAGCAGAAAGGCCCGCCAACAGCGGGCTTTTGCAATTTGGCGTTCAGTTCTCTGTGCCCCGATTTCCTGGAATGAGGACCAACGCCGAGGCCGGCGCCGCTCCGATATGGTGGTCTCCGCGGCGCCGGCTCACGCTCCCAGCGATGCCGCCGAGTGACATTTCAACTTTGCAGAGAAAGCGACACCTCAACTTGGTTGCAACATCGAGGTCAAATGTTCTTCCGCACGACGTCATCCGCGCCCATTTTTGCATCATCGTTCATCCCCAGCCGAAATCGGTCTACTCTCGGCGCTTGCGATGCGTGAATGCCGACAGGTCCAGCGTTAGAGACCTCAA
>WNFQ01003630.1_pt1 | contig 19218 bp, 16 predicted proteins | sample 5400171 | NCBI WGS metagenome assembly WNFQ01 (sample SAMN13153356, study PRJNA577476) | soil metagenome | isolation source: 20 cm soil under Madrone tree | place: USA:California | collected 2016-06-14 | reverse complement strand
AAGGAAAGAAAAGGCAATCCCGCTAGCTGAGCTAGAAACCGACGTCGCGCCATATTTTCTCCTGGTCTGAACGTTGCGTGCGGAAGTGGCGCGAAGTGTAGTTGTTTTTCTTTGTGGTGTCTACCGCGGACTGGTTATGCCGCACGGCCCGAAGAGAGGATGGCGGGCTGAAGCCCGCCGCTACATAGGCAAGAGGGCACAACCAACATTGTCTGTACCACGCGGCAAGTAACAACGCTCGTCAGGGCGTTTGGGCGCCTTCGGCATTGACGTAGACGGAGTAGAGGGACTGGCTGGCGGCCATGAAGAGGCGGTTTCGTTTCGCGCCGCCGAAACAAAGATTGGCGCAGGTTTCGGGAAGATGAATTTTGCCGATGAGCGTGCCGTCGGGCGCGAAGACGTGGACGCCATTGAAGCCTTCGCCGGCCCATCCGGCGGCGGACCAGACGTTGCCGTCGGTATCGCAACGGATGCCATCGGAGGAGCCGGGCGACATGTCGGCAAACAAGCGGCCATTTTTGAGGCGAACGCCATCGACTACGTCGTAGACGCGAATCGGATGCGGGTCGCCGGGATGGCGAGGAGCGCCGGTATCGACGATGTAGAGCTTCTTTTCGTCGGGCGAGAAGCAAATACCGTTGGGCTTATCCATGTCGCTGGCGACGACAGTGGCTTCGCGCGTTTTCGGGTCGAGACGATAAACGACGGCGGGCAGCTCGAAGGAAGCGTTGTGGCCTTCGTAATTGGACATGATGCCGTAGCCCGGGTCAGTGAACCAGATGGCACCGTCGGAATGCACCGCGAGATCGTTGGGGGCGTTGAGCTTTTTGCCTTGAAAAGTGTCTATCAGCACGGTGATGGTGCCATCGTATTCGGTGCGCGTTAGGCGGCGCGTGTCGTGCTCGCAGGTGAGCAGCCTGCCCTGACGGTCGCGGTAGTTGCCGTTGCTGTAGTTCGAGGGGCTACGGAAGACGCTGACTTCTCCGGTGTCTTCGACCCAGCGCAGGATGCGGTTGTTGGGGATGTCGCTCCAGAGAAGGTAGCGGCCGTCGCCGAACCACACGGGCCCTTCCGACCAGCGCGTGCCGGTGTACAAGCGTTCCACCGCCGCGTTGCCGACTTTGTATTTTGCGAAGCGAGGGTCAGTTACTTCGACGGCGGGATCGGGATAGACGACTGGAGTTTTCTGCTGAGGTTCACCGGCAAGGGCTGACGGCTTGAATGCCAGAGCTGCAGCGGCGCTGGCGGTTAAGTTCATGAATGCGCGTCTTTGCATTGGTCGGCCTCCATGGCCGGCACGTACCGGGAAGGCGAAATGTATCACGGGCAGGGTCTTCGGTGGGATAGCCGAGGAAGTGTCGCGCCAACGGCGCTGTCCGGAGTGTTTATTCGGTCTCCCAGCGCTGACGCGCTGGGCTAAATTGTGGCGCACCTCCGGTGCTCTGGGCTAGTGGGAGGCGCGTTCGCGGATGGATTTTTCGGTGAGGAGAGCTTGCTGGCGGACGCGATCGGAGATTTCGGGGAGTTCGCGCTGGTAGGGACGGACGGCGGGGAGGTCGTCGGGCTGGCCGATGAGATAGAGGGCGCGGAGGGCTTCCCAAACTTGTTCGTCGCCGGGGTCGACGGTGGCGACTTCGGCGCCAGCGGCTACGTGCGAGCCTGGAACCACAAAGAGGGAGCGGATGCGGCCGTTGATGGGAGAGCGAAGCTCGACGGTTTGCTGGCCATTTTGAGATACGACCGTTGAGGGATCGACTTGCAATTTGGCAATGAGGCCGCCTTGGTGGATGGAGGTTCCAACCTTATCTGAATCCGTGACGCGGCCAGCAAAGGGAGTGACGATTCTGGCGGGCTGGAGAAGGGCGACGATTTGGGGACGGCCGGAGACGTCACCGAAACGGACGAGCGAGAGGGCGGCGTTGCCGCGGACCAACGGGGATGGATCCTGGAGCATCTTGAGGAGCGTTTCGTGGAAGGCCGGGCCGGAGGTGTCCTGACCCATAACCCAGGCGTCGGTGTTGCGCACTTCTTCGACGGGATGGGACGCGAGGCGGACTAACTCGGGATACCAGCGCGTCGCTGCAGCATCGCGGTGGCTCATGCGCTCGCCGAGCTGAATAAGGGCGTGCTGGATGTGGCGGGGATGCTTTTCGTCCTGAAGGTATTCGGTGATTTGTTTGTCGGGGAGCCGGCGGCCAAACCAGGTGTTCCACCAGAAGAGGAACGGCATCAGCACGATCAGCCAAGCGGTAACGAAAATGAGCGCGCGATTGCGCGAAGACATTTTCTGATGGGGAGAAGAGGAAGGCTTCGCGGAAGAATCGTCCACGTGGAATTCTGACTGGTCACCATTTTCTGGCGAGGATGGAGGACTGGCCATTTTTTCTCTGTGCCGCTAACTCTCGTCGGAGGAGGGCGTCGGCTTGGATGGTTCTGACTTGCTCTTGCCGAAGAGTCCGCGGTCGCGCAGTTCCCAGAAAACGTTCAAGAAGAAAACCCCGGAGATGCTCAGCATGATGAGGCTCTCGAAGAGACCATCCACGGTGGTAACGGTGCCAGAGACGACGATCCAGCCAATCCCCGCGAGAGGGATTAGGCCGAGCAAGATGGAAATCAAGAGCATCACGGGTAACAATAACCCTCCTCAGGATCTCGCCGAATCACGACAACTCTTAACAGAATGCCGCAAGACCCAGTGATCCCCCTAAAAGGGCCGGGCTAAACCCGGTCCCTACATACACTGCAATTGCTAAGGCTTGAACGTGGCGTCCACAGACTTTGCGTCTTTCGCGGCAAGCGTAACCTTTACGTCTTGCTCGCCCAGCTTTTCATGAACGAACGCAATGGTGTAATCGCCGGGGGGCAGGCCCTTGATCTCGAACTTGCCATCGGGGCCGGTGACCGCGAAGAAGGGGCTCTTGGTTACGTTAACGAACATACGCATCCAAGGATGCTGATTGCACTTCACCGGCAGCATAATCTCTTCGCGTGCGAAGGTTTTTTCCAGCGGAGCGGCGGAAGGAGGCTGCGACTCGTTCCACTCGCGGTTGTCCTTGGGCGTGGGATGAATATTGTGTGTGGTCGGATCGCTGTTGACGATCTTGATGGTCTGATTGGCGACAACACCCAAAACGTGAGGATGGTATTTGCAGCCGCTCTGATCGAGGGTGATGGCTTCCTTGGGAATGTCGAAGGTGCGATTGCCCAAGCCCTCTCTAACGTAGACGAAAACATTAGCGAGGTGGCCGCCGCCGGCCATCACGTTCTCCGCCACGTTAGTACCCTTGCAGGCGGGGTCCTGGCTCATGTCGATCTTGGCGGCCTTAGGAGCTTCGCCTTCAAATTTCACGGTGCCGCTGATGCTGGCGGCCGTGGCGGGATCGATTGGAGTGGCGGGTGCTGCCGCGGGCGCTGAGGCGGTGGGGGTTGCAGCGGGCTGCTCTTCTTTTTTGCCGCATCCGGCGAGGAGCACAAGGCCTAGCGAACCGGCCAAGCCCCAAACTGCTATGGAAGTTTTCTTTTTCATGTTTTGCAGTACCTCTCTTGAAATTTAATTGCTCAAACCAAATGAAAATCTATTAGGGCGCACCGCGGCCAGCGTTGCCGGAGGATTTCGTGCCGGGCGACGAGCTGCCAGCTGCGGCGCTGGAACGGCCCATGGCAGCGCCAACTCTACGCTGCTCCTCCGGAGTGAGTTGCAGAATGTAGTCGACCAGCAATTTTGTTTGATCCTTATCATAGCCCCGGAAGGAAGCGGGCGTCGGACCAGAAAAGACCCAGTGGCCGTTTTCGCGCTTGAACAGACCGGAAGGCATGGAGGTGCCAGGGGCAATGGCCTGAGGGTCAACGATCCAGCGTTCCATCCAGTCGGCTTTCAAGCGGCCGCGGGCCTGGAGGAAGTTCGGAGCGGAGGCGAAGCGATCGTGAGCCGGGTCGCCAGTGGCGTGACATTTCAGGCAGGGTGCAGCAGTACTGCTGAAGAGGCTGCGCGCCATCTCAGTTTCCTTGGTGGTAAGGATGGGGATCTCTTCCGGAATGTATGGGAAGGGCTGGCGCGACAGCGCCTGGAAAAAGCGCACCAACTTGCCGAGTTCGTTTTCGGAGAAGGAGAACGTGGGCATGCGAACCTGAAGGTAGGAGCGCACGCCGTTACGATTGTTGTCCTTGTCGTTCAAGGCCGGATTTTTCAGGAATCGCAGCATCCATTCGGGATCGACGCGCGCGCCCTCGGTAAGCAGCTTGGGGGGAAGCAGCTCCTGGGCATCTTTGTAGCGGGCCATACCCATCAGCGAAGTTTTCTGGCCGGGAATGAGCTGATGGCAGCCCATACAGTTGTATTTCTTGACGATCCACCACCCTTCTTGAACGTCGCGGCGGTAATCCAGCGGGCGGTACTGATAGCTGGCGGGAAGCGGGTTTTCCTGGCTGCCCAACAGGAAAGTGGTGAGCGCGCGAACCTGCTCCTTGGTGAGGTGCAGGTTGGGCATGCGGAGCTTTTCGGTCTCCGGCTTTTCCTTGCCCTGGTCCCAGATATTGGGTTCGGCAAGTTTGTGCTCAAAGAAACCTTTCTGGTCGTACCAGGCCAGTTTGGCCGGGCCTTCGGGGAGACGAGCTAAATCGTCCGGGTCGGTGATCGGTTCGTGGCCGCCGCGCTGCGCAACATCCGTAAGCAGCGCGAAATCCAAGCGCTCGATGGGTTTGCTGCCTTCGATGGTAAGTTCGGTGCCGATGCGACCTTCATCCTCAAGGCCCGAGATTTCATGGCATCCGGCGCAGCCGAAATGGCGAACCCACTTTTTGCCTTCGTCTTTCAAATTCGGATCGTCCATGAAAGAAGCATCGGCGTAGGAGGACGGCTCCTGCTTTTTCAGCGTGGTTAGATAGCTGGCGACATCTTGCGCATCCTCGGGAGAGAGGCGCAGGCTGGGCATTACGGTCATGTTCTGGACTTGGAGCTCGTGGCCGTCATTCGGGCACTTGCTATGATCGAGATCGAATTGGAACGGGAGGCCCTTCTTTTTGTAATCCTCGGGACCGATGTCCTTTTTTTCGTACGGGCAATAGGGGCGGGTACGTTCGCGCGCGTTGTGAACCCAACGCACGAGGTAGTCGTAGCTGTCTTTTTCGCCGACGCGAGTGAGATTTGCGGCAAAGGTTCCGCCCTGGATTTGATCTCCTTCGCCGATGGAATGGCAGGCGAGGCAGCCGCGCGTTTCGAAGAGTTCTTTTCCGTGAGCAGCGTTGCCGGGCTTGTGCTTGGGCAATGGATCGGTGAGCGCCGACTGCCAGATAAAGGCAGAGATGGCCTTGATCTGTTCGTCGTTCAGCCGGAAATTCGGCATTTTTGTCGTGGCGCGGAAGTCGCTAGGTTTTTTCAGCCACACCGGAATCCAATTTTTGTTGAGCTTGAGGCGGATGTCCTTTAGGTTGGGGCCGACCTTTTTCATGTCTTGCAGCAGGCTCTTGGTGGAGCGGTCGAGCTGCACGATGCGCAGGTCGAGCTTGCTATTGGTTACCTTGAGAGCGACGGCGCGATCGTTCAGGCGATTGGCCTCATCGTTGGATTCGGCCTTGTCGGCTTGCTTCATCAAGTCGCCGGCTTGCTTGAAATTGTCCTTCTTCTCTTGATCGAGTTGCTTGATCTGCTGCGCAATGGAGAGCAGGTCCTCGGGCTCTTTGTCGTAGCCCTCGTAACGATGGCACCCGGTACAGCCGCGCTGGCGGAAGAGATCCTTGCCTTCGGTGAGCGTCCATCCGACATCGTTGGTCACCAGTACCATGTCCGCAGAGTGGCAGATCTGACAGCCAGACTCGTAATTTCCCTTGGAGAAAAGAGGCCAGAGCCAGTGTTCGTAATTGCCGTGGGCCTTTTCAACACTGGTGGTCGCGCGGCCATTGCCCTGGTGGCAAGGAGAGCACCCGAACTTTTCCGGGTCATGAATCTTCAATAGGTCAGGTTCCGGATGGCTGGTGAAGGCGCGTGCATATTCATCCGGCTTTTTGCCTTTCAATGCCATGGAAGCCGCGGTGATTTTCACCGGCTCACGAATGCCCATGTGGCAGGACTCACAGCGGTCGACAATATTGGCGCTATCCTCTCTTTCAAGATTAGCACTGTGCTCGTTGACGTTAATCTGGCGAATTTTCGGCGTCCAGGCTTCCACGCCGTTCAGCAAGTTCACGAGCTGAGAGGGCGTGAGGTTCACCATATGATCGGAGAGGTAGGAATCCATCAACTGTTTTTTTTCGCTGACGGGCTTGATCAGGTCTCCGAGCTCGGCGCTCAACTGGGTGCGTTCGTTTTTCAGGTCGTTATAAGCCTTTTCGAGATCGTCGTAATTCTTAAATATTTGCGGCTTACCGTCCGGCATCTCAACGGTGATGCTTTCTTTCTTGTATTCGTCCAAGCTCCTTTGCTTACTTTGTTTTGCAGAAGGGTTAGTCTCAGTCTCGATGCCATAGGTTGAGGCGCCGACATAGGCGCGTCGGTCGGTGAAGAGGTTCTGGACAGCCAATATTTTAGCGCTCAAATCGTAGAGCTTTTCGTTGATCTCCTTGATGCGGGGGGCGGCAGCCTGGCTGGCGGCGTCAAAATCTTGCTTTAATTTCTGGTACTCGGCGCTCGTCTGGACTTCTTTCTGCGAGTCGCTGGACTGCGAACCGGCGTTTTTCAGGAATGTCGAGTAGCGGTCTTTCCATTCGTGCTGGAATGTTTTCCACGGCCGCTGACCAAAATCCTCGTCCCACATGGCCCAGAAGAAAGTAGCCATGAGAATGACCATGGAGATGACGTAATGCGGGGCGAGCGACTTGCTGACTACCGGGTCGTTTTCGGGAATGGGCTTTTCGGGCACCAGATTCTCCTAGAGACTTTCGCTCTCTCGAAATCAAATCCGCCAAAAGGCGGCCGCTGCAAAACCTTGAAAAATCTCGCCAAGCTGGGGCGCCCCTAAACGTTAAACCAAGGTGTAATCCACACGTATTTAATGTGGAAGAGCAACCGCAAAAGCATTTTGATCGGTAATCCGATCATGGTCAGGAAGAAAGTCATCAAGATTGAGTACTGCAGCAAGCTCATACGCTTGTAGTCTTTGGCATTGTTGCGCCGGAAAAACGCGTGAACCAGCATCCCGCCGATCACGAAGAAGCCTCCGACCACCGCCGCTCCGAAGATGCCCTTGCCCCAATTCGAAGTGATTCCGAAGAGGTCGGGCAAGTCGCGGTTCACTTCATAAATGAGGCGGTTGTGATCCCACGTTTGCCCCGGCCAGAACCACTGCCATCCCGGGCCGCGAATGAAGGTGCCGATGAAAATCATCGAGACCCATAAGATGATGAAGCCGAAGAGAAATGTTCCGATGGCGAATTTGCGCTGCTTCCAGGTGTAGTAGCCTGCGCCCAGGGGATTCGTATCTATGTAAGGAATGACCATCAGGCCGAAGATGATGAGCGTGGGCATGACCACGCCGGCAATCCATGGATCGAAATAAACGAGCATTTCCTGCAACCCTAGGAAGTACCACGGCGCTTTCGCCGGGTTCATGGTCAGGTTGGGGTTAGCCGGTTCTTCCAGCGGCGCATTGAGAGTGATAGACCAGACCATCAAGATGATGGTGACGATGATGGCGGCGAGGAATTCCACGCGCAGTAGAAACGGCCAAACGTGCACTTCTTTGGCCCACCCAGGTTTGAAGGGCCACGCCTTGCGGTGATGGGTCTTGGCCAGGGCGGCATCGCCTGCGAGTTGCTCGATCAAGAGGTCATTGGCATGCGCCTGTTTCCAGGCGAGATATATGTAGAAAGCCAGAAGCGGAATCATCGCAATGATCGGGACGTTGTCCGCGGCGGAGAGGATTTCCCACAGTTGTTTCCAATCCATGGCTACTTCTTCGCCTCCTTCACTTCGGAGTCCAGCACCACGGCCGCGGGGCCGGAGATGCCGCCGTCCTTACGCACACGCCAGAAGTGCAGGATCATGAAGATGGAAGCGATGATGGGAATGCCGATGCAATGCCAGATGTAGGAGCGTAGGAGCGCGTTGGCATCGACGATGGAGCCGCCCAAGAGGCCGAAGCGCACGTCATTATAAGGCGTCATGCCCAACTGCGCGCCGAAGGGGCCTTCGTGACCGAGAAGCGGGGTCGCGCGTGCCATGTTCGTGCCCACGGTAACGGCCCAGAAGCCGAGCTGATCGTCGGGAAGCAGGTAGCCGGTGAAGGATAGCAGCAGAGTCAGCACCAGAAGGATGACGCCAACGTTCCAATTGAACTCGCGCGGCTTTTTGTAAGAGCCGGTCAGGAAGACCCGGAACATGTGGAGTTCGACGGCGATGACCATCAAGTGCGCGGCCCAGCGATGCATATTGCGCAACAATTTGCCGAAGGGCACATCGTGTTCAAGATAAAGCACATCGCGGAAAGCCTGCACTTTGCTGGGGTGGTAATAAAACATGAGCATCACGCCAGTGAGCGTGAGTACGATGAACAAATAGAAGGTGATGCCGCCCATGCCCCAGGTGTAGCTGTAGCGCACAGCGTCGCGATTGATTTTGGCGGGATGCAAATGCAGGAAAACGTTGGAGAGCACGCCCAAAGCGCGGTTGCGCGGGGTGTCGTCGTGCTTGTGGCGGAAGATGGAGGTGTAAACCTGAGTCTTGGTGGGCTTGCTCAGGATCTCGACTTGTTCTTTTGCTTTTGCAGGCAGATCCGTCTTGAGGGACTCGAGGTCCTCCTTGACGCCCGTTTTGATGCGCCCGAGCAGGCCATCCGGTTTGCCATTCTTTCCGTTTCCCTTGATCTCTTCAGGCATTGCTGAGCTCCGTTTTTCGGCGGCTTAACGATCCCTTGATTTACTCCACTAAGCGGCGGGTCTTTCGTCAAACTCAGAGTGAACAAGTCCCGCTACTGCAACCGGCATATGGTTACGTCGGCAAATACGCTCCCGGATCATCGAATTTGCTCGGTTGTCCCTTGGGCCACTGGTAGAGCCGGGAAGTATCCACAATGATCTGGCCATCGGGAGCCAATTCCACGTGCGCGCGATCCATGGGCCGCGGCGCGGGGCCCTCGAAATTGACGCCTTCGCTGTCGTAGCCGCTGCCGTGGCAAGGGCACTTGAACTTGTTCTCGCTGGCTTTCCAATCAGGTGTGCAGCCCAAATGCGTGCAGCGAGCGTAAATGACGAACACACGGCTCGGCGTGCGGTCCACCCAGATGCGGTACTTCTGCTGCCACTTGGTATCGACGCCCAAAGCGTAGTCCGAGGCGTAGCCAATCTTGAAAATCGTAGGGGGTTCAAAGAGCGTGCGGGGAAGGAAAAATTTAAAGAAGGCGATGAACCACGCGCCGAGAAATCCAGTGACAGTGACCCATACCAGCCGCCGCCGCTTCTTATTGATTTCACTGGGCGCGGGACCGACAGTCGCCAAACCGCCAGCCGCCGCTGCTTTGGACGTACCGACGGCAGGCGTACCGACATACTTGGTTGCATCTCCACCACCGGCAGGGGACGTTTTAGCCCCTTCCGGTTTTGGTTTGGCCGAATCAGTTTCCGGGCCCGCCATGCGATACCTCCTGGTTCTAGAAAATTACCAGCGGCCCATGAAAGCGCCGCCCCTTCCCCCTTATGTTATAGACCCAACCGCGAACTGGATGCGCCCGAAAATGGATTGATCCCAAGTTACAGTTTGTTGCAGAAAGAACTTTGATCTATCCGCGATGAAGGTGGACGATAATCCCAAGCGGGCGAAAAACTTTCCAGGTGAACGGGAAATACTATAGAGGAAGTGCGCCAACGCTAAGAGCGCCCGAGGCCCGCCGGATTGGAGAAGGTTGATACGAAAACATTGCGAGGCCCTCAACATTTCACCGGACCCCCCAAGAAACGAAACGGATATTACTCAAAACAAATTTTTTCGTCAATGCGTCTTTGCAGCGCGGCCTGAATAAGGATTCCGAGCACTTTTTGAAAAGAACCTTCATCGACATAAAATAATAGATACAAGAACCTGCTTGCGCTCAGAAGAAGCTGTGATATATTCGCGCCGTTTATATCTCCACTTCTTGTTTCGGGAATTTCAAACAGGCCTCAGTGGGGAAGGCCGGGAATCCAAATCGGGAGGGCGCGCTCGATGGGCCTGGTTCTGCTGATCATCATCTGGCTGATCACGTTGGTAAGCACGTATTTTTTTGTGGCCAAGACGTGGTGGTTGCCGGTGGGGGCCTCCGCGGCAGCCGCGGGAATCGATCATCACTTCACCGTTAGTTTCATCCTCATGGGCGTTGTCTTCGTGGCCGCACAACTCGCGCTGGGCTATCTGGTATGGAAGTACCGTTCGGACGGGCCCTCCTCGAAGGCGGAATATTCCCACGGCAACACCAAGCTCGAAGTGATCTGGACTGTTCTCACTGCCGTGCTCTTTGTCGGCATGAACCTGATGAGTAGCTCGATTTGGGCGTCGGAGCGGTTCCGGCAAGCGGAAGCCGAGGCGGTGCACGTCGAAGTCACCGGCATGCAGTTCGCCTGGTATTTCCGTTACCCGGGGCCGGATGGAAAATTCGGAGTTACGAAACCGGAGCTGGAAGATGCTTCTGCTGGCGGCGAAGCGGCGCTCGGCCTCGATACGAAGGATCCAGCCTCCAAAGACGATGTCGTGAGTGGAGTTATGGTGGTGCCGGTCAATCGTGAGGTCGAGGTGATCCTTCGCGCTCACGACGTCATCCATAGCTTCTTTGTTCCGCAGATGCGGTTCAAGCAGGACGCGGTGCCCGGCCTGGCCATCCACATGCATTTCACACCGATTCAAACGGGAGAATATGAGATTGCTTGCGCGGAGCTTTGCGGGCTTGGCCACTACAAAATGCATGGGATTCTGAAGGTTGTCAGTCAGGAAGAATTCGACAAATGGTTGGCGGCTCGGGAGGCGGAGAAACAATAACCATGTCTACGCACGAATCAGCTGTGCAGGCAGCTCACGCGCACGGAGCCCCGCAGGGGTTCATCCGCAAATGGGTCTTCAGTCTGGACCATAAAGTCATTGCATCCACTTGATCTGGCCGACGGTGGCGCTGCCGTTTTTTGGCGAGATTAAGCCGGAGACTTATCTGAGTCTCTTGACCATGCACGGCACGATCATGGTTTTCTTCGTGCTGACCACCGCGCCGCAGGGTGGGTTCGGAAATTACTTCCTGCCAATTCAGATTGGCGCGCCGGATATGGCGTTTCCGGTGCTGAATATGCTCTCGTTCTGGACCACCTTCCTCGGCTTTATCGTGCTGCTTGCCGCGTTCTTTGTAACCGGTGGCGCACCTCTTCACGGTTGGACTGGTTATGCGCCGCTGAGCGCGCTGCAATCCGCCGGCCCCGGTGAAGGATTGGGCGCCGACCTGTGGATTACCAGCATCGCCATATTCTGCATTGGCGCACTGATGGGAGCGCTGAACTTTATTACCACCACGCTCGATATGCGCGCCAAGGGCATGACCATGATGCGCATGCCGCTGACGGTGTGGGCCTGGTTCATCACCGCCATTCTCGGACTGCTTGCGTTCGGTGTGCTTCTTTCGGCAGGGATTTTGCTACTGATGGACCGGAATCTCGGTACCAGCTTTTTTGTTCCGTTGGTTACAGTCAACGGCCAGCTTACCGGGCACAAAGGCGGCTCGCCCCTTCTGTGGCAGCACCTGTTCTGGTTCTTCGGACATCCTGAGGTGTATATCGCGATTTTGCCGGCGATGGGCTTGTGCTCACAATTACTCTCCGTGTTTTCGCGCAAGCCGATCTTTGGATACAAAGCCATGGTGTACGCCATGCTGTCGATCGGGTTCCTTGGATTCATGGTGTGGGGCCATCACATGTTCATGAGCGGCATGAGCCCGTACACCGCTTTTGCGTTTTCGATCATGACCATGGGCATCGGTGTACCTTCCGCGATCAAGACGTTTAACTGGCTGGGCACGATTTGGCGCGGGCGCATACGGTTTCATTCGCCCATGTTGTTTGCCATCGGCTTTGTTTCCCTGTTTGTCACCGGAGGAATCAGCGGCCCGTTCCTGGCGCAACCGGTGCTGGACATCTATCTGCACGAAACGTATTTCGTGATCGCGCACTTCCATTTGATTATGGGTGTGGCATCGATCTTCGGGATTTTTGCCGCGACTTACTACTGGTTCCCGAAGATGTTCGGGCGAATGATGAATGAGACGCTGGCGAAGATGCATTTTTGGCTCACGTTTGTCGGCGCGTATGCCATTTTCATGCCCATGCATTATTACGGCATGAGCGCGGGGTTGCGGCGCTACTCGCAATCCACGGAAGTGGCTTACATTCTTAAATTGCTTCCGTTACAGAGATTTATCTCCATCGCCGCGTTCATCACTATCGCCAGCCAGTTCATCTTCCTGTTCAATCTATTCTGGAGCATGTGGAAAGGGAAAAAGGCTAGCGACAATCCGTGGGAAGCGACCACCTTGGAATGGATCACCGCTACGCCGCCGCCGCATGACAATTTCGGCGGACAGACGCCCGTGGTTCATAACGGACCTTACGAATACAGCGTGCCTGGTGCACCTCGGGATTTCGTGATGCAGACCGATCCGAGCGTTGAGGACGAAGACAAAAAGAAAGGCAAGCACTGACACTCGCTATGGCCAGCTTCTCCACAACCGCGACGGTCGACGATCCCAGAATCTCCCTGGATGATGGCGGCATTCTGCCACCAGCTCTTAGCCGTGGTGGAGACGATGGTTCCGGAAAGCCTGACTACCCTACGCGGCTCCGCCGGGCGCGGCTTGGGCTGCTGGTCGCGCTGACGCCGATCCTCATGGTGTTCGTGTCATTCACCAGCGCGTATATCGTGCGCCAAGGACTGCCTACGCTTGATCCGCAAACGAATCTGCTTGTCAAGGACTGGATCCCGGTAAAGCCTCCGACTCTTCTGTTGGTGAATACGTTTGTATTGCTACTCAGCAGCTTGGGTATGGAGCTGGCCCGACGGCAGTTTCGAGGTGAAGAAGCTCTTGCGCCCGCCGGCACTGATTCGGAAGTTTCTTCCAGCGAGAACAAGATGCCTTGGCTCGCCATGACACTGATTCTTGGACTGCTATTCCTGTTTGGGCAGTGGACGGCGTGGCGCCAGCTCGCCGCATCCGGTTTTTACGTTTCTTCGACGCCCAGCAGCTCCTTTGTCTATTTATTGACGGGAACGCATGCCGTCCATTTGATGGGCGGGGTACTCGCGCTATTCGTGGCCAGCATCGCCGCGCTATTTCGCAGGGCCGTGGCGACGCGCAGCATCGTGATTGACGTGACCGCCTGGTATTGGCATTTCATGGCCGGGCTGTGGGTTTACATTTTGTGCTTGCTGGAGTTTGCTCGCTGAACTTACGTTTCTGACCAGGAGGCCGAACGCATGGCTGATTCTGCAGTTCACGACGTCCCGTCGATTTACGAACCGTCGCTGTTCGGCACGTACTCCAAGAAAATCGGAATGTGGCTGTTCCTGCTCTCCGACTCGCTGACATTTGGGGCGTTGCTCTACGCCTACAGCTACGGGCGAATTTCGCTGGGGAAGGACTGGCCCACGCCGTTCCATTCGGAGAGTATCGTCAATGCCACAATTATGACGGCGTTTCTCTTGACCAGTTCCCTGACGATGGTGCTGGCGGTCAGGGCTTCCGTCCATGGCGATGCTAAAAATCAACGCCTGTGGTTGCTGGCGACCATGCTTTGCGGCACGGGATTCATCGTTCTTCACGGGCGCGAGTGGACCAAGCTCATCGCCGAGGGCCTGACGCTCTCGATGTTCCCCGCTGTGCCCGGGCAAGAGGCGGCCAGCGAATTTGCCAGCGTCTCCAAGGGCGTGCCGCAATTCGCATCTACATTCTTTACGTTGACTGGAATGCACATGCTGCACGTGACGCTAGGCGTGATTTATCTCGGCGTGGTGGCGCTGCGGCGCAAGTTCATCCCGATTTTGCTGGGGCTTTGGTTGGTTGCATGGCTGGCGACGCCCGTCTATAGCCCGTTCCACTACGGCGCGCACGTCCTCTTAATCGCTGCGATTGTGTGCGGTATCATCTTGTGGTTGAAGCCTAAGGTGTACGATTCATCCGACGTCGAAGTCGCAGGATTGTACTGGCACTTCGTGGACCTCGTATGGATGTTCATCTTTCCTTTGGTCTATCTGATGTCGGCAAAGATTCTCTAGGAGCTTAAAGAATATGGATACGGTTCAAATAGCTCTCGCGGAACGCGCCGCCGAAGAGCAGCGGCATCATGGCAAGGCTCTGTTTTTCTGGGTCTGGGGCGCGCTGCTGGCGATGACCGCCATCGAGGTTTACCTTACCTACCAGCGCATGCAGCCAACAAAGATGCTGACCATTTTGCTGGGCTTGTCGTTCGTGAAGGCCGCGTTGATTATTGGCTACTTCATGCATTTGAAATATGAAGTCTCAAGGATGAAGTGGCTTACCATGTGTTCGGTGATTGCTTGTCTTATCTTGATGACCATCTTCTTCTTTCCAGATGCTCGGCGTATTGTTGAACTCGGAGTGAAATGAAGGTTCGTTTCGCATTTCTAGTATTAGTTTTCTTCTTATGGGCCGCGCCTGCGTTCAGCCAGGGATGCGCCATGTGCTACAGCTCGGCGGTTGCTGCCTCCAAGGACGGGCAAAGGGCCATCAGCAGAGGCGTGATCGTGCTGGTCCTTCCGCCGGCTGGGTTTATGACCCTCGGCGTTGCGCTTGCGTATCGGTATGGAAAAAAGCGCGATCTGGAGAACTGTTAAGCGACTTGTTTTCTGATTTTAACCACGAGAAGCCGGCTCAGCGGTGAGCGACAGAAGTAAACTTCAACAAACTCAGCGCAGGTCCGAATGCTGCGGCGGGAAATCAGTTGAGCCAACCTCTAGAAGCCCGGGAAAGACCGCAAGGACGATCCTCCACTGAAGCTGTCTAGCAAAACCAAATCGCCATCACGAAATGCGAGAGCAGGGGAAGCGCTCGCCAATTTTCGAATGGTAGTAGCCCTCTTTGGAGGGGGCGCTCATAAATTCATCGAACACTGTTGAAGGCACATTGAAGAATTGATAGACCCCGCCCTTCACAAACTGGATTTCGAGCGTCTCCGAATCTTCCTGGTAGCCGACCTGGGTGATTTCCTTCGAGGGAATGGGGAACCGATGCATTTTTGAGAGCCCCCTTTCTGGTGAGAGACGCTTCCAGTTGATGGCGCAGGGATGAGCCATCGTGTCGCGGCCTTGGGTGGAAACCTGTCGGTGGTCTAGTCTCCTGGCCGTGGCCCTGGATTGTCCCTCGTTGGTTGTGGCTCAACGGCGGGATTCTAGCATAAACAAAACTGATTCATAGCAGCTTTTCTGTTGATTAGATAGCAGGACCCGCGTTCGACGTCGCGCACACCCGCCACGATCTCGGTCTCGGCTCTCTCGCGTAATTTCAGCCGCGACGAAGTCCAGAAAACGGAAACTGGCTTGGACGATAACCGAATACCAATATTGCTTGACCCAAATCGTCCTCGCTTATACGATTTCCCCACCGAAGTAGGTCGCTCCTCGCGGTGCCGAGGGGAAGCCGCCCTTAGGGGAATTTTGGATGACTCGGTGTTTCCTACGACGGGCCAGCGGAAGAGACAGTAACCAGGTACGCTTTTTTCGGTCTGTCTCGACCTCCACGCGCTGTTGTTGATCCACCGAAAAGTCCGCAACCTCTGATACGTCAATGGTTTCCCGTGAATTCCCAAGTATTGTTACAGGATATTCACATTCGATTGACGTAGTTGTAAGACGGGCCCTTTACCTTTTGCCGCGGGGTGGTTCGCATTATTTCGGTAGCACTTAGAATTCTTGCTCCAAAGAGAGAGGAAATGAAAAAACTAGCAGCACTCACACTATCGATGTTCCTCGTTTCCGGAACTGCTTTTGCTGATACGCCCAAAAACGCCGATTCACAACCTGCCACGGCGGCTCAGCCGGCGAAACCCAAAGCGGCCAAGAACGCTGAGAGCTCCAATGCAGCCATCGCGGCCCAACTCGAAGAGCTTCGCCAGACTCTGCAGTCGCAGCAGGAGCAGCTTCAGATGCTGAAGGAGGAGCTCGCCAAGCGCGACCGCCAGATCGACGAAGCGCGGGAAGCGGCGGCGGCCGCGAACGCTCGGGCAACCGAAGCGAGCACCAAAGCCACCGAAGCGGTGAACACCACTGCAGAAGCGAAGTCCGAGGCGGTTTCACTCAACTCGTCGGTCAGCGCCTTGAAGGCCAGCAACGAAGTCCTGAAGACTACGGTGGCCAAGGAACAGGCCGACGCCAAGAAAGCGGAAGAAGCCGGCCCCCCGGCAATCAAGTATAAGGGCATCAACATCACGCCGGTCGGGTTCATCGCGGCAGAGACGGTTTTCCGCCAGCGCGCCACGAGCGGCGACATTCCCACTCCGATGAACGCCATCCCGTACCCCGGGAACGCGCTAAGTAAAGTTACCGAAAACAACTTCTCGGGTCGTCAATCCCGAATCGGCTTGTTCGGCGACACGAAGGTCGGAAACGCCAAAGTAAGTGCCTACTACGAGGCGGACTTCTTCGGCGCGGGCACGACCTCCAACAACCGGCAGACCAATAGCTACGTGTTCCGCCAGCGCCAACTGTGGGGACAGGCGGCATTTGATAACGGCTGGCAGTTTACAGGCGGGCAAATGTGGACGCTGGCTACGGAGACCCGGAAGGGCATCCAGAACCGCCAGGAGGTTCTGCCGATGACGATCGACGTGAACTACACGGTGGGCTTCACTTACGCGCGGGGGTACGGCTTCCGCGTTGTCAAGGATTTCGGTGGCAAATACGCGGTCGGCGTTTCCGTGGAAGGGCCGCAGACAACCATCGGCGGGAGAGGGTTCTCGACGTTTACGCCTGCAACGGGTACGGCTTCGCAGAACTTCTTCGTGAATGCGCCCGGGGCCGGGGGAGGTCTGTATAACGCGTTCGACGCTACTGGCTACACGGTCAACAAGGCCCCGGACATCGTGTTTAAGGCAACGGCAGATCCAGGATGGGGTCACTACGAATTGTTCGGAATCGTCAGCACCTTCCGCAATCGTGTCTATCCATGCGCGGTCGTTACGCCAACTCCGGACGCGACCCATGTCGTGGTCGGCCCAGCACTGACATGCGCGGCCGGCGCTACTTCACCTTCAGTTGCAGGGGCGTTCAATGATTCACGCACAGGAGGCGGCGGAGGTGCCGTTCTTCGCGTGCCTCTGTTTGCAAAGAAATTGGACGTTGGGTTGAAGGGCTTGGTCGGGGACGGTGTCGGCCGATATGGCGCAGCCCAGTTGGCGGATGCCACTGCCCGGCCCGACGGAACATTAGCCTTAATCCGCACAGGGCATGGGCTCGGCACGATTGAGTTCCATCCAAATCCGAAGTTGGACATTTACTTAAATTACGGTGCGGAGTACGCGTCGCGCGCTGCTTACGACACCTACGAAACTGTTGCCGTAACAACTGCCGGCGGGGTCTCGACCTATACCTCGTCGAACACCAAACTGGGCGGCTACGGTGGACCCACTGCCAATAATAGCGGTTGCTCGACTGAGGCTTTGCCGTCTGGCACTTCTGCGCCGGGAGCTGGGACATGCGCAGGCGACATCCGCCTCATTCAGGAAGGGACCCTTGGCTTTTGGCATAAGATGTACCAGGGTCCGAAGGGTGGAGTTCGGTGGGGCCTCCAATACTCCTACATCACGAAGAGTGGTTGGTCTGGCGCGGCGGGCATCCAGCCGAAGGCTATCGACAACATGGTGTTCACCTCTTTCCGCTATTACCTGCCGTAGTTCCGGCCAGGCAATTGGCGGCCCGCCCCTCCCCTGGGGACGGAAAAGGGCAGCTCTTCACCGAGCTGCCCTTTTTGTTGTGTGCCGAGCATGTTTGACAGCTTGGAGGTGAAAGTCCTCTTCACAGCCTGATGGAGGCGAAGTGATAGCGAAGCCCCCAACGATGCATGTTTCCTCCTGCACTGCCTTCTGGGACTAAGAATTGCTGCAATTGCGCTCACCGCAGACTTCGCCACCGCTCACCCGTTCGCGGATTCTCACAAGCCTTGGCACTTGGCATCGGAAGCGCTACACGTGTGGGCAGTATCAGGTGATGATGTCGGGATCAAAGTATGCCGGGATGGAACGCATCGAGTTGCGCGACACATTCCACCCGACAACAATGGCAATCAACGGACCCAATTACTGGTCATTCCCTTGGGTCAACTCCGCGGAAACCGCCATCAAGTAGCCAAGCAACCCTCCGGAGCCATGGTTTGGTCCGGCCGTGAAGTACATTTGTGCGGCGGCATGCATTCCCCCCCCGACAAACTGTGAATCGAAAGGGAATCGAGCCTCACTCGTTGCCCGTCTATCGTTCGCCTTCGCGTCTGGCCGCGTCTGCCTCTTCGGCAAGATCACGCAGAAACGCGAAAAATGCTGGCGACTGCCCAATAAAAAGTCCCATGGCCGTCAAGAATTTGAGAGCGCCAGTCGCCGCGCCCGTAGTTTCGGTCGGACGGACAATGGAGCACACCGGCAAAGTCCGGCTAAGGAACACGGTTGGTTCGGGCATGATCAGGTTCGTTTGGAAATCCTCTTCGCCAAATGGAGGGGCATTGAGGTCCGGAAATACAAGTGTTGAATCGCTCGAATCGGTCAATGTTGGGGCGTTGCCGACTTTGTCATGCCAGGTCTGGAAGTGCATTGCCTCTGTTCCACCGATGCTGAGGACAATCTGTAGAACCTGCGAACTGCTCACACGCTGAGCCAGCGATGGATAGAGACTAGCGCCTCCTTGCTCGATGGTGGCGAAATGAAATCCCGCGGTATTCGCAATTGCTTGGAGGTGATTGGACGGGCTCAAGTCAGCATCGCTTCTGGGGATTGCCGGGTGTTGCCCAACTGCCAGGCTCGGAACGGCTGGAGGAAATGTGTCCCCGAAATCGGGGTTCTGTGTACGGCTGCGATACCGGGTCCACCAACTCGTGTCCACCGTCAGTTTCATCAGATTTGTCAGCCGCGGCTTACCGCTCGCGCCAGTGGCAGTACTTCCCGGCAACGTGCGAAATGGCTCTAAGTCGACTGCGTCTGCGCCCTTCGAAGCCAAATAGGCGTTGATGAAAGTCTCGTGGGTGAACTCATCTTCGGTGTTGTCGTGGATATATTGATTCATGTCTC
>WNFQ01001074.1_pt1 | contig 19222 bp, 19 predicted proteins | sample 5400171 | NCBI WGS metagenome assembly WNFQ01 (sample SAMN13153356, study PRJNA577476) | soil metagenome | isolation source: 20 cm soil under Madrone tree | place: USA:California | collected 2016-06-14 | reverse complement strand
CGCTGGGGTTACATTGGCTTCGCCATCAAAAAGCAAATTAACTAGTTAGGGAGTGTTGCTTGCAGGAGCGTACCGCTATCATTTAATGCGTCGACGTATGGCAGGTCTGATCGATTCGATTGGTGGTCACGATGCGCGGCATCGGATGATTTTGGGGGGCGCTGCCGGAGCTGCCGTTTTCTTTTGTTTACGGAACCATGTGCGTCTTTCAACTGACGTAATTGCGGCTTGGGACGCTTTTGCTTTTTTCGTTCTCGCCTCGGCGTGGCTAACAATCTTGATCACGCCGCAGCAGAAGTTGCGTGCACGTGCTCAAAAGCAGGATGTTGGGCGGACGGTGCTCTTCGTCTTTGTCGTGGTGGCGGCGTGCGCGGCTTTGTTCGCGGTGGGATTTCTGGTAATCGTAGGCGGGAGCGAGACGCGCGGTCACTTCACGTGGCATCTCTTGTTAGGACTAGGGACGGTTGTGTTGTCTTGGTGTCTTATGCACACTGTTTTCGGGTTGCGCTACGCCCACGCTTTTTATGGCGATAGCGACCAACCAGGGGAAAGTCGACATGCTGGCGGGCTCGTTTTTCCGGGAGAGCGGATGCCGGATTATTTCGATTTTGCCTACTTTTCGTTCGTTATAGGCATGACCTGCCAAGTCTCTGATGTGCAAATTACTTCACACCGGATGCGGCGGCTGGCGCTCCTGCAGAGTGTGCTCGCGTTTGGATTCAATACCATCATCCTTGCGCTCTTAATTAACACCGTCTCCAGCCTTCTGGGAACGAATTTGGTCCAGGGGTCACGTGACCACTAACCGATCTGTTTTCGGTACGCGACTGCGTCTTTCAATTGTTTGAGATCGTCCGCGTTGTCGATCTTGAGGAGGAAAATCCAGCCCTGGCCGTAGGGTTCGCGGTTGATCAAGCCCGGATCGGCTTCGAGCGCTTTGTTTACTTCGACGACCGTTCCCTTCACCGGCGCGTAAATGTCGCTCGCAGCTTTCACTGATTCGACCACTGCAATCGCTTCTTTTGCGTTCGCCTGCCGATCCATCTTCGGAAGCTCGACGTAAACCACGTCGGTCAATTCGGATTGCGCGTGATCGGTGATGCCGACGCGCAAATTCTCGCCTTCGCGTTTAATCCATTCGTGTGATTCGGTGTAAAGCAGGTCGTCAGGGACATTCATGATTTTGATTTTTTGTAGAGCGGTTTCTTTTCAATGATGGCCGGAAACTTTTGGCCGCGAATCTCGATGTCGATTTCTGCGCCGATCTTCGCGTGCGCCGCCGAGACATACGCCATTCCCACGCCCCAATTCAAGCTCGGAGACAGCGTGCCGCTAGTCACTTCTCCGATGCGCTCGCCATTGTGAAAAACGGAATAGTGTGGCCGAGGCGGCGGACCTTTTTCTTTCATCCGAAACGGGACAAGCCTTTCGCGCGGGCCGTTTTCTTTTGTTTCGAGCAAGACATCGCGTCCGATGAAGTTTGGTTTTGTCAGATCGACAAAGAATCCGAGGCCGGCTTCGATCGGATTACGTTCCAGCGACAGATCGGACCCGTTGAGTGGATAACACATCTCCAGCCGCAACGTGTCGCGCGCGCCAAGTCCGCAGGGCTTAATTCCAAACGGCTTGCCTCTTTCGAGCGCGGCGCTCCAAAACTTTACTGCATCCGTCGCGCGAAAGAAAACTTCGATCCCGTCCTCGCCAGTGTAACCAGTGCGCGCGACCGAAACAGCCATTCCATCTACGGTGAGATCGACAATGTGATTTCGCAATGGAATCTCGACTGCTTTGCCGAAGAGATTGTGAAAGAACTCCGGGATTCGCGGGCCTTGAATAGCGACCCCGCCAAAGTCTCTGCTGCGATTCTCGAGTTTACAAGGAGCGGCGGTCTCCAGTCCGCCGCTGGGGCGATCTAGAGATCGCCCTTCCTTGAGATGATTTTGCAACCACGCGAAATCTTCTTCGGTGCGTGCCGCGTTCACAACCAGCAGGAAATTTTGGTCCTCGGTGCGGTACGCGATCAAGTCATCGATGATGCCACCACGCTCATTAAGGAGGAACGTGTATTGGCCCATTCTGATATCGAGTTTGTCGATGCTGTTTGTGAGCATCGTGTTGAGCCACCCGCGCGCGCCTGCTCCATCGACAACAAATTGGCCCATGTGCGAAATATCGAAGATGCCGACGTTGTTTCGCGCGGCTTGATGTTCCTCAACGATGCTGGTGTACTGCACCGGCATGAGCCACCCGGCGAACGAAACGATTTTCGCGCCCAGTCGCAAGTGCTCGTCGTAAAGCGGCGTTTTTTTGGGTGCGGCTTCGGTCACGGACCAAGCTAAGCGGCGCGGCATTGGAGTGTCAACGCGCACGCTGATCTGGGGAGCGCCGGCTGCCAGCCTGCAATCATCGGCAGCCTGCCGACGATACTTGTGCTCGGCAAGCTGCCTGTGTTCCCCAGCAAGCGATCGTTGCTGATCACCTTGAACAGCCCACGCCTTCCTTTACCGTGCGTCGCAATGACCTTGCTGGATAAACTCGAACGCCGTTTTGGTTTTCTTGGCATTCCGGGATTGATCCGGATCGTGATTGGCTTCACCGCGCTGGTGTGGGCGTTGATGTGGCTGAATCCCAATTTCCGTTTCGCACTCGATCTCGACCCGGCACGCATTCGCCACGGCGAAGTCTGGCGGCTGGTCACTTACATCTTTGTTCCGCAAACGCTCAGCTTTTGGATTGTGCTGGCCCTATGGTTTCTCTGGTTCATCGGCGAAGGTCTCGAACGCGCGTGGGGCCCATTCCGGCTTACACTTTATTTCTTCGTCGGGATGATCGGCACAACGGTCGCCGCCTTTTTCTTCGGCAGCAATTTTTCCAACGGCATGCTGATCGCATCGTTGTTCTTCGCCTTTGCGCGATTCTACCCCGACGAGGTCATTTATATTCTGTTCATCTTACCGGTAAAAATCAAATGGCTCGCCTGGATTTTCGCCGCTTTTTTGCTGGTTGGATTTGTCCTGAACTCGAATTCGTACCGCGCTGCGCTCATTGCCGCTTTCGCGAATTATTTCATCTTCTTCGGTCCTGAGATTATTCACCGCGCGCGGCATCGCCATGAAGTTTCAACACGGCGAAGACGTTTTGAAGAGCAGTCGCGCAGCGCCGATAGCGCACTGCATCGCTGTGTGGTTTGCGGCGCAACAGAGCTGACCGATCCGAATCTGGATTTTCGCGTCGCCCGCGACGGCGAAGAATACTGCATGGCGCATCTGCCAAAAGCGCAAACGCCCGCGAACTGAGCTTAATGTCATTCTGAGTGAAGCGAAGGACCACACACAAACTCATGAGGGCACGCAAAGTACTTCGAGTGATCTAAAAGCGCGGTGGTGAGGTCCCTCGCCGTCTGCGCGGTTCGGGATGACCGCTTTGATGGCGAGGGTCCAGATCGACATCTTTCTTTCACGATTTAAACTAGAGTGATGACCGATAAGAACACTGCGCTCGTTCCCGAAGACGGCTGGCATTGTTTCCATCTGTTTTACCGGATCGAGCATGGCCAATGGCAGTTGCTGAGTCGCGAGGAGCGAAACGTGGCGAAAACGAACCTGTCGTCGCTCGTGCAGGAAGTCCGCGCGATGGTGTCGACCCAATTGCTCACGCTCAGCATGATCACGCCGAAAGCCGACATTGGGTTCATGCTCATCACGCCCGATTTGCATAGTGCCAACAAGATCGAGAAGCGACTTTCCCTCTCGCTAGGCGCGGACGTGCTGACGCCGGTTTACAGTTACCTGTCGCTTACCGAGGAAAGCGAATACATCACGACAGAGGAAGAATACGCGCAAACGCTGGACACAGGTATTCGCAAAGATCCTGCAAAACTCGAAGAGGCCATGACGACATTTCGTGAGCGAATAAAACATTACCGGCAGGAGCGCCTTTACCCCACGTTGCCTGATTGGCCGGTGGTTTGTTTCTACAACATGAGCAAACGTCGCGGCGAGCAGCGGAATTGGTATGCGCTTCCGTACGATGAGCGCCGCAAATTGATGAAAGGACACGCCAGTGTAGGGCGCGAGTTCGCCGGCAAAGTAAAACAACTCATCACAGGTTCGACCGGTCTCGACGATGCCGAATGGGGCGTCACGTTATTTGCGCGCGACACTTTTCAGATCAAAGCCATCGTTTACAAAATGCGGTTCGATCCGGTGAGCGCCGAGTACGCAGATTTCGGCGAGTTTTACATCGGCATCCAATTGCCGCTCGACGAATTATTCCGCCGGCTACAACTTTAGTTTCTCCTCGTGATCGTGCTCGATCTCAACCCGCGCACGATTACGATTACGAGTACGAGCGGGAATTGAAACGGATGGGTGACAGAGTGGTTGATTGTGCACGCCTGGAAAGCGTGTGTGCCGAAAGGCACCGGGGGTTCGAATCCCCCCCCATCCGCGTTTAATCTCCTGCTATTGCTCGTTAACGTTTTTCCAGCACTTGCAGCTCTTGTCGCAATTTCACCATGCTGCCGTGCGAAAGTACGCCGCGAAAGTTTACGGTGGGATAAATCATGCAGTCGCGACCGATGACTGAGCCGGGGTTGATAACCGCGTTGCAACCGATCTCTGTGCGATCCCCGACAATCGCGCCGAATTTTCTTAAGCCGGTTGGAATTTCGCTGTCTGGCGTGATCACCGCGATTTCGCTGTGATCCAGTTTCACGTTCGAGAGAATCACGCCTGCTCCCAAATGAGCATGATAACCAAGAATGGAATCGCCGACATAATTGAAATGCGGCACCTGCGCTTCGTCGAAGAGAATGCAATTCTTGAATTCGCACGAGTTCCCCATGACGACGCCGTTGCCGGCGATCACGTTCTCGCGCACGTAACAGCCGCTGCGGACGCGGCAGTTTTCGCCGATCCACGCCGGCCCTTTCAACATGGCGCCTTGCTCGACGATTGTTCCTCTCCCAACAAAAACGTGATTACTGATGAACGGCTTGCCCATCAGCTCGCCCAAAATTGCGGGCTTAAGGCGGAATTGCAGGTAACTCGCGATTTGTTTCAGCGCGTCCCAGACGTAATTCTGGTTTTCGAACAACTTCGGATGCGCCGTGTGTTCGAGGTTAAGATAATCGGCAGGCGCAAACATTTTCAGTGCTCAAGATGACGAAACGCTCCCGAGTTGCGAGCGCAAATTCTGGGGAGCACAGGCTGCCAGCCTGTAGTCGCCGGCAGCCCTGCCGGCGACATCTTTGCACACACAGTGCGTCGTGACGGCAATTCCCGGTCTCGGCAAGCTGCCGAGACCTGCAGGCTGGCAGCCTGCGCTCCCCAGATCACGCTGCTCCGCGTCGCGTGAGTTTTTGTCCGTCCTTCGTGTCGCGTACTTCCCAGTCAAGTGCGGAAATTTGCTCGCGCAGTTCGTCGCTTCGTTTCCAATTTTTTTCGCGCCTCGCCTTTTTGCGCTCGTTTGCCAGTTGCGCCACTTCCAGTGGAACCACAATTTCGGCCTCCATTTCGAGATCGAGAACAGTGTTGATCCGTTTCCACCAATCCAACCATGCGCCCGCCGAGGCTGCGTCCAGATCGTTTTCATCCATCGCGCGATTTGTTTCGCGAATCGTTTCAAACAAAAATCCGAGCGCTGCCGAAATGTTCAGGTCGTCATCGAGCGCTTCTTCAAACTTCTGCGTTGGACGTTGGGCGTTCGCCACGGCGGAGCCCGTCCACGGCGGAGGCGGGTTGGGCGTTGAGCGCTCGCCACGGCGGAGCCCGTCCACGGCGGAGGCGGGTTGGAGGTTTTCTTTTTCTGCCACTTCGCGCAAGCGTTGCAGCCACTCGTCGATTCGGGCAAGCGATTGCCGCGATTCTTCCATACCCTCCAATGTAAAATTGAGCGGCGCGCGATAATGCACGCGCATCAGGGCGTAACGAATTTCGCGGCCGGTGTATCCCTTCTCCAGAAGATTCGGCAGCGTGTAAAAATTGCCGAGCGACTTTGACATTTTTTGGCCGTCGACCAGCAGATGTGCACAATGCAGCCAGTACCGGACGAATTTCTTTCCTGTGACGCCTTCGCTCTGAGCGATCTCTGCTTCGTGATGCGGAAAAATGTTATCGACGCCGCCGCAATGGATATCGATCTGATCACCGAGCAGCGCCGTCGCCATCGCGCTGCATTCGATATGCCAGCCGGGGCGGCCCGGCCCCCACGGCGAATCCCATTTCACATCGCCATCTTCTTCATCCCATGCTTTCCAAAGGGCAAAGTCGCCGATGTGTTCCTTGTCATACTCGTCGTGCTTCACGCGCCCGGTTGATTGCAACTGAGTGAGATCGAAATGCGCAAGCTTTCCGTAATTGGGAAATTTGTTGATCCGATAATAAACCGATTTGTCGTCGGCTTGGTAAGCGAGCCCGCGAGAGATGAGCGCGCCGATCATCTCGATCATCCGGTCGATGTATCGCTGGTCGGTGGCGGCGGGAAATTCGTCGGCGCGTTTGATCCGCAGCATTTGGCCATCTTCGAAGAATGCTTCTTTAAATTGCGCTGTGAATTTTCCGAGCGGGATCCCAGCCTCGCGCGCACCGCGGATCGTTTTGTCGTCCACATCCGTGATGTTCATCACGCGATGCACCTTGTAACCGCGAAGCTCAAGATGGCGCTGAAGTAAATCTTCAAAGATATAGGCACGAAAATTTCCAATGTGCGCGCGGCTGTAAACGGTCGGTCCGCAAGTGTAGATGCGGATCGGGCGCGCAGCCGGATCACGCGGCTCCAATTCCTCAACTTCGCGCGAGTACGTGTTAAAAAATCGAATCGGCATTTTATCTGCTACCGTGTCATCCCGAGCGTAGCGAGGGAGCTCACAAAAGAATGGCACGCTTTCCTTTTCCAGAAAGCTATCGTCGCGGTTGAGAGATGGTTCGCTTCGCTCACCATAACCTCTGAGAGCGCGCGGCTGTAAACGGTCGGTCCGCAAGTATAGATACGGATCGGGCGCGCAGCCGGATCACGCGGCTCCAATTCCTCAACTTGCCGCGAGTACGTGTTAAAAAATCGAATCGGCATTTTATCTGCTACCGTGTCATCCCGAGCGTAGCGAGGGAGCTCACAAAAGAATGGCACGCTTTCCTTTTCCAGAAAGTTATCGTTGCGGTTGAGAGATGATTCGCTTCGCTCACCATGACCCTCTGAGTGCGCCCGGCTGTAAACAGTCGGCCCGCAAGTGTACATGCCGACCTTGAGTTCGGTTGGATCGCGCGGTTCGAATTCTTCGATCTGGCTCTTCGATCTGGCGCGAATAGGTATTAAAAAAGCGCATCTGTCATGTCCAGCGAAGTCGAGACATATCTCGAATTAACGCCAAGAGATTCCTCCAGACCTTCGCGTAAAGCTACGGCTTGGCGGGCGACTCCGCTACGCTCCGCTCGGAATGACAATGGGATCATTCCACTTCAACGCTTGCAATTGCCATTGCGGCGATGCCTTCGCCGCGTCCAATCGCGCCGAGCTTTTCGTTCGTGGTTGCTTTCACACTCACATTCGAAACGGAAATGCCGATCGCGCCGGCAATTGTTTTTCGCATCGCCGCAACGTGTGGCGCAAGTTGCGGCTCTTCGGCCAAAACAGTTGCATCGATGTTTACCACTCGTGCTCTTTTTTCCGCGAGCAATTTGGTCACACGCTTTAAAATCTCGACGCTGCTGATGCCGCGAAGTGATTCGTCGGTGTTTGGAAAATGTTGACCGATGTCGCCGGCGCCAATCGCGCCCAGCAAGGCATCCGCGATCGCATGCAACAGCACATCAGCATCGGAATGTCCTTCCAGCCCGTGCGAGTGGGCAATTTCGATGCCGCCCAAAATTAGTTTTCGTCCCGCGACGAAGCGATGCACGTCGTACCCGATCCCGCACCGAACAATCATGAGAGCAATGACGAATGACGAATGTCGAATGTCGAAGGAAATCCGAACGTCGAGTAAACAAATGCCTCTAGCGCGATACGCTCTCGTTCGACATGAGTGGCACGGCCAAATCCGCGCGGCTTCGTCATTAATTCGGCATTCGTCATTCGTGCTTCGTCATTAGCATTACAGCTTCAAATCGACGACACCATTCGATGCCACGATGCTGTATTTGTCTTGCATATTTTCGAGCGGACGAAGATCGACAATTCCGCCGGCATTTTCAACCAGTAGCCATCCCGCTGCGATGTCCCACAAGCTGATTCCCGTTTCAATGTACGCATCGAACCGTCCACATGCGACGTAAGCCATGTCGAGCGCTGCGCTGCCGAGCACGCGGCATTTGCGCACGCGATGAATCATCGCCTGGAGCAACGGGAAATTCGCATTGATCGTTTCTCCAGTCTTGGCGAGCCCGACAGAGATAACGGTTTCCGCCAGGTCCGCGCGATCGCTCACTCGAAACGGGCAGCCATTTAACTTCGGGGCCTCGCCTTTTTGCCCAGCCCATACTTCTTCGCGAATTGGATCATAGATGACGCCAACCATGATCTCGTTGCGCAGTCGGAGCGCAATCGAGACGCAAAAATGAGGGATGCCGTAGAAATAATTGACTGTGCCGTCGAGTGGATCGACGACCCACTGATGCTCGGTGGACTGATCGCCGGCAATTCCTTCTTCGCCGTAAAGCGCGTGGCCGGGAAATTCTTTGAGAAGTAAGTCCGTAATCAACTCCTGCGCCTGGACGTCGATCTCCAGTTTCACATCATGCGCGGCGACGGCGTTGACGCGCTGGTGTCGCCCGAAATTCTCGCGAAGCAGCTTTCCCGCCGCACGCGCGGCCTGTTCGGCGATATCGAGATAGTGTTTCACCGCGAAAGATTACGTCGCACAAAGAACACGCGCTGCACAGCAGAAAACGGAAGGTGTCATCCTGAGCGGAGCGAAGGATCTCACATGAGCTGATAGATCATGCTTTGTGAAATGACATATCGCATGCTCCGACTGCGAGGTCCCTCGTCGTCTGTCGCGACTCGGGATGACCAGGAAATAAAAAAACCGGGAGGAAAATAAATTCTCCTCCCGGGTTGAAGTTAGGAGTTGTGACTCCGAAGAAATTCGGAGCCGTTAATCAAGCGTAGGGCTTAATGCCTCTTTTTCTTCGCTGATTTTTTCTTTGCTGCTTTCTTTTTTGCCATCGACTAATTCCCCCCTTTCAATCCGCAACACGCGGAAACGGTGAGTTGGGAATGACTTCACTTAATTGCGTTCAGTAATCATCACATTGTTTTTGTCAAACATTTTTATTGCAGAATTGTGAAAAATTCTTACGAACTCGCGCGCGATAATTTTTTTTGGCGCGCGCGAAATTCTGTGTCGCTCGCCATTTCGAAAGAGAATCGTCACTTCATTTTCGTCGCTTTCCATTCCTGATTTTGCGCTGCTCACGTCGTTCGCGATGATGATGTCGCAATTCTTTTCGCGCAGTTTCTGCGCGGCGTTTTCTTCCACGTGATTGGTTTCGGCAGCAAAACCGATGAGAAGGAATTGTCGATCCGATTGGCGACCCAAAGAATCGAGGATGTCGCGCGTGCGAATCAATTCGAGTGAAAATTGTTCGCCGCGCTTCTTAATTTTTGTGTCCGAAACATTGGCCAGTCTGTAATCGGCCACCGCAGCGCAGAGAATGCAAACGTCGCACTGATCTGCACACTCGTGCACTGCATCGAACATTTCGTCACTGGTGGAAACCGAAACAAATTTAGCGTCGCGCGGTGCCGTGAGGTTAACTGGGCCGGAAATCAAAACCACGTCGTGCCCGGCTTCGAGCGCCGCTTCCGCGATGGCGTAGCCCATTTTTCCCGATGAACGATTCGAAATGTAACGAACCGGATCGATCGGTTCGCGCGTCGGCCCCGCCGTGACGAGAAATCTCACGCGATCAAATTATCCTGCCGCGCGAGCACGAACTCCGCACGGAATGCGATGTCATTCACTTTCCAGAGCCTGCCAATTCCCTCGTAACCGCATGCGAGCATTCCTTCTTCCGGTCCGATAAATTCAACGCCGCGCGTCTGCAATTGTTCCACGTTCTCTACTGTTGCCGGGTGCTGCCACATTTTTCCATTCATGGCCGGCGCCAGCAAAATCGGCGCGCGCGTGGCGAGCGCGATCGCCGCCAGCGGGTGATCAGCCAAACCGTGTGCGAGTTCGGCAATGATGTGGGCAGTTGCGGGCGCGATCAGGAGCAGGTGCGCGCGGTCTGCGAGGTCTATGTGACCCGGTCGCCAGCTTTCTTTCTCGTCGTAGAAGCTCGTCGTCACCGGATTCTTAGAGAGCGTTTGCAATGTGAGCGGTGAAATAAATTCGGTGGCATCCTGTGTCATGACGACGAAAACGTCGTGGCCCTGTTTTACGAGCAGACTTGCCAGCTCAGCGGATTTATAGGCGGCGATCGATCCCGTAACACCGAGCACAATGTTTTTTTTTCCAGTCGCGATGCGCACCACTTTTCGAGAGCTGGTCTTATCGCGTTTGCCTCTTAACTCTTTTTCCATGTAAAGCCGATGATTTAGTCGCGGATAGTTGTGGCAGTCACAGCGGGCGCAAACGCCGGCTCAAGTAACTTTCTGCAGCCATGATGTCGCGGAATTTTTGCAGATCTTCCTCAACTGATCCACTGACGATAGTGTAGCGATAGTCGCGCCATAATTCCATTTCTCGCACCGCGGTATCGAGCCGGCGATTGATCTGCTCCTCGGTTTCTGTGCCGCGTTTGCGCAACCGTCGCCGCAGTTCGTCGAGATCGGGCGGCATAATAAAAATATCGGTCAGGGCCTCGCGAATTGTTGGATCTTCGCAACTACGAATGACGGCGGCGCCTTGTGTGTCGATATCAATTAGAACATCGACTCCGTTCTTCAAGTTGGCCAGCACCGGCTCGCGTAATGTGCCGTAGTAATCTCCGTGCACCCGCGCATGTTCCAGAAAATCGCCGGCTTCGAGCCTCGCGTGAAAATCCGCATCTGAAAGAAATCGATAATGTTCGCCGTCAATTTCACCGCTGCGCGGCGAACGCGTGGTGCAGGAGACCGAATAAAAAAGATTGCGAGTTTTCCGCAGCGCTTCGACCAGGGTGGTCTTGCCTGCGCCAGATGGCGCGGAGATAACGAAAAGAATTCCGTGGCGGCTGAACTGCTTCATTTGCGGATGAAGCTGACAACGCAGCGCGTCGCGTAATTATTAAGGCTGCACACTCCAGTTGGGCGAAACAATGGAACATAGACTTTTAGTCTGTGCGCCCAGCGGGTTTGCAACCCGCTAAAAGGTGAGCAGCGCAAATAGCCAAAGCCAGGGCAGCGGAGTGCAACTCCGCTGGGCGCACAGGCCACAGGCCTATGTTCCGCCGGGTTGTATCGTTCACTCAAGGTTTTGAACTTGCTCGCGGATCTTCTCGAGGTCGGCTTTGCAGGCTATGACTCGCTGTGAAATGGCGGCGTCATTCGCTTTCGCACCAAGTGTGTTGAGCTCGCGAAAAATTTCCTGAGTAATGAATTCCAATGTGCGCCCGACGGGCTCCTTGCTGCGTAAGTGATGAGCGAACTGGGCGAGGTGACTCTCGAGCCGCGTCAACTCCTCCGACACATCGGCGCGATCGGCGAAAAAGGAGATTTCCTTGAGCACACGTTCGTCTTCGGTGGCGATCGCTAGCCCGGCTTTTTGAATTCGCTCAAGCAGCGCATCACGATATTTCTTCACCACATCGGGATGAAGCGCGCGAACCTCCTTGAGTTTTTTCCGGATCGCTTTGAGCCGGTGAATCAAATCCTTGGCCAAATGTTTGCCTTCGCGCTCTCGCATTTTGATTAAATCTGCCAGCGCGGCGCGCAGCGCCCGTTCGATGGCGGACCAAGCTTCTTCTGCGTTCAGGGCTTCTTCCGGGAAGCGCATGACGCCGGGCGCTTGAAGAATTGTGCTGATCGTGATCTCGCCCGGCGCGTTTAATTCCTTCTGCAGCGCGCGCATCGCTTCATGATACGAGCGGGCAAGTTCAGTATTGAGCGCCAGGCTGCGCGCGCCGTTTGTGCCGCTGTGCAGCGTGATGGTGGCATTGGTTCGGCCGCGCGAAATATTTTCGTTGATAGTCTGCCGAATACGCGGTTCGAGCTCGGCCAGATCGCGTGGCAAATTGATTACAATGTCGCTTTGCTTTCGGTTCACCGAGTTGAGCTCGACGCTAAATTTCGTTCCCGCGTGATCCGACTCGGCGCGGCCGTATCCAGTCATGCTTCGCATACGCTTGATGCAAACGTTATCGCAGACAAACGTTCAAGGTTCAATGTCCAACGACAAGCGTGCAGGAGTGACAGTTTCGCTGGGATCGTGCTTAGACCTGTTAACCAGACTCTGCGCTGCACGGCGATGCGGTGAGGGCATTGCGACTTGATCGATGGATTCAAACCACCGCTGCTCGGGTGCGACTCGTTTGGGCGCCGGACAACGATATACGACCAACGTTATCTGATGATCGGTAAATGGGAAAGCGGACGTGTAAATCGCGCGTCTTCGAAAACTCGACTGCTTAAAGCAGTCAAGTTTGAGTGCCGGCAAAATCCACATGCCACGCCATCGTGCTGCCGATTGTTCGAGGAGAATTTTCTCCTGACGAATGATAAACGCGTGGTTTTCGGTCAGTCGCTCTGTGCGCGGTCTGCGCTTTTTGATCGGCAGCGTTTCCGGATGTTTTGCGCGGCAGAATCTCTTCACCGGGCAAATGCCACACTTGGGTTCACGCGAAACGCAGATAAGCGCGCCGAGATCCATGAGTGCGGAGTTGTAAATCCCGGCGTTCCTTTTCGGAAGAAGCCTCGCTGAATGTCGCCAGAGCGTCTCCCGTCCCGCGTAAGAGTCGATGGATTCGCGAAAATTGAATAGCCGTGCCAGAACGCGAGCAGTGTTTGATTCAACAATGGGAACTGATCGATCGAACGCGAAACTGGCGACGGCGCGCGCGGTGTATTTTCCGATGCCTGGAAGTTGTTGCATTTGCTCGACTGACCGCGGGAAGCGTCCGCGATGTCGATCTATGACGGCCCTGGCGGTAGCGTGAAGATTTCTCGCGCGAGCGTAATAGCCGAGGCCTTGCCACGCGTGGAGCACGTCGCTTTCGGAAGCACGCGCGAGTCCGGCAAAATTGGGAAACCGACGGAGCCACTCATTGTAATAGGGGAGAACCGTAGAGACCTGCGTTTGCTGGAGCATGAACTCTGAGACGAGGATTGCGTACGGATCGCGTGTGCGACGCCATGGTAAATCACGGCCCTTACTGCGATACCACCTGATCAGGGCACGATGGAACTCAGTATTTTGGAAAGCCACAGATGAACACGGATTAACACAGATGACTGACAATGTCTCGCCAACTCATGCAGCATGCATGCGAACTGTGTTTCATCTGTGTTAATCTGTCGCTTAATGAATTCGTACACGCACGCGCTGACGAAAGAGCAGGCGACGAAGCTTCGTGCGCTACTTGAAGATCTCGGATTCGAATTTTCCCCGAAGCAATACACACTGTTCTTCGCGCAGAAGAACAAATTGAGCGTGGCGGTTTACGAGAAGGGACCGAAAGTGCTCGTCCAGGGAAGAGATGTGGAGGAGTTCGTTCAGTTCGAGTTGGAACCAAAAATTTTGGGCCAAGCAAAGCTGGGGTATGAGGACGTGCATTCGCCAGAGATGTTCGAGCCGCATTTCGGCGTGGATGAGAGCGGGAAGGGCGATTTTTTTGGACCGCTGGTGATATCTGGTGTTTACGTTGACCACGGTATCGCCCGCAAACTACTCGATGCCGGCGTGGTGGACAGTAAGCGCGTCAGCTCCGATGCGCGGATTCGCGCGCTAGCGGACACGATTCGGAAAACGTCGTTAGGCTTGGTGGAAACAGTTTTGATCGGACCGGCGAAATACAACGAGCTTTACGAGAAATTTGGCAATCTTAACCGGCTGCTCGGCTGGGGTCACGCGCGCGTAATTGAGAATTTGCTGGCGAAGAAACCCGCATGCCCGCGGTCGTTGTCGGACCAGTTTGCGGACGCGCGAGTAATCAATGCGTCGTTATTGAAGCACGGGCGCAAGATCATCATTGAACAGCGGCCAAGAGCGGAATCGGACATTGCGGTAGCGGCGGCCTCGATTTTGGCGCGCGAGGCGTTTATCAACTGGCTGGAGCGTAAAAGCAAAGATCTCGGTCTGCGATTAGAGCGCGGAGTATCGGCGAGCGTAAAAGAGGCCGCCAGAAAACTGGTGGAACTGAAAGGGCCGAGCGCGTTACGCGAAGTGGCAAAGGTGCATTTCCGGACTGCGCACGAGATCGCGCCGAATGATTATCCGGCCCCGCCCGAACGTGAGAAATGGACAGCGCGACGCGATTCATTAAAGCAGTAAACGGGTTCGCTACCCAAACGGTATAGCGCCGCAAGGCTTCAAAATCGCGTTTTTATGTTTCAGTAGCCACCGCCAGAGCCACATGGAACGATTAGTAAATTAGATATGTCAAAGTTAACGAAGCGCGACATCGTCGTCTCTATCAGCAATCAAACCGGCATGGTCCAGCACCAGGTCTTCGATGTAGTCCAGCGAACGCTTGATAAAATCACCGACAGCCTGGCTAACAATATCCCGGTTGAACTCCGCAATTTTGGCGTTTTTCAGCCGCGCCTGACAAAGCCGCGAGTTGGCCGAAACCCGAATCAGCCTGGAAGCAGTTTTGTGATTCCGCCGCGAGCGACGGTGAAATTTAAGGCTGGTAAAATCATGCGTCAGCGCGTTGAGAAGCTTTCACGACAATTAAAAGAAGCAGCAGAGGGCAGGACTAAAACAGAAGCCGACGGGCAAAACGGCGCGTAGAAGAGCGCGGCGTCACTTTTGCCGCCGCCTCAGAAGCGCTCACGAGAGCAACGTCTGGATAGTTTTTTCCAGGCGCTCAAAATTAATTGGTTTCGTAAGATGCTCAGCGAAGCCTGCTTCCCTCGCCTGGTTTACGTCTTGTTCGCTGCCAAAACCGCTGAGCGCGATTCCAGGCAAGTCTTTGTTGAGACGCACTTCACGCATCAATTCGTAACCGCTGCGGTCGGGCAATCCGATGTCGCTGATGAGCAGATCGAATTCTTCAGTGCGGACTTTCTCGACTGCCTGTTCAGCCGAGTGGGCCAGAGTAATTTCGTAACCGTGGCGCTCCAGCATCCTTTTCATTCCAATGCAGGTGTCGTGATGGTCGTCTACCAACAGAACACGCCGGTGCTTTGAGACTGCCTGTGCTGGTTCGCGACCTACTTGTTGATCTTTCCCGTCGCCGTCGCGGTCGATCGGAGTAGGCACTGTGTTTAGTTCCACTGAAAAGGTGGCGCCCTTGTCCTTCCCGGAACTTTGCACACGGATTGTTCCGCCATGCGCGTCTATCAATGCCTTCGAAATAGCCAGGCCCAGCCCGAGACCTCCGAAACGGCGCGTAATGTCGGATCCCTGCTCGAATGCGTTAAAGATTTTATCGATCTTTTCGTGTTCGATGCCGATGCCGGTGTCGATAACGCGAGCTTCAATTTTATCCGGTCTCAGATTGAGGGTTTCGATGGTGATTCGGCCTTTTTCGGGAGTAAATTTGACGCTGTTCTTGATCAGATTCCAAAAGACCTGTTGCAAGCGCGCCGGATCGCCGTCCACGTACGTATGTTCCGCGCGAAGACGAAATTTCACTTCGAGATTCTTTTCCTCGATTTCTTTTCGACATATCTCGTAAGCGCGCTGGAGGATTTGATGTATGCAAATCGTTTCAAAGGTTAATTGCAGCTTGCCTTTTGATATGCGGGTGACGTCGAGAAGATCGTCAATTAGCCGCGCTTCCAGCTCAACGTTGCGGCGTACGACCTCCAGCGCTTCTCTCACAGGCGGGGAATCCGGCACCTCAGCTTCCAACTCTCCAACCATGGCGATGACCGGCGAGAGAGGACTGCGCAGCTCGTGCGACAAAAGGGCCAGAAATTGGTCCTTGGCGGCGTTTGCTGCAATTAATTCCTGACGCAACGTCATGTCGCGCGTCTTGTCGTCCACCAGATAAAGCACGCCTTGGACAGTCTCCTGCGCGCCTTGTAGCCGGAGCAGATTAATATCCAAAAAATGCGTGACTCCCGTCTTATCTTTCAACGGGTGCTCCGTCAGTTGAAACGGCGTTCCGAAGGTAAGCACTCTATCAATCGCTCCCGGAGGCGCAATGTTCACATCGTCGCAGGGGATTTCCGTGATGTCGCGGCCCGCCGGCAGATCTCCAAAACGTTCTGCCATGCGCGCAAAGGCATCGTTGGCGTGCAGAAAGCGGCGAGAAGCTGGATCGACAAAGGCGATTCCGCTGGGCATATTCGCCAGAATTTTCTCATTGAAAATCACTTCACGCTCCAGCCGCTGCGTCGACTCGATCTGGCGCTGATAGAACCTGCTGCCTAGCCACGCGAAGACAGCCGTGAGTGCGATCAACCACGCTGCCAGGATCGTCATTCGTCCCAGAAGATCATGAACGGGTTTGTATGCGAGGCTCTTCGGCTGCTCCACTACCGCTACCCAACCGGTCGGCTCGATCGGGCTGAAAGAGTAGAGGTTTCCATGCTCCTCAAAATGTCCGGTTTTGTTTTGGCGGATCTCATCAATCAACAGGCCGCCCTGCGGTGTCACGCTGGGATTCGGCTTAAAATCATTCACGAAAAGTGCGGCGCCGTTTTGATCGAGGACCTCGAACAGGAACCAATCAGAAAATTCGATGGTGGACAATCGCCTGCCAATTCTTTCTACCAACACCGAGTCGCCAATGTAGCCGAGAATTGTCCGGTCCGACGCGCGGACTGCAGCCACGATATCGGTGACGAGCCGATTATCCGACAGCCGCGGATGAACTGGCGACACAATGGCTTCATCTGAGGCAGCCGCTTGCTCCCGCCAGTGGCTGGCTCCAAAATCCTTCCCAATCATCTCCGCAGCGGTCGGAATCGATGCAATCAACGCGCCATCCGGTCCAGCAAGGAACATTCCGTCGATATTTGGATGCGAGTAGAAAGCAGAGTTGAGCCATTGCTGGGCGGTAGGCCCCGGATTTGGTCCGCTAAGAATTGTCGCGACTTCGGGAAGGGTCTGGTAGTAGTTGATGATGGCGCTGCTGCGGCTGAGGTCGTGACCTACTACATGGCCGAGCAGCTGGATCAATGTTTGTCGGTCGCGCAGGATTCGTGATTCAAGGGTGTCCCGCAGGATGGTGTAGGAAACAATAAGCGTCAGAATCGAGGGAATCCAACCAGCCAGAAGAATAGGAAAGATGATCTTGAAACGATCGAAACGGTCGCGGCTTCGTTTCGTTCTTGTGTGTCCCAACTGCATGCCTGGTTTTTGCGAAAAATTGCAGTATCACGGTCAACCTGCTGATCGCCACAGGCAAGCGCGAATGTGGCGCAGATTGATCGGCTTTAGGCCGGCGCAAATGTTTCGACAGGCGCTATGCCACCGTGGGACTTTAGAGCTTACGAAACTGCTGGCTCCTGTGATTAGGAACATCGATAGAAGACTGCTGTGTATCAAGAGAATGTGAACGCGCTTTTCGCAGGCAAACATGCGATTTTTGGATTGACGCAATCGTTGAAAACGGCATGATGACGCCCTTACTGCCTCAATCACTGGCGGCTATAGCAAATTCCATGCAAGGAAGCTTCGGACATATTATCTGGACAGTTTGTTACCTTGGCACGCTGATCGGCCTTTCAGCTTACGGCATCCACCGCTATTTCATCATTTATCTCTATCTGAAAAACCGGAAGCGTGCGCCGACGCCGGCGGGTTACTTTGAACAGCTGCCGAAGGTGACAATGCAGTTGCCAATTTTTAACGAGGTGTACGTGGCGGAGCGGTTGATGCGTTCCGTGAGCGAAGTGGATTATCCCCGGGAACTTCTGCAAATTCAGGTGCTGGACGATTCAACCGACGAGACCCGGGAGATCACCTCCTCGTGCGCGGAGGACCTGCGCCAGCGCGGTTTCAACGTTCAGCTTATTCATCGCGTTGATCGCACCGGATTCAAGGCCGGCGCGTTGTCGGCCGGACTCGATGCTGCGGAAGGCGAATTCCTTTGTATCCTCGATGCGGATTTCGTGCCGGAGCGGGATCTGCTAAAACAGACCATCCATTTCTTCACTGATCCAAAGGTAGGAATGATCCAGACTCGCTGGGGCCATTTGAATCGTGGGTATTCATTGCTCACGCGCATGCAGGCGATCTTTTTAGATGGGCATCTTTTGCTCGAGCAAACCGCGCGCAGTCGCAGCGGGCGATTTTTCAATTTCAATGGGACCGCCGGTCTCTGGCGGCGTTCCTGTATCCAACAAAGTGGAGGCTGGCAGGCTGACACTTTGTGCGAGGATCTCGATCTTAGCTATCGCGCCCAGCTGGTGGGCTGGAAGTTTGTCTACCTTACAGATGTTGTCACTCCGGCCGAGCTGCCGGTGGACATGAACGGCTTCAAGTCTCAGCAGCATCGCTGGACCAAGGGGTCAGTTCAAACGTGCAAGAAGTTGTTACCCACAATCTGGCGTAGCCAACTTCCATTTCCAATCAAGCTCGAGGCCACCGGACATTTGATGTCGAACTTCGCCTACCTGCTCCTTGCTATTCTCTGCGTCCTCTTGCATCCATCTGCTGGAGCGCCTCAGGGAGGCTGGCTGCGCACATTCCTCGTGGATATTCCGATCTTCCTTGCAGCATCGGTTTCGGTGGCACTTTTCTATATTTGCGCTCAACGCGAGCTGCATCCACGGACATGGATGCGGGAGATTCTTTTTCTGCCATGTTTGCTCGCCCTGGGAATTGGTTTGTCGCTGAATAACGCGCGAGCGGTGCTGGAAGCGCTGATCAATCACAAATCCGATTTCACGCGGACGCCCAAGTACGGCATTGAACGCAAATCGCAAAAGTGGCGAAGCTGCAAGTATCGGCCGCTCAAGTCAGCACTTCCCCTGGCCGAATTGGCCTTCGCCGCCTATTTCAGCTACTTCGTCGTGTTTGCCATTGTGCACAGACAGTTCCTTTCGGTGCCGTTCCTGCTGATGTTCCAAGGCGGCTTCGTCTACGTTTGCCTTTCTTCTTTCGCCAGTCGCTGGTCAAAAATTAATTTTAACAGCTCCCGCGCAACTGCTGCAATTCGCGCGTGACAAAATTGAAATTGTCGAG
>WNFQ01002594.1_pt1 | contig 19224 bp, 15 predicted proteins | sample 5400171 | NCBI WGS metagenome assembly WNFQ01 (sample SAMN13153356, study PRJNA577476) | soil metagenome | isolation source: 20 cm soil under Madrone tree | place: USA:California | collected 2016-06-14 | reverse complement strand
CGCAGCCGGTTCGACCAGTGACGGGGTCGGCAGCCACTCGGACTGGACGGTGAGATTCAGCTTGGCGGCCGCGTGCTGGAGCGCGTCGTTAGTCGCGTGATGGGAGCGGAATTCGGGGGTGAAGTCGCCCAGAATTCCTATGCGGACGGTATCAGGCACATCGTCATTTTAATGAATGACGAGAGAACGCAGGGAGGAATCGGGTAGCACGGGTTAGAAGGAAGGTGCGGGTTTGGCTGGTGGCCGTTGGTCGTTGGCTTTGGGGGAAATCAGCGGAGGGGGTGGGGAAAGAATCTTCAGAGCGGGATGGTTTTCCGTGCGAGGAGAAGCTCTTAACCGCAAAGGTCGCTAAGAAGAGAGAAGGAGGCGAAGAGATCCATTTCGGAGCCAATAGCTAACGACCATCGGCTATCAGCCAAAGTCGCGACCATCAGCCACCAGCCAACTCACAACCAGCCGAAGTGGAGCGCCAGTACGTACAGACAAGCTAGCGTGAGAATAGGCCCACCCCACACCATCACCGCGGGTTTCCAGTGAAAGGGTTGAACGGACGCCCCTTCACCGAACCTGTGAGGCGCGTCTCTGCTTCCCCCTTTCACCAAGATTTTCGAAGCATTGAGGTCCAGGGATTGCACCAGATTTCCCGGGACAATTCTGCGGACGGTGTGCTCGTCGGCTAGATCCACCATGGCGCGCGCTCGATCTTCTGGGGCCGTCCATGACGCGGGAGACAAGACGTTGGCTTTTAGAAGGGCAGCGGCGATTTTCGCCTGCTGGGTGTTGTTGTCGGGCGGCGCACTGTGGGAGCTCAGGCGAATAATTTCTCTCGTGCTCGAAAGCGGTGGCTCCTTGCCTTGGCCGAAGAAAATCGTACTTGTGCTGACCATTTCACTGAGAGCCGGCGTCTTGGCCGTGGACCTGCCGGTCCTGCGTTGCAACAGGATGCACCCCTGGAGGAAAAGGTAGAGACCCAGGAGTGCTCCAGTCACGACGGGAATCATCGGGAGGTCCGAGGGACGGAGCGCAATTGGCCAGGAGAAATGCAAGGTTTTTGAGTTCTGTACCCGCGTGATCCGATTGCTTCGGGTGTGGAATGAGCATAGCTAGGGCAGAAGAACGAGGTCAGCAGAAAAGCGAAAAACGGGGCTTACGTCCGTAATGTTACTGCGCGAACATCGGTAACCAAAGGCGTCAGAAACACGGGAATCCGATTTATCGGGCGGGAACAGATCTGCTCTTCAAGATCTCATCTACTGTGGCGATGGCTGCTTCGAGTTCTGCGTCGGTCGTGTAGAAGTGCGGCGACATGCGGACGCCGGCCTGGGGACGCCAATCGACTAGGATGTCACGTCGGAGGAGCTCCCGGCACACCTCTTGCGAATCGGGCATGTCGATGGAGACGGTGCCGCCACGTTGTTCGGGATCACGCGGAGTGTTAACTCGCCAGCCGTGCCGGTCGGCCAGGTCGATCAGTTTGGCGGTCTGACGCTTCGATTTGGCACGAATTTTACCTACGCCGACTTCCGTGATGATTTTGATTCCGGGTCGGGCGGCTTCGAGGGACGGAATGTGTGGAGTGCCGTTCATGAAACGGAAGGGCGGGTCAGTGTAGCGGATGGGTCCGACTTCGAAATTGAACGGTTGCTGGTGCGCTGCCCATCCGGTGAAGCGCGGCACAAGCTTCTTTCCGAGATCGGGTCGGACATAGAGGTAGGCGACGCCAGGGCCTCCGCACAGCCACTTCAAGACCCCGCCACAAGCGAAGTCAACGTTCAAAGCTTGAACATCGACCGGGATCGTACCCAGGGATTGGAAAGTGTCGAGCACCACGTACCCTCCCACTCTGTGCGCTTTCTCGATGATCGCTTTCGCATCGTTGATATAGGCGCTGCGGAAGATCACGTGAGAAACCGGAACGACCAGCGTGTTTTCGTCGATGGCATCGAGCAGACGCTCGGTGGGAACGGTGATGCCGTCATCGGTCTTCACCATGTGAACTTGTGCGCCACAGGCCCGTTGGGCTTCCCAGAAATACATCACGGAAGGGAAGTTCATGTCGGTGTAAACGACTTTATTGCGCTTGCCCGAGAAACCGAGGCAGGACGCCACTACGGCCTGGCACGTGGTTACATTTTGATGGGTAGAGACGCTTGATTTGGGAGCGTTCATGAGTGCGCCCAGCTCGTCACCCACTTCAGCTCCCAGCATCCACCAGCCTTCTTCCCAGGCACGCACACCGCGGGTCGCCCAGGTGTCGGCGTAGTTTTTCAGCGAGGCATAGACAGCTCGGGGCATGGCGCCTAACGAGTTGCTGATGAGGTAGTTGGTCCGCTCCAGGATGGGGAATTCGGAGCGGTAGCGGAGCAGCGGGTCCGACATGAGGAACATTGTAGAGGATTGACGGCTGCCAATTTGTGCTTGGCGATTGCGAAACTACTCTTGGCGGGTCGACTTGATCAGCCACCAGGCCAACGTCAAGAATAACAAGTAGAGGAGTCCACTAATGCGGTTGACGGGCGAGTCCCACCAGCCTTTCACAATCACGGCACACACCACCGTGAAGCCGACGGCGGATCCCCACGCTCCCAGCGGGGAGTGTAAGGGGAGAGCTTTGAGATCTTCTGGGCTCGCGCGCTCGCGGAAAGACACATGGGCGGCCAGCGAGACGACCCAGGACAGGATCATTCCGAAGAACGCGGCCCGCAGCATGAACTCGAAGGCGTTGGCGGGGGCCCATCGTTCGAGGACCAGTGCGACCACGATGCCATAAGAGGAAACCAGTAAGGCGAAATTGGGTGAGCCTTGGGCGTTCAGGTGTCCCAAGCGGCGTGGGGCCCAGCCGCTGCGCGCCATGGAAAAAAGCATCCGCGAAGAGACATAAAGAGCGGCATTGGCGCCGGAGAGGGCTGCGGTGAGGACGACGAAATTCATGAGATGACTCGCTCCCGGGATCTTCACTGAACGGAAGACCGTGACGAACGGACTCTCACCGACGCCGGCGTGGTTCCAAGCCATCACGCCAACGAGAACTGCGATCGCGCCCAAGTAAAGGGCGGTCAGCATTACAAAGGTGATGCGGACGGCTTTGGCGATTTCATGGGGCGAGCGCGACTCTCCCGATGTCACGGCTACGAACTCGACTCCTCCGAAGGCGTAGATCGAGAATGTCATGGCGAGCAGGGGAGCGAAATATCCGCGCGGGAAAAATCCACCGTGGAGCGTGTACTGAGGGGCAGCTCGTCCGGTCAGGAGAAGAGCAGCACTCAGCGCTACAAACGCCGCAATGGTGACAACCTTCACCATGGCGAACCAGAATTCGAAGCGGCCATAAGCGCCGACGCTGCGAAGATTCACTAACAAGAGCAGGGTTGAGAACAGCGCGACCCAAACGATGGGGGCAACCTTGGGGAACCAGTAGGCCATGTAGGTCGCGGAGGCCACCATCTCGCCGCCCACGGAGAACGCGATCGCGGCCCAATAGCCTGACCGGGAAAGGAATCCAGCCCATTGGTTGAGATAGAGCTCGCCGTAGATTCCGAAGGATCCGGCGGCGGGATGAGCGCAGGCCAGTTCTCCCAGCGCCAATGCAACCGTGAAGTTGATGAACGCGGCCAACAGGAAGCTGATAATGACCGCTGGTCCGGCCAGATCAAGGGCGGGAGCCGAGCCGAGAAACAGGCCGGTGCCAATCGAGCCGCCGACTGCCACCATGGCCATCTGACCGGCCGTGAGTTGGTGGCGAAGTCCCTGTTCTTCGTTAGCGTTGCGGGCGTCGGGCATCCAGCACGTATACCAGAAACGAAGGCCGCGCCCAAAGCCGGGACGAAGAATGACCTTCGTAACTGCGCCCGATCGTTACTTCATTGCCGCTGATTTCTGCGGCTCCTAGAATCACCTTGCAGGTTACTCCGCAGATTACTCCATGCCGGATCGGGCCGAAATCGCGAAACGCGTCGCGCAAGCGGAGAAGCTTCTCCAACGGGGCAAGACCGGGGATGCGCTCGACGAATATCTGCAAGTCCTTCTGGAAGATCCGGACAATGACAACGTTCGTTCGATGGCCGCGGACCTATGTCTGTCGCTGAGCCGCACGGCGGAGGCGGTCTCGCTGCTGGGCGATCTGTTTCAACGGCAGGTGGCTGCAGGGGACGCCACGCGCGCCAGCCTGACCTACAAGAAACTAGCTCGTCACGGAAATCCTACCTGGCAGCAGAAATTCCGCTTCGGCCAGTTGCTCGAGAACTCCAACAAGAAACTGGCTGTCGGGACGTACGAGAACGCCCTCGATGATCTGGCCAAGCAGCACAAGAAGGCGGAATCGCTGCAAGTGATGACCCGAATCGTGACGCTTGAGCCGACGCAGGGGAACCACCTGCGCCTGGGCGAGCTGTGTTCGCAGCTGGGCGAGAGCAAGGCGGCGGCCGCCGCATTCCACAAGGCCGCGGAACTGGCTGAGGCGGCGGGAGCGGACGCGTCGCAGTATTTCGAGCGGGCGTATTCGGAAGATCCCAGCGATCCCAAGATCGCATTGACTTATGGCAAGAGCCTGATAACGCAGGGGCAAGTGGGAGCAGCGATCTTCATTTTTGAGCCGCATGTGATCGCCGGGAATCCTTCGATGGAGTTGCGCGATTATTACAGCCAGGCTTTGCTGGCGGCGAATCGCCTGGCGGAGGCCGAGCCCCTGATCTGGCAGCTCTTTGAACAGAATCCTGGGAGGCTACAACAAGTTGTCACGCTGATCGGGCAGATGGTTGATTGCCAGCAGGATGCCGAGGCTGTAGCGCTGGCGCGCAAGCTGGAATTGTTCCAACGGCGACGAGGGGAGCGGCGGGCGTTCGTTGCAACCATGCAGGACTTGGTCGCGGGGCACCGGTCGTCGCCGGAAATGCTCGAGTTTCTGAGCGAACTTTTCAACTCTTCGAATCGCGAAAACGACTATTGCCAGACGCTGCTGAAGCTTTTTGATCTGTACGTCAGCACTGGGAATTTCCAGAAGGCGGGCGAGTGCCTGGACCGCGCCGCGGATGTGGATCCGTATGAGCGGGGCCATCAGAAACGGCTGGACGCTCTGCGCGGCAAGATTCCTGACGATCGGTTCCAGGTTATCGCATCACGGCTGAGTCAACTGAATAAGTCCACGCCGGAACAGACGCGGCCGGAAGAGCCCACGCTCGGCGCGGCAGCTTTACAAGACTTGATGCTGCAGGCGGAAATCCTGGTGCAATATGGGATGCGCACCAAGGCGGTCGAGCGGCTGCAGCGCATTCAGGAATTGTTTCCGCGAGAAGAGGAGCGAAACGAAGATCTGCAGCGGCTCTATCTGGCGGCAGGAATCACGCCACGCTATGCGGGAACGGCGCCTGCGGTTGGGGTTCCGGCCGCAACCGGATCTATCGGAAACGGTGGTCCACCTGCGACCGGTCCCGCTGCCATGCATGGGGAGCAAGCGGATGTGAGCAGCTTCACGCGAGTGGCGGAGATTACCCGCAAGCTCTATCACCAGAACAATGCCAATGCCGTGCTGACCACCGCGGCCAACGAGATGGGCAGTCAGTGGAAGGTGACGCGCTGTGTAGCCGCCATGCGGAAGCCCGGGCTGCCGCCGACCGCTCTGCAGGAATTTCACGCGGAAGGCGTTGCCAGCGGCGAAGCGTCGGCGCTGGCTGCCGTGATTGCTGCCTGCCAGGAACTGGCGGTCGCGCGCGGAACGGTAAACATTCCTGACACGCTAGCCGCGCCGGAAGTTCAACCGGTCCGGCGAGTCCTGGCCGAACTGGGCGTGACTTCGTTGCTGGCGCTCCCCCTCATGGACGGCGAGGATCACATTGGAATCCTGCTATTCATGCAGAGCTCGCAACGGAACTGGCATCCCTCGGAAATCGTAGTTTTGAGAACGCTCGGTGAGCAGGTGGTCATTGCGCTTAACAACGCGGGGCTAAGGCGCTTGGTACGGAATCTCTCGGTTACGGACGAGAAGTCAGGATTGCTGAAACGAGGTTCTTACCTCGACCTGGCTTTGGCTGAGGCGCAACGGGGTGTGCAGCAGGCCGCACCGCTGACGATTCTGCTCATGCACTTTGGGCGAAGCTCGGTCCTAATCAAGGAGTTTGGAGAGCCCGCGGTGGAAGCCGCCATGGAGCAGATCGGGCAACTGTTCACGGCGAATATCCGGTCGAACGATCTCGCATTTCGTTATGACACCACTACGGTTGCGATCATTTTGGGGGACACAGCGGAAAAAGAGGGGCTGCTGGCTGTGGAAAAGCTGCGCAAACTGGTTTCTGAGGTTCGATTCCGAGGCAATGATCAGCCCATCCCTTTCACGGCTGGCCTGGCCGAAGCTGTCATGCGAACTGGCTATGACGCGGTCGATATCGTCACTGAAGCGATTAACCGCGCCGAACAGGCCCTGCATGATGCAGTGACCCAGGGAGCAGGCAGCGTTGTGTGTCTCGCACCGAATTTGGTGTCCGCCGCGGTAGCGTAGAAGCGTTCAGCACTCAGCAATCAGTATTTAGTCCTTCTCCGTCCCCGTCTCTAAAGGTTCACGTCTGGTTTCGCTCAAAGCTCATGGCTCGAAGCTGGTAGCCCCTCTCAGCGTGAAGTTCACGAACTAACCCGGAAGAGGCACTGCGGGTTGCAGTCTGAATGCTGAGCGCTGATTGCTGAGTGCTGTTTCCCGCTGCTAAACTAATCAGTTTGCTTATTCTCACTGGCTCTTCTTGTAGCAGGTCATCATGTTGAAACCGGGCGATATTGCTATTGTTAGCGGCGCACGTACGCCGATGGGGCGATACTGCGGCAAACTCAAAGACTTTACAGCGCAAGAACTCGGCGCGGTCGCGGCCAAGGGAGCGATCGAACGAGTGGGCATCGATCCTAAGGAGTTCGATCACGTTGTCTTTGGGAACGCGCAGCAGACGTCGGGAGACGCGCTCTATGGGGCGCGGCACGTTGGGCTGCGCGCCGGACTTCCCATCGAAACGCCTGCGTTGACGGTGAACCGCTTGTGTGGGTCGGGCATGCAGGCGATCGTGAGCGCGGCCCAGATGGTGCAGACCGACGAAGCCAAGATCGTGCTGGCGGGTGGGATGGAAGCCATGTCGCAGGCGCCGTTCGTGATCCGCGGCCGTGACGGGTTCACGCTGGCGCCCGGCGGAAAGCTGGAAGACTCGCTGATGGTCGCGTTGCTGGATTCCTACTGTGGGTCTTACATGGCCAATACGGCCGAGCTTTACGGCGAGCAGCAAGGGATCACTCGCCAGATGCAGGATGAGTTCGCGTTGCGGTCCCAGCAGGCGGCGGATGCTGCTTACAAGGAAAGGCGTCTGCCGGAGGAGATTGTTCCGGTATCTGTGAAAAATGGGAAGGGTGAGTCCGAGATGTTTGCGGAGGATGATCACCGGCGTCCGCAGACCACGATGGAAGGGCTCGCCAAGCTGCGGCCGGCGTTTGGAAAGAATGGGACGGTTACGGCGGGGAACGCTAGCGGGATCGTCGATGGCGGTGCGGCCGTGGTCGTGATGTCGCTGGAGCAGGCCCAGAAGCGGGACCTGAGCCCGCTGGGACGGATCGTGAACTGGGGCATCGCAGGCGTGGATCCCAAGCTGATGGGCCGGGGGCCAGTGCCCGCCACCAAGCTCGCTCTGCAACGGGCCGGGCTGACTCTGGACTACATCGATCTGATCGAAGTCAACGAGGCGTTTGCGGCCCAGTACCTGGCGGTCGAGAAAGAACTGGGACTCGATCGCAATAAAGTGAATGTGAACGGTGGGGCGATCGCGCTGGGGCATCCGCTGGGAGCGACGGGAACGCGGCTAGTGATTACGCTGCTGTACGAACTGCGGCGGCGCAGGAAGAAGTATGGGCTGGCTACGGCTTGCATTGGCGGGGGGCAGGGGATTGCCATGGTGGTGGAGAGCTTTCATTGAGCGGACATAACAAATGGATGAACATCGTTGGTGTTGTGCTAATCGCCCTATTGGCGGGGGGCATCGCGGCCACTTTGTATTTCTGGCCGTCGAATAGGGAAGCACAAAGCGCGGCTTTCTTCTCTCTTCCCCAATCTGTCGCATCCTTCGCGCTCATCTTTTTGACCTTTCTGTACGTCGCGGCGACGCAGAAGTACGTACCAGCAACCCAGGAACAGCTTGCGGACCAGAATAGAGCGCCCAAAATCACCGTCATGCAGTATTACGTTCCCGAAACAGATCCGTTTGGCTGGCACTTCGACGTTGAAATTGCCAACCCCAGCGTTAGGAGCACCAGCCTTGGCATTAAGAGCCTTCAACGTGGGGATGTTTTTGCACTCGACTGTTTTTTTGAAATTGATCAACCGAGGAAGACAAGAGTCACGATTCCAGTGCGAGAGTCGAAAAGCGTAGTTGTCAAAGCCCGGACTTTCGACGTGCCGGTTCCAATAAACCTGGGTTTCAAAACCAAAACACTACTTACATTCGACGAAGTGTTCCACGGTACTCTTCCTGCCGTGCTTACGGAGGTTTAGCGGCTATGAATATTCACAAAGTCGGTGTACTAGGCTGCGGCCTCATGGGCTCGGGCATCGCGCAGGTGGCGGCAACCGCCGGATTTGCTGTTACGGTACTCGAAGTCGAGCAGAAGTATCTCGATCAGGGCTTTGCCGGGATCGAGAAGTGGCTGGCGAAGTTCGCTGAGAAAGGCACGTTGAAGGAAACGCCGCAGGCGGTGCGTGCGCGCCTCAAGGGTACGACCAGCAAGCAGGATTTGGTGGACTGCGACATCGTGATCGAAGCGATCATCGAGAATGTCGAAGAGAAAAAGAAGATGTACGCGTCGCTTGATCCGATCGTGAAAAAAGACGCGATCTTCGCCTCGAATACTTCCTCCATCTCGGTGACTGAGCTGCTGACTTCGGTAAAGCGGCCGGAGCGCTTTATCGGGCTGCACTTCTTCAATCCGGTGCCGCTGATGAAGCTGGTGGAAGTGGTGAAGACCATCGCGACCGCGCCTGAGGTATTCGAAACGGCGTACGAGTTTGGCAAGAAGCTGGGCAAGGTCCCGGTGCGCACGTCGGACAAAACTGGGTTCATCGTGAACCGGCTGCTGGTGCCGTATTTGCTGGACGCAATTCGCGCGTATGAGGAAGGCGTCGGTTCTATCGAGGACATCGACAACGCGATGAAGCTGGGCTGCGGCTATCCGATGGGGCCGTTTACCTTGCTCGACTTTGTAGGATTGGACACAACTTACTACATCACGCAGGTGATGTATGACGAGTTCAAGGAGAAGCGGTTTGCGTCGCCTCCGCTGTTGAAGCGACTTGTGATGGCAGGCTGGTACGGGAGGAAGACGGGCAGAGGTTTCTACGATTACTCTGACCCGAACCAACCAGTGGCGAACAAGCTGTAACTAACTTCTAACTTTATGACCTTCGAAAACATCCTCCTCGAAAAGAAAAACGCAATCTCCTACGTCACCGTCAACCGCCCCCAGGTGCTCAACGCACTTAACATGGCCACCATGGAAGAGCTGCGGACGGCATTCACTGACATCAAGAACGATCCCGCGATTCGAGTGGCGATCCTCACCGGGTCGGGAGAGAAAGCGTTCATCGCGGGCGCCGACATCAGCGAACTTGCGAAACACCATGCCGTCAGCGGCAAGGAGTACACGCATCGGGGACAGTCGGTACTTGATCTGATCGAAAATCTCGGCAAGCCAGTGATCGCCTGCATCAACGGGTTCGCGCTCGGCGGCGGGTGCGAGATTGCCATGGCTTGCACCATGCGACTGGCCAGCCAGAACGCGAAGCTTGGGCAGCCTGAAGTGAAGCTGGGGATTATCCCCGGGTACGGCGGGACGCAGCGGTTGCCTCGGCTGGTTGGTAAGGGGATGGCGATGCACTTGGTGCTTACGGGCGAAATGATTTCTGCTGAGGAGGCCCATCGGATCGGGTTGGTCAATGAAGTTACCGCACCCGCTGATCTGATTCCCCGTGCGGAAGCGATCGCGCAGAAAATTATTGCCAACGCGCCTCTGGCTATCCAGTATGCGATGGAGGCCGTGAATCGCGGGTTCGAACTTACTCTTCCGGACGCGCTGTATCTGGAGGCAACTTTGTTTGCGGTTTGCTGTGCCACGGAAGATAAGAAAGAAGGGACCGCGGCGTTCCTGGAGAAGCGCACGGCACAGTTCAAGGGACGGTAATCGAAACCGGAAATTTCACCACCGAGGCAGGGAGACACAGAGAAAATCCATCAATTGCTTTTCTCCGTGCCTCTGTGTCTCTGTGGTAGAAACAGAATGAGCGATGCTCAAGTCTCTCCACATCGGGCGCTACGTTACCAAGTCAGAGGACTTGCGGGCGCTGGCGGCCTTTCTGGAGGCGATCGGGTTCCAGCAGATCGCGCAAGGAGATGGGCGCTCCGCGATTTTTTCCGCACCCGTTGGACTGCTGAGCGTGAATGCGCTGCCCTCGGCGTATCCCCAACAAGTGCTCGATCATTTGAAGGACGTCAACCGTCTGATTGTGCTGGAGGTGTCCAATCCAGATGATGTTTTTGAGATTGCAAGAAAGAAGAAACTGAAAGTGCTGGCCGATTCGGTTTCCCCGAAGACGGGGGAGCGCAGCTTTTCTCTAGCCCTGCCGGGCGACATCATCGTTACTGTGCATGGCAAGCCGGAAGAACTGCCGGCGGGCATGGAAGGCAATCTGAAGGCGGAAGGAAAGCGCTTTGCCATTGTGCTGAGCCGCTTCAATGCCTTCATCACGGAGCGGTTGCTGCAGGGCGCGCTGGATGCGCTGCGCCGGACCGGGGCACGCGGTCAGGATATCGAGATTATGCGCGTACCCGGAAGCTTTGAATTGCCGTCTGCTGCCCGCATGCTCGCGTCGAGAGGGAAGTACGACGCGATTATTTGCTTGGGCTGCCTGCTACGGGGAGAAACGGCGCACTACGATGTGATCGTGAATGAATGTGCGCGGGGGATCGGGCAGTCGGCCCAGGACACCGGCGTGCCCCACGCCTTCGGCGTGCTTACCTGCGATACGCTGGAGCAGGCCATCGATCGCGCCGGACTGAAAATGGGCAACAAGGGATTCGAAGCGGCGCTGGCGGCGGTGGAGATGGCGAATCTGAAAACAGTCGTCAGCAAGACAGTCACCCGTCGTCAGCCTTCAGTCGTCAGCAGAACCGTCGTCAGTCGTCGGCCAGCGACTGACGGCAAGAAGGGTCGTGCGCCCGGAGCCGAGGGTCGCAATCGCTCTTCGCGTTACCGCAAAAGGTAAAACGGTTCTTCTTACGCAGCCATTTTCAAACTTCAACCTACAATTTTGCAAGCTAGGAAGCGTGCTGCGGAGAAACTGTCCTCTTGTAGACTAGAGAGTGACCTGGATGACGATCGACGACTGACGACTACTTTGGGCACTCGACGAAAATCCCGCGAACTGGCTTTGCAGATGCTCTTTCAGGCGGACATGGGCCGGCAGGGCGCTGACGACGTTCGTCGTACGTTCTGGGCGGAGCGAAATGAGGTGGACGAGGAGGTCCGGGGCTTCGCCGATGACCTGTTTCGCACCGCGACTGATCGGACTACTGACATCGACGCTCTGATCGAGGGGCATGCCCAGCATTGGCGCATGGAACGTATGGCGGCGGTCGATCGGAATATTCTCCGGGCGGCGGTGGCGGAGTTTCTCGGATATCCAAAGACGCCGCGCGCCGTGATCATCAACGAGGCGATAGAGATTGCTCGCAAGTTCTCCAGCCCTGAGTCGGTACAGTTCATCAACGGAGTGCTTGATAGCGTAGGGAAGGATATAGAGAAGACCAAGGCCTAAGCGTTTGGAGTAAATAGGAAAACTGCCTGGCCAATCGCCCTTTCCGTTAAACCTGACAATCGTCGGAACACCAAAAATCCTCTAACCACAATGCACACAAGACCCATGAAGGATTTTGACTTTCCTTTGTGTGCCTTTGTGTGCCTTTGTGTCCTTGGTGGTTTGAGCCCTACGGTTTCACCGCGATCAAATCAGGATTACAGGTTTGCGGGATATTACTACAGAGGCTGCCCTTATTGGTGCTGTTGTTGTTCGTGAAGGCCACCTGCTGAAGATCGCCGCCGGAGACGGTGCTCACAACGTGCAGAGTGCCGTCGGCGGCTCCGACATAGAGGAGCGTGCCGTCGCTCGTCAGGGTGGCATCCAGGGGCACGGGACCTCCGGTCAAGGGAATGGCCGAGACCGTTCCCACTCCGAAGTTATAAATGAAGACACTCGAGAGATTGCTGGCGAGAATGTAAGCCTTCGAGCCATCAGGCGCGAGGATCAGTTTCAAGGGCGTAAAGTCGCCTTGACCGAGGTTCACGAACGTCGGCGCCTGATGGGTTACTGTGAACGGGCACGTGATGGAAGGGGCCGCGTTCGTGGTTGCAAGGGCCGGAGCCACAACCTTGTTGGTGAAGATGTCGAGTCCGGGAGAGTCTACCCCAATGGCATGAATGCCGTCAGGAATCGCCTGAAACAGAGCCGGCAAGCGGGGAACTGTCACGGAATCCGCCAAGCCATAGGAAGTGTCACACGCGTCGCGCATGGTGATCGCATTCGTATCTCCGCCCGACAGGTAGAGCAAGGCTCCGTTGGCGTAGGGAGCGACGGCGTTGGCAGGGCCGTTCAGAGGCACGATCTTCAAGGCTTGCAGCGTCGAGTAAACATACAGGGTGTTGCCGGCCGTGATGAATGCTTTCAGACCATCCGGCGAAAACGCAGCGGCGGTGGCTCCGGAGATAAATAGCGACGTAGTTGTGCCGTTCGTACTCTGGTCCACGATGTACACCTGGTTCGGGCTCGATTTCGTGTCGGCCACGATGACCGTATTGCCATCGAGAGAAACAGCCAAGACCTTACCCGGCACATTGTTGAGCTGACTCACCGGATTGGTTCCGCTGGCCGCGGCAGGTGTGAAAACCATCAGCCCTTCCCACCACGTTGTCTTTGGTGCTCACCGGATAGATCAAAGGCTGACAACCTGCCACCGGCGTGCCGGCAGCGATGGTGCATTGCGTCGTTGTGGCGTAAACGGTCGTGTTGACGGCAGCGCCGGCGATGGTACCGGTGATCGGTGTTCCATCGTGTTCATTAGTACCTGCGTTGACCAGGGTGGAAGAGAAAACCGGCCTGATTGGTTGAAATCCAATGTTGCAGGTCCGAGGCGTGCAGGAGGCCACGACGCTGACCCCGCCAGGAGCACGCGCGCTAACGACGCCCGTCGAACTGATCGTGGCATTGGCTGGCGTCAGGGACGTCCAGGTAATCGGGGGATTCGTCAATTCGTATCCCAAACGGTCGACGACAGTAGCGGTGAGGGTGGTCGTCCCGTTGCTGGGAATCGAGAATGAGGTGTTGGTGGAGGCGTTCCCCACTTGAAGTTGAATGGATTGCACCTGGCACGTTTCGAACCAGGGATGTCCGCTGATCACGACCGGCAGGCTATTGACGCCGGAAAGGCTCGCGAAAACCTGCGTCATGCCGGGCACCGCGGCGGTTACACGTACCTGCGTGTTTTGGGCTCCGTTGTGGTTATTCAGTTCCGGCTCTGACGTGCTCAGTTTCGCGACCGTGTTGTTGGTCTGCTGGAAAGTGAACGAGCCCACCGTGTTGGTGATGTCGACATTATTGCTGGAAGCGTGGGCCTGCAGATCGAGGAAATTCTGTGTACCGGTGACCTGCGCCAGGGTGACGCAATCGGGAAGCGGAGTCGGGGGATTGAGCAGGCTGAGCGTGATGGTGTCGATGTGCTGGTGGACGTAGACCGTAACGGGATTGCTGGTCACGCCATTTACTGTAGCAGTCACCTCGGCAACGCCCACCGCGACGGGGCTGCAAATCTGGCCGGTCGAATTCCACCGTCCGGCGCACGCGACCGAGCCTGCAGCCGGCACAAAGCTGAGTACATCAGGATTACTGGAGGTGTAAACGGGTACCGTGGACGTGGAACTTGGGGACACGTTGGCGGTGAACTGCTGCAGGGCCCCCAATTCGAGGCTGGTAGTCGCCGGGGTAAGGGCGACGGTCGTCGGAGTGGGCAGGTTGGATGAGCTTTTGCTGCCGCCGCATCCAACCATGGCGCCGAAGGAGAAGGTTAGGTATAAAGACGCGAACACAGCGAAAGCGAACCGACGCATGCATCCTCCCCGTCCGGCAGACCGAACTGATCCGGCACGGACGAGTCTCTCTCTATGCTGGAAAACGATCAGTGTAGAGGCGAGCCCTGATTTGGGCAAGGGCTACCCCGGTGACCCGCCTGCTCTAGGATGCAGGAACCGGTGGTTGACGATGTGCTTTGTGACTTGTTATATTTAAAAGGTTCCGCGAGTTAATTCTGGCTTGCCTTGAAGGGGTGGCTTTATTCGCCGCGCGTTTTTTTGTGTGCGCGGCGCCTCCGAAGATAGTGAGCTCTAGAGACACAACGTTCCCGGACCTTGTCGGGGAACCTCCTCGCTGAAATGCTTCGCGCGCTCCTCTCGCCCGTCGAGAGGCTATGCGAGGCAAAGCTAACGAAACGGAGCACCTCCGAAGTTGGGCTTGGTGCCACCGTCGTCGGCGTCAGTCTGATTGGGAAACCAAAATCTTCTCGCCCGAAGTGTGGTGCGGCGAGAAATATGGCTGGTTCGTTAGCCCAGCCAGCCCCGGAAGGGAAAAAGCAGAGACGGCGCTGGTGTGCGTGCGCGTGGTTTTTGAGCGTGCGCAAGAGCGTTGAAGGAGTGCGAAGAGTGCCTACTTTCAATCAATTGGTGCGTTCCGGCCGCAAAAAGCCGCGGTACAAGACGGCGAGTCCGGCGCTGCAGTCCTGCCCGCAGAAGCGTGGCGTCTGCACCCGCGTGTATACCCAGACTCCGAAAAAGCCGAACTCGGCGTTGCGGAAGGTGGCGCGCGTGCGCCTCACCAATGGAATTGAAGTCACGACTTATATTCCCGGCATCGGCCACAACCTGCAGGAGCACTCGATCGTGCTGATCCGCGGGGGCCGAGTGAAGGATCTGCCGGGCGTGCGTTATCACGTGGTGCGCGGAACGCTGGATGCCGTGGGCGTTGCTGGTCGCAACCAGGGGCGTTCCAAGTACGGAGCGAAGCGGCCGAAGAAAGCATAAAGGCGGCTGTCGTCTCATGATCGTTGGCGGGTGCAAAGAAACGCCTAGCGTTTCGTAAGAATTCAGGGCGAGCAGAAGCCGCTCGTCCGGCAAGGCTCAAGCTAAGGGCTATGAGCGAAAGCCAGGAGCTGAAGTTTCATGCCTCGTAAAGGACATATCGCAAAGCGCGGCGTTGTCGGGGATCCGGTCTTCGGGTCGGACCTGGTAACCAAGTTTGTAAACTCGATGATGTGGCAGGGCAAGAAGTCGACGGCCCAGGGCATCTTCTACACCGCCATCAAGCAGTTGGAGCAAAAAGGCGGCGACGAGGGTCTGAAGCTGTTTAAAAAGGCCGTTGAGAACGCGAAGCCTCTGCTGGAAGTGAAGACCCGCCGCGTAGGTGGCGCGAACTATCAGGTGCCCGTGGAAGTGAACGCCGACCGACGCACGTCGCTTGCGATCCGCTGGCTCATCACGTACAGCCGCGGCCGGGGCGAAAAAGGCATGATCGACAAGCTGACGAACGAGTTGCTCGATGCCGCCAACAATCGCGGCGCCGCCATCAAGAAGAAGGAAGACGTGCACCGCATGGCGGAAGCCAATAAGGCGTTTGCACATTACCGTTGGTAACGGCGCGCAGTGCCGTTGCTCGTGGCTGCTAGCTACTAACTAGGAGCAGGCAGCTAGAAGCTAAGTTTGGAGCCCCAGAAAGCTGAGATCGCCGTGGCCAGAACAGTCCCCTTAGAGCGTTGCAGGAACATCGGCATCATGGCCCACATCGATGCCGGCAAGACCACTACGACGGAGCGCATCCTGTTCTATACAGGCCGCACGCACCGCATCGGAGAGGTCCATGAGGGCACGGCGACGATGGACTGGATGGAGCAGGAACAGGAGCGCGGCATCACCATCACGTCCGCTGCGACCACCTGCACCTGGCGTGACATTCGCATCAACATCATAGATACGCCCGGCCACGTCGATTTCACAGCCGAGGTGGAGCGATCGCTGCGCGTGCTCGACGGCGCAGTCGCGGTGTTTGACGCCGTCCACGGAGTGCAGCCGCAGTCGGAAAAAGTCTGGCGACAGGCCGACAAATACGGCGTCCCGCGAATTTGCTTCATCAACAAAATCGACAAGATGGGTGCCGACTTCGAGCATGCCATCGACACCATCCGCAAGCGCCTCAATGCCAAGCCCGTCGCGATCCAAATTCCCATCGGCCAGGAAGACAAGTTCAGGGGAGTGGTTGACCTGATCAACATGAAGGCCATCGTCTGGAGAGACGAGACCATGGGCGCTGAGTACGTCATGGAGCCGATTCCGGCTGAGTTGCAGAAAAAGGCGGAAGCATTCCATACACAGCTGGTCGAGACCGTTGCCGAGAACGACGACGAGATCCTGCACAAATTCTTGGAAGGCGAAGAAATCACTGCCGACGAGCTGCGGGCATCGCTGCGCAAGTCGACGATCTCGTTGAAGCTGTTCCCGGTGGTTCTGGGCACGGCTTTCAAGAACAAGGGTGTTCAGCCTTTGCTGGACGCGGTCGTGGACTTCCTGCCTTCGCCGCTCGATACGCCGGAAACCAAGGGCATCAATCCGGAGAACGGTGAGGCCATTTCGCGCAAAGCGGATGACAAGGAGCCGTTCTCGGCGTTGGCGTTCAAGATCATGGCTGACCCGTTTGTCGGCCAGTTAACTTTCATTCGCGTGTATTCCGGCCAGCTGAAGTCGGGTGAGTCGGTGTTGATCTCGCGTACGCAAAAGACGGAGCGCATCGGGCGTTTGCTCAAGATGCACGCCAACAAGCGCGAGGACATTCAGGAGATTCTTGCCGGCGATATCTGCGCGGTGGTTGGGCTGAAGAACGTCAGCACGGGCGACACGATCTGCGATGAGCGGCATCCGATTACGCTCGAGTCGATCACCTTCGCGGTGCCGGTGATTTCAGTTGCCGTCGAGCCCAAGACCAAAGCCGACCAGGAAAAGATGGGTATGGCGCTGGGCAAGCTGGCGCAGGAAGATCCCACCTTCAAGGTTCACACCGATCCCGATAGCGCGCAGACCATCATCAGCGGTATGGGCGAGTTGCATCTGGAAATCATCGTCGACCGCATGATGCGCGAGTACAAGGTCGAAGCCAACGTCGGCAAGCCACAGGTGGCTTACCGCGAGACCATCCGCAAGCACGCCCAAGCCGAGGGCAAGTACATCCGCCAGACCGGGGGTCGCGGCCAGTATGGTCACGCCAAGATCCAGCTGGACCCGAACGAGCCGGGCAAGGGCTACGAGTTCATCAACGACATCGTGGGCGGTGTAGTCCCCAAGGAATACATCAAGCCGATCGATCAGGGCATTCGGGAAGCCATGGAGGGCGGCGTTCTCGCCGGCTATCCGATGGTGGACGTGAAAGCCACGCTTTACGACGGCAGCTACCACGAAGTCGACTCGAACGAAATGGCGTTCAAGATCGCCGGATCGATGGCGTTCAAGGAAGCCGCGCGCAAAGCGAGTCCGGTGATCCTGGAGCCCGTCATGGCGGTGGAAGTGGTCACGCCCGAAGATTTCGCGGGCGCGATCATGGGCGACCTGAGTGCGCGCCGCGGGCGCATTGAAGGCATGGAGCACCGCGCCGGTTCACAGGTGATCAAAGCCATCGTGCCGCTCTCGGAGATGTTCGGTTACGCGACCCACATGCGTTCAAGCACGCAGGGACGCGCCGAGTACTCGATGCACTTTGCACGCTATGAAGAAGCGCCGCGCTCGGTGGCAGAAGAGATTATTGCCAAGGTTCAGGGCACGGCGAAGTAGACAACGCTTTTGGAAAGAACGGTCCCGCGAGGACTGACGACGGAGCAAAACGGAAATGGCGAAGGAAAAATTTGAACGGAATAAGCCGCACTGCAACGTAGGGACGATTGGTCACATTGACCATGGCAAGACGCCGAAGATCGTGTTCCGCTCGTTCGACTCGATCGACAACGCGCCCGAAGAGAAGGCGCGCGGCATCACCATTGCCACCGCGCACGTCGAGTACGAGACCGCCAACCGGCACTACGCGCACGTCGACTGTCCCGGGCACGCCGACTACATCAAGAACATGATCACGGGCGCGGCCCAGATGGATGGCGCGATCTTAGTGGTGGCGGCGACCGACGGTCCGATGCCGCAGACCCGCGAGCACGTGCTTTTGGCTCGCCAGGTGGGTGTGCCCTACATCGTGGTGGCGCTGAACAAGTGCGATGCGGTGGATGATCCGGAGCTGCTCGACCTGGTTGAACTGGAAGTGCGGGAACTGCTGAAGAGCTATCAGTTCCCGGGCGACGACGTTCCGGTGGTTCGGCTCTCCGCACTTGGCGCGCTGAACGGCGAAGAGAAGTGGGAGAAGCAGATTGACGCTCTGATGGAAGCGGTGGACAAGAGCGTGCCGCAGCCGGCACGCGAACTGGACAAGCCTTTCCTGATGCCCATCGAAGATATCTTCTCGATCTCGGGACGGGGCACGGTGGTGACGGGCCGCATCGAGCGCGGCAAGGTGAAGGTGGGCGAGGAAGTGGAAATTGTGGGCTTCCGCGACACCCGCAAGACGGTGGTGACGGGCGTCGAAATGTTCAAAAAGCAGCTGGACGAAGGCATGGCGGGCGACAACGCTGGCCTCTTGCTGCGTGGCATTGGCAAGGACGACGTGGAGCGCGGGATGGTGCTGGCGAAGCCTGGTTCGATCACGCCGCACACGAAGTTCAAGGCGGAGGTGTACATCCTGACCAAGGAAGAAGGCGGAAGACATACGCCCTTCTTCAAGGGATATCGTCCGCAGTTTTACCTGCGCACGACGGACGTGACGGGCGTGGCAGAGCTGCCGGCAGGCACGGAGATGGTGATGCCGGGAGACAACGTGAGCCTGGTGATTGAGCTGATCACGCCGGTGGCGATGGAGAAGGGCTTGCGATTTGCGATCCGGGAAGGCGGCCACACGGTGGGCGCCGGGACGATCTCGGAGATTATTCAGTAGTCGTTGGCTGGTGGTCGTTGGTCGTTAGCAAAGGACCAAAACGATCAGTGGTTCGGCGCTGAAACATCAATCGCGTCGCGCGTAGATACAACCAGGGTTGC